>Ga0065697_1000309_pt1 | contig 9479 bp, 18 predicted proteins | sample AntLakMe24m_08um_FD_59086 | JGI IMG/M metagenome (GOLD analysis project Ga0065697, IMG submission 59086) | Hypersaline microbial communities from Antarctic Deep Lake - 24m 0.8um v2 (version 3) | ecosystem: Environmental > Aquatic > Non-marine Saline and Alkaline > Hypersaline | place: Deep Lake... | reverse complement strand
CGCCTCATCGACTTCGGCGAGGGCGACGACGCCTCCGTCGACGGCGGCTTCGTCAACTACGGCGAAGTCGACGGTGAGTACGCGCTCATCAAGGGCTCGCTGCCCGGTCCGGACAAGCGCCTGATTCGGTTCCGCCCGGCCATCCGGCCGAACGACCAGCCGCGCCTCGATCCCGAGGTCCGGTACGTATCCACCGCATCCAACCAGGGATAATCCATGAACGCAACAGTACACGACCTGGACGGCGGGGACGCAGGCAGCGTCGAGCTGCCGGCGATCTTCGAGACCGCGTTCCGACCGGACCTTATCGGTCGGGCGGTCTCCGCCGCACAGGCTAACCGGAAACAGGCCTACGGTGCCGACGAGTTCGCCGGGCTGCGAACCCCCGCGGAGTCATTCGGCTCCGGGCGCGGGCTCGCGCACATCCCGCGCTCCGAGAACGTCGCCCGTCGCGTCCCGAACGCCGTTTCGGGCCGCGCCGCGCACCCGCCGAAGGCCGAGAAGGACCAGACGAAGAGCCTCAACGACAAGGAACGACAGCTCGCCATCCGTTCGGCCATCGCGGCCACCGCGGACGCCGAGACCGTCGCCGAACGCGGTCACGCGTTCGACGAGGACCTCGACCTACCGCTCGTCGTGAGCGACGAGTTCGAGGACCTCAACAAGACCCAGGAGGCCCTGGGTGTGCTCGAAGCCGTCGGCGCCGACGCCGACATCGAGCGCGCCGAGGAGGGTCGCTCGGTCCGAGCCGGCCGCGGGAAGACCCGCGGTCGCAAGTACAGCCAGCCGAAGTCCGTACTCGTCGTCACCAGCGAGGAGCCGTCCCGCGCCGCCCGCAACCTTTCGGGCGTCGACGTCGCGACCGCGCGAGAGGTCAACGCAGAAGACCTCGCGCCGGGCGCGCACCCGGGCCGACTCACGCTGTGGACCGAAAGCGCCATCGAGGAGGTGGCCGACCGATGAACTCCATCATCGAGCATCCGATCGTCACTGAGCAGGCGATGAACGAGATGGACTTCAAGAACAAGCTGCTGTTCCTCGTCGACATCGACGCGACCAAACCCGAGGTCCGCGAGGAAGTGCAGGACCGGTACGACGTCTCCGTCGTCGACGTGAACACGCAGGTGACCCCGCAGGGCGGTAAGAAGGCCATCGTCACGCTCTCCGAGGACGACGACGCGACCGAGATCGCATCGCGCATCGGGGTGTTCTAAGATGGGACGACGAATTCAAGGACAGCGGCGTGGACGTGGCGGCCCGACGTTCCGGGCCCCCTCGCACCGCTACAAGGCGGAACTGTCGGCACAAGAAGCTCGAAGACGTGGACACGATCACCGGCGAGATCGTCGGGATCGAACACGACCCTGCCCGCTCGGCTCCGCTCGCGGAGATCGAGTTCGAGGACGACGACCGTCGGCTCGTGCTCGCGCCGGAAGGCGTGCGCGTGGGCGACACGATTCAGGTCGGCGTCTCGGCGGAGATCAAGCCCGGGAACACGCTCCCGCTGGCCGAGATCCCCGAGGGTGTCCCGGTCTGTAACGTCGAGAGTAACCGCGGGGACGGCGGGAAGTTCGCGCGCGCCTCCGGCGTGTCGGCGACGCTTCTCACCCACGACCGCGACGTCGCGGTCGTCCAGCTTCCCAGCGGGGAAGTAAAGCGGCTCGACCCGCAGTGCCGCGCCACGATCGGCGTGGTTGCTGGCGGCGGTCGGACGGAGAAGCCCTTCGTCAAGGCCGGTAACAAGTACCACAAGATGAAAGCGCGCGGGACCAAATACCCGCGCGTGCGCGGCGTCGCGATGAACGCCGTCGACCACCCCTTCGGTGGGGGCGGTCGCCAACACCCCGGCCAGCCGAAGTCGGTCTCGCGGGACGCCCCGCCGGGACGAAAGGTCGGTGACATCGCATCCAAGCGCACCGGACGAGGTAGCAACAAATGAGTTCTGACTACCGCACCGGCCGCGAGGGCAAGGAGTTTGCCTACCGCGGTCACTCGCTCGACGAGCTGCAGGAGATGGACGTAGACGAAGTCGCGGAACTGCTCCCCGCACGCCAGCGGCGAAGCATCGTTCGCGGCCTCGGCACCGAACAGCAGAAGCTGTTGGAGAAAGTTCGGAGCCGCGACAAGGAGACGACGGCGGACAACCCAATCCGGACGCATCTGCGCGACATGCCGATCCTTCCGGAGTTCGTCGGCGTTACCTTCTCCGTGTACAACGGACACAGCTTCGAGCGCGTGCAGGTCGAGCCCGAGATGATCGGTCACTTCCTCGGCGAGTTCCACCTCACACGAAGCACCGTCGAACACGGTCAGGCCGGCATCGGCGCGACCCGGTCCTCGAAGTTCGTGCCCCTCAAGTAACCCATGGGAATCAACTACAGCGTCGAGGCCGACCCGGAGACCACCGCCAAGGGAATGCTCCGCGACCGGCCCATCAGCGTGAAGGACAGCAAGGAGATCTCCCGGGAGATCAAAGGCGAGACGGTCGCCGACGCCGAGGAGTTCCTCCAAGAAGTCATCGACGAGGAGACCTCGGTGCCGATGCGCCAGCACAGCGCGGGCGCGGGCCACCGCTCCGACATCGACGGCTGGGACGCGGGGCGCTACCCCGAGAAGGCCGCCAAGGACTTCCTGAAGCTCCTGGAGAATGTCAAGAACAACGCGGACGAACAGGGATTCGACGGCGACGAGATGGTCATCAAACACGTCGCCCCCCACAAGGTCGGTGAGCGACCCGGGCGGAACCCGCGAGCTGCGGGCGCCACCCAGTGGAACACCACTCTCGCCGACGTCGAGCTCATTATCGAGGACCCGGAGGCTGACGAATAATGGCTGACGAACACCAATTCATCGAGGACGGCCTGCGCCGTTCACAGATCAACGAGTTCTTCGCAGACGAACTCGGTCGCGCCGGCTACGGCGGCATGGATGTCGCCAAGACGCCGATGGGCACGCAGATCGTCCTGAAGGCCGAAAAGCCCGGCATGGTGATCGGGAAGGGCGGGAAGAACATCCGTAAGATCACCACCGAGCTTGAGGACCGCTTCGATATGGACGACCCGCAGATCGACGTTCAGGAGGTCGACGAGCCCGACCTGAACGCCCAGATCGTCGCGGACCGTCTCGCGAACGCACTGGAGCGCGGCTGGTACTTCCGGAAGGCCGGTCACACGACGATCGACCGTATCATGGACGCGGGCGCGCTGGGGGCCGAGATCGTCCTCTCTGGAAAGGTTACCGGCGCGCGATCGCGCGTCGAGAAGTTCAATCGCGGCTACATCAAGCACAACGGCGAGCCCGCACAGGAGGTCGTCGACCACGGCCAGGGCGTCGCAGTGATGAAGCTCGGGACGATCGGCGTCAACGTGAAGATCATCCCGCCGGGCGCGCAGCTCCCGGACGACTTCGACATTCGCGAGGACGCCGATGTCCCGGAGGTTGAGCAGGCAGCGGTCGATGTCGACGCCGACGAGGGCGTTGAGTCGCTCCTCGAAGAGGAACCCGAGGAGGTGCCCGACGTGGGCGCCGACGACGATGTCGAGATCCCCGACGAGGACCCGGCCGAGGCCATCGACGAGGAGGTTGTCGAGGAGGTCGTCGAGGAAACGCAGGATACGGCTACGGAGGCGACCGACGTCGCCGCCGAAGAACCTGTCGGCGACGCCGAGGCGGACGACATCGACGAGCTCGACGAGGAGATCGAATCGGAGGCGGCCGACCTCGTCGCAGAGATGGAAGCGGCAGACGAAGACGAGGAGGACGAATAAATGGCGATCCTCTACACCGACGAGATTCGCGACATGACCGCGGCCGAGCGTCAGGTCGAACTTGAGGAGCTCGAGACCGAGCTGCTCAACTCGAAAGCGCAGCGAGCCGCCGGTGGTATGCCGGAGAGTCCCGGCCGTGTCAAGGAGATGAAGAAGACGATCGCGCGGATCAAGACGATCCAAGCGGAAGAAGGCGACTTCGACGAATAACGATGATCTCCCCCGACACACTCGTCCGGCACGAACTCATCGGCCTCCCGGTTCGGGTGGCTGATGCCGACAGCGATGCCCACGTGGGTATCGCGGGTCGCGTGCTGTCCGAGACGTTCGGCACCCTTGTGGTGCGAACGAGGTCGGGGGACAAACGCGTGCCCAAGTCGGGCGCGACGTTCGAGTTCGGCGTCGTCGAGACGCCGACCGCTCGCACAGATGAAGCCGCCGACGACGGCCAGTCGTCGGGGTCTACGTCCCAACTCGGGTCGGATACTACGGGGGTTCGCCCCCGTCAGTCTAGCCCGTCCGGGTCCACAAGTGTCGTCACCGGTGACGGCGCGGGCCCGGCGAGCCAACACGGCGAGTGCAAAGACGTGGTCTACGCGACGGTGGATGGCGAGCGGTTGCGGTATCGACCCGCCGAACGCACCGAACGAGGTGTCACACAATGGCGATAGGAATCGACGTACCCACGCCTCCGGAGCCAGACAACCCGGAGGATTACGACTACGAGAAGTGCCCGTTTTACGGGCAGCTCTCCGTCCGCGGCCAGACCCGTGAGGGAACGGTCGTGTCGACGGATATGGAAAAGACCGTCATCGTCGAGCGAGAATACGACGTGTTCGTACCGAAATACGATCGGTACATGAAGCGTCGGTCGCGCATCCCGGCCCACGTGCCGGGCGTGCTCGACTCGCTCGAAGTTGGTGACGAAGTGAAAATCGCGGAGACGCGACCGCTCTCGAAGACGAAGTCCCACGTCGTCGTCGAGAACCTGTCGGGTGATCAGTGATGGAGGCACTCAAGGCCGATGTCACGCAGGGGCTCTCGAAGGGCTCGCTCATCACGTGCGCCGACAACACCGGCGCCCGTGAGCTGAAGGTGATCTCGGTGGCCGGCTACTCCGGCACCAAGAATCGCCACCCGAAGGCAGGTATCGGCGACAAGGTGACCGTCTCGGTCACCAAAGGGACCCCGGAGATGCGGCGGCAGGTGCTNGANGCNGTNNTCGTCCGCCAGCGCAAGCCGATCCGCCGTCCGAACGGCACGCGCGTGAAGTTCGAGGATAACGCGGCCGTCATCATCGACGACCTCGATGAGCCGCGGGGCACGGAAATCAAAGGCCCCGTCGCTCGTGAGGTCGCCGAACGATTCGGGAGCATCGCCTCGACCGCGACGATGATCGTCTAATCATGACGAAACAGCCACGTAAACAGCGAAAACGGTCGGAGACCGCGCCGCTCCACGAGCGGCAGAATCAGGTCCGGGCCACCCTCACGGACGAGCTCCGTGAGGAGTACGGCCAGCGGAACGTCCGCGTCAACGCCGGAGATACCGTCGAGGTACTTCGCGGCGACGCGGCCGGCACGGAGGCCGAGGTCATCTCGGTCGACCTGTCCGCAGAACGGATCACCGTCGAGGACGTCACCGTCGAGAAGGCGGACGGGGAGGAAGTTCCCCGTCCCATCCCGGCGAGCAACGTCCGGGTGGCCGAACTGGACCTGGAAGACGAGCGCCGGGAGGCGCGGCTCCAGGAGGATAACGAATGACGCGACATCAGAAGCGACTGGCAGTACCGAACTCCTGGCCGGTCGAGCGAAAGACGAACACGTTCACCGTCAAGGCCGGCGCCGGCCCGCACGGTGAGGCGGGCGTTCCGCTCGTCGTCCTGCTGCGGGACGTGCTCGGCTACGTCGACTCGACGAAGGAGGCGCGCTACGCGCTGAACAACGACTCGGTCCTCGTCAACGGGGACGCCATCTCGGACGAGCAGCGTCCGATCGGGATGTTCGACATCCTGGCGTTCCCCGAGCGCGGGGAGTTCTTCCGCGTCTTCCCCGACGAGGGCGGTCGGCTCGCGCTGACCTCCGTCGACGAGGAAGCCGCCGGCAGCCGGCTCGGAAAGATCACGAACAAGTCCGTCGTCCCCGGTGGCGACGCTCAGCTAACACTCCACGACGGGACGAATGTCCTCGTGGACGCCGACACCGAGTACGACACGAAAGACTCGATCGTCGTTGACAACGAGTCGAAGGATGTCGTCGCCCACTTCGAGTACGAAGAGGGCGCCTTGGTCACCGCCGTCGCCGGCCAACACGCCGGCCGCATCGGCGAGGTGGCCGACATCGACGTGACGCTCGGCTCCGGCTCGAACACGGTCTTCGTCGGCGACGACGAGGACGGCTACGAGACGGTCGAGGAGTACCTCGTCGTCATCGACGAGAACTTCACTGGCGACGACGCCGACGAGGTGGATTCGGATGAGTGAATCCGAGAGCGCGTCCCACGAGATGCGCGAGCCGTACCTCGAGAAGGTCGTCGTCCACATGGGCGTCGGGCAGGGCGGTGAGCCGCTCGCCGACGCCGAGGAGATCATCGAGGAGATCACGGACCAGCAGTCGGTACGGACCACCTCGAAGCGCACCATCGCCGAGTTCGGGATCCGCAAGGGCGACCCGATCGGCGTCAAGGTGACGCTGCGGGGCGAGGACGCGCACGCGTTCCTCGACACCGCGTTGGAACTGGCCGATATCTCCAAGAGCCAGTTCGACGACACGGGGAACCTGAGTTTCGGGGTCGAGGACCATACCGACTTCCCGAGCCAGGAATACGACCCGAACATCGGCATCTACGGCCTCGACGTGACGACGACAATCGTCCGTCCCGGCTACCGCGTGTCGAAGCGGGACAAGGCAACCGCCTCGATCCCGTCCAAACACCGGATGACCGCCGAGGACGCGACCGCGTTCCTCGAAACGAACTTCGACGTTGAGGTAACGGAATGAGCGAAGCGAACAACGACACGGGCGAGCACGCGTCGAAACGCACCGACTCCCGGCACACGTGCCGACGGTGCGACCGCGAGCAGGGACTCGTCGGCAAGTACGACATTAACCTCTGCCGGCAGTGTTTCCGCGAGGTCGCCCGAGACATGGGATTCGAGAAGTACAGCTGATCATGACGGGAAACGATCCATTCACCAACGCGCTGGCCGGCATGGACAACGCCGAGAGCGTTGGCCACCTGTCGTACACGGTTGAGCCCGCCTCCAACATCATCGGCTCCGTCCTCGAGGTCCTCTACGACCGCGGGTACGTCGACGGCTTCGAGTACGTCGACGACGGGAAAGCCGGGAAGTTTGAGGTCGAACTGAAAGGAGCGATCAACGAGTGTGGCGCCGTCAAGCCCCGCTACTCCGCGGGTGCCGACGAGTTCGAGAAGTGGGAGAAGCGATACCTCCCCGCCCGTGACTACGGGACGCTCATCGTCACGACGAGCCACGGCGTTATGAGCCACTACGAGGCCCGCGAAGAGGGCATCGGCGGCCAAGTGATCGCATACGTCTACTAACAATGAACAGAGTCGAAATCGAGATTCCGGACGACGTCTCCGCCGAGACCGACCACCTCGAACTTACCGTCGAGGGTCCCAACGGGAGCGTTACGCGACGCCTCTGGTACCCCGACGTCGAGGTCACGGTCGAGGACGGTGTCGTCGCGATCGCTTCCGAGAACGAGGACGCGAAGACGAACGCCACGGTTGGCACCTTCGAGAGCCACGTCGCCAACATGATCCACGGTGTCACCGACGGATGGGAGTACACGATGGAAGTGTACTACGCCCACTTCCCGATGCAGGTGACCGTGGAGGGCGACGAGGTCGTCATCGAGAACTTCCTCGGCGAGCGAGCACAGCGACGCACCCCGATCCGCGGGGACACGGACGTACAGATCGACGGCGAGACGGTCACGCTTTCGGGCTCCGACAAGGAGGCCGTCGGGCAGACCGCCGCCGACATCGAACAGCTGACGAAGGTGACCGACAAGGACACGCGTGTCTTCCAAGACGGCGTGTACATCGTCGAGAAGCCCACCGGAGGTGCCTAACCAATGGCCGAAGAACTCGAAGACATCAGCGGTGTCGGTCCCTCGAAGGCGGACGCCCTTCGCGCGGCCGGCTACGAGACGGTCGAAGACGTGAAGGCCGCCTCCCAGTCGGANCTCTCCNAGGTCGACGGCGTCGGTAACGCGCTCGCAGCGCGTATCAAAGCCGANGTCGGCGGGCTGGAGGTCGACGAGGAGGCGGACGCGGAGATCGAAGACGAGACGGACGAGGAGGAGGAGGCCGACGAGGCTGACNCCGACGAGGACGTCGAGACGGAGCTTCGCCCCCGCGGTCACGCCGATAAGACGCCGGAACTGGACGACGAGACCGCTCGCGCGCTCGCACAGAAGCACCGNGAGGGGAAACCGCAGTTCAACCGGCAGGACTACCACAAGAAGAAGCGCATCCCGACGTCGTGGCGCAAGCCNCGCGGCGGGCTCTCCAAGCAGCGCCGCCGCATGAAGGCGAAAGGNCCCGTCGTCGAGGCGGGATTCCGTTCGCCGAAGGCGTCGCGCGACCTACATCCGAGCGGCTTCAAGGAGGTCCGCGTGCACAACACGGACGATCTTGAGGGCGTCGACGGCGACACGCAGGCGGTGCGGATCGCCTCGAAGGTCGGCGGTCGCAAGCGCGAACTGATCGAAGACGAGGCGGAGGAGCGCGGAATCCGCGTGCTGAACCCGACCTACGTCGAAGTGGAGGTCAACGATGAGTGATCTGAAGGCGCAAAAACGGCTCGCAGCGGACGAGCTCGACGTCGGCAAGGGCCGCATCTGGCTCGACCCCGAGGCACAGGAGGAGATCGAGGACGCCATCACGCGAGAGGACGTCCGCGACCTCATCGACCAGGGTACGATCCGCGCGAAGGATGCGAAGACGAACTCCCGCGGTCGGGCCCGCGAGCGCGCAGAGAAGCGCTCGTACGGTCGACCAGTCGGGCGCCGGCACCCGGAAAGGGAAGTCCGGCGCACGACAGAACACGAAAGATGACTGGAAGGCGCGGATCCGCGCGCAGCGCGCCCGCCTGAAGGAGCTTCGCGACGAGGAAGACGTTCTCGACGCCAGCGAATACCGCACGCTCTACAACAAGTCGAGCGGTGGCGAGTTCGAGGACGTCGCGCGGCTGGAGGCGTACATCCAGACGCAGTACGGTTACGAGGTGACGGACTAATGGCCACAGGACCACGATACAAGGTGCCGATGCGGCGCCGCCGCGAGGTCCGGACGGATTACCATCAGAGGTTGCGCCTGCTGAAATCGGGCAAGCCTCGCCTGGTCGCCCGGGTGAGCAACGCTCACGTCAGGGCGCAGCTGGTGACTCCCGGATCTGACGGCGACGAGACCCACGCGGCCGCCTCCAGCGAGGAGCTCGGCGAGTACGGCTGGGACGCCCCCACGGGCAATCTCCCCAGCGCGTACCTCACCGGGTACCTCGCAGGCGCTCGCGCCGTCGACGCCGGCCTCGACGAGGCCGTCCTCGACATCGGGCTCAACACGGCGACGCCCGGCAACAAGACGTTCGCAGTACAGGAAGGAGCGATCGACGCCGGCCTCGAAATCCCGCACAACGATGACGTGCTGGCCGACTGGTCGCGCAACCGCGGCGAACACATC
>Ga0065697_1003346_pt1 | contig 9481 bp, 14 predicted proteins | sample AntLakMe24m_08um_FD_59086 | JGI IMG/M metagenome (GOLD analysis project Ga0065697, IMG submission 59086) | Hypersaline microbial communities from Antarctic Deep Lake - 24m 0.8um v2 (version 3) | ecosystem: Environmental > Aquatic > Non-marine Saline and Alkaline > Hypersaline | place: Deep Lake... | reverse complement strand
CGCCGTTGGAGTGCGCAGATGATGGGGACTCACTCATGATTGTTCATCTATAAGATCATTCTCTACCGACCATCTGATAATGGTGGTTCAGACGATCTTGATAACCTAATTACCCTCTGTCACACCTGCCATTGGCAAGCTCATGGTGATACATGGGATGAAATAAATTATACCACTATGTCTGAATTCAATGATTGGCTTCAGACAGGCCCATAGCAACGACTGTTCGTTTGAATTCTATTATCTAATTCTATATTTTATAATTAGTACTGCTGCTTAATTTTCTGATCTAAGAGCGTATTGGTGTAAAAACTGGTTTGTCGTGATCGTTTTGGTTTCATAATTCAGTTGGACCATACAATTATGATTGTGGAGTATCGACTGATGGTATGCTTGACCCGCTACCGACAGTGGATGAATTTGCACAAAAGCTCTCTGAAAGAGATAATAGACTTACACCACCTCCAGAGATACCGTTTCACATTACTAAAAGTGGGTTCGCAAAGAGATATGATCACATCGTCGAAAGTCATCTATCTCCCTGACGGCAGATTTACAGTTCACTTCAAAAATCATGATGATGAAGATAAAATCACTTGTTCAACAGCTCATGAAGCAGCGAGAAAGTGTGTTGAGTTTATTGAGAAATATTATGGGGATGAGCCGGGCGAGAAAACTTCTTTGTTCATAAGTAAACGACTCGAACCAGTGTCGAATATATCACGATATATGCCAACCTGAATTCAGATGTCGACTAATGTATATCTGAATACTCAGATCGTATCTCTTGAATTTCCTCACTCGTTAGTATTCTATCACTATGTTCATCGTTGAAGATAGGGTCCATATTAAGACCGCTTATTCCATATTCGTTTTTTAGCAATACGTTTCGTATAGCTTTACACAGGTCTGATTCTAGGTGGTATATTTCGAATGTGAGATTAGAATTGGCCTCACAATTTGGGCATGGGTTTGCTGGGTCTGGGGTGTATTCGTTGAATCCATTATCATCACCGAAGCAGTGTTTGATGGCAGATGGTGAGGCTAAAGCTATCCAGTTACATATGTCGTTTTTGTTGTCAACTGGTTGGCCTGCAAAATCTGTGAATGGGAACGTGTGTCTACACGCAATTATGTACTCGTTATAGCTTCTCTTTTCTACTGTTATGTCGTGTGAATATTTTTGTTGTAATTTGTCTACTCTAGCCTCACATTTTTTGCATTCTTCGTATGCCGGTGGTTTCTTTGGTTTCATCCAGGGTGCTGATTTTTGCGGCGGATGTTTGAATTCGTGTTTTCCTGGATCACAGACTAAAGAGGAAGCATCTACAGCTTCGTTTTTATCATATAGATATATTTCGTCCGGGTAGATCCGGTTTTTGACTTCTACTTTTTTTCGGGAATAGAGTGCAACATCATATTTTGATGACTCAGTATCGATTGCATCCCAAATTGAAGTTTTGTGTCTGTTCCAATGCGTACTATCCTCGTTTCCAGTATAAAATCTATATCGAGAACCGATCTTGATGTCGTCTTTATTGAGTCGAACTTCATCTATTTCTGACTTGATTTTGGAGGCTTCAACCAACTTTTTGTTGTCAGTGAGTATGAGTGCGTTTTCGATATGGTAGATGGGGGAGTGGATAACTCTTCTATGGGTCTCACACATTAAATGGGGTTCATCAGGACCGATTTCGCCAATTTGGATGCCAGTTTCAGGATCAGATCGTACGACTGATGCTTTCTGACAGTGTAATATATCCCCATGCTTGAGTTTATCCGACTTAGTACGTAGCGATATGATTAGCTCTCCTGTCTGCATATTTTGTAATGAAGGGACTGGCATAATAATGCTGCCATCAGATATAGGCAACAACGGCTAGCTTCTTGCTATAAACTGGGCAACCTCGTGAACATTTTTCGGGGCATTCGCAACTCAACCGACTGCTTTCAATATCGTCGTGGTTTTTTCTCTGTGTTGCACCCATTCGAAATTCAGACTTACTCAGGATATCAAGACTGAATCTCCCGTGAACAATTGGTTGATCAGTAAACAGCCTAATGTTGGTTGTAGGGAGTGGTGTGAGTTTCTAATGGAATGGCGGATTGGGTTATTTTAACTCATTATCAATAGTATTTTATGCTCTTGGATGAAACTCATATTCAATGAACGAACGCCTACTTGACGATGTGGTTGATGACATGGATAAACAATTCACAGACAGTGAGTATATTATTTCATCTTTAGATAAAATGATAGAAAAATCCGAGATAGATGATATAGCGGTATGTGGTTTAATCTCAGTTTAGCATTTAAGTAGAGTGTCTGTATCTCCCTTGTTGAGTTGGCTGAACAGAAATCTCGTTTTCTGAATTGTAGATTTCGTTAATCTGTTTTGGTTGAAGGGGTTCTCTCTGTTTTGTCGTCTTCAATAGCTTCTGTGATGATATCACCCATTTCACCGGGTTCTATGTGTGAATAACGCTTTCTGACCATCTCCTCTGAATTGTCAAGGTATCGTGCTGCTACAGTGTAGCCTTTTGCTCGAACGAGAACCTCTCCGAGTCCTCTACGTCCACCGTGTGGTGCTAGATACGTGTGTTTCGGATCGTCTATCTCGACTCCAGCTTCTTCAGACAGTTTCTTGAGGATGTTTCGACCGCCGTCTGTCGACGTAGATTTGGGTATGATGTTCTCTTCGAGAGCTAATAGTAGATCATGGCTGTATGAGTCTTGAGCCTGATTGATTTCTGATTCAGAGTTGCCTCTACGTTTCAATTCCTCGTTCACAAGAGAGCTGAGGGTTGGTTGATGGAACGTTGGAAAGACAGGCCATTGGCCGCTTGGTGGTTCGATCACGTTGTAGTATCTTTCGAGACTCTGTGATACAGCTGGGGGAGAGGGCAATAGAGTCCCAATCTTGCTTCTTCCGGTAGACGAGTATTGTTCCTTCATCGAGGTTCACGTCGTCCCATATGAGTCCCTTTCTTCGTGGGTCATTCGGATCTCGGAGTAGTTCCCCGATTCTGACAGCGGTGTAGGCAATGATATTGACGAAGGCCCTATCCCTTGCGTCCCTGATAGCCGGATACCGCATTGCTTTTCGTTCGGATGAGTCGAGATCGTGGCTGCGGTATTCGTCTACAGTTTCGTATCCCTTCTTATTGATGTACTGAGTGATCTGATTACGCTGTGTTTGGGACCATGCCTGTTGATCTCCTGGTTTTCGGTCACTCTCTGGTAGTGGTTCTTTAGCTCTTGCTCGGTCTGCGAAGTGTGATTGGATGTATTCTTCACCTTCACACCAGCCACACCACGATGAAATGTACTGATAATAGGTTTGTGCGGTGTTCGCTTTCAGTCCTCGCTCACTGCGGAGGTGTCGTGCGTATTTTCGGAACTCGCTGTCTGTAAGATCCTTCATCAGAGGCTTCCGATCTTCATCATCGGGAACAACACCGGAGTAGCTTCTTTCTGACCCTTCAGCCCACTGTTTGAAGTTATCGAGTTCTCTTTCGACGTTTCGACGGTAGTTGCCTCCTGTTCCGTCCTTACCCTTGCTTTTGTCCTTCAGGAAGGGCTCGAAGGTCTCTTCGATGGGGATCTCGTCATTGACTTGTTTCATGGGGAGCCTCTGTGTTTGGTGAGCTGGTGGTTGGTGGCTGAGACTGTCGATAACGGATTATCTGAGTCATTTGCACGTTTCATGCTTCACCGAGGGCGTCGGGGTACTTGATTCTACTCATGATTATTGTACTAATCAAAACTGTACGCGATTTCGGTTTTCCGATTCAGTTATGCCTATTTTCGGGTGGTAGGGGAGTTGTACCGTTGGTTCAGCTTCTGTTAAACTGCATGATGCTATAGTAAATATTTTGAAATCGGCTCGGCTAGGTCTAATGGTCGATAACCCACTGTAGCGTAACTCTACTGCTTAGAATCAACTATTCAAACCACGCCCAATAGTTGGTTTAGGTTGCCTCTGATCGTGTTCTTGGGACTCCAAAACCGTCTACGATGTTGAAGATCAACTCTTCAAAAGGTCGGAGAGAGGGCCATGTGTGGGGAAATGGGGGGCAACCACACCTCCGACAATGCAAGAATTGTGTCTGTTAAGAATAAATGTATTCCTTTGAGACAATATTGCAAACATTAACTCCTTTCTTATCCCCCCTGTGTCACTCCAACAGCTTCATTGCCGGTCTTAGGCCGTTCTTTTTAGTATCTTGAGTCTGGATATATATGTAAGAGAGGTAATGACTACACAGCTTACTTTGGATGGAGATAGCGATCCCTATACAGATCCAGAAACACTTAGGGAATACTATCATGGGAAGGGGATGACTCTACGTGAAGTTGGTAGTAGGCTTGGTTGTGGCCATACTACTGTTTATCGCCATATGGTTAAGTATGGCATTGAGCGTCGGTGAACTTTTTTGATTAGGGTACTGGGTTGGTTGACTTTGCTTTGTTAGGCTATCGAGTAGGTTATTACATCTAACCACAATCTATAAATACCATCTCATATAATTCGTTATTGGAATATGGTATCCAATTACGTAAATTCGGATCTCGACGAAATTATTCGGTCTGTTCTCAGTGAGCCGACCGATCATGTTCTGGTGCAGAATCCGAATGTTAAGATACTCGGTTCAATTGTTGAAGTAGCGTCTGAAAGGCAGGGTGAATTGCCTAACTTGCAAGTCCTTGCTGATAGTGGTGTTGTGAAGGAGGTAATGGACGACTTCATGATCGGTAGTGAATCAGCTGACTTGATTGATCAGGGTGATCTCTTCATTCGCACCCCATGATGAAGATGAAAATGAAGGTCACTCACTGTGTGTTCTAGATGATAGTGTGTACTCTCTGATCACAACCAAAGGAGAGAAAGCTGCACTTGCATCTGATGATGAATCGTTCGTCGAAGGTATTCATTCGATCTGTAGTAGTGAGTGGGGAAGTGCAGAAGAATTCAGTATGCGCACACCACCAATCACGCGCGTGCGTGAGACCCTTGAGGAAGACATTGGAGCTGAAGTACTCGCTGACTTCACTGCTATGTTAGAATCTGTGGACAGCCTTCGCGGAGATGAGATCGATGAAGTTCTAATTGCATTGTTGGCTGCTGCTAACAACGACGTATTGTTGTACGACATCTCGAAGTGGGGTGAGGATGTCGGCCTTGCAAGTAAGGCTACATTCTCCAGGACGAAATCTCTACTTGGTAATAATGGAATCATCACTACTGAGAAGGTTCCAATTGATGTTGGTCGACCACGTCTTAGGTTGCAGTTGACTGAATCGTTCGATGACGTGGATGTTGAAGAGATGGTTAGTGTGGCTAGGGATATGATTCTACAGGCTTAGATAACTAGTCTCATTGTGGGGTACTAGGTGGTTGATCGGCTCTTCACTGTTCTTATTCTGCTATCTGTGGTCTTGGTTGGTGGGTAGTGTTCAAGCTTACATATGAATGCCACAGGGTGTTTGTATGGTTTGTCTTGGTTCTGTGTGATGGTCGTATCTGTTGATAAACACCGATGTGAGCCTGTTACCACCAATTGTGAACAGGAGTTGTGAACAAGAGTTGTGAACGTTGTGTGTGAATAGGAGTTGTGAACATTCACAATTAAGATTCACTGTGAGTATTGAGCGTGGTGTTAATGTGCGAACGGTGTATGTTCTATTGGTGTGAGAACACTGAGTGTGGTGTTGGTGTGAGGTCATTGAGTGAGTTATTTGGGTGAGATCACAGTGTGTTATAGTCATTTGTGTTAAGTGTGTCTGACAAAGGTTTATGTTCATCACTGAATACCACACACATGATGCTGACAATCACAGTATACAACCAATCAGGTGGGCAGACCAAGAGTAGCGTTACTCGCGATCTCGCAGCTGCTTTCGCTGAGATCGGTGACGACGTTCTCGTGGTCGATTTCGATGCTCAGAACAGTTCAGTTAGTAATTACTTCGGTGTCGACGATGACAAGTCGAATCCAGATGCTGATACACTGACTCGCCACCTTATTGATCAAGGTCAGGGTCCGTTCGAGGATATCATCGAGACCTACAACGAGCATATTGACGTGATCCCATCTCACAAACAGTTCGGTGATGTTGGTGATCGGCTTGATGAACATGAAGAGTACCTGAAAGGCGTCAAGCCAGATGACTGGGAATACCCACGATACGAGCGGTTCCTAGACTTGGTGAAAAAGCACGACCTTCAGGACGATTACGATGTCATGCTGGTCGATCCTAACGCTAAAGCAGATGAAGCCTGGTACCTCGCACTCTACGCAACACGTAATGTGCTAATCCCTGCTGAGGCTACTCGTGGCGGTGTTGGAAGTATCGATGGTGTCAATGATAGTATGGAGAACTTCGCTGAAGCTATGGGCATCTCAGTGAGTGCTATTGGTGTTGTTCCAGCAAAGGTCGATGCTACCAAAGAACAGCACGTGAAACACTCTCAGACGATGAATGATGACTTCGTGTGTCCGATTTACACTAAGAGTCTGAGTGCTTTCGAAAAGGCTGAAGACAATTACCAGACTGTCTTTGAGCTGTTGAAGAACAAACGCATTCGCAATTCTGAACAAGATATCATGCCGAAGTTCCGAACGCTTGCTGCACACGTCTACTCGCAAGCCGGTCAGGAACTACCCAATGGTGGGTGGGATGAAGATGAACTATGGCATGGTAACGAGTTCGTGGGGCGATGTTGATGACTCGACGTTCGCTTCAGTTCTTTCAAGTAAACCGGTCGTGGAGGCAGAATAATGAGTTTCGAAACAGGTGGGGGCATGGAAGACCCTCTTGGTGATGGTGATGATGAAGACGAAGACATGGATATGTCCGTTGATGTTGATGAGTCTTCACAGGAGCGAGATGAATCGAGTGGTACTGAAGACGAACAGAGTTCCGATTCGCTTGATCGTGAAGTGTCTCAAGATGCAGATCCTGTTGATTCTGTTCGTGACTTCTCAGACATCAACGTGAATGGTTATTACCGACCAGAGGAGATTGCGGAAGTTCTCATGGATGAAAGATACCATGATGAAGATCCACCGATCCCGTACGCAATGTGGCGGTCGGGTTCGTCGACAGGGCGTAGACGTATGTCTGTCGAGCTGAACCCAGAGATCGATCATCTACTCGAAGCAGCAATGGGTGAATTCAGAGAGCGTTACGGGTGTAAGATCAATAAGTCCGATCTCCGTGAAATGGCTCTCGTGTACGGACTGATGAATCTTGATGATGGGGTGTTCGAGATCGCTGAAGAGTGGGGCCTGCAATATAACGGCTAGTTCGTATCATTAGTCGATACTTCTTTTTAACTATATTGAGTAGGTCATTTTCTAATCTGCTTGCATCCCCTTTCCTCCATTCCACAGAGGTTGAAGCCGTGTTTTGATTTCTGTCTTGCCGGACTANTAATAGCCTGAGTTTTCCTTGTGGTGGTTTTGCTAGGGTGATCCTCCCCCGTGTGTTCGGTCGGAGGCCCTCGATCCACACTGAAGCCGCTGTCTTCCACTTGTTACCGTTCTCGTACGTGTCTGATTTGTTCACAGCCTTGCTAACTTCTTTGATGAAGCTCTCCACTCTGTCTACATCGTACTTATTGATGTCCATATGGAGATGGTCGATGGTGTTTTTGTTCTTGTCTCGCTTTCTGAATTCCAGTATAGGTACGTCAAATTCTGTTTCATATAAATTGAACCAAGCAACCTCACCTCCTTTTGAGTGCAGCCATGCTTTATCAGCTAGTTTCCAATTTTTTGAAGTGATGTGTTTTGGAGAGTATATATCGAAGAGGTGGTCTTTGTAGTACTCGATTGGTACTTTGATTTCTTTACTGACTTCTCCTGGTTTTCTGCTGTGGACCATCTTGTATGGTTCTGAGTATCCTTCTAGACCGGTTCTCTTTGGCAGCTTATGGAACTTGCAAGGCTAAAACCCCGCCCTTCAGGGCGGGGATACAGCCGACAACCCCTCCACTAACCACGTTCGTTGGCATCGCCGGATATTCCACGANCTGGTCGTTAACTTTAATGCCCGCCCCTCCATAAATAGTTATGAACACAGTCCGATGCTGGAGACAACCCGCACCTACCGAGCGAAAATCGTCAACCACCAACAGGTGCAAGACGACCTCGATAACTGTGGGTTCTCCGCGTCGAAGCTGTGGAACGTCGCCCGATACTACACGCAAGGCCGATGGGACGACGACGGGGAAATCCCCGACGACGGCGAACTCAAATCCGAACTCAAGGAACACGAACGATATAGTGACCTCCATTCTCAGTCAAGTCAGCGAGTTCTCGAAGAGCTTGCTGAGTCGTTCACCAGTTGGCACAAAGCACGCCAACGCGGAGACGAAGACGCCAACCCACCCGGCTACCGCAAACACGGAGACAACCATCCGCGCTCTACCGTGACGTGGAAGCAGAAAGGCATCAAGCACGATTCCAAACACAACCAACTCCGTCTGAGCAAGGGTTTCAACCTGAAGAATCATCGCTCGGACTTCATCCTCGCTGAGTACGAAACACGACCGGACGTGACCGTGGAGAACATCCAACAGGTGCGAGCCGTGTGGAACGGCGACCGCTGGGAACTTCACCTCGTCTGCAAGGTCGAAATCCCCGTCGAGGACGCACCCGGCGACAACACGGCGGGTATCGACCTCGGCATCAAGAACTACCTCGCCATCGCCTACGACGATGGAGACGCCGAGTTGTATCCGGGGAACGTGCTGAAACAGGACAAGCACTACTTCACCCGAGACGAGTACGACACCGAGGGTGAGAACGGGCCGTCACGTCGTGCCCTTCGCGCTCGGCAGAAGTTGTCCCGGCGAAAAGACCACTTCCTGCACGCCCTCGCCAAGCACATCGTTGAACAGTGTATCGACCACGAGGTTGGTCGTATCGCCATCGGTGACTTGAGCAAGATTCGTGAAGACGAGAACGGTAACTCTCGGAACTGGGGTAAGCGTGGGAACAAGAAACTCCACGGATGGGAGTTCGACCGCTTCACTCGCTTGCTCGAATACAAAGCAGAAGAACATGGCATCCTCGTAGACCGAACGAGCGAGCGGGACACGTCGAAGACGTGTTCGTGTTGCGGGCGCAAGCGTGACGCGAATCGTGTGGAGCGTGGCTTGTACGTCTGTGAATCGTGCGGTGCGACGATGAACGCGGACGTGAACGGTGCAGTGAACATTCGCAGGAAGATAACTCAGAATCCTCCCACCGAGGATATGAGTAACGGTCGTTTGGCACGGCCAGTAGCCTACCTGTTCAACCAAACCTCCGGGTCGTTCCACCCGAGGGAGCAAGTGGGCTGCGAACCGTAATATCCCAACGCTCGGGAATCCTCGCCCTTCAGGGCGGGGAGGATGTCAACAGTGATATGTGCTTCTAGCTCACTGGTTAGTCACAATGATGGAGGACGCTCTGGAACTACTTTACACGG
>Ga0065697_1003345_pt1 | contig 9506 bp, 15 predicted proteins | sample AntLakMe24m_08um_FD_59086 | JGI IMG/M metagenome (GOLD analysis project Ga0065697, IMG submission 59086) | Hypersaline microbial communities from Antarctic Deep Lake - 24m 0.8um v2 (version 3) | ecosystem: Environmental > Aquatic > Non-marine Saline and Alkaline > Hypersaline | place: Deep Lake... | reverse complement strand
GAATTCGAATCGCGGTTACGGCCACCCGAAGGCCGAAGGATACCAAGCTACCCCACCGGCCCGCAGTCGACCAGACGCCGCCATCGATTTTAATGGTTGTGATCCGTCGATCAGTACGTCTCGTAGCCCGCGGTGTCGAGCCAGTTGTGCACCACCGTCATCGTCTGGTCGGCGTGAAGGACCTCAGGGCCGACACTGAGCCGACGCTCGGCGGTCTCAGCCAACAGTTCGGATTCCGCGTCGGTGAAATCGTGGTGGTCCGACAGGACGAAGATCGGATTCTCGGGTGGCTCGGCCTCGGCCAGCGGCTTGCCGTCCTCGTGGAGTTCGACGACCGTGCCATCGCGGGCGACGGTTTCGAGCGTCGACGCGAAGCCCATCCGATACAGCTCGACACCGGGCGAGACCTCCGCGGGCTGGTGACCGATCGCGTCGGATGTCGATTCGAGCGCGCCCTGTATCCGCGAGGCGACCGCCCGCTCGTTGGGGTAGAGTCGCTTGGCCGTCGCGCCGTCGACCCGGACCGTGTACTCGTCGTTCAACACAAGGTGGACGCGGCAGTCCTCGCGGATGCCATGCGAGAGGAACAACCCGGCGTTGACACACCGACACAGTACGTCGAGGCGACCCGACCCGCCGGAGAGGTCCGACAGCGAAAAATCTGGCGTGGTTGGGGCCTCATGGCCGAGAACAATGAACTGACGCATACCGGTCGGTCGTGGTGCGGTGGCTTATTGACGGTGGTTTCTCGCCAGTGAGATCGGTTTCACGTCGCCGTGGGCAAGTAGTAGTTCCCCTCGCGATTCACGAGATCCTTGGTCACCAGCGTATTCAGGATCGGGAGCAGCGAGATGCTTTTCATCTCTAGGGATTGGTTGAGTTCGTCGAGCGTCGACTCGCCGGTGACCTGGAGGTAGAGGTAGACGAGCTTCGTTCCGTCCGACGTGAGTTCTGGGGGGACTGACACCGATTCGGGTTCGGCTGGACCGTACGACTCCGTTGGGTTGGACTCTGTGTTACTCATAATTGGTGTTGTACGCCGACGAGGAGTGGTGTGCTGTCGCTCACGGCACAGTACTCTGCGGGGGGATGTCTCGGCACAACCTGACTCGCCGGACGCTTCACCTCGGAGGTCTACCCCCGAACTAATAGCTGTTATGTGGGGTACAGTTGGAAGTCTACCACACTAGTTATACTCCTAAAACAGCCTGCAAAGGACAGTATTCGAGACGAATCTATCAATCAGCGTATTCGAGCTGGCCGCTGGCTTCGAGCTTGTCGAGACAGTGTCTGATCGTCCGGGTCGTATCATCATCGACATGAGGGTAGACCCCTCGAAGCTCGTCGTCCTCGTAGACAGCCAGACAGAGACACGGCAGCGACAGCACGCGGTAGGTTTCGTCGGTGATCTCACAGTCGACTTCCTCCACATTGAATGCCGATTTCAGCGCGACCGACTCCTCGATGGCCCACTGCTGGAACGCGGTGAAGTGATCGAACACCCGCTGGTAGTAGTTCGTCCCTTCGAGCGGCCCCGCGATCCGGATCGCTTTCGTCCAGACGTCGACCTTGTAGCGGTCGATGTGGTCGTCGGCGTCGAGCCCTTCGAGCCGATCCAACACCGCCTGTTTCTGTTTCTCGCAGCCGAGTTCGGGGTCGGCCCGGACGAAGAGCCGAACCGTTCGGTGCTGCGCTTCGCTCCCGTTGATCATTGTGGGAGCGGTACGCTGAGCATGGATATATAATGCCGCAACGGTCTCAGCACCGATATTCAGTACGCTAAGGTGGTTTCGTCAGGAAGAAAAGACACTCCGAACGGCCGACGCCCGCCGGTAGCTTACGCCGTGTCGGCGTCGGGGATCGGGTCGATCAACACGACGGCCTCGCCTTTGATCAGCTGTTTGTCCGACTCGTTGTGGACGTTCGTCGACAGAATGTATTTGTTGTCTTCGAGGTCGTCGACGACCTCGATGCTCGCGGTCAGCCGGTCGCCGATGTAGGCGGGCGCGAGGAAGGTCATATCCTGCGAGAGGTAGATCGTCAGACCGGGGAGCCGCGCGAGGGCGGCACTGATCAGCCCCGAGACGAGGGTGCCGTGGGCGATCCGGTCGCCAAAACGACTTTGCTCGGCGAACCCCTCTTCGAGGTGGAGGCGATTGGTATCCCCCGACACGTCCGCGAAGGCGGCCACATCCTCATCGGTGAGCGTTTTTGCTAAAACGAGATCCGGTCGCCAAACAGTGAGGACCACCCTCCTCGGCGGCCTGTCGATGGAGCTCCCACTCGGGCCGCGCGTAGGCGACCGATGGCCCGCCGCTTGTTCTCTCGGAGTCGGTAAGGCCATAGGCCGCCAGCGCCGCGCGGTTGACCTCAACGGCACTCTTGACCAGATGTCCTGTCGCCCGGGCCCATGCATCGGCCATGTTGTACGGTACTGCCTCGATTCCCGCGGTTGATTCGTCACCATTCATAATTGATGATATTCGGAACTCAGTGGGTACCGTTCTTATCCGTTTCGGTCACCACCCTTTCGTCGACTCTCGTCTGTGAGTCCAGTCGACATAATCTACGTTGTTCCATCATTTACCATTTGTTGCCATCAGATGGTACGTGTTGGTATTTGGCGACAAGCACTAAGTAGGTGACTGCCGAAGGTGTAGTTGAGATGACGAACGGCTCGGACGAAATGGCGTGGTCGCCGATGCAGTTCGCAGCACAACTGCAGGAGGCTGGCCAAGAAATGACCGCCCAACAGATGCAGGCGTTCACCGAACTCATGTCGACAGGTACCGACAGCCCCTCGGGACTCGACCCGACAGGGTTGGCCTCCCTCGGCACGGGAATGGCGATGTTCAAGACGCGTGTCCAAAGCGGTGGTCGGATCAGCATTCCCCGATACCGAACGCGAGGTGTTGGATATCGACGAAGGAGACATCGTCCAGACGTTCGTCATTCCAATCAAGCAGCCCTCCAGTGATTCCAATGAGTAACACAGAACACAGTCCCCGCACGAACCCGATGGCATCGATGATCGCCCTCCAGCGACAGTCGATCAAACAGGGCCAGCAGATGCTCACCCAGAGCATGAACGCCCAGAAACAGGCCCCGCGAATGTGGAAAGACGCGATCGACTCCCAGCGGTCGGTCCAGAAGACGGGCCTCGAAGCGAGCCGCAGCCTCGCCAAAGGGATGGTCGAAATGATGGAAGCCACCGTCCCGAGCGACCAGTCGCTGGTCGGTGACGAAGACAGCGACGCCAGCGAGCAGCAACACGAAGCCTTCGAGAGCCTCTATCAGGCCGTCGAAGATCAGTTCGAGGCCGTAGACGAGATCAGCGACCAGACCTGGGAGGCGATCGAACAGCAGCTCGAGGAGAGCACCGACAACTACGCCGAGTTCGTCGACCAGTCGACCTCGATGACCGAGGAGTCGGTCAGCGCCGTCGTCGATTCGCTCGAAGAGGTCGAATCGGAGATGGGAGAAGGGATGCAGTTCGGCGTCGAGGCGAGCAGTCCGGTAGGGACGACCCGGATGGACACCGACATCGACGACGAAGAGACGGCCTAACGCCGCGCCCCCCATGTCAGAATCCAACCAGTCGACAGCAGCCGGTGAACAGTGGAGCGAGTACGCCGAGGAGATGAACCGATCGTTCGTCGAGGCCTTCGAGCAGAACATGCGGATGCAGACGGAGTTCCTGGATTCCTGGCGCGAGTCGCTCGCCGACAGCGACCTCGACGAGACGACCGTCGACGGCATGCAGGGAGCCAGCCGGGCCTACGAGGTCTGGATGGAGGCTGCCGACGCCCAGTACGAACTCGTCGGCGAGTCGCTTCGTGGCGAGGACGTCGACCTCGAGGGGTTCCGCGACGTCTGGCTCAACGCGGCCAACGACGCGTTCAAGGAGGTGATGGGAACCAGTGCGTTCGCCGCGGCCACGGGTCAGACGGTCGGTGAAATGCTCGACGCGAGCGAACAGCTCGACCAGCTCAATCGGGAGACGCTCGGCTCGTTGGGCTTCGCGACCGACGGCGACATCGAGGAGGTCGGCGAACGGTTGGTCGAACTCGAACGCCGACAGCACGCCGTCGAGCAGAAGCTCGACCACCTCATAGAGATGGTCGAAGAGGCCAACACCGAGGAGTCATGAACCCCTTTACTGCCGCCGTCGACACCCAACAGCGCAGCCTTGCAGCGACCGCGGAGTACCTCGAAAAGCTCCCAAAACTCGCCGAGCAGGTCGAACGCGTCTCCGACATCGAGGTCGGGCAGACGCCCAACGAGGTCGTCTACGAGGAGAACAAACTCGAACTGCTCCACTACACCCCCGAGATGGCGGGCATCGAGCCCGAGACGAGGCAGGATGTACCGATCCTCATCGTCTATGCGCTGATCAACAAACCCTATATTCTCGATCTCCAGCCCGACCGCAGTGTGATCCGTCGGCTCCTCGAAGGCGGTTTCGAGGTCTACCTGATTGACTGGGGCGAGCCCTCTCGGCTGGATTCCCACCTCACCATCGAAGACTACGTCACCCGGTATACCGACAACTGCGTCGACGTGGTTCGGGAGCGCTCCGGCCAGGAGTCGATCAACCTGCTGGGCTACTGCATGGGCGGGACGATGAGCGTGATGTACGCCGCGCTGTTCCCCGAGAAGGTCAAGAATCTGGGACTGATGGCTGCCGGGCTCTGTTTCGACGAGACCGGCGGTGTCCTGGAACTCTGGGGGCGAGGAGGAGTACTACGACGCCGAGCAGGTCGCCGACGCCTTCGGTAACATCCCGGCAGACTTCCTCGATATCGGCTTCGCGCTGATGGACCCCGTCTCGAACTACGTGAGCAAGTATCTCCGACTGTACGACAACGTCGAAGACGACGAGTTCGTCGAGAACTTCGCCCGGATGGAGCGGTGGCTCGACGAGGGGATCGACGTCGCGGGCGAGACCTACAAGGAGTTCATCGAGGATATCTATCAGGACAACAAACTCGCCCGCAACGAGTTCTATTTCGGTGACACACACGTCGACCTCGCCGCAATCGAGATGCCGATCGTCCAGGTGATCGGCCACTACGACCACCTGATCCCGCCGGAGTCGAGCACGGGGTTCAACGATCTCGTGCCAAGCGACGACGTGACCACCTTCGAGGCACGCTCGGGCCACATCGGGCTGTCGGTGTCGTCGAGTTCTCACGACGAGCTGTGGCCCTCGGTCGCTGACTGGTTCGCCGAACGGTCCCAGCCCGAAGCCGAACACGACGAGGCTGAACACGACGAAGCCGAGCATGACCAAGCCGAACACGACGCCGAGGCAGTCGACGAGACGGCGTCGACTGGCAGTGACGCCGAGGCTCGCGAGGCCGAGCCGGAGGACGCTGCTGAGAAGCCGGACACCGTCGACGAACCGGAGATTGATGACCAAGAGCCCGAAGCGGCTCCTGACGAAGAGCCGGAACCGAGTGACGAAGCGTCGACGGACGATGCAGACGAGACCAGTGAGTCGACGTTTTCGAGGGGTATCGGTGGCGATCAGCTGGAGTCGATCCGCGGTATCGGCCCCCACTATGCCGAACAGCTCCGAGGGGCTGGCGTCGACAGCGTTGCGGCGCTCGTCGAGGCCGACGCCGACTCGCTGTCGGAGCAGGTCACTCCCTCTGCCGAGCAGGTCCAGGAGTGGATCGACAATGCGACCGATCACCAGTCGGACTGATACTGCGGGACCTCTTCTGTGACTGACTAGTTCGAATTAGATACTGTCGTCACTACTGCAACAAGACTTAATGGTGGATTCGACACACCAGTAGACAAGCGGCCAACACGGTGTGTCCCCCACTCCCTCCACCGATTGCAGTTCGACAGCCATCGAGCCGACGGCTTCCGAGATCCGGGGCGTCTCTCACATCCGGTGTTGCCGCCCGACCCCGCACTATGAAATTAGACTCCCAGACGTGCGTTGTGACTGGCTCCTCGCGCGGTATTGGCAAAGGAATCGCAACCGAACTCGGCGCTCACGGTGCGAACGTCGTCGTCAACTACCGGAACTCCGAACGGGAGGCCTACGATGTCGTCGACGAGATCGAGGCCGACGGTGGCACCGCGATCGCCATTCAGGCGGATGTGACCGACGGCAAGGCGGTCGACGCGATGGCCGACCGAGTGCGGAACGCCTTCGGCCCGGCGGACGTGCTCGTCAACAACGCCGGAATTACGATCGACAAGAAGTTCGAGCATATGACTCGCGAGGACTGGGATGCAGTGATGGACGTCAACCTCGGCGGCGTCTACAACTGCACCAACGCCTTTTTCGACGATCTGAAAGTCGCCGACGAGGGTCGACTGATCAACATTTCGAGCGTCGTCGGCCAGCAGGGCAACTACGGGCAGGCCAACTACGCCGCCACCAAAAGCGGGCTGTTCGGGTTTACCCGAACGGTCGCGCTCGAACTCGCCGACACCGGGACGACCGCCAACTGCGTCTCGCCTGGCTTCGTCAAAACCGATATGCTGGAGAAAGTCCCCGAGCGAGTCCAGAACAAAATCCTCAACCGAATCCCCCTGGACCGGTTCGCCGATGTCGACGACGTCGCCTGTATCGTGCGGTTTCTTGCCAGCGAGGATTCGAGCTACATGACCGGCCAAGTGTTGGGCGTCAACGGCGGTATGGAGTGGTAATCTTACTTATAGGTGGCCACCAAATCGGGACATAGGATGCCAACAGTGAGCGTCGATCTCGACGAGGAGCTTTTCGAGTGGCTCAGTCAGCGCGCCGACAGCGACGATACGTCGGTGGCGGTCGAACTCGCCGCGCTCGCCACGGAAGCCCGCTGCCGCGAATCGGCCGACGAGCCCGCGACCGAACTCCCGGTGGGTATCTACGAGGCTGACGACGGGACCACAGTCGTCGAACTCGGCGATCCCGCTGTCGACGAGACGGAACTCCCGGTGGGCGTCTACGACGAAGCCGACGCTGAAGACGACTAATCCCCTCCTGGTCGCGACAGCCCGTCCCGGTAGATTCATGTGAATAGATCACATTCGTCGAAAAGGTATGTCACGCGGGAGCACTGGTGGCGAGGGAACGCTCAGCACCGCCGACCGGCGTATTTTGCAGCATCTCGTAGCGTCGGGCGCGGATTATCCGGCGTTGATGGCCTCGAACACCGGGCTCCACATCCCGCTTGTCGAGCGCCGCTGCGAGGCGCTCAAAGCCGCGGGCCTCATCGAACCGGTTACTGGTGAGGTGCTCTACCGCGTGACCGAGTACGGTCGACAGGTCGCCCGGTCGGGGTTTTGAAACGGGCGTGCAGTGGACAACTCAGTCAGTCAGCCCGTAGCCGCGCTTGAAGAGGATGATGTCGGCAGTGACCACAATCGTGGTCCCGCCAGTCAGTACCGCCAGCGAGACCAGCGGGTCGACCTCGGCGACGCCGAGGAACGCCGTACCGAACGCCGTTGACCATGTACACCATTGGGTTCAGCAGTGAGATGTCACGGACGAGCGGCGTCAGATCCTGCAGCGAGTAGAACACCGCTCCGAAGAAGACCAGCGGTCGGAGCAGGAACTGGTTCATCATCGTTAGATCGTCGAAATCCTCGGCGACCAGCCCGCCGACGATGCCGAGACTCGAAAACAGCAGCGTGATCACGAGCATGAACGCGACGAGGAACAGCGGCTGCTCGATCGGGACCGGCTGGTAGAGGCCGCCGATGATCACGACCCCGAGGACGGCGATGAGCGTCCCGACGAGTACGCCTCGCAGGGCCGACGACAGCAGATAGGCCCACACCATCTGGGCGTACGACAGTGGCGAGGTTAACGTCTCGTCGATATACTCGTTCCACCGGCCGTGGAAGATCGAAAACGAGGCGTTCTCGAAGGCATTGGAGACCGCCCCAAGCACCACGAGCCCCGGCAGGATGAACAGGATGTACGGGACGCCGATGATCTCGCCGACTCGGCTGCCGAGGACGACCCCGAACACCGAGAAGTACAGCACATTGGTAATAAACGGTGGAATGAACGTGTTTCGCGGCCGACGCACATATCTGAGGATCTCGCGTTTGACCAGCGTATAAAAGCCGGTCGGGATGCCAGCCGAGGCAGCGACGCGGTCGACGACGCTCATCGGTCGACCTCCTCCGGCCGACGGCCGCCATCGGGAGCCACCGGCTGTTCTTCCTCCGGTTCGGCCTCGCCCACCGAATCGTTCGCCCGCTCTTCGGGCGTCGCGTCGCTCTCGTCGGTGCGGGTCATCTCGACGAAGATCTCTTCGAGGGAGGTCCGGGCGATTTCGAGATCCAGGATCTCCAGTCCGGCCCGATCCAACTCGCGGACGAGCTCCGGGGCAACCAGCCCGCCCTCGCGGGCGGTGACTTCGAGCTGGTGGCCGTCGAGATCGACCGACTCCACGCGGTCGTCACCAGCCAACAGTTCCGGCATCGTCGCCGGTGGGTCCCGGAGTTCGACGACGATCCGGTCGGCCCCGCGGCCTTTGAGTTCCTCGGGGGTGGCGACTGCCCGCACGCTGCCGGAGTCGAGGATGGCGACCTCGTCACAGAGGCGTTCGGCCTCCTCGATGTAGTGGGTCGTCAAGAGGATCGTCGTTCCCTGCTCGTTGAGTTCGGTGACCAGATCCCACAGGTCCCGCCGGAGCTGGACGTCGACACCGGCGCTCGGCTCGTCGAGAATGAGGAGGTCGGGGTCGGTAATGAGCGCCCGTGCCAGCAGAAACCGGCGTTTCATCCCGCCGGAGAGCCAGTCGAACCGGGTGTCCCGTTTGTCGTAAATGCCCACCTGTTTGAGCACTTCGTCGGCCCGGTCGCGCGCCTCGTCGGCCGGAATCCCGTGGTAGCCCGCCTTGTGTTCGAGCACCTCTCGAATCGGGAAAAAGCGGTCGACGTTGAACTCCTGTGGTGCGAGGCCGATCGCGTTACGGGCTTCCTGATAGTCGGCTTCGACATCGTGGCCGAAGACGCGGGCCGTCCCGCCGGATTTCCGGACGAGGCCGACGAGGATATTAATAAAGGTCGTCTTCCCCGCGCCGTTGGGCCCGAGCAGGCCGAAGAAACTCCCCTCGGGGACCGACAGCGAGACACCATCGAGGGCGGTCACGTCCTCGTATTCTTTTTTCAAATCCTGGATTTCGAGGGCTGGCGTCGACTGGCTCATTCGCTGGCCTCCGTGGCATCGTCGGAGCTGTCCGCTGTTAGGTCGGCCAGTTCGGTCGCCCGGTCGATCAACTCGAAGATCGCCGAATCGGCGACTGCATAGTAGGTCCACTTGCCCTCCTTGCGGGTCGAAACAAGCCCAGCGTCAGTCAGACAGCCGAGATGGGAAGCGACCGTCGACTGCGGGGCATCGACGGCGGTCTGGAGTTCACAGACACAGCATTCGCCGTCCCGAAGCGCCCACAGCAACCGCAGCCGCAGAGGGTTCGAGAGCGCTCCACACAGACAGCTCACCCGGTCGGCGACCGCAGCGTTGCCCGCCCGCTCGCGGAGGGTCG
>Ga0065697_1002188_pt1 | contig 9539 bp, 17 predicted proteins | sample AntLakMe24m_08um_FD_59086 | JGI IMG/M metagenome (GOLD analysis project Ga0065697, IMG submission 59086) | Hypersaline microbial communities from Antarctic Deep Lake - 24m 0.8um v2 (version 3) | ecosystem: Environmental > Aquatic > Non-marine Saline and Alkaline > Hypersaline | place: Deep Lake... | reverse complement strand
CCAAACGTATCAGCACTGTCGGATTCATCCCCGCCGTGAACGGCGAGGCTTTCTCCTTGATTTTCCGTAACTGTGACACAAAATAAACTGTGCGGAATTACTCACCAAATAAAACGAGTATAGACATAACTAGAAATAGTGAAAGCTAAGGGGCGAAAACCCTGATGGTATCTGATGGAAGAATTTCCATCGTGTCGAATTTGTCTGGGTAGTTCAATTAGTAGAACGCTGTGCTGTTAACACAGAGGTTGATGGTGCAAGTCCATTTCCAGACGTTCGCCGTGATAGCTCAGTTTGGGAGAGTACCGCCCTGAAGAGGCGGCTGTCCTCGGTTCAAATCCGAGTCACGGCATTTGCCTGTGTGGGGTAATTGGTAACCTGAGACCCTGTTGAGGTCCCGCTGGAGGTTCGAATCCTCCCGTAGGCGTTTACTCTTGAGAAAGAGGAAATACATTGTATGTTAGGTACAAAATTAATGAATATATCTAAACAAAAGATTTAATATCTTTTCTCACATACGAAAGTACGCCGTACCATGGCTTACAAAAGGTGTGCGTTACATCGACCTGATGCACACCTTCCCCACTACGGCTTTTAGAAATCGAACTTATAGCTCAATTGGTAGAGTGACGGATAGATTATCTGTCGTTCTTGGTTCGAATCCAAGTAAGTTCATGGCCCGAAAACGTATCACTCGTGTGATGGGCAAACAGAATCTAATAAATGCTTATAGGAATGACTCATGAGCACTGTTCCAAGCATTGATTCTTTAGGGAGTAAATCTAAATAGGTTGAAANATGACGGTAATATTTCAAATATAGAAACATATATAGTACGTCCCTGCGNNCCATAACTGTGGATAAATATATCATTAAAAGGGTTATAAAAGACCCAACGCACCATGACGGTGAAGAAATTCCTATGAACTGCACGTATAGTAAAGAGGATGCTAAGGAAGAAATAATGAACATAGCACTACAAGAATTAGAAGAGAGAAATACAGAAGATTCAAATATAATTATTGAGAAGAAAGATGGGTGTTCTTGCTTGTATGGTGATATATTAACAGTTCAAGTTACGAGGCAATTTGAAGCATTAGAAATTTATTATTATTTTATAGAAAAATTATAAAGTTGAATATACATTTTCTCGGCGCATCAAATAATAATTAATATCAATCTACCTTCTTTATATTTAATAATCTTGCAGCATTAATTATAGCAAAACCAGCGATAAATAACGCTATCATTAAAATAACAATATATTTTGAAATTTTAAATGAATTACTTATAAGATATTCTATCGGAACAAAAAATAAAAGGATAGCAATTAAACTGCCCACACCTTGCATTAATATAAATCCTATATTATATGGAAAATTTAATTCATCAATATCTGTCATATATTATATACATATTTCTGAATCGTAATAATGGTTTGGTTAATTCAACACACAACACAAAAAACATTATACTCTTACAAATATATTAAATTATACTAATGTCTAAAGTTAAAGAAAATCAAAACGATATTGATGAGTATCAAGAACATTTGAATAATTTAGAAGATGGTGCTGGATGCACAGAAATTTGGGAGCACGTTACGGAATTTAGAGGCGAATAATTCTTAAATTCGGCATCCTTTTTACAGAGGAGATTCTATCAACTGTATGTGCGAAAATTGCGTTATCATCGAACCGATATCTCAAAAGAATGTAGTGGCTCATATTGGATACGGTGACGAAGAAAAAAATGTGTATGACAAGCTTTTGAAAGATGATATCGTTATTCAAACAAAGGAAAATAAGAAAAGATTAGCTCAAGAAGATTATTTTAAACTATGGGACTCACTTAAAGAAAAAGACGGGTTCGGGACCGTTGATAAAAATTTACCACAAGAAGAAAATTCAGCCTGTGCAGTATGTGGTGAATACTTAATTACTGTTCCAGCATTAGATGCAGAGTGTCTTGTTCCTAATTGTTCAAACACGAAGCATGAAAAATAAATCACATTCGTAACAATGAAGAAGAAATAAGAAAAGAAATGAAAGAGTATTTTGGTTCAGAAGGGCCGGGAGCCGGAAAAACCGCTGAACCAATGGAATTAGCAATTAGAGCAGGAATCCACTGCCCTAACAACCATTGGGTTTGTGCAGATTGCTTAACATTTAATCGTGAAGAAATTCCTAAAGTGTGAAATGAATTTTGCGTAAAAACCGTAATTATTATTAAATTTACATAATAGTTAAATTTCACACTTTTTATTCTCAATTCAAATGACAAGATTTACTAAGTAGCCAATTAATTATCATATGCGTTCCAACGCACGCAACATTCCCCCGCTGACGCCCTCCAAGGCCCTCAAAGCAAAAGTTGGGATGCGCCCCCACTGCAATCCGCCGCGAACAAGCCCCCTAGAATGCCCCCAGATTCTAACCGATAATCATTTTAATACTTCTGACGCACACCATGAAAGTAATTAGATACTTCACAAAAAGCCATTAGATTTTTACCTTTATTTTTGTAATCGTTGTCCGAATCTATATCGTGTTAGAGCGCGTCGTGTGAGATATGAGTGACGACACAACCAAACACACTCATGAAACAACGTGTTCTCATTGTGGGTACATTTGGGACTGCAGAATTAAACTCTGGACAGTTACATGTCCTAGATGTATGGGAAAAACGAAAAGCGTGCATCATCCTGAATATAATTCTTAATTTTATTCTTCTGTAGATTCTTCTGTACAAACCGTATCATCTGTAACGAAATTTCCGGTTATTCCGTCTGTATTAATCCTAAAGTTTAACGTTATACAATTACGTTTATCTGCTTGACCTAATAAAGACCCTCGTGATTGATGTTCACCAGAGATTATATGATATTTATCCCACAAGTGTCTCTCTTCTAATTCTATAACAAAGTTCTCCTTGTTTCCGACACCAACATCGAATTTATACCACTTACTTATTTTGTCTTCTGATTCAAGCATAAAATGAACCGTCTGATTAGAACCAGTCTCATTCATCATATCTAAACTCAGTTCTCTAAGTTTAGCATCATTATTCGAAGAACAACCTGCTATACCAACAACCATCGAAGCACTACCTAGTGCTAAAAATTTTCTTCTATTCATATACGTATATTAGTATATCAACACATTGTAATAAAAGTTGCCAGAGTTAAAACTACGTAGATTTATTTATTATGCNATTTTTAACTAGATATACCATTACAAAATAATTCACTACTTTATAACCGTTGTTTTGTTCTCTAANTAATAACCCATCTTTCCCAATATAAAGCCCTGAATTTCTATATTCTCCACTCTTGTGTGGTGCATTCCAGACTTGAATATATCCGACGTTTGAACCAATATTACCTTCCACATGTTCATTATATTGATTTCTATCTATAATATTATAAAGTTCTCCATCAAAATATATCTTATCTTCCTTTGAATAGTCTTCTTTGTAATCCATACCTAAATTACAATAACAATACATTAAATAATTATGGATATGTTATTATTTTATTGATTCAATTATATTTTCATCAAGAAGATTCTTAATTTTTTCTGATTTAATAGCAACGTATCTTCCTTGGTCAACAGTTTCATTTACTTNTTGAATGAGAAATTCATCGTCCTCAACAGTAACATCAATTTGTTCATAATCCCACACATCATTCGGATTACTCCAAATGTATATATAGTCTATTTCTGCGTTTACAGCGTGATTTGTAATTTCTCTATAATCTCGTATATTATGGACTGTAAATTTATCTTCATTAAATTCCATACATATAGTTTATTATAGAAACCTATATAGTTTTCTTTATAAATCGTATGTCGCTATATAATAAATCTTATCCTGAAGGAAGGTATATCAAATATAATCACTTGGATACTCAATATTAGAAATCTATATATTAATCGTAGATGGTTGTTGGGGCTGGAAGATTAGTGAAGACTCTGCGTAAAGATAGACGATTTAGACGAATTAGTACAAGGAATCACCAATCATACGATAAAATCCACATTAAATAATGTCTAGGATAAAAATATAAGTAGTTTGATTGTTAATACATAATATAGTATTTCATCCACAGAATCCCCTTATTGTAGCTCTAATTGGTTCGCTTATACTATCGGCATATAGTGGATATCAGCGAAACTTTCAACAAATGGCTGGTGGACTCGTTATCTCTGTAATTGCTCTCGTAGCACTATTTGTTTAGAGTGTTCCAAAGATGGAAATATTATTGTATGTGTATAAATATGTTAACCTTCAGATATAGTCTTTTCACGAAATATAGGTCGAAAATCCTCCGTAAATTCAATTGGTAGATGAGAATTCCCTAAATTGGGTCGAATCAATCGTTCCCCCCAGAACAGATTAATCCCGTTTTCTCATCTATTTATTTATATCTGATGTAGGTTATAACAGTTATTACCAGATACTAATCTTATTATATACAAAATTACATATATTATGATAATTTAATCTGATGATTCTATAAAATCATCTAATGATTTAATATCTCCATTCTCAATTAATTTTTCAACAGTTTCAATTTCTGCACATAAACTTCCACCAGAACCAGTTTTTATTTACTTCTCGGATATAAACTTCACCATCTTCTAAATCGATGTCACTATCATCCAATTCCCATACATCGTCTACGCAACTTGAGATATAAATGTAATGAACACCACCATCTCTAGGTATATCTTCACGATACGTGTCAATATTTGTTACAAAAAATTTGTCTTCTTTAAAATTCATACATGTAGATTATAACTCCATATTTATAATTCTACGGATTAATATATTTCCTCATCCGCTATAACAGTATACCGAGGAAATTCAGGATATCTATCTTTATGAGTCTCCCACAATTCGTCTTCTGATTCAACATACCCCTGTTCTATTTGTTTAACGATTCTCTGGTACATTTGACCCCTACGTTCCCAATACAAATCATTTAACCTATGAAACCAGTCTATCCATAAGTTTTCAAATTCCTCTTTAAGCTCTTCCCGAAGTATATCTGTATCATAGATATTGATTGTTACGTTACAAATATCTATGGCAGTATCAACGGCAAATCCACCAATACGGATTTCACCATCTAATAATACTCGTGTTAAACTACGGTCAAACTTATCCCTAATCTTTTTCTTCAGATTCAGAGACATAATCTGGTCTAAATTCATCAGACCACTCATTTAGTAGTTCACGAGCTTCCCCCATTAAATTGCATATCATTTTCTGATGCAATATGTTCGAAATATCGATTTGCCGTTTGATATAATCCTTCTTCTCTAAATTTTTCTAAACGTTCACAAGACCTAACACCGCGTTTTATCTGGTCAATGTTATTATACCAATCTGTAAGTATTGCGTTTAATCTAGCCATACTCTGAACGCCCTCATCTCGTTTTAAAATGGTTTCCATTATAGTCATATATTAATACATAATGGCGAAGATAAATAATCATTTGGATTTTAAAATGTGATTCCGAAATCTTTATAAAATTTCATCCCTGATAATTATATGAGCGATATTAGTGAGAAAGCCAAGATGATTAAATAAGTGCAGATTCATACGGTCATAATCTAATGCCGCCTTAGCTCAGTTGGTAGAGCACTTCGCTGTTAAAGTCGTACTAACCGGTGGGGGCTGGTTATAGACTGCAGTTACGAAGTGGTCCTAGGTTCGAGTCCTAGAGGCGGCGTAATTTTTATATTGATATACTTACAAAATAAACAGTTTGGAATATAAGAAAGCTTATATCTTATTGAGTCTGTTATCTGCGTGGCCTTGTGGCCTGATGTATCGTCCATCGTTGTATAACATTCGCTTGAAAAACTCATGCGCTAATAACAGCATTACTCGTGCTGTTATTTATTTAATAATAGTAAGCGTTTATAATTAAGATAGGTAAAATTTACAAATTTCCTAAATGTTTATCTTATTATAGTATATAAGTTAAAAATAAGATAATAAATTCGAAAGTTTTATATTATACCCGTTCATCTATATAATTGGATACGCAAGCATAACAGTACACCCGCGTACTGTTTGCCGCCTTAGCTCAGTTGGTAGAGCACTTCGCTGTTAAGGTTTGATAATCTGTACGGATTACAAACCGCAGATACGAAGTGGTCCTAGGTTCGAGTCCTAGAGGCGGCGTACCCGCAAGGGTATGATGTAACCAATCATCACTTCCTTGACTTGAGGAAGTAAACAAAACAAGCACAGCGCCAACAGCCTTCATGGGTACAGCGCTCAATAAAACGGTCAGGGTCGGTGGCCCAGTCTGGCCTAGGGCGATGGACTTTTAATCCAGAAATCGAGGGTTCAAATCCCTCTCGACCCACTTTTCGGCACATTAACGTTTTCATATTTCGTGGTTTTTCTAGTTATATATTAGTACGTATAGATTTAATTATGAATGTTGAATATACTGTTGTATGTGAATCACCTCGATGTCAAGCATCGGGGTATTCTCCTATACTACTGATAAAATTACAATTTGATTATTTAGATATAATCACAACAGGTATAGATGAGACAGAAGAAATAGAAATTACTATTAAAGCTGCGTTTGAGGATAAGTCAAAAATGGAAATTGTTAATGAAAGTAACCACCAACAATCTGATTATATAGCATCTAATATCGGGAGTATAGATATAACAAAAAATAAAAACGGTGAAAATTTATTATCATATGAAAATATTAATTGGTCGGACAAAAACGTTGATGGTGATGATATTGTTGATTTATATCTTAAAGTAAATATCAAATGTGATGAGGTTTCTACGAAATCAGACGTAAATCAAGTTGTATTAAATATAATTGAAGGCGATTTACCAGATTCTGGAATTGCAAGATGGTACTTTTTGATGATTCTGATACCGTCGATTCTACGTCTTTAGATAAATGGAATAATAATGATGGAACAATCGTTGGTAATGTCACAACAAGTTCACAAGGTATTCAAAACGAATCTTATTCTTTTGATAGTGGAAATAATAATCATATTTCTGTACCGCCAATTAATCCGCGTGAAAAAATTACGGTCTCTGCTTGGGTGAAATCTGGACTAAATGGACAATACAACCAAAATTGGTCTGTTGTAAGTAATTATCAGGCATTCATATTAGGTCCTAGATATAATAATGAGAATAAAATGGCTTTTATTGTACATACAGAAAATACAGGTTGGAATTATGATAGTGTAGCAAGTATAAGTAATCCTGAAGAATGGAATCATTTTATTGGTACTTATGATTATGAGACATCAAAAGCAAAATTATATCAAAATAATACTCTTGTATCTACAGGTACAGACCCTAGTGGAAAAATAAGTGTAGAAAATACCGACTGGGAAATTGGTAGGAGAGAAGGAAGGTCAGGAGAAGATTTTAACGGTAAAATAGATGATGTTCAAATATATGGTCGTGTTCTTACGCAAGAGGAACGAGATAAATTATATAATTATTATAATGTATAGTTTTATCCGTGGTATAGGAGAATACCCCGATGCTTGACATCGAGGTAATTCACGTAGGGATATGATTTAAACACATTTATGCGTATCTAGAATCTATAATATAGTATGCAGAGCTATAATTACTCGTTTGGGAAAATAACATCTATTATTAAAACAACGTACCTCCCTATTTTTATATCTGCTCTATTACTTTCATGGTTTTATATTATACAGAGCGGTGAGTTTTCTACGATGAGTGATGTTCCGCGTCTATTCAACTTTAACCATGCGTATATAGATATAGAAAATGCTTTCTCTCGAACAATCTCCCATGCAAACACCAGTCATATAATGACAAACACCGCATCTTTCTTCGTATTTTCATATATATTGATTTCCATTCAAAATAAAAAATATTATCTACTTGCGTTATTGGTTTCAACTGTCGTAAGTACAATAATTTTCATGTATTATCCTAATGTAATAGGTTTTAGTCTCGTCGTTATGTCACTACATGCTACAGCACTCATTGCATGTTTTCACGCATTGTATACTAATTTAAAAAGTTCTACAGAGAAGATTGACCTATACAAGACTATTCTGTATCTTGTAATCGTGTTATATATGAGTAAACAAGTAATGATTGATGTTTCGTTTTACTTTGGAATATTCCAGCACAATGCAACAACATTATTTAATATGATATCTGCATCAGGAATTTCTGATGGTTACGGTCCTATTTCTGCTAAGTTACACCTATTTGGTTCAGCAGTCGGATTTGTAACAAGTTTTATTGTAATTTTANACAAAAACTAATAATTATGATAACTTAACTACAGTAGTTAACGTTAAAATACAATTATATAATACAAAATACTTCAAAAGAGTAATCGCAACATTAAATAAGCGACAGTGTAGATATAATAGTATGACGGGACCACATCCTGACGCGCCTGATAATATTCGCCAAATTAGCGTCGAACCTCAGCTTCTTGATAATGAAAAACGTTCATTAGGTGGTACGCGTGGTAAGAATGAATATCGAAGACATATTGGTGTTGAATCAATCATCGGTCGTCATGGTAGTACAACCTACTTTCGTGGAACATGTTGTAATTGTAACCATGAAATGATATGTCACCGATTAGAAAAACGAAAAAATCTTGCAAAATGTCCAGAGTGTGATGAAACTAGTTTTATCTACAAAGGGTTTTTTTCACTAGATGATTATCCTTTTGATGAACGAGAACCACCCAAATCTGATGAATGTTGTGAAGACATTTATATTATGCTTCTTGAAAACGATGGTAAATATAGTAAGCCAACCTTGCTATATGGCACAAAAAATAGGTATGATGAAGTTATGGAATCCGACAGTTACTGGGACCATGTAGAACTTCTTGAAGTTATTGAAACAGATAATTAAATTTGATTAATCTTCGTTATCTATATAACAATCTTTTCTTGGAATTTTTTCTACAGATTTGAATGACCAATTGAACCATAAAGTTGACTCAACATCCCAACCATCTAGTAATTTGTTATTTTTTAATTGTAACCCATCATATTTTTTTGAAATTTTCTCAAAATCAAATGGAGGATTATTTATTCGTGATGAATATACCTCTTTTTCTCTATTAAATTTTTTATATAAATATTCTACATCATCTTTTGATTTTATGATATATACATTTGCATTTGAATTAGGCTGTAAAACATATATTTTCATGTTCTCCAATAGTCCAATTTGTCTTTAACCTATGAGATACCCATTCAGAGTATATTTTTCCATTCGTCTTTTTAATACTTGAAGTCCAAAATCCACCTCTTGGTTTAGGTGTATCTAATAATCTTTGTGATGCATTTTTGATAGACCTAATATTATTTTTTGACGGTTTTGTTTTTCCAAGATATACCTGCACAGGAATCATACCTAATTTTTATATCCTGTAGTTATATATATTTGGAAACTGTTGAAAAATATCGTATTTAAACTAAAAATTATAATGTTTTAATATTAATTACATAATATGAAT
>Ga0065697_1000811_pt1 | contig 9553 bp, 11 predicted proteins | sample AntLakMe24m_08um_FD_59086 | JGI IMG/M metagenome (GOLD analysis project Ga0065697, IMG submission 59086) | Hypersaline microbial communities from Antarctic Deep Lake - 24m 0.8um v2 (version 3) | ecosystem: Environmental > Aquatic > Non-marine Saline and Alkaline > Hypersaline | place: Deep Lake... | reverse complement strand
AAGCAGACGATTCCTCTCCGCCGGTTCGGTAAGCCTGAAGACGTCGCTGGCGTCTGCGGATTCCTCGCTAGTGACCTCGCGTCGTACGTCACTGCAGAGTCCATCGTCGTCGACGGCGGCGACCTGAACAGCGCGTGACCCTGGTCGCAAGTGAGTGTTGAGGCTTTGACCAAGACCGTTCCATCTAGCCCAGACGGAGCGGTTACTCGACGCCGAGCTCTCGCGCGGCGTCAGCCGAGATCGTGATCCCGGTGTCCGACGCGGTAACCCGCTCGTCGAGCACGTCGGCGAGCACGTCCTGTAGCTCCTCGATGAAGGAACCCGGGCGGTCGACTTGGACTCGGGTCGTCGATTTCCCCTTGTAGTTCAGCCCACGGTGACGGATGTAGATCTGCGCGAACGACCGCCGGACCGGGCGCGGCACCTCCCATACGACCGCTGGGATCCGGTCGAGCGTCGTCTTCACGCCGGTCGGAGCACCCATCGTGACGAGACACCGACCNAGGATCGTCCCGTTACAAGTGGGTACGATCTCGGTCGCGCGGCCGGGAGCGTCCGCGTTCCGACTCTTCGTCTCGATGTCGACGCGCTCGAAGGCGCGGCGGATCTCTGCGGCGTTCACCCGTTCGCCCGGCGTCACTGCGGGGACGTAGCTCTTCGCGGCGATGCTCCCGCCCGCGAGGACGTGCGCGAGCAGCTCGACGAGCGCGGCGGCGGTCTCGCTGTCAGGGTCGGGATCGAGCCAGCCGTGATCGATCGCCGTGTTGATCGCTCGGACCGGGTCGGGGATCATGTCTTCGAGCCACCCACGGATGCGTTCGTTTGGGAGGTCGAGGGCGTTGCCGACGCGCACTCGACCGGCGTTCGGATGCTCGGCGGCATAGTCGAGGACGCGACGGTGGTCGAGGACCTTCTCCCGACGGGTCCGGATACACGCGATCGCTGTAGGTCCGGGCGAGGGCCTGAGCCGTGGGTTGCATTATCACTCATTATACATCAGCGGATTTGACCTTGTGCACCTAATTTTCACCGCTGATATTCATGCCAGTAACTACATAAGCCAGTCCTACTTAGTGAACAATAACCAGCTAACCGATCGGAACGGAGAGCCCGTTTCATCGGTGGAGCGCTGGGTTCAAACTATGAAACCAAGCAACCTGTTCAATTCGGACGACCGTGCAGTGAGTCCCGTTATCGGAGTCATACTCATGGTCGCAATCACCGTGATTCTGGCCGCCGTCATCGGGACGTTCGTCCTCGGTCTTGGCGACCAGTTAGGCGACAGTGCACCGCAGGCATCATTCTCGACGGACAACGTGTCGGGATCTACCAACGGTCTGACGTTCGATGTTACCAAAACTGGCGGCCAAGCACTTGACCCCAGTAACATTATAGTTGCCGTGGATGGGCAAAGATACGGAACTGTCGCAGATAACACTAGCATTACAGATCCATGGCAAACGGGGGTTTCGGGTACCTTCACGGATCTCACCGGCAATGATTACAGTGGCTCTCATTCAATCGATGTCAGCCTAATCCACGAACCGAGTGGAAATGCAGTCTTCCAGACTACGCTAACAACTAACTAGATCAGTAACAAACGTTTTTTCAACGCCAACGGCTCGTCACTTGAGTTCGGTATCTCAGCCCTATTATATCGGTATTGAACTGCTGAATTGTGGCCGGATCTAACTCCTCACGAGCGTCGTGAATATTCTCTTCTGATTGAATTAGGTGAGCGAGCGCGACATCGATCACCACGCTCATCGGCGGATCGTCTTCGGGGCCGCTCGACACGATCTCGCTCGCCTTTTCGATCTGGTGCTCGCGGTCGTCGGTGAGTTTGAGGCTGATACGACGGCTCATTCATTACCCTCCGTATGCACGGGGGCGCGATTCCGTCGATCTCGACCGACTGACTCAGCTCTGCTCTTATAGTCCCACCGTTGACGACGGCGGGAGGCACCAAGCGGCTCGAAAGCCCGCCCGATTTGATGCACCTTCCGCGCCCGTCATCCACGGCGAAGTGCATAGATCGCGGATCGTAAATACATCCGCGTCGGATCCCACGGGGTCGCGTCGAGCACGCTGTGGCTCGTGAAGATCGCGGCGGCCTCTCCGTACCGATCACGCATCGGTATCACCCAGCAAGTAGGTTTGAACGCAGTAGGGCCGCGAGCAGCCGGCGATCTTGCCGATCTCGTCGAAAGTGAGATCGGTTTGCTCTCGAAGACGAACGATCACCAGGTGTCGATCGACTCGTCGCCGGATCGTCGTTCACGCCAATCCCCTCTGTTCGGCGTCATGCTTTCAACGAAGGTGGGCGGCGTCAACGACGTGGGCGCGTGGGTCGTGGGTCGGATCGTACAGCTCGGAAGCCCGAACGAACGGCGTCGTCCTGACAGCCCTCCGTTCCACGGCTCGCCGGCGTTGCGGGCGGGGCTCGTCTGCGGGTCCGGCGTCGGAACGTCCTTCCCGGCCGCGCTTCCCTCACAGATCCGCACCCACGAGCCACACTCGGGGCAACGGTGGGCGCGATCGTCGGCGTCGCCGTGAACCCGACCGAATCCCGGCGGGAGGTGGGCGTCACACTGGAGGCAGTTGCTCCGGCTACTGTGAGATCGGAGCAACATCACGTCGACACCACCTCGGCTAACGCAGATCGGGGGACGGTGGTGATTACTGGCTTACTTCTTGCCCGGACAAGACACGCTAGCGGTGCCTCTTGAGGTGTAGAATACCGAAATTGGGTGGCTGGGGAGTCCCAGCCCACCAATCCCGCACGGCCAGAGGCCGTGCGCGCAGTAGGTGGGCCAACACGGATTTGAACCGTGGACCTCCCGGTTATCAGCCGAGCGCTCAACCTGACTGAGCTATTGGCCCAGGTGAGCGCATTTATTCGTTGCGCTGGTAGGATTTTAAGGGTTTCCTTTCGCGATTCGCCCGCCGTCAGTCGGTTTTCGGTTGCCTCAGAAACAGATCGAGTCGGTAACGGATCGCGTCGGAAGCGACTCACGGTGAGGCGAGAGCGCGTAGAAGGCGGAGCCTCAGTCGCTCCGGTCCGTCTCCTCGTCTTCGACCGTGAAGTCCACGTCGACGACATCGTCCGCGTGGTCCGCGTCGTCGAAGCGGTCGCCGTCGGAATCGTCACCGGGGGAGTTCCCGCCGGCGACTTCGTCATCGCTGCCGAACCCGTCACCGTTACCGAAGTNGCCGCCACCGAATCCGCCGCCCATCGTGAATCCGGCACCGGCGCCGTTTCCGTCGCCGTCGCCGTTCCCGGGGAATCCGCCGATATACACGTTTCCGGTGGTGAACCCGTTGGTCTCGCTGTCGAGGTACGGGATCACGACGTACTTCTTGAGAGCCATGCGGATCGGGACCCGCGAGAGCGGGAGCGCGAGCAGGAACCCGACCGCGTCGGTGACGAGTCCCGGCGTGAGCAGGAACGCGCCGGCGGCGATAAGGAGGCCGCCGTCGAGCAGTTCATCGGTCGGGGGCTCGCCGCGAGCCAGCTTTCGCTGGACCCGTGCGAGCGTCGCGCGCCCCTCGGCGCGGAGGAGAAGCATCCCGAGGACGGCCGTCAACACGACGAGCGCGACCGTGATCGCCCATCCCAGCCGCGTCGCGACGACGATCAGGAACAGCGCGTCCACGAGGGGGACGACGAGGAGCAGCGCGAGCAGCGTTCGCGGGCGCATACCGTCGTCTTTCCGCCGGGGACCCATAGCCCTTTTCGTCCGGTGCTTCGAGTCCGTCCGTCTGCAGTCGTCCACCTCACCGCCCCGCGACCGCCACGGCTTTGACCGGGCGGGGTGAGCCGACCGTATGAACATCGTCGATGCGCTCGGCCGCGACCCGCCGGACCGCGAGTCGCTGCCGCGGTGGCTCGCCCCGCTCCCGAAGGCGCTGGAGGATATCGCCTTCCGGTTCGTTTGGGTCATCGTCGCCATCAACCTCCTCGGTACCGCGTTCGGCTTCTGGTACTACCGGTTCCAGTTCCGCGAGCTTCCGGTCGAGATGTGGGCGTTCATCCCCGACAGCCCGGGCGCGACGCTGCTGATCGCGCTGGCGCTCGCGGCATGGGCCCTCGGCCGGTCGAGCGACACGCTCGCGACGCTCGCCTTCTTCGGAAACGTCAAGCTCGGGCTCTGGACCCCGTACGTGCTCGTCGTCTTCTACCCGGCGTTCCTCGCGAACTCGGGGCCCGCGATGTACGCGTTCCTCCTCGTGAGTCACCTCGGGATGGTCGTGCAGGCGTTCGTCCTCCACCGGATCACCGACTTCCCGCTGAAGGCGGTCGGGATCGCGACCGCGTGGTACACGGTCGACCTGCTGATGGACTACTTCGTCCCCGTGATCGGCGAGGTGACCCACACATCGATCCCCTACCTCGATACCGAGCCGTGGTTCACGACGACCGTGTTGCAGGTCGCGGCGGCCGGCGCCGTCGCGCTCACCGTGATCCCGCTGTTCTGGGCGCTCGCGACGCGGGTCGCCACGCTCCAAATCCGGCTCGATCGCGGCGATGGCGCCTGATCGCAGCCCCGTCGACTGCGTCTTCCGTTTAAGTTCCCACGGACCGTCAGGTGCGCCATGAGCGCGTACGAGCAGATTTCGGACCTACCGATGACGATCGAGTCGGTGGAGCGCCGCCGGTACACCGAGAAAACGACCAGCGGGTTCGATCGGACGACCACCGAGTTCCGCCTGGCCGGCGACGGCGTCATCGGCCGCGGCGAAGACGTGACCTACGAGACCGAGGACCACGCCCGCGCTCGTCGGGACCGACCCGATCGACGTCGAGGGCGAGTGGACCATCGACGAACTGTCGGCGCGTCTCGACGAGATCGACCTGTTCGCGCACAAGCCGCCGGAACAGGCGTACTTCCGCAACTACCGCCGGTGGGCGGTCGAGAGCGCCGCCCTCGACCTCGCGCTCCGCCAGCGCGGGGAATCGCTCGGCGAGTGCCTCGGTCGCGAGCCCGAGCCGGTCCGGTTCGTCGTCTCGACGCGACTGGGGGAGCCACCGACGACGGACCGCGTCGAGGAACTGCTCGCGCTCGACGACGAGTTGGAGTTCAAGCTCGATCCGACGCCCGACTGGCCGGAAGAAGCGTTCACAACCCTTAGAGAGACCGGCGCGGTACGGATCCTCGATCTGAAGGGCTGGTACGAGGGTACCGACGTCGATGTCGAGGCCGACCCGGAACTGTACCGCGACGTGTTCGCCGCGTTCCCGGCCGAAATCGTGGAGGACGCCGCCTTCACGCCCGAGACCCGACCACTCGTCGAGCCGCAGGCCGACCGGCTCTCCTTCGACTACCCGATCGACGGCGTCGAGAGCCTCGAATCGCTCCCGGTCGAGCCGGGGTGGTGTAACATCAAACCATCCAGATTCGGTACTCTCGAATCGCTGTTCGAGACGATAGCGTACTGCGAGGAGCGCGGCATCGAACTGTACGGCGGCGGCCAGTTCGAACTCGCCAGTGGGCGGACCGCGATCCAGACGCTCGCCGCGCTCTTCTACCCCGACGGGCCGAACGACGTGGCTCCCCGCGAGTTCAACGACCCCGAGTCGTCGCCGCCGTACCCGATGAGCCCGATCAGGCCCGATCGCGACGCCGTCGGCTTCGAGTTCTAGGTGGGAGGCGGACCAATTTACGGGACACTCTCGCTACCGCTCGCGTTCTGTGATCCGGGCCGACGATTGCGACGCCTCGTCGGCCTCGCGCTCTCGGGTGTCGGCGATCCGCTGAGCCGCGTCGGCGAGCGCGTCAAGCGCGGCGAACAACCGGTAGCTGAGGTACAGGCCGACCGACAGCCCGACGGCAACGATAACACCGAGGAGGATCTGCGCGACGATCACGAGCGAGTACACGAACGCGAGGAAGGAGACGACGGCCACCGTCGCCCCGACCGGTGTTCGGAGGGCTTCGGAGGGAGAGAGCGGGTCGTGCGTCATACGCAGCGCTACCGGCGCGCATCACTTAAAAATGGCCGGCGCTACTCCGCGTAGATCGTGTCGCAGGTCGGCTCCAGTCCCACCCCACCGTCGGGGAGGAGGTACACGTCGACGCCGCCCGCCGATCGGGTTCCCTGCTCCTCGCAGTTCGGGTTCGGCCACTCGCGCTCGATCGGATCGCGGTCGTCGACCGTCACGACGACCGCCGTCGGCGTCCCGGTGAACGGCTCGGTCCCCTCTCGGACGCGGTCGCCGTCGATCTCGAAGGTCCGGCGGTACAGTGCGTCGGCGTCGGCGTTCTCGATCCGGACTGAGAGCGTGTGGGCGGTGTCTCGGCGGTTATAAATCTCGACCTCGTGCGCGAGTTCTTCCGAGCCGGGGAGATCCGCGCAGCCAGCAAACCCGCTCGCCGCGGCGGCACACACCGTGCCGAGGAGGGATCGACGGGACTGGCCAGACGGGGATCGACGGGACTGAGACTGGCCAGACGGGGATCGACGGGACTGAGACTGGCCAGACAGCGATCGATGGGACAGCGAACGGGGAGCCGGATTCGGGGACATACGCAGGCGGTGCGCGCGGCTCCGTAATACTGGTTGCGGTCCAAAAAAATCCGACTGCGGGCAGTGAGCGTTCAGTCGTCGGCGGGGGCTGCGGAGTCGCCGGCGGAGACACCGGTACCGGGGCCGATGTCGATGCCGAGCGCCTCGAGCTTCTCGTCCGGGACGACGCCGTCGACCCAGCCGCGGGTCTCGTAGTACTCCGCCTTCATCTCGTCGAGCTCTGCGAGCTCGCCCTCGCTGGCCGCCCGTGCCGGGGATGGCGTCCGGGTGCCCGTCGATGAAGCGGTTCGGCAGCGTGTCGTCCGCGCCGTCGAAGCCGACGAGGTTGTTGTAGTAGCGTTCGAGGTTGTACACGCGCTCGCCGGCCTCGAACAGCTCGTCCTCGGTGACGTCGCGACCGGTCATGCCGTTGTACTGGAGCACGTACTCTTCGATCCCCTCCGCGAACGCGCTGAACTTGCAGATGTCGAAGGAGTCGGAGACGGCGTGTAGGTTCTGGAAGGTGGCGGTGAGCTCGCCCTTACCCTCCCACTCGTACGGATCGACCTTCTCCGGAATGCCGAGGATCTCGGCGGCCGGCGTGTAGCCGCGCAGGTGGCAGGCACCGCGGTTGGAGGTCGCGTACGCGATCCCCATGCCCTTCATGCAGCGCGGGTCGTAGGCGGCCATCGTCTGGCCCTTCACGGAGAGCTTGTTGCCGTGAGCATCCTTCGCGTCGGCGATGCGCTCGGGCCCTTCCGCGAGGAGGTCGCCGAGGTCCGACGATCGGTGACCGATCTCCTCGATGAGGTCGATCATCGTCTCGGAGTCGCCCCAGTCGAGGTGGCCGACGCCGTCGAGTTTGCCTTCTTCGCTCATCTCCATCGCCATCGCCATCATGTTGCCGGCCTCGATGGTGTCGATGCCGAGGTCGTTACAGCGCTGGAGCATCAGCGCGATCTCGTCGCGGTCGGAGTGCCCGGAGTTCGGGCCGAGCGCCCACGCGGACTCGTACTCGTACGACTCCGTGCGGACGTTCATCTCATCGCCCTTGTGGGTGACGTCGACCTCGACCTCTTTCTTACACGCGACCGGACAGGAGTGACACGTCGGCTCGTCGACGAGGATGTTCTCGCGGACGTTCTCGCCGGAGACGCGCTCGGCGTCAGTGTCGACGCCCTCCGCGTCGCGGTACGCCTCCGTCGAGGTGTACTTCGCGTTCTTCGCCGGGAGCCCATCCATTTCCTCGGTCGCGTTCATCAGGACGTTGGTACCGTACATCGAGAGCCCACCCTCGTTGGGCGCGGTCACGTCGGACTCGCGAATGACCTCCATCGCCTGCTGGTAGCCCTCCTGGAACGTCTCCGGATCGGCGGGCTTCGGCATGTCGGTGCCGCTCTTCACGACGACCGCCTTCACGTTCTTCGAGCCCATCACGGCACCCGTGCCGCCGCGGCCCGACGCGCGGTCGTCTTCGTTGATGACGCAGCCGTAGCGAACCTCGTTCTCGCCTCCCTGTCCGATCGCCATCACGGAGACGTTTCGACCGACCTTCCCGTCGACCTCTTCACCGATCTGGTCGATCGTGTCGTGGACGCCCTGCCCCCAGAGGTGGGAGGCGTCGCGTACCTCGACGTCGCCGTCCTCGACGAGCAGATACACCGGCTCGTCGCTCTCGCCGTCCAGCAGGAGTCCGTCGAGCCCGGCCCATTTGAGCCGTGCTCCGGACCAGCCGCCGTGGTGCGAATCGGTGACCGTCCCCGTCAGCGGTGACTTCGTCACCAGCGCGATCCGACCGCTCATCACGGTCTGGGTCCCCGTGAGGGGGCCCGTCATGAACGCGAGTCGGTTGTCCGGCCCCAGCGGATCGACGTCCGGGCCGGCGTCGAAGACGTACTTGACGCCAAGCCCGCGCGCGCCGATGTACTTCTCCGCGTCCTCCTCGTCGATTCCTCGGTAGTCGACCGCTCCGTCCCCGAGATCGACCTGTGCAACTCGGTCTCTGTAGCCACCCATTTCAGTCATGTAATGCTCGTTCATTATAGAGGGACCACAGTGTGTTAGTTGTTCACCTCTTCGCGAAACAAGTATCGGTTACATTGACGACCGGCGGTCGCCGTCACGATATATAAGCGGCGGGAGTGAAAAATCCGGGCAAAAAATAGCCGACACGACGGTGTTCGCATGACGTTCGAACGCCTGAACCGGCGGCCGTACTGCCGAGCGGTTTCGGTGCGGCAGGACGTGAGCCCCGACGTGCTCGCTTCGTGACCGATAACTTTGCGGGCCGTGAACAGGCGTGTGTGATCGGGACCGACCGCGAAGCCGACCGCGACGACCACGCCGATCGAAGCGATCGTGTCGATCGGAGCGGCCGGTGGAACGGCGTCGCCGCGTTCGCGCTCGCGCTCCTCGTCGCGTCGCTGATCCCGGTGTCGTGGGTCGTCTCCGATGGTACCGGTGGCAAACGCGTCGGCGGCACAAGCGACACGGGTGGCGGCACAGGCGTCGAGATCGTCGACGCGCTCCCCCTCGACGTCGGGCTCACCGACCCCTCCACCTCGTCGGCTACGCGATTCTGGCAGTCCTCGCGAGCCGCGTGATCGGTCGAGGCCGACGGGGGCTCTTCCTCGCCGTCGGCGCGGCGGTCGCATTCGGGTTCGGGATCGAACTTCTGCAGGCGCCGATCCCGTGGCGGTCGTTCGCGTGGAGCGACGCCGCGGTCAACGCGATCGGGGCGGTCGTCGGTCTAGTCGCCGTCGTCGCGGTCAACGCGATCGGGGCGATCGTTGCGACCGCCGAGCGCCGCCCACGATGACGACACGGCTTTACGCGCTCGGCCGCTTTTTCCGGTAATGAGCACGCCGAGCCCCGACGCGTACGAGCAGGGGCGCGGGATGGACGCGCACAACGCCGTGATGCGCGACATCCGCGCCGAGCGCTCGGAGACGTACGACCCGACCCAGCCCACCCGGGTGTGGATCGACGAGGACAACACGCCCGACGGGGTGGTGAACTCGCTCACGATCATCCTCAACACCGGCGG
>Ga0065697_1003343_pt1 | contig 9571 bp, 8 predicted proteins | sample AntLakMe24m_08um_FD_59086 | JGI IMG/M metagenome (GOLD analysis project Ga0065697, IMG submission 59086) | Hypersaline microbial communities from Antarctic Deep Lake - 24m 0.8um v2 (version 3) | ecosystem: Environmental > Aquatic > Non-marine Saline and Alkaline > Hypersaline | place: Deep Lake... | reverse complement strand
CGCAACAGCCGACCGGGATACGTGGGAGAACACGACACCAACTGATGCTGGAGAAACGCTCTTCGGGCCGATAGATCGGTGAGCGACGCTCCGATGACTGATTCACTCCCGCCCGAAGTGACGGTTCTTACGGACGTGAACGTGCTCGCGATCGCGCTTACTGATAATCACCCTGCACATGATGATGTGTATCCCTGGATCCAGGACGCAATTGATGGTCCAAACGTCTTGCTTGTGTTCGATTACTATCCGTTACGAGCACAGTATCTGATGACGAGCAATTTTGACGCAAATGCAGCCCATCTGGTAGAAGTATGTTGATTCGTGTGTTTCGTGTGTTTTGTCTGTAATTCAGATTTTGTGTATCCTTTCGCAGTCCTCTACTTTGAGATTCAGAACAGACGAAATGAGGGGTGTGTATAGTTTCTCAAGCGAATCGTGGTATTGGACTACCAGAGACGGTCTCATTTCAGGTTGAAAATGATCATCAACATCAGTAATGACTTGGTGTGAGGCAGAGTTATACCCGCCTAACCAAGGCCCTATTTGGGTAAGAACCAATGGTCCAAAAACCACCAGAAGACAACAGGTTATACCCATTCGATGGGGCCTGATTATAACAATAATAACAAACGAACGACCACCAGTTGTGACCAATGGCCACCACAGCAAGACTTTGACGACACAGAGCTAGCCCACAGGATAAAACCACTTAGGAAGCCCAGAAACTCCAGGGGACCCCGAGAAGTCGACAGGCTCGGCCCCTCACTGGGGGCTGCCAGCAGAGTAAGAGCCACCGGTTCGTAGCAGCCACCAAAACAGGCCCCAGCAAAAATCAAAGAGTACACTGCGGATCCTGGATGATGTCGACTGCGTAGGGTGGCCCAGATAATTATAGTCTATCTTGACGACTTCATATTGCAATACCACACTGGTATTGATCAGCCATTGAGAACTATCGTTTAATCGTCCCGAAATACATCTATGTTGTTATAGCTAGTCAGGATCATTCTTTGAATACCAGTTGGGACGGTAGATCCCTCGGGTCCCCCCTGGGTGGAGACAGACGTTCTGTGGTAGGGTGTCTCTCATTGAGTAGTCGTTGTTATTATTGTTATAATCAGGGGGTTAGAACCGGGTCTAACCAACTGCCGTCTTTCGATTGTATTGTCGTTGGGTCACACCTATTGTCGGCTATCTATAGCGGTTCGTACTGTGGCTCGTAGTGCTATTGAACTGCTACAATAGACGAATACACCCACGATCAGAACGCCCTCTACCACCAGCAAAAAACAGTAACCAAACAACTAAAAAATATGTCATACACTGCCCGTTTTGATCGGGGTGACGATGCCATCGACAACCTAAGGGAAGATCCAGAAACAGAACGGTACTTGTTGTTGAGACGAAAGCAAGCTACTTTGCCCACTCCAGTATGCGGCCATCCTCGGAGTCGACACCCGGCAGGGCCGGCGAGACGATCCCCTCCGGAAACGCGAATGTATGATCTACATACAGCCGCTGATAGGGGTTGTTGCGCTGCTTCGTGTTGATTTCCGGCATTGCTTCACCGATTTTACCGGAATCAGGTTCTTTCCGGTCGGTCTGCCGTCGGTACAGCCGAAGGATCCGCTTTCGCCACCGTTTCAAATCGAGTTCGGTATCTTCCTGTTCGATGAGATGATTATCGACGACACCCCCAATCATTTTCTCGTAGCGTTCGGTATTGTCACTGACGTTCCAGTCGGGGTCGACGTGGTAGCGTTCGAGTTCGAACTGCTCTGCATCCGGATCAGGATACACAAGCAGCGACCGCTCGATATAGGACCGTTCGACCGGGACATGCGGTTTATAAACATACATCCAGTCACGTTCGAACGCTTCCTTTGTGCTGTAGGTCCGCAGTTCCTCACCGTCGGGTCCGTAAACAACATAGTTGCCGTTTTCGATTCGGAGAAACGGACAGTCAAAGCTAAATTTACTAGGTGCTTTTGTCGCCGGTTCGTCGACGATGATTGCATCGGTCTCCGTCTGTCGCAACCGCAGCCGGCCGTCGTAAGTGAACTCCCATTTTTTCCCGTCGATATCGGCTGGCATCACCGGTTTTGTCCCGTCCTCACAGACGATCTTTTCGGTCCATGTATATATCATGACACCGTCGTCGATCGTATCCTGGAATGGATGAGCCAGCCAGCTAGCAATCGTTTCGGCTTTGTCACGACTGGTTGCGATAAAGACCACGACCCGGCCGTCGATGGCTGCTTGGGCGGCATTCGCAAGCGTGCTCGCTGCGCCGTTTTTGTGTTCGACTTCGAGGGTGACGACTCGACAATCTCCGAGCCGTTCTGGCGGCAGGATATCTGTCTCAAGCAGCTCGTTTTCGATATCGAACCCGAGGCTGGTGATCTCGCCGTCAGTCGGATACAGTTTGAGATCCGGCAGTGACTTGGTTGTCTGGTCGATTATTTCGGCTTGATCGCCCTGCTCTCCGAACCACGGTTTCCCATCGCGGACGGTTTCATCGTGCATACGACTGCCCCTGTTTGCAACCCACGTCGACGTTGACGTCGACCCACGCGAGTCACTCGAGGAGGCAGTTGTCCGCTTGTAGAGCCCCTGTTTTGTGCCGTCGGCATCTCGGATGATCTCACGTGTTTTGACCTCGAGTCCGTCTCGAGATGTGAGTTCGTCCCACGGTGAAGCGAGGTAGCTGAGTTGTGGGAGGTTTGTAAAGAGATTGATGTCCGGTCCTGTGAGGGTAAATCGCGGATATTGGTCGAGTTTCGAATACAGATTGTCGTAGTTGCTGCTTCCACGCAGCAGTCGCTCGTACTCGGCGACTCCGGTAACGAGAGCCTTGAGCTGATCTGCTTGCTGTTTGGTCTGGCGATATCGGTAGTCCGGTTCCGTGACTTTTGTCGAATATGTGGCCGAATACCCTGGAGCAGCCCCGCTGTGAGGGGTATATGATGTCTTCCAGTAGTCGTCGATTTGTAGGTTGTGGTTGTCGGTCAAATTAGTCGGTTTGTAGATGTCAGTGAGGCTGCGTGGATGGCCCCTATCGACGATTTCGGCGAATCCACGATCGCTTCGTTTGATATATTCTGGATTGAACGTCGCCAGACGGGCGGTTCCGACGAAGGGATCGCCCTCGCTAAGGATGAACTGGAAGATAAACGAGTCACGTGCACTCCAGAGTGCCTTCAAGAGCCGTAGAGATGGTTCGAAATCTAGGTTTTCCACCACGAGCTGTTCGTCTCCGTGGACAGCAAGCCGAGAGACATGCGGTGCTGACCGTCCGAGCGGCCCGAGTTCGACCCGTACTTTTTCAAGACCGTAAATATCCGGGAGACATCGTTTTGCCTTGTTTTTTATTGTCTCGAAGACAGATGAATCCACCAACCGCTGTTGGCCGTTTTCGCGGATGGGACGTATATTCGGAGAGCCACTGACGATGATATCGAGTCCTCGGCTATTCGGTGCGACAAGAAACTGTACGTCAGCAATACGATCGGTGCTTGCCGCCAGCGCGAGCAGATCACCGACCTTCGATTCTAACGGCCCGTCGGGTTGGGCACTCTCATCGGTGAGTCCCGGCATAACGATTCCGAGTGCGGGATCGATGGCATAGGGAGCCTCCGGTGCAGCGAAGGGCACTTTTTGTGTGTCTGTTGATTGGGTCCAGTTATCTAACGGTTCGGTGATAGATACTGTCGGTGGTTGTGTCATAGTCTTTTGAGGATGGTGACAGTCGGTGGCTGTCGGGATACGGTGGCAGTTCGTGCGGTACTGTGGGTGTGATTTGGTGGGCGATTCGACGCTGTGTCGTATCGGTGCTGGTGTCGCGATTTGGTACAGTAGGCTCCGTTAGTAGAAGAACTCACAGCCAACTGTGAGATGTTGTAGTTAGCTGGTGTCATTGTGTTTCTCCGTTTCTGTGAGTGTCTCTGCTAACTCGACAAGCGGGCCCGATGGTGTGGTCTTGTTGAGCCGGTCGATAATCGGTGTGGAACACTGTGGTGATCGCCAGATGCGTCCCTGGAGGCTGTCGGTAGTCAGGGTGGCCTCAGTCTGCGAAGTTCGCTCCCGGAGGTTCTCGAGGCTGGCAGAAACGAGCCGATCCAGCATCTCGTCGTCGGGGACAGCAGTCGTAAACTGCGTTCGAGCCCACCACCGAATCTGGCGACGGAGCGCCGACAAGCCAATCGATCCCGTGGCTGGGACCGTATACCGAGCCAGGAAGGCTCCAATGGGTTTCTGCCACTGTCTGGATGTTGTCGGCTGGGCAGTTACGCCAGTGACTGGTCGTACCGGTTTGAGGACCCCTCCGTCGACATACAAGACGGTACTCGTCGGGGCAAAATGGAGTCGAGTCGGGGGGACTGGGAGCTCAACCGGCCGGCCGACACGTGCGAGTTCCGCAGGATCGGTCGTACTGCCATAGTCCGTTCCGTCCGCGCCATAGAACCCATACTGACTGTCCTGAAGGCGACACTCTGCCAGCCCCGTTTCGAACGTCTCCAACGGCTGGTCGAGTTGTCCGACCGCCACCGTTTGGTCGCCGATGCGGTAGCGGAGTCTCCCGTCGGCAGCCAGCTGCCAGGTCCCCGACGGCTCCCATGGCGGGCTGAGATACAGGGTCGATTCATCACGCCAGTAGCGACCGTCGACGGAGTATACTGTCGTCCAGTCTCCGGACGTGCCAGCGACGGGATCCAGAAGGATTTCTCCGACCCAGCGCGCATCGGCTGCAGTCGGCGTCACAACCGTTAGGTCCCGTTGGTCTCTCTCGGCGACGGCGGCTGCAGCAACCAACCGACCGGCAGTAAGGGTCTCCTGTGAACCGAGAACAAGCGGCCCCGCAGACCAGTTGGGCGGCTCACGAGTATATTCGATATCTGGGCCGCCACAAACCAGCAACTCTGTAATGGCATTGCCCTGTTCTTTGAGGTAGGTTACGGCCTGTTCGGCGAATGTGCTTTCATCGGTCATCGGCCGTAGTCACCACTGGTTTTGTTCGCATCGGTTGTTGATCCATGCAGTGTGTCCTCGTCGGCGGTCTCTTCGTAGCTCGTCCCCGCTGCTGTACGGATAATCTCGACTGGCTCGATATGTGGACTCTCGCGGCCGGGATGGTCGTCCCACTGGTTGGGCGTCGAAACGCCGGGGATGAGTCCGAGGACTGCCGATAGGTCGTCTCTATCGAGTCTGATCGTTGGGTCGACGCCGAATTGCTCGTATACTGCATCGTCGACGTTGGGGTGGGACTGCCGGTAGCATCGCTGATACTCTGCCTGCGGAGAACGAACCGTATTGGCGAGTCGCTCGGCTTTCTTGTACTCGATATCCACTTCAGGGCTCCATTCGAGCGTATAGGTCGAGCCATTCTCATGTGGCGACGGCAGTTTGCGGACCGTCCACCCAGCACGGCGAAGCAGCCGAATGTTTGAGGTCAGATGTTCAAGATCATAGACGGTCGCGAGGTCTCCCCGCCAGCCATCGTAGAGGAGTTCTGCGAGATGCTCGTCGGTGAGAAGTTGGGTTTCGAGCCCAAAGATCGCAACACGAAGCCAACACCAATAGCGACCGTCACCGGTTAGTTCAAGATCGGTCTGGAGTAAATACGGCCTGCCGGTCCGATCTAGCCACGTCAGCCAGTCGGTGAGCGGACTCCCTGTCGGGGTCGTATCCACTGAGAGGCCAGCCTGCTCGGTTGTGAGCAGCCGACTCATCGGTGGAGGACTTCCTCCAAGCGGGGTCAGATCGACCGTGGCCACCTCGATCCCAAAGACAGGTGGGAGGTAACTCGCCGCCTTCCGTGCAAGCCCAGTTGTGACTGAATCACCAGGCGCGTCTCGTAGTTCGTCTCGGTCGATGTTATCTGGGGCGAGCAACCAGCCGATGTGTTCGGAGCTGATCTGTGGTGGTGGATTCGTCTCGACCCAGAGATGGTATTCTGTTTCGGCACCGACAGCGACTGTTCGGCAACTGAATCGCTTGAGTAGCTCGTTGTGAGACAACACATCAGCAGCCAGCCCCGACAGGAGCTGCGTCGACGGGTTACGCCGACGCAATCGTGGGACGTCCTGTCCGGGACTGCGGATTCGAACGTAGTAGCGATCGTTCTGTTGGTGGTTGTTATGTTTGTTTGCACACATTGATTCGTGCGGAGGAGATGTGGCCGTAGGGCTGTTCGTTGAGATTGTCGTGTGGCTGTCGTTTTACAGCAACAGTAATTTGAAAACTCACGAGCTCACTCGTGGGAGCGGTCAGATCTGTAGTCGGTCTGCCACCGATATGATGCAGCTGAGTCGACATAGGATTGCATTACATATGTGGGATACAAACCGCTGAGTTACGCTAGATTGACTCGCATTAACGAATCATTTTTAAGTAATAGACTTATAAAGAAGCAAATAACCGTATAGAATTCATATGGGTGAGACTGAATCGACTACAGCTTTGCAGATCGATATCGATGATCGGGACGCGCTTTTTCAGCTTGATCTGATCCCGTCTAAACTATCTACTAAGTCGTTGCCTGCGGTGTACAACGACCTCACCAATGATCTACCCTATCGGACCGTCTTAGTTCTTGTACAACTCGAACTGACCGACAGTAACTGGGGTTTTGTCACATCCCAGGATATTTATAACCGACATGGCCGTCAGTTTACCCAAGAAGAATACCTCCGGCGTCTACAGTCGCTCACCGAGAGGGGCCTATTAGCTGAACGAGGCATTGGTCCAGTATGTGTCTACCGTCTCCCTGATGGCTGTAAACCTGCTGCTGTGTTTTCAGATGACAATGTGGAGTTTGTTACTCCCTCCACAGAGATGGATCGCTCACGGTTTGGCCCTCTGCGTGTACTCACATCGATCGCTCCTCGCTGGTTCGACAATCAGTATGTTTCTGTCGGAGAGATACTCGTTGTTTTCGTTGTTTTCAATCTACTGTTCCTGCTTGGGACTGGATCGTTCGGACCGATTTCGGAGACGGCACCGAGAGTTATTTTCGCGTGGGCCCTGCTTTCGTTTGCTATCTCTGCGCTTGCCGTTGGAAGTGTACTCGCGGTATTCAAATGGCGTCGAACAGATTGAAATCACTGAACCCGCTGAATCCGTTCTTGAGATACTTGCAGAAGACGATCGTTTACTGTAATGAGCTTGGTTAAGAATCGGTGGCAATATATTCGGGAGTCAGCTCGCCAATGAGTTCTCGGGCACTCCGACGAACGGCCTCGTGGCTCGACATCGAGAGTTCCCACCCCAAACTTGCGAGTTTCTCAATTGATAGTCGCATCTTCGGGACGTCGCCGGTCCAGCCGCGGTCGCCACCGGTGTAGCTGTAGTCGGGATCAAGCTCCATTTCCTCGCTGATGATATCCGCAATCGCGGTGACCGAGGTTGTTGTCCGCGTACCGAGATTGTACGTGTTCAGGTCCTTGTCTGCGTGTTCGACGACGTGGCAGATTGCGTCGACGGCATTCGTCGACGTGCATATAGGATTTCTCCTGTCGACCATCACCGAGGATTTCGAGTTCTTCGGGGTCCTCAAGGAGTTTCTCGATGAAGTCTGGGACGACGTTCCCGCGCTGGTGGGGTCCAACGATGTTGGCGAATCGGAACACCCACGCCGTGAAATCGTAGGAGTGGGCGTAGGTTGAGATGAGTCCCTCATCAGCGAGCTTCGAGGAGCCATATATCGAGATGGGTTCGAGTGGGGCGTAGTCCTCCGGTGTAGGCATCGGTGCCTCACCGTACACGGTTGAGGATGAGGTGAACGCGATGTTACTGACGTCGACTTCCTGCATACATTCGAGGACATTGTAGGTCATCTCGGTGTTTTCCTCGAACAGCGTTCTGTCGTCGTCGTAGTTGGTATCAGTGTAGGCTGCGAAGTGGAAGACGATATCGAGGTCGTCAGTGATTATTTGGTCGACGTCGTCTTTCTCGGTGAGGTCGGCCTGGATGAATTCGACAGCGTCGGGGATTCGCTGACGATCGCCTTTCGAGAGATCATCAGCGACGCGGACTGTTGCGCCGTCGTCGAGGAGATGCTGGGTGAGATGGCTGCCAACGAGGCCAGCCCCGCCTGTGACGAGAACGTGTGCGTCTGAAAGTTTCATACGAAGAGATATTGTGTCATGTGTAAATATGTTCTGAAATTGATGTATATCTTTGTTTGTCGACCGTGAATTATATGCGTAGATTCCCTTTCAGTTATATTAGTGTTTAAACCAATTGCGGCTGAAGGTCATCTCATGCTCCCATGGGGTCATCTGGCCGTTGGTTACCTAGTGTACTCGCTGGGTGTCCGACTCCGTCATGGCGTTCCACCTGAGGGTCCAGCCGTTATTACGCTCGCAGTCGGGACACAGCTTCCGGATCTCATCGATAAACCACTTGCCTGGACGTTTGAGATTCTGCCATCAGGGAGGAGTTTGGGCCATTCTCTTCTGTTTGTGGTCCTGCTTGGAGTGATTGTCTGGACAGTTGGGAAGCGGTACAATCGTCGATCAGCGGCTGGTGCCTTCTTGGTTGGGTATCTATCACATATGGTTGTCGACGTGCTTCCAGCGGTTCGTGCTGGTCAGTGGGAGATCGTTGGTGCCCTGTTGTGGCCTCTACTGCCGGTTTATGAATATCCGGGAGAGCAGGGTCGTGGAATCGTGGAGTTCTTGCTTGCGTTGGATCTCACTACGCTGCCATTGATGGGCGTTGTGGCCAGTGTGTTTATGATGGGGCTGTGGATGTTTGACGGACTGCCAGGTGTCCGAACTGTTTTTGAGGTGTTCAAGCGCGGCGTCCCGACTACTCCTAAGTAGGTCGACTGGCTGAATTGAGTGTTTGAGTACAGTGACTACCAATCATCATCGATTGCGCGCTGGTACCACTCTTCTGCTTGGCTAGCTACTGTATCCCAGTCGAATTGATTGGCCCGGGTTACTGGATCAGAGTGTGGCCGCTCACCGGATAGCGTGCGGTCAAGCACAGCAGCGAGATCGTCGACAGTCGGAGATGTGAGGAAGCCAGCATCCCCGATCACTTCGTCGGCCGCAGACTCTGGATGATCCGCAGCGATGACAGAGCAGTCTGCGGCCATCGCCTCCGCATAGGTGAGGCCGAAGCCTTCTCTGGTGCTTGGTGAGCAGAAAACGTCCGCGGCGCGCATATGGCCGAGGACGTCTTCGTAGTCGTTGAGGAAGCCAAGGAAGTCGACACGGTCGGTGTGGGTCAGTGTCGCCGCGTGCTGGTGGAGGCGGTTGGACTCCGGACCGTCGCCGATGATCCCGAGCGTCACATCGTGGTCGGCGGCGATTGCATCAAAGGCGTCCAACAGCAGGTCGACGTTCTTGTGTTCGATGAGTCGACCGGCGAAGAGGATGTCGTAGCCCGTCTCGGGGTGTGGGGCATCCCGGATCTGGCCGACATCGATTCCGTTCGGGACGACCGTGATCTCGTCTCGTGAGGGGCCGAGATCGGCGAGTCGGTCGGCTGTGACACCCGAGACGGCGATGGGGTATTGGGGTGTGTATGCGGTGGCATATTCGGTGAGCTTGCCAAAGGG
>Ga0065697_1000271_pt1 | contig 9590 bp, 8 predicted proteins | sample AntLakMe24m_08um_FD_59086 | JGI IMG/M metagenome (GOLD analysis project Ga0065697, IMG submission 59086) | Hypersaline microbial communities from Antarctic Deep Lake - 24m 0.8um v2 (version 3) | ecosystem: Environmental > Aquatic > Non-marine Saline and Alkaline > Hypersaline | place: Deep Lake... | reverse complement strand
GAGTACACGATGCGGGAACTCTCCTCAGAGACGATGGGTGTCACCGGCGAGCGCGGCGGCGACCGCGACGTCGAGATTACCGACGTACAGACGACGATGGTCGACGGCAACTTCCCGTGGACCCTCGTGCGTGTCTACACCGACGCGGGCGTCGTCGGCACCGGCGAAGCCTACTGGGGCGCGGGCGTCCCGGAACTCATCGAGCGAATGAAACCATTCGTCATCGGCGAGAATCCCCTCGACATCGACCGCCTGTTCGAGCACCTCATCCAGAAGATGTCCGGTGAGGGGAGCGTCGAGGGTATTACTGTCACCGCGATTTCCGGCATCGAGATCGCCCTCCACGATCTGGCGGGCAAGATCCTCGGCGTTCCGGCCTACCAGCTCCTCGGCGGCAAGTACCGCGACAAGGTTCGGGTCTACTGTGACTGCCACACCGCCGACGAGGCCGACCCACAGGCCTGCGCCGACGAGGCCGAACGCGTCGTCGAGGAACTGGGCTATGACGCCCTGAAGTTCGACCTCGACGTGCCCTCGGGGCTCGAAAAGGATCGGGCCAACCGCCACCTCCGGCCGGGCGAGATCCGTCACAAGGCCGAGATCGTCGAAGCCGTGACCGAACGCGTCAAAGACAAGGCTGACGTGGCCTTCGACTGCCACTGGACGTTCTCGGGTGGCAGCGCCAAGCGACTCGCGGCCGAACTCGAGGAGTACGACGTCTGGTGGCTCGAAGACCCCGTCCCGCCGGAGAATCTGGAAGTCCAGGAGGAGGTCACCAAATCCACGATCACGCCGATCACGGTCGGTGAGAACCGCTACCGCGTCACCGAGGAGCGCCGCCTCATCGAGAACCAAGCGGTCGACATTATCGCCCCCGACCTGCCGAAGGTCGGCGGAATGCGCGAGACCCGGAAGATCGCCGATGTCGCCAATCAGTACTACATTCCGGTGGCGATGCACAACGTCTCCTCGCCGGTGGCGACGATGGCCTCGGCCCACGTCGGCGCGGCGATCCCCAACTCGCTGGCCGTCGAGTACCACAGCTACGAACTCGGCTGGTGGGAGGATCTGGTCGAAGAGGACGTCATCGAGGACGGCTACATCGAGATTCCCGAAGAGCCGGGCCTCGGCGTGACTCTCGACATGGACGCCGTCGAGGAACACATGGTCGACGGCGAAACGTTGTTTGACGAAGCGTAAGCTTCGACTACAGCAGCCTCCCAGTCGCTGACTGCTGTGTCTGCCCTTCCCTATCGGTTGTGTGTTGTTCATACATTGAAGACATACATATATGATTGACACTCTCATATGCGGAATCATGGCAGCACTCGAACTCTACGATCGGCCGGACTGTCCGTACTCCAAACGCGTTCGTCGCGTGCTCGACGTCCTGGAGGTCGACTACGAGGAGATCGTCGTTCCCGAGTCGAAAACCGACCGGGACGAACTCGAATCGATCAGCGGCCAGCGAGGTGTGCCGGTGTTGGTCGACGACGACCACCCCGACGGCTGGCTGGCCGATAGCGGCGAGATCTCGACGTATCTCAAAGACACCTACGGCGCGTAGCGTCCACCACTACCCTTCGCTGTTTGTCGACCCGGCGTCCCGTCAAATAACAGCCCGAGCTTCAGCCAGTCACGCCTGTCAACCACACTAATAATAAGATCTATTATTNGACGGGCAGTGTGTTAATATATGACTGTAGTCAGCGTTTCGATGCCGGAGGATCTGCTCAGTCGAATCGACTCCTTTGCCGATGAACACGGCTATACGGGTCGGAGCGAGGTCGTCCGGGAGGCCGCCCGGAACCTGTTGGGCGAGTTTGAGGACAAGCGGCTCGAAGACAGGGATCTGATCTCGATCGTGACGGTGATGTTCAACTACGAGACGACCAGCGTCGAGGAACGCATGATGCATCTACGGCACGAACACGAAGAGCTCGTCTCATCGAACTTTCACAGCCACGTCGGCGACCACTACTGTATGGAGCTGTTCGTCCTCGAAGGCCGGCTCGACGAGATTTCTACCTTCGTTGGCAAGATCCGGGCGACACAGGATACGCTGTCGGTCGACTACTCGGTGATGCCGGTCGACGATTTCAGTTCGCTAGAGGATTTCAACTGAGGACGACAGCCGGAGGTCGGGTTAGTCGACGTATCGCTCGGCGACGTACACCGAGAGCCCTGCGAGTCCGAGGCCGAAGAGGATGTCGACGGCCCAGTGAATCCCCAAGTACATCGTCGAGATGATGATGCTGACCGCAAGTACGGTCGCGATCCCGAACCACGCCCGATAGGTCTCGCGTGTTCTGTAGGCGAAGATCGCAACTGTCGCCGACAGCGAGGTGTGAAGCGACGGGAACACGTTGGTTCGGCTGTTGACCTCGCTTGTGAGTAACTCGTTTACAGTATCCCTCCCCCGTCAGCCCATACAGTTGGTTCTCGTAGACTACTTTCGCTGCCTCTGCTCCGACCTCTATTCCATACCAGTTTCGCGGGCCGTAGGCAACAAAGAGGATGTACAACGTTAGTCCGACGAAGTAATTGATACTGTAGGCCACGACAAGCCGCTGGAAGTGCTTGCGGTCCGACAGCGCGACGTAGGCCAACACCGGGAAGACCAGCACGAACACGTAGCCATAGACGTACACTGACGAGAAGTATGTCGTCAGTGCTTGGGATTCGAAGGACTGAATCGTCGCTACAACACCGGTGTCGTACTCCGCCAACAGGTATGTGATCTCGTAGCCGATCTGCCAGGAGAGGCTTTGGGCGGAGTCGCGGGTAATCGAGTTGAGGATCAACACGACAATGAGGACTGCCAGGTAGGGAGCCGACTCACGGAGTCGAGGGCGGAGCTCAGTTCGGAGGGCTGCGAGTCGGCTCGGCCCGACGAGCGTGACTGCGCCGACCACACAGAACATGGCGACGACGGCCGTGACTTCGAGGAGGATTGCGCGTAGCATAGTTATGAAACGAGTTCGTTGTCGCTGTTGTACTGGTAGCCGAGTTCGCGGAGCTGCTTGCGTACGTCTTCGACCGACAGCACTCCGTCAGTGCCGAGGAACGGGACCATCGGATCGGTATCGGCGTTCCACTGGAGAGAGTCGGCGAGCCAGTCGGTCCCGGCCAGTGGGCTCGTCGCTGGCGTCCCGTAACCGTCGAAGCTCTCTTCGACCAGCGCCGACTTGTCGAGAAGTCGTGCGACGAACTGCCGGATGTTCGGGTTCCGAAGCGGCTCTCGACGAGTGTTGAATCCGAGATGATAAAACGCGTTTGGCTGGCTCTCGACAAGTTCCATGTTGGCACTGTTCTCGGCGACCGCTACAGCCCCTGTGTCGATCGGTCCTACTGTCGCGTCAGCGTTGCTTCCTTCAACGAGACCAACCACACCAGTCGTCGACACCACCTCCATGGTGACGGTCTCGAACGGTGGGCGTCCGGCGTAGGGCTCCGGCCCTTGAGCGCTGTCGGCGACTGTCTGCTCGTTTTGGTCGGTTTGGGAGGCCGTGCGGTTGGTAACCGGTTCGTCGCTGTCGCCGTCCTGTCCGTCGAGAATCGAGTCCCACCAGTCGTTTTCCGACTCCGTTTCGTTTGTGCTCCCTGCTCCCTCCGAGACGGCCGGCGGCCAGAGAAAATGCTCGTCGAACACGGAAAACTCGACACTGCTGTCGCCAGCCGTCTCGAACTGCAGTGGACCGCTCCCGACGGCCTCGCTGTTGGCTGACGTGAGTGCGAGTGTCGTTCGGCTCGTGCGGTTCGATCCGGTGGTGAGCTGTGTCCGGTCGCGCCAGATCTCTGCCGGCAGGATCGGTACAGTGAGGGCCCGCCGGGCGACCGATCGGGTGGTGTCGGTGAACGTAAGCCGGAGTCGGCTGGCATTCTCGACTGTCACGTCGTCGACGAGCGAGATCTCCCCGCGGAAGCGTTCGGTCGGGATCGGTCGGCTCGCCGCACCGAGCGAGGTGTCCTGGAGGAACTCGTAGGTAAAGCCGACATCGTAGGCCGACAGCTGCTGGCCGTCGTCCGACAGCTGCTCGCTGTCGTGCCACCGCAGCTCGTCTCGGAGCTCGATCTCGACTTCGGGTGGCCCGTCACCGTCGACCCACGTCAGCTCGCGGGCGAGCCACGGCACGTACTCCGAGCTGTGTCTGAGGGCGATCGAATCGTAGACGAGATCGAGCAGCGTCCCCTCCTGCCGGTAGGCCGCCGAAATCGGGTTCCGGTTCGAGGTGAGCCGGTCGTTGGCGGTCGCCAGCCGGAGCGTCCTGGCGTCGTCGGCTGCGTCGTCGGCGCGCTCCAACAGCAGAAGGTTGTGCGGCCGTGTTGGGCCGCCACGGGTCGACTCGCGGTCGTCGGGGTCCCAGCCGGTAAATCGGTCGGTCCGAACTCCCGTGAGCCGCTCGGGGACGACGAGCGGCGACATGGGTTGGTTGCGGGCCAGCGCCTCCTGGAGCGCGGTGACTGTCTGCTGTCGCTCATCCCCCGCCTGTGACCGCTGGGTCGCAAGCAAATCGTCACAGGTGAGATTGGTAAATCCGAAGGGGTTTTGCCAGCCGATGTCGGCGGTGTAGGTCGATTCGAACAGCGGATACAGCGCGTCGGGGTCCGGTGGCAGCCTAAAGGGAGCCTGGCCGACGTAGATGTCGAAGTCGTGGTTCAACAGTACCTGTTCGGTGAACTGCCCGATGCTGACCAACCGCAGGCGGACATCGATGCCGGCGGCTTCGAGGTTCGACCGCAGCTGCTGGGCGATCCGAATCCCGTAGGGGTCGCTGTCGACGGGAAGCGTCTTGATTTCGAGCGAGAGCTGCGACCGCTCGTCCTCGTCGGCGACGTTCCGGAGCTGGCCCACGCAGCCAGCGGTCGCGGCTGTCGAAGCGGCAGCTCCAGCGAGGACTGCGCGGCGAGAGAGCGACGAAGAGGTATCGGAGTGAGTCATCAACGGATACGAAATCGGGTTGTCATCTACTGTTCGACGGTGGGTATATAATAAGACTGCGATAGCACAGTTTTCGATATGACTCTACAACGGACTCACCACCGGTAGTGATCCGAGTGAACCACCGTCATGTAGGGAGCTACCACACGTTTAGCGCCTCCGGGGCGGTCAATGATTGCTTCGAGAACGAGGCGGGGTAGCAGTTGCCAGCCACATAGATTTATACTTCATCAGAGACGTGTATGTCTGTGGCATTNTCNGTAATACTGCAAGGAATCCCCACCAGCGTTGGTGAACTCTTTGCACAGTACGGCGATCTCGTGCTCGCGTTCGGTGTCAGAATCCTCACGTTCATCGTTGCCTTCCTGGTGCTCTACCGGATCGGCAAGTCGGTGTTCGTTCGGATGGTCAAACGGGCACTCGATTCGCGTGAGTTCTCTTCGGCGGTCGTCAGTCTCGGGTCGTCCATTGCGGGTGCGGTCGCGCTGTTCGGTGCGGTGGCGGTCGCGGCAGCGGTCGCTGGCGTCGACGCGATCCTGACGGCGTTCGCAACGATCACTGGCGCGCTCGCGTTGGGTGTGGCGTTCGCCGCGGGCGACATCATCGAGAACTTTGTCGCGGGCATTTTCATCCTCAAAGACAAACCGTTCGAGGTCGGCGACCACATCGAGTGGAACGGCAACGACGGTATCGTTCGGAAGATCGACCTCCGGGTGACGAAGCTCGATACGTTCAACAACGAACAGGTTACGGTGCCGAACGGCGATCTGGCCAACTCGGTCGTGATGAACCCGGTCGCCAACGAGACGCGCCGGGTGCCGTTCGACTTCGGTATCGAGTACGACGCCGACATCGAACTCGCTCGCGAGATCATCATCGAGGAAGCCCACAAGATCGACGGCATCCTCGCCGATCCCGAGCCGACCGCGCCGGTCACCGGGCTCGCCGATTCGGCAGTCGTCCTCAACGGCCGTGTGTGGATCAACCCACGAGAGACGGGTGCTGGCGGCGTCAAAACCCAATGGGTCGAAGCCGTCAAGACACGCTTCGATGACGAGGGCGTCGGGATGCCGTACCCCTACACCGAACTCACCGGTTCGATTTCGGTCAACGGTCTCGACGGCGTCACGACCGATCCGGTCACCAACGACTAACGCCGCTGCCGGGCAGCAGCTCCGGGTTGCGGTTTTTTTATTGCTGACCGTCGCTGACAGCAGTGGCCGTCGACTGGCTTTCGGGTCGATCCGCCCGTGGATGCCCGCCCGCGTGGATTGCAAGGTTCAAATGGGCTGGGAACACACCAGTCGGTATGAACGGCAATCGGTTCGGTCGGCTCTTCGAAGTGACGACCTACGGCGAGAGCCACGGCGAGGCGATGGGCGTCACCGTCAGTGGCTGCCCGGCAGGCCTCGAACTCGACGAAGACGACATCCAGCGCGAACTCGACCGGCGGAAACCCGGCCAGTCGATGATTACCACCTCTCGTGGGGAGCCCGACGCGGTGAAAATCAACTCCGGCGTCCAGGACGGCTATACGACGGGCACCCCCATCGGCATGGTGATCGAGAACAAGGACGCCCAGTCGGGCAAGTACGAACCCTACGTCACCGCCCCTCGTCCGTCCCACGGCGATTTCACGTACTCGGCCAAATTCGGGACGCGGAACTGGGGCGGCGGCGGCCGCTCCTCCGCACGGGAGACGGTCAACTGGGTCGCCGCCGGGGCGATTGCCAAGAAAATCAATGAAGCCCACGGCATCGAGGTCAAGGCCCACGTCAACCAGATCGGCGACGTGAAAGCCGGCGACGTGACGTGGGAGGATATGCTCGAACACACCGAAGAAAACGAGATCCGGTGTGCCGACCCCGAGGCCGCCGAGGAAATGCGAGACCTCGCCGACAAGTACCAGAAAGAAGGCGACTCCATCGGCGGCTCGATCTACTTCGAGGCCCGCGGCGTTCCCCGGGGACTTGGCTCGCCGCGATTCGATTCGTTCCCCTCGCGGCTCGGCCAAGCGATGTTTTCGATTCCCGCGTGTACGCACGTGGAGTTCGGCCTCGGCAAGGAGGCTCGGGAGTGGACCGGCAAGGACAGAAACGAGGACTGGGAGTTCGACGACGACGGCGACCCCGTCCCGAAGGGGAACAAACACGGCGGGCTCCAGGGCGGCATCACCACCGGCCAGCCGATCTACGGCGAGGCGACCTGGCACGCCCCCACGTCGATCCCGAAAAAACAGGAGACGGTCGACTGGGAGACCGGCGAGAGCAAGGAGATCCAGGTCGTCGGTCGGCACGACCCCGTCCTGCCACCGCGTGGCGTCCCCGTGGTCGAGGCCATGCTGAACCTACAGATCGTCGACTTCATGCTGCTGTCGGGCCGCATCAACCCCGACCGACTCGATGGCGACGTGGGCGAGTACGATACGGACTACCACCCGCGGAGTCCGGATAATATGGAGTAAAGCTCGACGGCGGACAACTCTCCGAACAGTATCTAATAGTTGATGTCTCTCGTACTCGCAGTGTGATCATTAGTGGGCGGCGATGAAAGTCGACTAATCTAAGTCGGAGTTTGTGAACAGTCCAGTCGCTACAAAAGTCGGCTAAAAAATAATGCGAGAGGGAGGTCTTCAGTGATTACGGGGCGTCACGCTCGGCGAGGACGTTTGAGGATCCTCCAGCCGGGTTCTCCCATATCACTCTGACAGTGTCATCGGATTGGTATGGAATCTCCTTACTAACACCTGTAGTTACTTCCTCTTCGAAGTAATTTTCGCCATTGCCATTAGTCACGTATACGGATGAGTTTTGGATATTGTCCCCACCAGTATGCGTGACGGTTACATTGGTCCCATCAAAGTCGAAACTGAACGACGCCTGTGGTGCGTTATTCGAAACCTGATCGCCGAGGCCGAGGACGAACGCGCCGATCACGGCTGCCAGAATGACGGTGATAGCCACCATCAGAATGACACCGATGACCGGCGAGACGCCACGGTCCGAGTCGTCTGTGAATAGTTCTTTGAACATGGTATTTCCTTGAATCACGTGACCGTACCAGGAGGACAGTCATCCGGAGTATCGGTCAACAGTGAGCCCGCTGCGGGGTGCCCGTGTCGACGCGCTCGTGTCCCCTGTACAGTCGTGATATCCTGATAGTTGCCGTGTGCTTAACTTAAATATTTGTGAGTGTTTTTCTACGATTGATACTATCCCGGAGACACGCTGTGACGGCTCGATAGGCGGGTTTCGGTCGACAAGCCCTCGGCTACTACTCGGGCGGCTGCCAATTCGTCCACCGAGGGGTCGTCGTCAGTTGGGCCACTCGTCCTCGTCGAGCGTGTTCGACGCACCGCCCGAAGGGTCGAGCCAGATGATCCGCACCGTGTCGCCGCCCGACGCGATCGGCTCGCCGGTGTTGTTGTACAGCTCCAGGTCGTCACCCGACGAGATCGGGGTCGACCAGCCCGAGGCGTCCGTGATGTTCGTCGCCGCCGTGTCGGGCTCCGGGTAGGCTTCCGCGCCGTCGACTCTCACCTCGATCGTCTCGGTATCCAGACTCTCACCCCCATTGTGGCTGATCGTCAGATTCGTCTGCTCGTCGTAGTCGAAACTAAACGATGCCTGCGGTGTCTCCCCCGGCACCTGGTCGCCGGTTCCGAGGGCGTAGGTGCCGACCACCGACGCCAGAATGACCGTGATCGCGACCATTAGAATAATGCCCACCACTGGCGATGCGCCGCGGTCCCCGCTGTCGAGTGCTCCTGTGTGCATGCGTATGAGTCTCCGACCGACACTCGGGGGTGTCGCCGCGCTGTCGACACCGCCACCACCGGTGTCGGCCCCCTTGGGTCGGCCGTGATACCAGAAAAGTCACATCTATTTACTTAAATATTAATGACGTACAGGCGAACTGAACAGTCTCGTACGTCTGCACGACATGCGGGGTCGACCACGAACTACGGGGACCAATTCATATCACCGAACATACAATTCAGCAGACTGGTCTGTCGAACCGTATGGGGTTCCGTATCATATCCGGATATTTGTCTGTTATAAACGATTAGTATCGTTTATTTCGGGGCGTTCGTGGTTGGCTACTGGACATTTATTCAACGAACTGGGTCCTTCATTATTGTTCCTTGGCAATCCATAGCAAACTCTTTTACCCGGGGCTGGCAAATCACGGATACTAGTGGCCCAGAGGGGCCGTGACCTCAAATTATGACCGATAACGAACTCATCTAGGCGAATTGCAGGGGGTTCCGGGCGACGGGATCGCTTCAACGAGCCAGAACTTCGCGAAAGCCCTGGATGCGTTCGGGGCTGAACGTATTCACGCACCGACACTATCCGTCGCGGATTCGCGGCGGCCACACCTATACCGAGATCCGCGCGTCGGCCGACCCCGTCAAATCGCGGGGCGACGGCTATAACTTCCTGCTCGCGCTGGGTGACTCCTTCGCACGCAACCCGAAGGAGGGCTCGGTCTACGGCAACGAGGAGATCAAACCCCTCTCGGAGAACCTCGACGAACTCCGCGAGGGCGGTGTCATCATCTACGACTCCGGGCTGCTCGATGCCTCGGAGATCGAGGACTTCGACGCCCGCGTCGAAGAAAACAACTGGCACGTCTACGATCTCGA
>Ga0065697_1000432_pt1 | contig 9630 bp, 11 predicted proteins | sample AntLakMe24m_08um_FD_59086 | JGI IMG/M metagenome (GOLD analysis project Ga0065697, IMG submission 59086) | Hypersaline microbial communities from Antarctic Deep Lake - 24m 0.8um v2 (version 3) | ecosystem: Environmental > Aquatic > Non-marine Saline and Alkaline > Hypersaline | place: Deep Lake... | reverse complement strand
TCACCCTCCCGCGATCGGTTCTCAGCGCTGAGAACCGCGGGGGAGTCGTTAAGTGAACGCTGTCCCGCGTTCCGGATAACTATGGCAACGCGCGTGCTTATCGCGGACGATTCGGAGTTCATGCGGAACCTGCTCCGGGAGATACTCGAAGGGGAGTTCGAGATCGTCGGCGAGGCCGAAAACGGCGTTGAGGCGGTCAATATGTACGAGGAACACGGTCCCGATCTCGTGATGATGGACATCGTGATGCCGATCCGCGACGGCATCGAGGCGACGACGGAGATCCTCGAAACGAACCCGGAGGCGACGGTGATCATGTGCACCAGTGTCGGGCAAGAGGAGAAGATGAAGGCGGCCATCAAGGCCGGCGCCGAGGGGTACATCACGAAGCCGTTCCAGAAGCCGAACGTGCTCGACGCCATCGGATCGGCGGTATAATGCGCGTCGACGTTCGGGCGCTCGGCGCCTGTAACCGGTTGGCAGAGCGGGGGGCCAGACAGGCCGCCGGCGCGCTCACCGACCTGACAGGTACGGATCTCTCCGTGGAGGTCACGGGCGCCAGCGTCGCCAGCGGCGAGGACCTCGCCGAGGCGTTCGCCGGCCGGGAGTCGATCGGCGTGAGCGTCGGGCTCCGCGGCGGNCTGGAGGGCGAGGCNGTCCTCGCGTTCGACGCGGNNAACGTCGACGCTCTGCTCTCGCTGTTACCCGGTGGGGCGTCGATGGGACGCAGCGCGGTGACGGAGGTCGGGAACATCGCGCTCGGCGGCTTCCTGGACGGCTGGGCGAACTATCTCGGAGCGGCGATAGACATGACGCCGCCTCGGTACTTCGAGGCCGACGGCGCCGCCGTCCTGCCCGACGGGGCGCTGGCCGGCGACGGCGTGTTCCTCTTCGAGAGCCGGCTGGACGCGACGACGACGGATCTGGACTTCTCCATCTACATGCTTCCCGACTCCGGGAAGTTCCGCGACCTCGTCGTGGGCAAGACCGCGCCGGCCGCGGCGTCGGGCGCGGACGGCGGGGCGGGGACCGACGGCACCGAGAGCACCGCGATCCCGTACGAGTCGCTGTCGACGTTCGCGTCGCTGGCGAAGCGGGGCTCCACGAACGCCGCCGACAACATCGCGATGATGACGGGCCTCGACACGAGCGTCGACGTGAGCCGACTCCGATTCGTCCCCCTCGCCGACGTGCCTGCCGAAGTCGGCGTCGAGCCGCACGCGGGGACCGTCTTCGAGCTTCAGGGGAACCGAGCGGCTACCTCGCGATCCTCTTCGAGGAGGAGTCCGCGGCGAAGATCGCCGCCTCGATGCTCCCCAGCGAGCCGGACGAGCCGCTCGGTCGGATGGCGGAGAACGCGCTCTGTGAACTCGGCAACGTAATGACGAGCGGGTTCATCGACGGCTGGGCGAACGTGCTCGGCACGTCGATCACCCACTCGCCCCCGGAGTTCGTCCACGACATCGGCTCGGCGGCGATCAGCCCGCTGGTCGCCAAGCTGAGTCGGCGACAGGACTACGGGTTCGTNATCGACGCCGCGATTCAGACGGAGGGCGTACAGGCGCGGTGCGACGTGTACGCGCTCCCGGATGAGCGCGAACTGGCGCGGGCGCTCGATCGGCTTTCGGAGCCGTGAGCCACCCCCCGTCGTCTCGCGATCGGACGCCCCGCGACGGGTCCGAAACCCAAGACGCCGGCCGGATCAAGGTCGGCGTCAGCGAGTTGGCGATCGCGACCGGCGGGGAGACGCTGACCACGAGCGGCCTCGGATCGTGCGTCGCCGTGGCGCTCGTCGATCGGTCGACCGGCATTCGGGGGCTGTTACACGCAATGTTGCCGAACGGTACCGGAACCGACACCGGGATCGAACGACCGGGGAAGTACGTCGACACCGGAATCGAGACGCTGCTCGCGGAGTTGGAGGCTGCGGGGGCGTCCACCAGCCGACTGGAAGCGCGCGTCGCCGGCGGCGCGGAGATGCTCGATCTCACGGATGCGGTCGGGCCGCGGAACGTCGCGCGCGTCGAGCAGTCCCTCGATGCGGTCGGGATTCCGGTGGTCGAGCGCGCCGTCGGCGACGGCGTCGGCCGGACCGTCCGGTTCAGGGCCGACGGACGACTCGTCGTTCGTGCCGCTGACGGGTTCGAGCGAACCCTATAAGGGATCGAGCTGACTCTCGGAACCCGCGCAGTCGTCCGATTTTCCGCCAAGTGAATGTCTTCTCACAGTTGATTATTTTGAGGGGTTGAATTGAAGTGTGTTCTGGGGGTGGTACTCGGTAATGGGCCTCGAACTACCGGTGTGGGGAGCTCCAACGGCCGCATGGATAGTCGCCACGCTGGGGCTCGTCGGTGCGAGCGTCCTCGACAGGTTCCTCGACGATGACGGCTCCGACGACGACGATTCCGGGGGCATGGGCGGCGGCGACGACCCCTTCGGCGGCGGCGGGATGGGCGGCGGTGGCGGCGGGATGGGTGGTGGCGGTGGCGGCGGAATGGGCGGCGGCGACGACTTCGACGACTTCGACGGAATGGACGAGTGGGACGACGACTTCGACGACGGCGGCGGTGGCGGATCGGACACCGACGAGCTGGAGAAACGGCTCGACGACCTGGAGAACGAGGTCTCCTCGCTCTCGTCGACCGTCTCGACCGTCCGTTCGGAGAACGAGGAGATCTCGGCCGCCGTCGACGACATCGAGGAGGACGTGCGGAACTTACTCGACATCTACGAGATGGTCACCCGCGGCATCAATCCGTTCGTCGACGACTCCAGCGGTTTCGACGGGGTCGACGACGGCAGTGAGGGGTCGTTCGGCCTCTTCGACGACGACGAAGAAGAGAACGAAGCCGACGACGATCTCGACGAGGACGTCGCGAACGCGGACGCCGACGGGTTCTTCGACGACGACCTGCTCGACGATGACCTTGAAGACGATGACGACGAGTTCGCCGAGCTGGACGAGGAACCGGACGACGAGCACACGGACGACGGCGACTCCGCCGACGCCGCGTCCGAGACCGCGGCGGCGGACGACGGAGACGACATGAACGACGATGGAAAGAGCTTCAGCGAGCTGAAAGAGGAGTACGACGCCGGGGAGGCCGACTGGGCCGACGAAGACGGCGCCGAAACGGACGCGGATGCGGCCGCGGACGAAGACCCGTTCGACGACGGGGGCGACTCGTTCGAAGACGATCTCGGCGGCGAGCCGGACCCGTTCGACGATGGTCCCGGCGACGATGGGCCCGCCGATGACGGCGTCGACTCGTTCGACGAGGGGATGGGCGCGTTCGACGATGGTCCCGTCGACGACGGTCCGGTGACGAACGGCCACGAGCCGGAGTCGGAACCCGACCCGGAGGCCGACCGCTCGCGCGGCCCACAGCCCGGCGGCGATCCCGCCGAGGCGAGCGGCGACGGCTTCGAGTACGTCCGCGAGGGCGATCTTTCTGGGACCCGCGGCAAGCCGTACCTCACGGAGCTGCCCGGCGACTACGTCGGCGACCTCCTCGTGATGGAGTGGCTGGAGTTCCTCGTCTCCGAGAGCGACGTCACCGACGCGGTACGCGCGATCAACTACTACGAGCGCATCGAGTGGGTCGGTCCCGAGGCCGCCGCGCGGCTCCGCGACTTCCTCTCCGGGTTCGGCACGATCGACCGCAACCTCGTCGACCGACCCGGGACCGACCGGCTGGTCCGTGAGCACCACACCCGCAGTCCTCCGGTACGTGACCCAACTCAACGGGACGAGCGGTCATCTGCTGCTGCTCGACCGCTGGGACGATCTCGCCGGCGGTTCGCTGGTCGGGGGCGGCCCGCCACGGATCGGTTCGGGGGGTCGCAGGGGGCGAGGAGGTCACGGGGGGCGCGGTCGTCGCGAGGAACGTTCCCCACGCGAGGATCGCAGTAGCGACGGCCGCGACCGGCACGCGAGCGAGAACGGTCACGGCGGCGACGCGGAAAACCGAAACGGCCACGCGGAGAGACGGAACGGCCACGCGGAGAGACGGGACGACCACGCGGACCGTCACGGGTCCGAGGGCCGCGAGCGCAACGACGGCTCTCCACGGCCGATGAACGACCCGAACCCGCGTTCCGACCGCGCCGACCCGGCCGACGGAGGGTGGGGCGATGGGCGTTAGCGTCTCGGCGTCGACGGCCATCATCGTCGCGGGGCTGTTCTTCGCGTTCACGACGTTCTACCCCGTCGCGGCCAACGGCTTCGACCGCGTCAGCGACGCACAACACGGGATAAACGAGCGCGCGCTCGAACGACAGAACACGGACTTCGCGGTTTCGAACGCGACGTACGACGACACGACCGGCAACCTCACTGTCAACGCCACCAACGACGGCTCGATCGGGCTCGTCGCCGGCGATGCGACGCTGCTCGTCGACAACGAGTACGTCGACGTGGGCGGGGCAAACGCGACCACGACCGTCGACGGCGACGGCGACACCGAGCTGTGGCTCGGCGGCGAGACGCTGACTATCGAGGTCGACAAGAACGATCTCTCGACCGACGTGGTCGCGGGCGAGACCCGCGTCGTCCTCGTCGTCGAGTCCGGCGTCCGCGACACCGCGGAGGTGAGCGCGTAGATGGCCAGCGTTCCCGTCTCGCACCTCATCCTGTTCATCGCAAGTCTCGTGATCGCCGCCGGCGTGGTCGGCACGATCACCACGGGGGTCGATCGCGTGAGCGCGGCGGTCGAGGACGCCGGGCTCGATGCGACCGAACAGCTCCGGACCGACGTGACAATTATCTCCGACGCGAACGCGGGGGTGTACAACGCCAGCGGCCAGCAGAACGTCACGCTCTTGATCAAGAACACCGGCACCTATCGGCTCGCGCCCGACGGCTCGGGACTCGATGTCGTCTTCGACGGCCAGTACATCCCGCCGAGCGCGGCTGACGGCGAGCTCGTCTCTGCCGACAACGGCGCGGTCTGGAGCCGCGGCGACGTGTTGCGTCTCACGATCAACGTGAACGAGCTCGACGGGACGAACGGCGGGCTCGCCGACGGCGACCACCGGGTGTACGTCACCGCCAACGGCGACGAGGAGCTGTTCCAGTTCCGCGTGGAGGGGGGTAACTGACCATGCCGCACGACAACCTGCTCTCGCTCGGCCTCGGCGAGCGCGACCGGCTGAACAAGGAGCTTGGCGGGGGGATCCCCCGCGGGAGCATCGTCCTCATGGAGGGCGACTACNGCGCCGGCAAAAGCGCCATCTCCCAGCGGTTCGCCTACGGACTCGTCGAAGAGGGCGCGTCGGTGACGGTAATGTCGACGGAGCTCACCGTCCGCGGGTTCATCGACCAGATGCACTCGCTGGAGTACGACATGGTGAAGCCACTCCTTCAGGAGGAGCTGCTCTTCCTCCACGCCGACTTCGACTCCGGCGGAGCGTTCTCCGACGACGACGGGGAGCGCAAGGAGCTGCTCAAGCGGCTGATGAACGCAGAGGCGATGTGGAACTCCGATGTCATCTTCCTCGACACGTTCGACGCAATCTTCCGGAACGACCCAACCTTCGAGGCGCTGGTTCGGAAAAACGAGGAACGACAGGCCGCCCTTGAGATCATCTCCTTTTTTCCGGGAGATAATCTCACAGGGGAAGGTGGTGGTGCTCACCGTCGATCCCTCGGCCGTCGACGACGACGCGATCGGCCCGTTCCGGTCGATCGCCGACGTGTTCCTCCAGTTGGAGATGATCGAGGTCGGCAACGACATCCGCCGGCAGATCAACGTGAAACGCTTCGCGGGGATGGGTGAACAGGTCGGCGACACGATCGGCTTTTCGGTCCGCTCGGGGACCGGAATCGTCATCGAGAGCCGCAGCGTCGCGTGAACGCATGCCCGAGTCGACGCACAGCCGTCCCGGCCGCCGGGACGCGACCGATCGGACAGGAGACACGGAGTAAGACATGACCGAACACGGAACAGCGAAACCGTCAGACGAACTCCGGAAAGCCGCCATGCGGCGGCCGCACCTCCGCGAGCACCTTCGGGAGTTCAAACAGATAACGGGGGAGTTCCCGCAGTTCATCGAGGAGCCGAAAGACGAGTACGAGTCGAACCGCCCCAACGTCATCTACCCCGTCGGCGGACCGATCTACAGCCACATCTACGGCGACCTCGGACAGGACACCAAGTACTACGCCATCGAGCCGGAGGTCTCCGGCCCGCAGGCGGAGGTCCTCAACGAGGTGAAAAACCGCCTCCTCACGGTGAGCGGCCAGCACAGCGCCCCCGACAGCGAATCCGAGTACGACGACCTCATCGAGGAGCTGTTAGAGGAGGTCACCCATGTCGACGAGCAGGAACGGGGGGTTCCGTGGCAGCCTCTCGAAGGTGCTCAACATGGGGAAGCTGTCGGTCACCGAAGAGACCTACGAGAACATCCGCTACCGGCTCAACCGCGACATCGTGGGGCTCGGCCCGCTCGAACCGGTGATGCGCGACTCGGCCAACGAGGATATTCACGTCATCGGTCCCAAGGAGTGTCACGTCGATCACGGCACCTACGGCATGCTGGAGACGACCGTCGACTTCGGCACCCCGAAGGAGTTCGACAACTGGCTGCGCAACATGGGCGAGCGGATCGGCGACCCGCTCTCCGACTCCGACCCCATCGTCGACTCTACGCTCCCGGACGGGTCGCGTATCAACATCATCTACTCCGACGACGTGTCGCTGAAGGGCTCCTCGCTCACGATCCGGCAGGGCGAGGAGGTGCCGCTGTCGATCAACCAGATCACCAACTGGGGGACGCTCTCGCCCGAGCTGTCGGCGTACCTCTGGCTCTGTCTNGAGAACGAGCAGACGGTGTTCGTCGTCGGNGAGACGGCGTCCGGGAAGACGACGACNCTGAACNCCATCCTCTCGTACATCCCGAGCGACTCGAAGATCTACACCGCGGAAGACACCGCCGAGGTCATCCCGCCGCACAACACCTGGCAGCAGCTACTGACCCGTGAGGGCGGCGGCGAGGGCTCCTCCGACGTGGACATGTTCGACCTAGTCGCTGCCGCGCTCCGATCGCGTCCTGACTACATCATCGTGGGCGAGGTCCGGGGCGCCGAGGGGCGCATGGCGTTCCAGGCGGCCCAGACGGGGCACCCGGTCATGCTGACCTTCCACGCGTCCGACATCGTCTCGATGATCCAGCGGTTCACCTCCGAGCCGATCAACGTCCCCGAGACGTTCATGGACAACGCCGACGTGGCGCTGTTCCAGAACCGGGTGAAGCAGGGCGATCAGGTGTTGCGCCGGGTGACCAGCGTTCAGGAGATAGAGGGGTACTCCAAGGAGATGGAGGGCGTCGTCACCCGCGAGGTGTTCAGCTGGGACCCCGTCGAAGACGAGATCGTCTTCCAGGGAATGAACAACTCCTACGTGTTAGAAGAGCAGATCGCGACGCTTCTGGGGTACGCCGACACCCGTGACATCTACGACGACTTGGAGTTCCGCGCGGAGCTGATAGAGCGGATGATCCAAGAGGGGATCTTGGGCTACCACGAGGTGAACAACGCGATCGATTCCTTCCAACGCGACGGCGTCGAGGGGCTCCCCTTCGACATGCACCGGAACGTCAGATAGCCATGGCGGTGAAGGAGGTCGGCAACGGGCTCGCGACCGCGGCCGAGCTAACCTCGGCCGTGATGGAGTCGTACGACAAGCTCGACATCTCGAAGCGGAAGTACGTTGGGTTCGTGTTGATCCCGGCGATCCTCGTCTTCCTCGCGAGCGTCGTCGGTCTGTTCGTCCTCCCGCTCCCCTTCGCCGCGCGGGTTCCCGTCCCGATGTTCGGCGGGCTCGTGTTGGTGTCGGCGGTCATCTACCCGAAGATCTACCTCTCCAGTCTGGAGAACAAGATCGACAACCAACTGCATCTCGTGATGACCCACATGACCGTGCTGTCGACGACGAACATCGACCGCATGGAGGTGTTTAGAACCTTAGCGAAAGAAGAGGAGTACGGCGTCGCCGCCGAGGAGATCGCCCGCGTCGTCCACCTCGTCGACACGTGGAACCAGAGCCTCGACGACGCGTGTCGGCGGCGGGCTGAGGAGGTCCCCTCCGACGCGATGGCCGACTTCTTCGACCGGCTCGGCTACACGATGGGTGCCGGCCAGTCGTTAGAGGAGTTCCTCGTCTCCGAGCAGGACGTCATGCTCGCGAAGTACGAGACGCTGTACGAGTCCTCGCTGTCGAATCTGGAGGTGATGAAGGACCTGTACATGTCGATGATCCTCTCGATGACGTTCGCCTTGGTGTTCGCGATCGTCCTCCCGATCTTGACCGGGAACGACCCGACCGCGACGGTCGCGGCGGTCATCGTCCTCTTCGTCTTCGTCCAGCTCGGGTTCTACGCGATGATCCGGGCGACCTCGCCGTACGACCCGATCTGGTTTCACCCGGACGAGCGCGCGCCCGGCGACCTGAAGCTGTGGGCGTCGCTCGGGATCGGCGGCGGGCTCTCCTTCCTCATCATCGGGATCACGGCCGCCGGGATGTTCGGGTACGGCCCGGGGCTCCCCGGACTGCTCTGGTTCATCGACGACGTGCGGCTCCCGCTGTACCTCGCGGTGCCGATCTCACCACTCTTTATCACCGGCGTCGTCCTCCGCAGCGAAGAGCAGGCGATCACGGCCCGCGACGGCGAGTTCCCCTCCTTCATCCGGGCGCTCGGGGCGACCGAGAGCGCCAAACAGTCGACGACCACCGACGTGTTGACCACGCTGCGCGACAAGAACTTCGGCGACCTCTCGCCGTCGATCGAGCGGCTCTACCGCCGGCTCAACATGCGGATCAGCACCGAGGGCGCGTGGGAGCAGTTCACGTACGACACACGGTCGTACCTCATCCAGAAGTTCTCCGAGATGTACCTCGTCGGCCGGCAGATGGGCGGAGATCCGAAGATGCTCGGCGAACTGATCTCGAAGAACATGAACGCCGTGAACCAGCTCCGCGAGCAGCGCCGGCAGGCGGCGATGACCTTTATCGGCCTGCTGTACGGGATCACGGCGGCGGCGACGTTCGCCTTCTTCATCGGACTGGAGATCGTCGCCATCCTCGCGGACCTGACGGCCGATTTCCAGCTCGATGAGATGGATATCGGTCAGATCGTCTACCCCGGGGCGTACGACATCCCCCTCATCGAGTACCTGCTGCTCACGGTCGTCCTCTTTAACGCCTCGCTCTCCTCGCAGATGATCCGACGGATCGACGGCGGCAACCCCGCAAACGGGTACATCCACTTCGTGCTGTTGACGTGGTTGGGTGCGGCGACGGCGATCGCGACGCGGACGCTGGTCAACGCAATCTTGACGATTTAGCTGAATTGAGGCGCTAAGCCCCCTTCCTCAGCGAGCGGCGACCGAACGGGAGGCGCGAGCAGGGAGGGGATACAGCGCCGCACAGTTCTCATATACGATTCGGTGGCAGGCCAACAGATCCTCGTAATCACAATTTTTTTGCAGTAGGGTAGCATAGTATTTGTCGAACCTAATAGTGTACGACCTCGACTCGGGAGCGCATTCGACGTTTTCCCTGCACTACCACCTGATACTCACCACGAAGTATCGGCGCGGAGTGCTAACCGAGGAGCGAACCCAATTCATTC
>Ga0065697_1003340_pt1 | contig 9651 bp, 10 predicted proteins | sample AntLakMe24m_08um_FD_59086 | JGI IMG/M metagenome (GOLD analysis project Ga0065697, IMG submission 59086) | Hypersaline microbial communities from Antarctic Deep Lake - 24m 0.8um v2 (version 3) | ecosystem: Environmental > Aquatic > Non-marine Saline and Alkaline > Hypersaline | place: Deep Lake... | reverse complement strand
CATTCGACACGTCGTTGCGCATACGTACAGCCCCGTCTCAGCTGATGCCGTAGCTGACGATGCACGGACGGCTCCAAAGACCGCTCGAAAGCATCTGAACACACTCGCAGACGAGGGGTTTGTCGAGACGATACCCGGCGAACAGGGTGGCACGCTCTATCGGCGCTCACCTGAATCACTCGTCGTCGAACAGGCTGCCGACATTCTTGAGCATGTCTCGACCGATGAACTCGTCACCCGAATTCAGGAGATGCGCGAGCAACTCACCGAGTATCGGTCCGAATTCGGTGTTGATTCCCCCGAAGAATTGGCGGTTAACCAGACAAACCAGACGCTCAGCGAGACCGGGTCCCCACAGGACGAGATCGACCCAGAGACGATTCGTGAGTGGAAGACGCTTCGACGGAATCTCGCGTTTGCGAACGCTGCCCTCTCGATCGGCAACGCCGAGCAATTCGTCGACAGTGACCGTCGGTCGACTGACGACAGCGTCCCTGCCTGAGTAATGCGGGATTCTCCTCACCGAGCAGAAGCCCATACTCTTCGGGGGGCTACGGATCGACCGGCGCTACTGACGATTCGTGACGTCGTCGAGGGGATGGAACCGCTCGCAACAGCTGAACTCGACGACTATCTCCATCCATCTGTCCTCGAAGTTGTGCTTGACGACGGACTATGTGCGGCCGATGAGGCCCGAATCGACATCCAGTGGACGACACGGGATGATTACAAGTTCCATTACACGGACACGGAAGGGGTGAACCTGCGTTGGGGGAAGCACCCACACGCAGGCGACTACATCCATGTCTCCGGATTAGAACACTACCATCCCCCACCAAATGCGAGTTCTGACCCAGACGAGGTCGAAGCGTCCTGTATCGCACAATCTCCCGAAGAATTGGTTACCCGCGCGGTTCTTAAAATCTGGCGGGTCGCCTACCACATGGACTCGTATGAACCACTCAACGCAGGTCGTAACCCCCCGTAGGGACCAATCCGAGTGCTTTCCTCCACGAACCCCATTGAAAAGCGATTTTTTCAAGCAATAGGCTCCAGCGACTTCATAGAGAAATCTGGCTCTGTTGAAATCCTATCCTTCAGACATGTTCTCGTCTGGAACGACTGGTCGCTAACGACTGTGTACCGAGCAGAAGGTATGGCCCCGTGTCCGTTGTACCGAACATTCTTTTCGATTTGCCTCAAGTATCGAGTGTGCGAACAAAAGAATTCGCCCAAGATCCCGACGTGGTGTTTGACGCTTGTAGAGAAGTGGTCGGGTACGTTGGATGGAAGACAGCCGACGTTGACCGTGACAAATTGACCCTGAATGCTCTCACACCGATCTCTTGGAAGTCTTTCGGCGATGAAATTGAAATACAGGTGTCCAACGAGGGTGGCAGCACCGTCGTGACCGTATCATCGGAGCCAAGATTCTCACTCATGAACTGGGGGAAAGACCTCGCAAACGAGGGAGTTCTCTTAGAGAAATTGGCACAAGAGATACACAGGTACAATTCCCGCTAACGAACAGTAACCGCCCATATTGTACTGAACGATTGAGGGTGTGAAACTATCAACTGCTGAGGATTTCAACAAAGCCGTTCGATATTGTGTTTTCGTTGCTCGCGACCTACAGCGACTACATCGTCGGGATATTCGAGAAGGAGAGTGATGGGGAGGCTCCTGAATTGGGCGAGATCGATGACCCGCCGTATTTCGACAAGTCGTACGTGTTCCCGCGCGATTACGCGTGGGGGACTGACGATAACCTTGACTCGAAACAGCACGTCATTCAGGCCGCTCTCGAGATTGCGTTCGCAGACGATTTGTCGGAGGAGGAAGTCCAATCAAAGGTTGATTCGCTTGTTGATCGCGAACGAGAGAGCGGGTTTGACATTGACGAACAGGAGGTTTGGGATGTGATCGACCATCGGCTATATAAGGGAACAGAGCCAGCGACGTACAGCTGGGTCCATCTCAACAAGTTCCGCAAATTCGAGCTCCACAATCGGTGCTTCCCGTGGACGACAGAGGAGGAACTCCGCACTGTGGTTGGCGACCTCCCGACCCCAACACCACGTCCGGAGGGGGAAGCAAGTGGGGAACGGTGAACGAGCCTGCCCTCCTCGCTCGGCTACACACCCATCAGAGTGAGTCGATTTGGTAGTTTACTCTCGAATAAGATTCTGGTGTAGCCGTCGAACGCGGTCTGTTTCCGGAGGCGAGTTAGCGCCGCGTTCGAGAGATACACCAGATACCTCAAGACGGCGGGACCGGAAAAGTGATCTATGGATAGACGGAGTTTCTGTAAGACGGCGGGTGCTTTGGGAGTCGTCGCCGGCACTGCCGGCTGTCTCGGTGTGCTCGGTGACCCCGGCGCCGAGGGTGCTATCCTCGGCCCCCCAGATCAAGATCTCAGCGAGGCATCGTTCCCGAGCTACGGCGACGAGATGCCCGAGTTCACCGTCCCCGATCCGATCCGCAACGAGGAGATCTCGACAGCACAGTTCGAGGGCGAGCGCGCGGTGCTGTGGACCTCTTTTTACACGAACTGTCCGGACGGGGTCTGTCCCGCCCTCATTCTCCGGCTCCGTCGCGGGCAGGAAGCCGCCGCCGAGGCGGGGTACGGCGATCAAGTCGCGTTTCTCCCCACCACGTTCGATCCCGAGCGCGACACCGCCGAAACGCTCCGCGAGTATGCCGGCCAGCAGGGCGTCGACCTCGACGCGGGGAACTGGCACTTCCTCCGCCCGGAGACCTACGAGCGGGCCCAAGAGATACACGACGAGCACTTCGGTCTGAAGATCGAGAAGACACCGGCCGACGATATCGAGAACCTGGAGTACCGCTTCCCGCACTACGGGCTCATCATTCTCGCCAACAAGCGAGGGATCATCGAGCGTGCGTACCCACGGGGACCAAAGACCGACATCGAACGGCTCGTCGACGACCTCAAACGAGTCGCGACCGCGTGAGAGCCCGTGGGGTTTGGTAGGTCGAACTGTGTTTCCCTCAACGCACTCGGATAGGAGACCTACTCTCTATCGATTATCTGAGAGCATCCACCTCTGTTAGTGTCCCATTCNNCCCCCGAGCGGCTGATAGTGCGGGAACATCGGGTGGGGGAATATGAACGCCGAGCGCCATCAGTCCGTGCGCGACGAGCACGTACCCCAGTACGACGAAGACGACGCCGAGTAAGCGGTGGACGCGACGTCGGTGTGTAACGTCGATGGACTGGATGACCGTTCCGTAGAGGAACACGGCCGGAATCGTACCGAGACCCAAAGCACCGAGGGCGATCCCGCCCGTCGTCGGAGAGCCGCTCGCGAAGGCGAACAGGTACGCGGGGTACAGCATCGGGCATGGAAGTAACGCATGAACGGCCCCGAGGCCGACGACACTCGGGCTGTTCACGTGCCGGTGGACTCTCGCCGCGAGCCACGACGTGACGCGCTGGACGCCTGGGATTCGAATGTCGCCGCCGCTGCCGCCGATCACGTACCGAACCCCGGTCAGCACGATGAAGCCGCCGACCGCGAGGCCGACGGTACCTCGCAAGAGGTCAGCGACCGGGGTGAGCTGGTCGGCGGTTACAAACACGACGCTGCCGAGCGCCCCGAAGAGGGTCCCGAAGACGGCGTACGTCGTCGCCCGGCCGACGTTGAACAGGAAGTGTTGTCGGACCTCGTAGGTCGTGAGGTGTCCGGCTCGCCCGTCGTGAACGTCCGCCGTTCCACCGTCCGGACGCGGCGTCATCTGCTCCGAGTACATCGTTACGAGCGGCCCGCACATCCCGATACAGTGTGCGCCGCCGAACACGCCGATAAGGACGAACAGCGCAACGTCGATCCGGAGGAGCGGCTCGATCATACGCGAGATTCGTTGCCGGACGGCTTGTACCGTCTGGTGCGATTGTCGACAGACCGGTTCACAGAGTAACAAGGAGGAAGCCTACGGCTTTAGCCGTGGGAGGAATCCGACACTCCCCGCAACATACAACGAGCGATAGCAACCTGACTCCCCACTACCAGCCGTAGAATTGATAAATAAATGGATGAATATGTGAGATACAGATGGAGGATGTGATCCGCACCGTCAAAGTCAAACTCGACGTGCCCGACGAGCGGTGCGACGACCTCCATCAGACGAAAGACCAGTTTCTCCACTGCGCGAACACCACCGCAGCGTGGGCGTGGAGACATCCCGACGAGTACTGCGTCACCTCGAAGCAACAAGCCGAGAACGCGCTCTACGAGCGCCTTCGCAACGAAACAGCACTCACTGCGAACCTCGTTCAAAAGGAGATTCGACGCGCTATCGAGGCTACGAAAAGCGGTGTCGCCCGACTCAAAAAGGGCGAGACCACCAGTCAACCACACTTCGACGCGTGGAGCGTCGTTTACGACAAGCGTAGCGCGACGTTCCACCGCGATCACGTGTCTCTTTCTACGGTAAACGGGCGTGTCGAGTGTGAGTACGTGATTCCCGACGATCCCACGGGAACACCGATCGGCGAGTTCCTACTGAACGAGGACTACGAGTTCCGGATGTCCACGCTTCAGTACGACCGCTCGACCGACTCATTCTACCTCCACGCGCGTATGCGCCGCACCACAGACGAACACGAACAGTCCACGGGTGTGTCTTCTGACGCCAAGCACAGAACAGTCCTTGGCGTCGATCTGAACGTGGACGGCTCGCTTGCTGTGACTTCCACGGGAGAATTCATCGGAAACGCCGACGAGATGAACCATCGACGCCGCGAATTCGAGAAAACTCGTGGATCGATGCAACAGACGGGGACGCGGTCGGCGCACTTATCAATTCAGTCGATGGACGATCGCGAACACCGCTGGATACAGGACGAACTCCATCGTGCCTCGAACCAGATTCTCGACGAAGCTCGCGACCACGGGTGTACGCACGTCGCGTTCGAGAACCTGACCGATATACGTGATCGGATAGCCGGTGCGAAGCGCTTCCACGTGTGGGCGTTCCGCCGTTTGTACGAGTACGTCGAGTACAAAGCCGAGATGCTCGATATTGGAATCGAGCAGGTGAGTCCGGCGTACACGAGCCGGCGGTGTTCGAAGTGCGGATTTACCCACGAGACAAATCGGCGGTCGAAACACCAGTTCGTGTGTCAAAAATGCGACTACGAGCTGAACGCGGATTATAACGCGAGCAAGAACATTGCTCGAAAACTATTGAAACGTCTCCGCTCGGGGCAGAAGTCTTCGAGTGGAGGCGCACCCTGTCAGTGTGCGCTAACGTCAGGGACGCTGAACCTGAACGGCGAATTTATTGCCTCCGTCGATTCGACGGCAGAAGGGGAGTCCACTGACAAGCCCACGACTTCAGTCGTGGGTCACTGACCCCCGGTGTTCAATCCGAAGCGGCATCGTTTCCGACCGCTCCCGGTGCGTGTGCATACACCGCATAGAGGACGATCGCCGCGATCAAAAAAGTCAAGACTGTGTTCGAGGAAATGGTGAATCGGCATCGGAACGACCCCGAGGATCGTCCCTGTACCCACAACCGATCGGAATAGCAGCACCCCAACCGCGGCGATGATCAGGCGGTACTGTGCCCCTTTCCGCCGACGGTACGCGACGACGCTGACGACGAATAGGATACCCGTTCCCACGCCTGCGACGAGTGCGACCGCGAGCAGCAGCAGTGACCCCTCTACGGACCACCCATCGACCGCGGACTGTAGAAGGCCGGTTGGCTGCGTCACAACCGTCATTCGTCGGGAACGGATAAGAAATCACCCCCTTCGACGGAATCTCGCAGGTGGGAATCCGCGGCGCCTGACAGAGGATTCCCAACCTATGCGGAATCGTGGTTTCGTCCGTTCCCAAGCAGCGATACTAAACGGACACGTTTTACCTCAGAACAGGTTGCGCTGAACTAGTACAGATGGCGGACACCCGGACACGAATCCGACACACGTTCCCGCGTGAGAGCGACGAAGAACGCCAGGAGGCCCCCGAGAATCAGGATTGCACTCGCGTGTTCGAGCAATTCGAGCGTCGCGTACGGGATATACGGGAGCAGCGGGTACTCGAGAAACACGATGAGCCCGTAGACGGCGAACATCACGTACCCGAGTGTGACAATTCGCATCCGACTATCACGTTCCCGTCGCCACGCAAGGAAACTGAGTACACTCAGACATGTAGCGAGGACGAAGATACCGAGACTGACGTACTGTTCGAGGAGTTGAGCGAGGGTCATGACCTCAGGCGATGAACGCGTCCGATGTGAACTACTCGGCGGTCGATACAACCAAACCGAGGGCAGTGGTTGTCAACACGATTGGCGTTCAACCGTCGAATCCGGACGAGTGATGTTCCCCAACCCAACTCTTCTGAAGATTCTCCCCTCACGAATCTTTGTCGCACTATCCACGGAGCAGTACGTTCATTTCAATACGCAACAAATCTTCTCCTTATGACTGCCAACGTTCTCGTCGCTTACGACGGCTCCCCGCTTTCAGAGCGTGCGCTCACGTACGCTATCGAGACCTTCCCGGACGCACCCATCACCGCGATTTACGTCATCAATCCGATCGGCTCGGTTATAGACGTGGAGGCTGGCGGCTTACCAGTCGCCGAAGACTGGTACGAGAATGCAAAAGAAGAAGCAACCAGAATCCACACGACGGCCACGGACCTCGCGGCGGAACGGAACACCGAACTCGATACCGTTACGGAAGTCGGCAACCCGGTACGAGCGATCCTCGAATACGCTGACGACCACGACACCGATCAGATCGTCATGGGCAGTCACGGCCGATCAGGCCTCAACCGTGCGCTCCTCGGCAGCGTCGCCGAGACAGTCACCCGCCGAGCACGAATCCCGGTGACGATCGTCAGTTGAGTTGCTCGGACCAGAAGAACAGGTACGCTCCAGAGTGTCGAGAACCCGAGCTCGCGTGCGGTCAGACGAGAACCCAGTGACATATCGACAATGCAAAATCAACACCCACTGTATGGAGAGATCGCGTGACCGTTACTGAAGCACCCCCGCTATCGACGTGTACTGTTCAGATCGAACGACGAGGTGGTCGTGGCGAAGCGGGGGCGCGAGCACTCGAACGACACCTCCGGGACAATCCCGGCGTCCACGACGTCGACGTCTCGTTCCGAGCGGGGACCGTTCGGATCACCTACGACGAAAGCGTCACCGCTGTGGAACAGCTTCGGAACGTAGTCAGCGACCGCGACGTCTCGATCCAGGACGAGTCCGAGACGGCACCCGACGAGGTGACCTCTCGCTCGGAACTCAGACGGGAGGCAGTGTTCGTCGGTCTGACGCTGGCCGGGATGGTGACAGGCCTGGCGACAGGGTTGCTGGGCGGCCCGCCACTGCTACTCTGGGCCGGCTATGGGGTCGCGTACGTCTTCGGCGGGTGGTACGGGCTCAAGGGAGCTATCCAGACGCTCCGCCACCGCGCGGTCGATATCGACCTGTTGATGATCGTCGCCGCGCTCGGCGCGCTCTCTATCGGGGCCCCGTTCGAGGGTGCGATGCTTCTGTTCCTCTTCTCGCTATCGAACACGCTCCAACACTACGCAATCGGCCGCTCGCGTCGGGCGATCAAGTCGCTCGTCGAGATGCGACCGGACGAAGCGCAGGTCCTGCGCGGCGGTGAAGAAGTCACGGTTCCTATCGACGAAGTCGCCATCGGTGACGTGTTCGTCGTCCGGCCCGGCGACAAAATTCCACTCGACGGCGTAGTCACGTCCGGCGAGGGAACGGTCGACCAGGCCTCGCTCACCGGCGAATCCGTCCCCGTCCCCAAGGAACCTGGCGACGAGGTGTTCGGCGGAACAATCAACGAGAGCGGTAGCCTCGAAATCGAGGTCACTCGGCAGGCCCACGAATCAGCGATAAGTCGCCTCATCACCATGGTCGAAGAGGCCCAGAGCGAGAAGGCCCCGACACAGCGGCTCATCGACCGCCTCGAACAGCCATACGTCCTCGGCGTGTTCGCGCTCACAATCGCGGCTATCGGGATTCCGCTCGCGCTCGGAAGTGAGTTCACGGGGACGTTCTACCGCGCGATGACCCTGATGGTCGCCGCCTCGCCGTGTGCGGTCATCATCTCGACGCCAGCGGCAGTCCTCTCAGCAATCGCCTCCGGCGGCAGGCAGGGCGTCCTGTTCAAGGGCGGCGAACACGTTGAGACGGCGGCGAATATCGACGCGGTCGCGTTCGACAAGACGGGAACGCTCACCCAAGGCGATACGCAGCTGACCGACGTATTCGTCCGCGACGGGACGGCGGAGCAGACACTGACCGAGGACTCGCTCCTCTCGCTCGCGGCCGCAGTGCAGGCCCGTTCGGAGCATCACCTCGCTCGTGCGACCGTGGCGGCGGCAGACGAACGATCACTCGACACACCCGACGCCGCACGGTTTCAGTCGGTCGCCGGGAAGGGGGTTCGAGCCGACGTCGACGACGGAACCATCCATATCGGGAACCGGAGCTACTTCAAGACAGTCCTCGGAGATGAATCAGTCGACGGGCTCGAACCCGGCCTCAACCGGCTCGAAACCTTAGAGACAGAGGGGAAAACGAGCGTCCTCGTCGCCCGAGAGCATGGCGGCAACGTCACTGTACTGGGGTGGCTCGCCTTCACCGACACCGTTCGCCCTGACGCTGCCGAGATGATCGACGACCTCCGTGCGCTCGGTGTGGAGCATATCGTCATGCTGACGGGCGACAACGAGCGCGTCGCACAACGCATCGCCGACGAGGTCGGCATCGACGAAGTCCAGGCTGAACTCCTGCCGGAGGAGAAAGTGGCGACCATCGAAGGCCTGGTCGAACGACACGAGAACGTGGCGATGGTCGGCGACGGCGTCAACGACGCGCCAGCCCTCGCGACAGCAACCCTCGGTATCGCGATGGGTGGTGCAGGAACCGACGTCGCCCTCGATACGGCCGACGTGGTACTGATGGGCGACGACCTCAGCAAGATCCCCTACGTTCTCGGCCTCGGGCGCAGGACCCGCCGGACGCTCACCATCAATCTCGCCATCGCTTTCGGCGCGATTGCACTCATGGTTGGCACGATCCTTCTCCGAGGTATCCCACTTCCACTCGCAGTGATCGGTCACGAAGGCTCGACAGTCCTCGTCTCGCTGAACGGACTACGGTTACTCGGCTTTCGTGGGTGAGCGCTGAACAGGAGGCTGAGGGATCGTGGTCGACAGAGAGGACGAGTGAACTGTCGATAACACTTGCGCACGACTGACAGGAACAGAGAGGAGGAGCATGAGGACGATGACGACCCCTGCTTGAGGGGACGGACCTAATAGTCATCTGTCTGATGGCAGATGATGCGATGGCTACCGCCAGGCTCGACCACAAGGAAGTCGAAGACCGTATGCAATGAGAGAGCCAGTCTCAACTTCACCCAATGCCTGGATAATATCGTGAGTGACGGTATATTGTCTTCAAAAGGGAGAGGAGGGTAGATACTGAGAATCACATATCGGTGGCGGGAACCCCTCACAACATTCAAGATTCAGTGAATCAGTGACTCACTGATCGACGTCTTGTTTGGCGAGTTCGCGAATCTTCTCCTTCGTTTCCTCCTGGTGCTCGCCGAACGCCACCTCGAAAACCCCACGG
>Ga0065697_1000332_pt1 | contig 9695 bp, 8 predicted proteins | sample AntLakMe24m_08um_FD_59086 | JGI IMG/M metagenome (GOLD analysis project Ga0065697, IMG submission 59086) | Hypersaline microbial communities from Antarctic Deep Lake - 24m 0.8um v2 (version 3) | ecosystem: Environmental > Aquatic > Non-marine Saline and Alkaline > Hypersaline | place: Deep Lake... | reverse complement strand
AGTACGTCACGTACAAAGCCGAGTCGGAAGGGCTTGTGGTGAGACAGATTAATCCGGCGTACACGAGTCAACGTTGCTCGAAATGTGGCTTTACCCACGAGGACAATCGTCCACACAATAACGGACAGGACGAGTTCGGTTGTCTGAAGTGCGGGTATGATGTTCACGCGGATTACAACGCGGCGAAGAATATCGGCCTGAAGTATCTCCGCGACCAGCAAAAGTCTGGACGTGGAGGCGCACCCGTAGGCGTGCGCTTGAACAGCGGGACGTTGAACGTGAATGGCGAATATTCGCCTACCGTGATTAACGGTTAGAACGAGAGTCCACGCTGAATGCCACGTCCTTCAGGGCGTGGTAGCTTACAAGTCGAGTTTGGATGTTGCTGGTGGCTGTTTATACGTGATCGAGAATCTCGCGGTGAACACTTCCAAAGCCCCAGCCGGAAGGCAGCGAGTCGCTTCGGGGCTGTATTCAGCAGCGACTCAGCGTTCGTTTCCATGCCTTTGGGCGAACGAACCGCTCACACGAATTGGATAGACGGTGAAAGCGTGTCAGAGAACCGTTCTTGTAGCCCGCTACCTAATCAGACGGTACGTACAAGGTTCCTGTCCGTGAAAGATATGATATGCCACCACACACCGACTACGCACTCGTCACCGTCCTCGAACACCTGGGCGAAGACCCGGACGCACTGAATGTAGAGTGGGCCGAGTTCGTTGGCGATGCCTCGACTCTTCACACGTTCGAGGTCACGACCACAGATCCACTCGACGCGTACTTTGAGGTTCAGGTCTACGACGTGGGGACGTTCGGACACGAAGTCCATGTCAACGGCGAACCGCTGACGGGGTTCGACCTCCCACCCTCGGACGGCTGGCAACTGTGGATGGATACCATCACGGGCGCGATGCTACAACAGGGCGAGAACACCGTTCAGATCGTCCGGGATGGCGAGAGCGACGATGAGTTCGCCATCGGGAACGTGGTCGTCCACTGGCGCTCGGAGAGTTCGCCTGAGAGGTGACTAACCGAGAACTCTCTGGTTCCTATGAACAGGTGAGAAGTCCGTTCGGCGAAGCGGTGTCAGCGTGCGCTCGCGGCGGTGTTGCGGAATGTTTTTATACTGCAATCGGAATAGATTCAGCTAATGCGCGCGGAGGCTCGTCTCGACGTCGCCCTTATCCGAGGCCGACGAGCCCCGCGACCGCGACGAGGCGTCCGACCGCCGCGACCGGCTTCCGGCGCGGCGCGACGACCGGCCCCCTCGGGCCAGTAATCTTCCTCCCTCGTCGCGTTCGCGCCGTTTCGTTCCGTAGAGTGACAGCTACGTCGTCGGGTAGCGTCGCCGCCACTAATTTCTTACAATATCTAAAGCGACGAATTTAAGGGATAGAGTCTATTCTACTCCGGTAATGGCAACCGTTGCACTCGCGTTCAGTGGGGGACTCGACACGACTGTCTGCGTACCGCTTTTGAAAGAAGAGTACGGCTACGACGAGGTCATCGGCGTCAACGTCGACGTCGGGCAGCCGACCGAGGAGTTCGACGAGGCAGAGGAGACCGCCGACGCGCTGGGGCTCGACCTCCACGTCGTCGACGCCAAAGAGGAGTTCNCGGACCTGTGTTACGATGCGGTGAAGACGAACGCGACGTACCAGGGCTACCCGCTCGGCACCGCCCTCGCGCGCCCCGTCATCGCCGAGGCGATTCTGGGCGTCGCCGAGGAGCAGGGCTGTGACGCCATCGCGCACGGCTGCACGGGGAAGGGGAACGACCAGCTCCGGTTCGAGGCCGTCTGGCGCGGCTCCGATCTGGAAGTTATCGCGCCCGTCCGCGAACTCGGACTCACCCGTGAGTGGGAGATCGACTACGCGGCCGAGAAAGACCTGCCCGTCGAGGCCGGCGACGGCGGCGTCTGGTCCATCGACGAGAACATCTGGTCGCGTGCGGTCGAGGGCGGCAAGCTGGAGGACCCGAGCTACGAGCCGCCGGAGGACATCTACGAGTGGACCGCGGAGCCGGAAGGCGAGACCACCATCGAGGTGACGTTCGAGGAGGGCGTTCCGGTCGCCATCGACGGTGAGGCGATGGACCCCGTCCCGCTCATCCAGTACCTCAACAAGTACGCCGGCGGCTACGGCATCGGTCGCACCGACGTGATGGAGGACCGCATGCTCGGGCTGAAGGTGCGCGAGAACTACGAGCACCCGGCCGCGACCGTCCTGCTCACGGCCCACCAGGCCCTCGAAGACCTCGTCCTCACCAAGAACGAGCGCTCCTTCAAGAAGGGGATCGAGCAGGAGTGGTCCGAGAAGGCGTACCAGGGGCTCGTGTTTGCCCCCGTCGTCGACGCGCTCGACGCGTTCGTCGACGAGACGCAGGACGTGGTGACGGGCACCGCGACGGTGAAGGTTTCCGGTGGCAACTGCCGCGTCGTCGCCCGCGACTCCGAGTACGCCGTCTACTCTGAGGAGATGGCCTCGTTCAACACCGAGGACGTGGCCGGCATCGCGCAGGAGGACGCCACGGGCGTCGCGAAGTACCACGGGCTGCAGGAGCGCCTCGCCAACGACGTGAAGGCGGGCGTGGAAAAGCCCGAGCTCGCGACGGACGGGAGTGGCGCCGCGGACGAGATCGACGACGAGAACTAAATGACCGACGACGATCCCGGCACGGCGGCAGACGCAAACGCGACGGGTGAGAGCGGTACCGCCGTCCGCCGCGATCGCTTCAGCGGCGGCCCCGCCCGCGAGTTCCTGTCGAGCCTCGCCGCCGACGCGGCGATCTTCGAGGCCGACCTCGCGGTCGACCGCGCGCACACGGTGATGCTCGCCGAGCAGGGGGATCGTCGACGACACGGTGGCGGGCGAGATCCTCACCTCCCTCGACGACGTGGAGGCGGCGGGCCACGACGCGCTCCCGGACGGCGAGGACGTTCACGAGGCGATCGAGACGGCGGTCATCGACCGAATCGGCTCGGACGGCGGTCGGATGCACACCGCCCGCTCGCGCAACGACGAGGTGGCGACCTGCATCCGGTACCGCCTGCGCGAGGACCTGCTCGCCGCCGCCGAGGCAACGATCGCGCTCCGCGAGGCGCTCGTCGATGTCGCGAGCGAGCACACGGAGACGGTGATGCCCGGCTACACGCACCTCCAGCCGGCCCAGCCGACGACGGTCGCGCACTACCTGCTGTCGTACGAGGGCGGGGTCGCCCGCGACACCGAGCGCCTGCTCGACGCGTACGACCGGGTCAACCGGTCGCCGCTCGGTGCGGCCGCGTTCGCGGGGACGCCGTTCGATATCGACCGCGATCGGACTGCCGAGCTGCTCGGGTTCGACGGGACCGTTCGCAACTCGACGGACGCGGCGTCCGCCCGCGACTTCCTCGCGGAGGGCGCGACCGCGTGCGCGACGCTCGCGACGACGCTGTCGGGGGCTCGCGGAAGATCTGATTCTCTTCTCGAACAAGGGGTTCGTGGAGCTGTCGGACGCGTACTCCTCCACGTCCTCGATCATGCCCCAGAAGAAGAACCCGGACACGCTGGAGCTGACTCGCGGCGTCGCCGGCGACGCGATCGGCGAGGCGACGGGCACGCTGAGCCTCCTCAAGGGGCTCCCGCGCGCGTACAACCGCGACCTCCAGCGCGCCCACGCGGGCGTGTTCGAGATCGCGGACGACGTACGTGAGGCGACCGAGGTCGCCGCGGGCGCGGTCGCGACCGCGGACTGGGACGAGGTGACGCTCGCAGACGCCGCGGGCGAGGGCTTCTCGACGGCGACCGGCGTGGCCGACTTACTCGCGATGAGCGGGATGCCCTTCCGGACCGCTCACGAGATCGTCGCGACCGCCGCCGAGACCGTCTCGGACGACGACTCGTCGGCCGCCGCGGCCGCAAAAGTTGACGAGGCCACTCGAAAGGTGACGGGCGAGCCCCTCTCGACGCACGTGAGCCGCGACGACGTGGAATCGGCGCTCGACCCCGCCGCCAGCGTCGCGAGCCGCGACTCCGCCGGGGGGCCCGCCCCCGAGGCGGTCGCCGACGAACTCGCGGCTGTCGAGACACGGATCGAGACTGATTCCGCGGCGCTGGCCGACGAGCGGGAATCGCTCGCGGCGGCAGCGGAGCTGTTGGACACGGAGGTGGCCGAGCATGTCTGACGCCGTGCCGGCGGCCGAGTCGGAGCAACCGACCGGACTGCGACGACCGCGAGCCCGACCGCGACCGGCGCCGTCGACGGTCGATCCGCGACCGCCGACGACGCCGCCGTCCCCGCGAGGGGACACACTAATCATTGAAATCTGATATTAGATTTCACACGGCGGTTGTACGACCGATTATCATCCGTTAGCGGGTAGTCTATTTATTGTAAACTAAATTACAAGTTCGAAGGATTTATGCGGGTTCACGGCCGAGTAGGTGGTACGATGACGAGCGACACTGATCCAGTGATGGCAGAGGACCCGATCACGGGCGAAGAGATCGAGCTTCCGGCCGACGTGGAAGTCGGCGAGATCATCGACAGTCCGGTCACCGGGACCGAACTGGAGGTCATCTCGCTGGACCCCGTCGTGTTGGAAGAGGCCCCCGAACTTGAGGAGGATTGGGGCGAGTAGATGGCGACGACCGCCACGACCGCGACACGCGAGTGGTCGACATGCAAATAGGGATCCTCTACTCGCGGATCCGGAAAGACGAGAAGCTGCTGCTCGGCGAGCTTCGCGACCGCGGCCACGAAGTCGAAAAGATCGACGTCCGGAAAGAGCGGTTCGGACTCGAATCGACGACCGCGAACGTCGAGGACCTCGATATCGTCGTCGACCGCTGTCTGTCGACGAGTCGGTCGCTGTACGCGACCAAGTTCCTCGACAGCTACGGCGTCCCGGTGGTGAACTCCCCCGAAACGGGCGACATCTGCGCCGACAAGGCGAAGAACTCGCTCGCGCTCGCCGAGGCGGATATTCCCACCCCGGCGACGGAGGTCACGTTCACGAAGGAGGCCGCGATGGAGTCGATCGAGGAGTTCGGCTACCCCTGCGTGCTCAAGCCCGTCGTCGGCTCGTGGGGCCGGCTGATGGCGAAGATCGACACGCGGAACGCCGCAGAGGCGATCTTAGAGCACAAGGAGACGCTCGGCCACTACGAGCACAAGGTGTTCTACATCCAGGAGTTCGTCGACAAGCCCGGCCGCGACATCCGCGCGCTGGCGGTCGACGGCGAGCCGATCGCTGCGATGACTCGGTCGTCCGATCACTGGCTCACGAACGCCGCGAAGGGCGGCGAGACGAAATCCTTTGATCTCGACGACCGCGCGCTGGATCTGGTCGAGCGCGCCTCGGAGGCGGTCGGCGGCGGCATGCTCGGCGTCGACCTGATGGAGGTCGGTGGTACCGGCTCCGGCGAGTACACCGTTCACGAGGTGAACCACACAGTTGAGTTCAAGGCACTCGACGCTGCCACCGACGTCGACGTTCCCGCGAAGGTCGTCGACTGGCTGGAGGCGAAGGTCGCGGCGGCCGACGGCGAGGAGGTCACGGCATGACCGACGAGACCTACACCGCGAGCATCGTCGGCGGCACGGGCTTCACCGGCGGCGAGCTGTTGCGGATCCTCTCGGGACATCCCGACTTCGAGGTCGTGCAGGCCACGTCGCGGTCGGCCGACAACATGACCGTCGGTCGCTCCCACCCGAATCTGCGCGGGCTCGACCTGCGCTTCTCGGACCCCGACGATCTGGAATCGGTCGACGTGCTGTTCTCGGCGACGCCGCACGGCGTCTCGATGGGACAGGTCGACGAGTACTTCGAGGCCGCCGACACGGTCGTCGACCTCTCGGCGGACTTCCGCCTGCCCGAGGCGGCGCTGTACGACGAGTGGTACGACGGGCACACGTCGCCCGAGTACTTGGAGCGCGCGGAGTACGCGCTCCCCGAGATCAACCGCGAGAACCTCTCCGGCGCCGACCTGATCGCCGGCGGCGGCTGTAACGCGACCGCGACGATGCTCGGGCTCAAGCCCCTCGTCGACGCGGGCGCGCTCGGTCCCGACACCGGTGAGGTCGTCGTCGACGTGAAGGTGGGCTCCTCGGAGGGCGGCGCCGGCGGCGGCGCGGCCTCCTCACATCCGGAGCGCTCGGGCGTCGTCCGCCCGTACGCGCCCACCGGTCACCGCCACGAGGCGGAGATCGAGGCGTACCTCGGGCTCGACGTCTCCTTTACCGTCCACGCGGTCGAGATGATCCGCGGCGCGAGCGCGACCTGCCACGTCTTCCCCGACGAGCCCGTCTCGAAGGCGGACCTGTGGCAGGCGTACCGCGGCGCCTACGCCGACGAACCGTTCATGCGAATCGTCTCCGGCGGGGGCGGCGTCTACCGCTACCCCGAGCCGAAGGCGGTCGCCGGCACGAACTACGGCGAGGTCGGCTTCGAACTCGATCCCGGTAACCGGCGCATCGTCGTCTTCTCGGCGATCGATAACATGATGAAAGGCTCCGCCGGGCAGGCGGTCCACGCGGCGAACATCGCCTTAGGGCTGCCCGAAGACGCCGGTCTGGAGTTCCAGGGGCTCCATCCCGTGGGGTCGCCATGACCGACGAGCAGTCCACCACCGCAGAGGAGCCACCCGTCGTCGTCAAGATCGGCGGCGCGAAGGCGGTCGATCCGGCCGGCGCGGTCGGCGACGTGGCCCACCTCGCCGCCAACGGGCGGCGGGTCGTGGTCGTCCACGGCGGCTCGACGGTCGTCGACGAGGTCATCGAGCGGCTCGGCATGGAGCCCGAGTACGTCGAGTCCGCCTCCGGCGTCACCGGTCGATTCACCGACGCGGAGACGATGGAGGCGTTCACGATGGCGATGGCGGGCAAGCTCAACACCGAACTGACGGCGCTGTTCCGCGAGGCCGGCGTCGACGCGGTCGGCCTCTCGGGCGTCGACGGCGGGCTCCTCTCGGGGCCGCGCAAGTCGGCGGTCCGGGTGGTTGAAGACGGCAAAAAGAAGATCCGCCGCGGCGAGCACTCCGGCCGGATCGAGTCGGTGAACGCCGACCTGCTGGACGGGCTCCTCGCCGACGGGTACACCCCCGTCGTCTCGCCCCCGATGGAGGGGAAAGAGGGAGACGGCGGCGTCACGCCCGTCAACACCGACGCGGACCGGGCGGCCGCCGCGGTCGCCGGCGCGCTAGACGCGGATCTCGTCCTGCTGACGGACGTGGCCGGCGTGTACGCGGACCCCGACGACCCGGACACGCTGATCGAGTCGGCGGCGACGCCCGACGAACTGGCGGCGGTCGAAGCCGCCGCCGAGGGGTTCATGGGCAAGAAGGTGATGGCCGCCAAAGAGGCGCTCTCTGGCGGCTCCGGGCGCGTGATCGTCGCCGGTGCCAACGTCAACGACCCCATCGTCGCCGCGCTCGGCGGCGCGGGGACGACGATCGAACGATCGGCGATCGCAGAACAGGCCGAAACGGAGGGTGAGACCGCATGAGCGGCTTCGTCTTCTCCGAGAAGCCGATCGAGATTGCTTCGGGCGACGGCGTGACGCTCACCGACACGAACGGGACCGAGTACCTCGACTTCGGCGCGAGCTACGCGTGTACGCCCGTCGGCCACTGTCACCCCGAAGTCGTCGACGCCGCGACGAGCCAGATTGAGGAGCTGATGTACGTGCAGGCGTCGTACCCGCACGCGGCGCGGACGGCGCTGTACGAGCAGCTTTCCGAGGCCGGGCCGGGCGACGTCGACAACGTCTGGCTCTGTAACTCCGGCACCGAGGCCAACGAGGCCGCCCTGAAGTTCGCCCGACACGCCACCGGTCGCGAGAAGATTGTTGCGACGACACAGGGCTTTCACGGTCGGACGATGGGCGCGCTCGCGACCACGTGGAAGCAGAAGTACAAGCAGGGGTTCGAGCCGCTCGCCGGCGGCGTCGAGTTCGTCGAGTACGGCGACGCCGACGCGATGCGCGAGGCGATCGACGACGAGACCGCCGCGGTGATCTTGGAACCCCTCCAGGGCGAAGGCGGGATCAACCCCGCCGCCACCGAGTACCTGCAGGCGGTCCGGGAGGCGACGGAAGAGGCGGGGGCCGCGATGGTCCTCGACGAGATCCAGACCGGGCTCGGCCGTACCGGATCGCTGTGGGCGACCGAGAAGCACGACATCGTCCCGGACGTGCTCACGACTGCGAAGGGGCTCGCCAGCGGGCTCCCGATCGGCGCGACGCTGTGTCGCGACTGGGTCGCCGAGGACGCCGGGAATCACGGTTCGACGTTCTCGGGCGGGCCCGTCGTCTCCGCGGCCGCAGGAGCGACCCTCGACGTGATCGAACACGAGGACCTCCCCGCGCACGCCGACGAGATGGGGGCGTACATCCGCGGACAGATCGACGAGCGCCTCGGCGACGACGTTCGCGACGTGCGGGGCGACGGCCTGATGATCGGCATCGAGGTGAAGCGCGGCTCGAACCGGCTGCTGCGCGACTTGGCGATCAACCACCAGGTGCTCGCGCTGCCGGCGGGCCGCACCGTGTTGCGCCTGCTNCCGCCGCTGACGATCGAGCGCGAGCACGCCGACGCCGTGATCGACGCGCTCGCGGAGGTGATCGGCTGATGTCCACCGGGACGGAGTGCGAATCGGACGATTCGACCGAGTCGACGGCTGACGACTCGTCCGCGGCTGGAACCGACGTGGTCGCTGGCGGCGGCTACCCCGAGGCCTGCGACACGCCGGCCCGGAAGCTGCTGTTCGACATGGTGTCGATCCCCTCTCCCTCGGGCGAGGAGGAGCAGGCCGCGAAGCGCCTCGTCGACTTCTTCGAGGCGAACGGCCGGGAGGCGTGGATCGACGAGGTCGGGAACGTCCGCGCGCCCGCCAGCGACGCCGTCCTGCTGACCTCGCACATCGACACCGTCCCGGGCGATATCCCGGTCGAGGTGCAACCGGCGGCAGAAGACGACGAAGTCGGCAAGCCGGGCGAGCCCGTCCTCTGGGGGCGCGGGACTGTGGACGCGACCGGCCCGCTCGTCGCGATGGCAGTCGCGGCGGTCCAGACGGGCGTCTCGTTCGTCGGCGTCGCCGGCGAGGAGACAAACTCGCGGGGCGCACGATTCCTCGTCGAGGACCGCGACGCGCCGGAGGCCGTGGTGAACGGCGAGCCCTCCGGCTGGGACGGCGTTACCCTCGGCTACCGCGGCTTCCTCGCGGGGACGTACGTGAACACGAGCGAGTCCGGCCACACCTCGCGTCCGGAGCCGAACGCGATCCAGCACGCGATCGACTGGTGGCACGGGGTCGAGGAGACGTTCGAACCGACCGATCCGGACACGCCCGTCTTCGAGCAGGTGACGACCAAGCCCGTCTCGTTCGACGGCGGACTCACCGACGACGGGCTCGCCGTCGAGGCGTCGATGGACGTGCAGCTCCGCGTCCCGCCGAACCGGACGGTCGACGAGATCCACGAGCTGGCCGAGACGGAGCTGTCGACCGGCTCGGTCCACTGGAAGGAGCCGATTCCCCCGGTGATGGAGAGTCCGCGGACGGAGCTGGCCCGGGCGTTCCGCGTCGCGATCCGCGGCGCCGGCGGCGACGTCCGCCTGCTGCGCAAGACCGGGACGAGCGACATGAACCTGTTTGCGGCCGCGTGGGACTGCCCGATGGTCACCTACGGCCCCGGGAACTCGGACCTCGACCACGCG
>Ga0065697_1006050_pt1 | contig 9804 bp, 20 predicted proteins | sample AntLakMe24m_08um_FD_59086 | JGI IMG/M metagenome (GOLD analysis project Ga0065697, IMG submission 59086) | Hypersaline microbial communities from Antarctic Deep Lake - 24m 0.8um v2 (version 3) | ecosystem: Environmental > Aquatic > Non-marine Saline and Alkaline > Hypersaline | place: Deep Lake... | reverse complement strand
GGGCGATAATAAAAGCGTTGTTCTCAAGTCGGTGTTTGTCGGTGCGAATCATAGGGTTTTATGTAGTATGTGGCCGTTGATGTGAGTGTAGGAGGCAGACCACAGATGACCCAAGCAACCTTCGCCGAATACAGCCTCGAAATGACGACTCAATCCCGCCCCGAATACAGCGACATCACCACGGAGGACGAGCTGATCAAATACACGCGAACCTACGCAAAACAAGCAGTCGATGAGTACGACTACGATGTCAATCTCGATTTCCTGAACGAGATTACAGTGTCCAAGCAGTTCAAGCGTAGTGCGGCGAAGTTCATGGGGCAGAAAGTTCCCGGCGCATCGATTCACATTCCGATTGATTGGGAGAAAGCGAACGACCGGTTCGAGCCAGTTGATCGGTTCGAGGACGATCTCCGCGAATTCGATCTGAAATTGTCGTGGGATGCATTCAAAGCGTGGGGCGAGGAGATGTGGCAGGAAGCGATTCGCCACGAACTGATTCACGTTGAGCAGGCGCAGACATTCGGCACGTCGGATCACCGGGCGGATTTCAAGGCCCGTGCCCGGCGGCGTGATGCGGCGGTGCGTTGCCAGCAGTTCACTCCGTATACATACAATTTCGATTGTTCGGAGTGTGGGGAAACTGAGTATGGGCGGTTCCAGATGTGTAAGGAAGTCGAGAAGATTCGGGAGGGGAGTTTTGCGTCGGAGTGTTGTGGTTCGGAGTTGGTCGTTCGGGAGCAGTAGACCGTGGTTTGCCGGGGAACAGTTAGGAGAGATCGGCGCTTTTATTATGTGTCGGAGGTTGTGTTTAGACACGATGAAGAAGTGCCAGTTACCAGACCCGAGTTGGAGTCTTGACGACGCCACAACCGAAGAACTCGTAGAGTACGTCGACACCGAGCATCTCGGGAGAGCGACTGAATCCAGTGAAGTCCTCATGCAGATTGAGGAAATCCGAGGGAGCGACCAACAGATTCTCTCGTTCCTCGATGCGGAGAAGCTCGCTTATGCGATGAAGTTAGACAACGGCGACGTGTTCATCTACGGCGATGACCCGCAGAAGGTCATGGCGGTTGATTCCCGAATGGCCCCGAACGACCGGGATAGCCTCCTCCTCACCGACCCAACGACATCGAAGGTCACTGACGGGGGCGTTCACGTCCCGCTCTGGAATGTGTTCAAGAGTTGGAAGCAAGGAGATGTCTCTCCCGGGCGATTGGAAGTCGTTGCGAACTAACCACCACCCACCCAAATCATAATGCCACAACTGATGGCCGTTCTGAAAGACGATGCACAGTCGCCGTACACTGATGACTTGACGTTTATTCGCCGGGTCATGGCGGAGAGCGCGGAAGAAGCAGTCCGAGAAGCGGTTGAAGGGAACGGGACGCAAACGTCCCCGGCGATAGCGGATGGCGAGGAATTCCGTGTGTGGACGGGAGTGGACGAGGAAGACGAGACGACGGTGACGTACTGGATGGAGTCGGCGGAGTAGCCGGTAGGTTCTTTTTCGCGGGATTTCCACCGAAGGTGTATGGAAGACGAGTATGTGTGCGTTGAGTGTAACGAGGCGGTTCCGGCGGAGACGGTTCCGCCGATGGAATGTGAGAAGGAATACTTCGGTGAGGATGGTGAGCCGACGAAGTGCGGCGGCGATCTCGTTCCGCAGTGACTCTGAGGTAGCCGCGTTTCGTTCGCTGTTTTTCGGTGCCTTTATATCTGAATGTCCGCGTTGTATAGACGAGATGGGAGAACCCGACATAGAGATTACCGATCCGGACGGAGACTACCGAATCATCTCCACCCCAAGAGGCGATTACGGGTACGAATTGGTGTACGGAGATCACCGATTCCCCTTCATGGCGAAAGAAATTGGGAGAATCATCAACTTACTCGATGATTTCGTCACCCAATGCAGCGACATCGAAGTTGAGGAAGAGCCAAAGGGTGTGTTTGGAGCGATGACAAATGTGAATGGGGAGAAACGCCCGTACTTCGCAACGGATAGCGGACATCGGTTCCCCACGAGAGAAGAAGACATCCCGCACCTCCGGAACCTGTTCAATGACCTTGCAGAACAGATACAAATCACCACCACTGCGTAACATTCAGATGAATTTCGAAACCTCAACGGCGTCGACGGATGCACAGCTCACGATTGCTTCGGGTTCCGAGAAGGAGGTGCAGGGGTAATGGCGGACGATGCCCGATGCAGCAGCTGCGGTGCCCTGGTGTGGTTAGCTGATCTCCGCGCGTCCAGTTCCCCCGAGTGCGGGAATTGCGGTGCGAACATGTCCCAGCACGTGTGACAGATCACGAACCAAGGTGAGGCAGTGACTCGGAGATTCGAAAGTAGTGGAACTCTTTTCTAACCCGGTTCCGGACAGCAGAATACAATGGCTGGAGTTGGCGATACGATAAATACTGAAGTACAGGGACACGAAGTCACTGGAACAATCACCGGGATTGAACAGCAGTCATACATCGTGAAGACAGAACGGGGAGACATCGAAATCCCTGTTGAGAAGTTCGAAAAATTCTGAACGTCGGTTTTGAGTTTGGAACCCAGTGTAATTCTTTTTGGATACCGATCCGGAGGAGAGAACGCTATGCCATTAACAGTCGGTGACGAAGTTGAGACGGAAGTTGCAGGCCGCCCGGTTACGGGCGAGATCGTGAATATTGAGCATAGTGCGTACATAATTGATACCGGAACCGGGCAGCTGGAAATTCCGGCTGACAGTCTCTGACGACTTGAGACGGGATCCAATCAGTGCAATTCTTTTTTGGAAGCAAGTCAGAGTAGTGATATGGATCTGGAAGTCGGAGATATGGTTGACACAGAAGTTCATGGCCGCCCAGTTGAGGGCGAAATTGTGGCTGTTGGACACCAGACGTATACTGTCGATACAGGAAATGGGGATTTGCGTCTTCCCGCTGAAGAATTCTGATTGAGGACTGATTTTCGGAGATTGCCCTCATGGAGAGCGAGTAGTAGCACAGAAGGGAGGGTTGTGAGTGACGGGGAGAGGAGGTTCAGGTTGTGTGTGAGATCACCGCTCCATCGCGTCAAGGGCAGTGTTTTTCGGGCCGGGTTCGAGTTTGGCAGATAGCTCGGGTTCGAGCGCCGGGGATTGGTGGCCAAGAATAGCGAGGTTGTTTTCGTCGAGCGTTTCGAGTTTGTCGAGGGTGAAGCGTTGCACGTCGTTCCCGTTAATCTCTGAGAAGACGTGGAACGTTGATTCGGTGGTGCCGGTGTATTCGTATCTGCCGTCGTAATGGGGGTGTGGGCGAAGGTCGAGTTCAGTTCCGGTGATGAGCGGATCGCCGTGGATTGTTGGGTGGTCTGCCTGTTGCATGGTGGTCGGAGCGGGTGTGCGCTCCTGTCTCACAAAACACCAAGAAACTACTTAATGGCACCGATTCAAACCGAGCGATTAGGGAGTGATGTAACTCTTAAAACACATCCGCCAGAACACACAGTTATGCCTCGAAGCTATGCCGCGAAGTCGTGTGGAATCTGCGGCAACGAAGACCTTGAAGAACCAATTCATGATCAGTATCTCGCGTACTGCAACGAGTGTGGCCGAGACGTGAACCAACTGTACGTTCCGTGAATTGACGCAGATACAGGGGATTTCACCCCGCCGGTCGGTTTTTATACTGAACTTTGAAACGAGTAGACATGACAACGCCTACCGCTCGCCATGTCCGGAAACGGAATGGTACGCAACGAATTGATCTCACGCCCTTGATCCCGGTATCGATCACTGAGTCTGTGGCAGAGACGATTGAAACTGGGGAGCCGCCGGGATGGATACATATGTACGGGCCTGACGCAGATCATTTCGGTGAAAAGGCGGCGTATATCGAGTACCGCGTTGGACATGCGGAGAAGGAGTCGAGGCCGGTGTCGTTATCGTTCAGCGTTCGAGGGGATCTCCCGGGCGAAGTTCGTAAGCCGTTGCAGACGTATTTTGAGGAGTTGGGGTGGTCGTTTTCAGCGGAGTCGACACAGGTTTCGTTTAATTGCTATATCTCATCGGATGGGGAGGTGTTGCAGCCAACATTCATCACAAAGCGCCATAGTCAGTGATTGCTTCGGTTTATGCGTGTTTTCACCGTGATTTAGTCGGTGCTTTTAATAGTTTTAGGGTTGTGTGTAGTGACGTGGGAGACAGACCACAGATGAGTCAAACCCAATCCAAAAACACCCAGATTTCGTTCGCGGCCCAGCGATTCACGGACCCGCCCAGAACTGACTATCCGAACGCAGACTTTCTCGCAGACGGGCACCCAGTTCAGCAGCGAGACACACGCCGTGGACGAGTCCTCGTCTGCCGCCGATGTGGGCGATGGGCAACGCTCCGGGAAGCAGATCAATTCGACTCCGAATGTGATCCGCATGGCCCCCACCCGAAGCACTACAGCGTCCGCCTCAAACTCCTGAACCAGCGGTAACAACCCCGAGAGAATTGTTTTGTGGAGAACTAATCAATCAGTAGTCAGTGACTTCGTTGTTGGCTTGGGGAACGAGGTTTTGCCCGGTGACTTCGCGCCGCCAATATGTCACCGGATGAGTCGCAAGTCCACCACCCAAACCAACATCTTCACCCTGATGTTCGAAATCGGGTGGAGTCGTTGTCCAGAGAAACGTGTGAAGACTGGGGCGGGGAGTGGCGAGATGGAATCGCGTCCGTTCAGGAACTCCCAATCACTGAGCTTCACTGGGATCGCACAGAGATTGAATCTGTTGCAGACGCTGAAACTGCATTCGAGAAGTACACGGACTTCCTTGAGTACGTATTAGAGAACAGATCCAAAACGAACGAGACAGCAGTGTTGCTCCCGTGTGGAAAGATGAAACCGATTGGAACCAGTCAGATCCACCGGAAGAAGTTGCAGGCGCTTGAACAAGCCGGATTAACGGAACAGAGCGATATTGTAGTGATGTCTGAGCCGTGTACAGTGATTCCGCACGATCTCCGGTTATCGTTACCAGCAGTGAATTACGATTTCCCGCCAGAATACACTGAAGAAGATCGTGCGCCAGTTGTGTTTGAGACGTTCGTTGACCGGTTGGTGCTATGGCTGGAAACCCGCGAGTACGACACGATTTACCCGTATCTGGTGAAGCGCCATCAGAACAAGTTCGATGCGGCGATTGAACGTGCGGATGTCGACACAGAGATTGTTGAGGTTCCTGGTGCGTCGTTCAACCCGGACACCGGGAATTTCACGGGAGATGTGTTCAAGTCGGTGGATGATATGGCGATGAAACTTGAACAGACACGAGTGCATCGAGCAGGCGAGTCCAAGGAACTGATTGCAGATCATCCCGAGTCACTGACGGAGTTTTACAGAGAAAGATTTCAGTGACAACGTGAGGCAGTTGCAATCCTTGGGTTTTTGTGAGTGGTTTCTGTATTGAGGGGCATGGATACACGCGAAAAACGGACGGAAACGATGACTCGGATTCAGGAGACTAATGAACGGATTCTGTGGGTGAATACGGTGGTTCTGCTCGCGTGCAGTGCCCTTGTTGTACTGTCTGTGTTGTCAATCTGGGCAGTTCCGAATCAGGCAGTGACTTCGTATGTGAATGTAGGGATTGGAGTAGTGGGGATTGTGATGTTCGGCCACCTACGGTACAAGATCAAGCGGAATATTCGGTAGGCAAAGAACATGGTGTGAGTCGGTAGGGGTTGAGGAGGTGTGTTTTTCCGTGTGTTTTTATTTCACTGGGTCGGAGGCATGAGTAGAGATGTCAGAGAATTCCGAGGAGAGCGACGATGTGTTTGAGGTGGATGTGCTGCGGAATTGGCTTTGCATGGAGTGCTTCGAACTCACCGATTCCCCGGCGGAACACCGTGAGGAGATTCATAAAGGGAAGTTGGTGGACATACCTCGGTTAGACATGGAGGGTGACGATGTTGTTGCTGTTCCGGATAACATGGGGCATTTCAGCCCGCATCAGTGGGGCGAGGATGAGGTAGACGAAGCGGAGTTCCAGATCGACATGTGTTGGGAGTGCGGAATGGCTCGGTTGCCGAATGCAGTCCCGGCAGAGTAGTCACGGAACGGTTTGAACATCAGGTTTGAATCGGTGTCTTTATATTTTATTCACTGTTCTGTGTAGATACGAATGAGCCAGACTAACGAGGATCACCTGTCTATCATCGAGGAGCCAACCACCAGAGAGCCGTTCGTCCCGGAAGCAGCTGATTACTTCAGCAATCCGGAGAACCACATCAACACCGAAATCAGCGACACCGGTGACACCGTCACGGTCACTGCCGAAGATCTCGATGGGAATGAAGTTATCTTAGAGTATGGCCTCAGCCAGGTCATCATCGAAGAAGCAACGTACAGTATTCCCGGTGGGGATGTCGGCCCAACAACCCCGCCGAAAACGGTGTCCCGGAACGCGGTATTCCCTGAGACGGAGAACGACGCAGAGTTGATTCTCGATGGGGAACCGGTGTCGTTCCCGGAAGCAGCAGCGGAGTTGTGGGAGCGATCCCTCCATCATACTCCGGAGTCAGATTACTACGATCTCCATGGGTTAGATGACGCCGATAACCCGATCGCGAATGAGTACAGCTGTTATTTCGTTCTCAAGAAAGGGTATTTCGTGGACACACCGCATTCTCCGTTCTTCATTCATGACTCGCTCGAACGGCAGTGACTATGACTGTATTCGGCGATGAGTTTCGATGGTGATTTCTTCGCCTCGGTCGACGTCGACGCATTCCCATTCTGCACCTAAATCGGGGAACACGGCATTCCCCACCGGAGATTCAGGAATGCGAGTCAGAATTGCTTCTGTGGCGATAGAGCGGAACTGCCGGTACACGGATTCTCCACCAGCGATGTACGTGTCCTCGTTGAGTTGTTCAGCAACCGTGAGTGCAGACTCCGTCGACGTAGCTGCATACACACGGTCAAAATCAGTGTTAACGGATTCCGGGGCGGACGTGAGAACAATCGTGGATCGATTCGGGAATGGCTCGCCCAGTTCACGAAGGATGTTCTCGTAGGATTTTCGCCCGATAATCACGGTGTTCGTTTCCGTGGTTCGTTTGAAGTGTGCGAGATCAGCCGGGTAGTGCCATGAGATCCCGTCTTTGGTGCCGATGACACCGTTCCGAGCGACAGCTGCAATCAAGATGAGGCGCATACAGACGCCAACACCGGGGCACGGGAAGACCGTTCGGGATTCGACACCCAGAAAATCACCTGAGAATCACTCAGCAACGCCAAACGAAAGCGAGTCGTGACTCTTGTACCCAATTAATTCGAAGTCACTGCGCTCCAGTTCACCGGGAGACTTGTCCGCGATCTTGATACTGGGTCGAGGATGAGGCTTTCGCGTGAGTTGCGTGAGGAGATTCGGGACGTGATCGAGTGTGTCCGGATCCGCCGGGGCTTCAGATTCGATGTAGTTGGCGAGTCGCTCCCGTCGGTCTTCCGTTCCGCTGGAAAGAACGTTTCCGAACGCATTCTTCCGCTGAACGGCTTTTTGGATTCCGCCGAGCTTCTCCGCATACCAGTCACCATGGTCACCTTCGCCGCAGTAAATGTGGGCATCTACGATTGTGTGACTGAATTCCCCGACTTTGAACCCGGTGTGTTGCGCGATGATGTGCGTGAGGAGGCTGTAACACGCGATGTTGAACGGAATCCCGAGAGCGATGTCACCACTGCGTTGCGTGAGGTGCGTGTTCAGTGTGTCCCCTTGGACGTTGAACGCGAACGTGTAGTGACACGGCGGGAGTGTTGACACAGCTGCGTTCGCCGGGTGCCATGCATTCACGACGAGGCGGCGACTGTTCGGGTTCTCGTTGAGCGTGTCGATGACGTACTGGAGCTGATCGAACGTAGTCTCGTCGTCATTCACCCATCGGTGCGTGTCGTCAGGCCATGCTTCACCGTCGAGGCCGGTGTCCGGGATTGGGTACCGCCGCCAGAACCGCCCGTAAGCTGTGTCGAGGTGCCCCTCATCGTCAGCCCATGCATTCCAGATTTTCGTGTGTTCGCGGAGATTCCGGATGTGTTCTTCGCCGCTGAGGTACCAGATCAGTTCGTGGATGAGGCTCTCCCACCGGTACCCATCCATCTGTTTCGTGGTGAGTGCCGGGAAGCCCTTCTGAAGATCGATACTGTAGTGCTGGCTGAACGAGGAGATTGTGTCCACGCCAGTCCGATTCGGCTTATGCGTTCCATTCACGAGCGTGTCGCGAACCAGATCGAGGTACTGTTGCATCTATATCAGGGAACGGTACCGACACATATCAATCCTCGATTCAGTGATGCAGACGGCATCGACCCCATCAACCGGCGTTTTATACAGTGTCACTGCTTCGGTGTGGACATGGTGAAGATTGACCTTACGGGACTTCCCGAGGAAGTTATTGCATACGGGTTCGACCAACTGGAAAGCCGTGTTTCTGAGGGAGTCGAAATCCCCCAAGAAGAACGGTACAACGTGAACTACGACGAGTCCGTGTTCATTGAGACAACGCCAGCGACGGACGCGCTCAGAAAGGCACTCATGGAGAAGGTTCGCGATTTGGAACGCGAAATTGATCATGGCGAGCGTGATGATTTCACGGCTTCTGACATCCGGGTGATTCGCCGCCGGATTAACAAACTGTTCGACTGAATCCCCGCGAATCATTGACCATGAGTTCTGATCTGAAAACCTGCAACTGCTGCGGAGGCGACGTTGAGCCGAGACCCGGGGACGAAACACCACCGGACATGCATCAAATGCGCTCGCGCCGGTTGCACAAGAACTGACTGTCGTTGCGGAACGAATCAGACCGGGATTAGTTCGTTCTAACTTCGGGTCACTGCTCGAATTCGGGGTCGTCACCGAGTCGGGAGGCAGCTGGCCCGGTTTGTCCTTGGTACTTGGAGCCGCGTTCCTCACCATACGGGCGATCCGCCGGAGACGATAACTCAGTGAACGTTATCTGTGAGATCCGCATCCCGGGCGATAACGCAACCGGGGCGCTGCCGAGGTTCGATAGTTCTAACGTGATTTCTCCGGTGTACCCCGGGTCGGCGAGTCCAGCGGTGCTGTGAACGATGATGCCGAGGCGTCCGAGACTACTGCGACCTTCCACATGCCCGACGAGATCAGCCGGGATGTCCACCGTTTCTTTGGTTGTTGCGAGAACGAAGTCACCGGGGTGCAGAATGAATTCGGAATCGTCCTCGATGACGGTTTCCGAAACGTACCCATCCAGTGAAACGCCTTCTACGGGGTGGATGCACGGGATGTTCACGTGGTTGAACTCTAAGAACTGGTTTCCGAGGCGGAAATCGACACTGCACGGTTGGACTTGCTGATCGACGTCTTCGATTGGGTGAATTCCGAGGTTCCCGGTTTCGAGTCGCTGAAGGATGTCGATGTCGGACAGGATCATACAATACGGCTTATTGGACCCGTGCCGAAATACTACCGGGAAACGACACCTCGTGAGAACCCAGTGAGTGAAAGGGGAGCCGGATTTAACAATCGGGACTTGGAAGGTGGTGGTATGAGCGAGCAACGCATCTTAGGGAAAGCTCCGCCTGAATCCAGTGAATTGCAGAAAGCAGCAGACGCTGGGTTTGAAGCAGTGGAATTGTATTTAGAGGAGAAGCATCTGGAGAGAATGAGTCAGTCTGCGGATGCGGTGAATGAATCGGAAGTCGCTGTTGAGTCGGTTCATACGCCACACATGGCTCGTGATGAACTTGAATACCTGACGTTGACCGATGACTTCGCGCAGGAAATTGATGCAGACTACA
>Ga0065697_1003335_pt1 | contig 9809 bp, 19 predicted proteins | sample AntLakMe24m_08um_FD_59086 | JGI IMG/M metagenome (GOLD analysis project Ga0065697, IMG submission 59086) | Hypersaline microbial communities from Antarctic Deep Lake - 24m 0.8um v2 (version 3) | ecosystem: Environmental > Aquatic > Non-marine Saline and Alkaline > Hypersaline | place: Deep Lake... | reverse complement strand
CGTAAACATCCCAACCCAGCGGTGCGGTGCCGTGGGAATCCTCGCGCTTCAGCGCGGGGAGGATGTCAAATATACGTCTACATCATCTAGAAAATTTCTTTTTGATAATATTTCAGAAAATGATTTCGAAACTGCGCCAATTGCTGCTATTAATAATCCTATTAATGAACTCACTATTATATAATTTATATAGGGGTATCTTAAAAGTAACCCAAATAAATATAACGTTGTACTATATAGTGTATAATATGAGTTCAAAAAAAGAAGAATTTATTCATGCATTAATCAAAGCTGTACGAGAATCAAAAAAAGCTGCTAAATCTAAAACAGGTGGTGACCCCGGAACGATGGTTTCCGCATCTGTTGACGGGAGATATGGATTTGCTAAAAAATTCAAAAAATATTCACTAAATAAAAATGGAAAATATACTTTCAAAGATGTACCGGTTACATTAGATTCTGATAATGGAATACATATTGATGTACTTGAGGGTACAAATATTCAATCACATTCAAAAAAGATTGCAATGTATCGCAAATTTTCAGAAGTTATGGAAGAACAAGAATATAATTGTGGATTAAATGTAAACACATATTCATATTAAACCCGTAAACATATAAGGATATAAAATGTAGTTATTTTTATGACAAATTGTGATGAAGAACTATCTGGACTTGCAAATGTATTAGTTTTCAATTATGTTGGCGAAATAAACGTTGAACATAATGATGGAGATGATAAATACTTACAGATTACACCAACAGATACCGTGAATCTTAATAATGCACTGAAACGTGTTAAAAACAAGATTTCAAATTTATCAAAAGAATCTGATAATACATATATAATTAAAAATAAAGAAGACCAATTATTTGTTAAGGTTGTTGAGAATCCTGAAGAATTTGATGATTGGATTGTTCTAGAATAATTCTTTAATTAATTCTATAATTATATAAATTGTCTATGTCGGATTGTGATAACAGTTTATCATATACGACTATTTCTGTAAATTCACCGACGACATATTCTCCATCTTGATAATATCCTCCGATAAACATTGATGAATCAAAATTTGGTGAGGATATATTTATTGAACCAATTTCTTGTTTATTTATGTACAGAGTTGCAATGTTACCGTAATCAACATTTAAAACAAAATGTGTCCACGAACCTTTAAATGTTGTAGGTATTTCAGATACCTTGTCCCCAATACCGATTTCAACGTTATTGTTATTATTGTTTTCTCGTATAATAAACAGATTATTATCAAAAGCATCAACACTATTCCCAATCCATCTCCGGTGGTCTTCTGTCGTTGAATCATCTTTGAGCCAAAATGATAAACAAAAATTACTACTTGGAAACGAGAAATTTGGCATTTCTATAGATGAAGAACCATTAAATACAAATGAACCTTTATTATCTGGTCCTCCATTTTGTAAAAATGTAGCTCCATTTATATTCCCATCATTATTATTTTCTGTTTCATCTGTAGCTGTTCCGTTAGTAAATGACCAGTGTCCAATCGCATTTTTAAATATATCTATTACCATGTACCGTAAGATATTCACCTCCAATTTCAAATTCGTATGTTGAATCAACATCAGATTTTGTAGGAACCCATCGAAAATGCTTAACGTCCGTTATATTATCAATATCTTGTATGTCTTTTGGAGAATTATCTTTATTTATATTAATTACAGTTTATAAATCACTAGTATCACTAGAAATACTGTATGTAACATCTAATGTTTCATCCGGTAATATTTTTTCATCTGCCATTATATATTATTTATTATGTTTTAAATCATAAATATATACTGTATATCTAATTTATATTTAATATTCAGATTCGTTTAGGTCATCATATAGATTCCAAAGACTGTCCGGTTCTGATTCATCCATTGCATTACGAAATGCTGTAAGTATATTTAATTGAACTTTTGCATAATCCAAAGCCCACGTACCTTCTTCTGTCGTATCATCTAATGAATTCTCTGTATCTTCTAATGATAGTTCCGCTAATTCTTTTAAACTTCTACAAAGCCAACGGATTTCTGGTTCTATGAATGTAATCTGACCGGTTGATTTAGAATCTTGGATTTTAGATTTTACAGAACCAATTTGAACATGAGGTACATATTTATGATGATGTTGTTGATAGGATTCATAATTATTTTTTTTATTAGGGAAATTTTGATAGTTAAGATGAGAAACACATACAGATAATGTATTATATTCTTCCCTATCAATGCTGAATAAGTGTGGTTCAAACTCTTTAATATACATAATATAGGATTTGTTTGTTTTTGTGATAAACTTTACGATTATAATTATATATAACCGAGTAGGATTAGATTATGGATGGCTGCATATCCGAATAAAATCGTCCCCATCATATATAGCGTAGATGCGAACAATTTTGTAAGTTTTTTCTTCAAAAATATAAAATGGTGCACTAATTAGTGTAAGTGCAACAATAGAAATTACTTTTGTTAGGATTAATCCAAATAATCCAAATTGAATCCATAATATACGAACAAATTCTGTTTGTTCTACGAATCCTGATGTAAGACCAATATACGTAGTCAAAACATCAGCTAGAGAAGCAATTACGAATAATGAAAATACAAACAATAACACCTTGTTTAGGGTAATATCTCCACGAATATCCTGAATTAAACTTTTTTCGTTCGGAATTTTGCTTGTATTTAGGTCCATATATAATTATATAGGATTTAGTATATTAAATCTTATGATTTTGATTTAAGATAATAAATATTTTTGCGAATTACTTTTTGTTTTTCAGATATTCAGATACAAGTAAACATTTATACCGTTTCAATTTATACTATATTATATATTATGAAGAAAATTCCTGACATGATATTCAGATATAATTCTAATTCAAGATATAAGCTAAAATATGGCGTTAAAAATTCTAAAAAGGTAGTAAAATTATATTATCTAGATGAAAGTGATATTGTTTGGGAGCATTTCGATTATTTCGAAGATGAAGATATGTCTAAAAATGAGATAATACAAGAATCTAAAGAATTAATTAATTTATGGCAGGGTGAACCTGAAAATACACTTAATCATATTACAGAAGTGAATTAAATTATATCTCACGATATCCATTCATTACGTGTGAATTCCCCATCATCATAAGTCCATCTTATACCGTGACCAGCAAGAGGTCCCGAAATATATGAATCATCAATTTCTGCTCGTATTAATTCTTTTGTGTTATAATTAAACTCTGCACTAACATAGATTGAATCCGATTCATCTTTATTATATGTAAAGTATACCGTTACTTTACTATCATTATTTTTTACAACTCTATCTTGATTTAACTGATTAATAGATTCTTCAATATCAGATTGTTTAAATAATTTCTTGATAATTTCTGACTGTTTAAAACAATCATACCAAATTTGTGATTCTTTACTTGACAATATATTCTCATCCATTATCTATTTATTATAATCTAAATCATATAAATATACGGTATATAATTTTGTAGTAAAATTTATATGATTTAGAACATATAGCTATTATATGGGATTATTTGATACAGTTATTTTAGGTGATAAAATAGAACTTCCTGAATTCTCCAGTGAACCTCAGAATGTGGTGTGGCAAAGTAAAACTATTGGTGGCCATCCATTGATGAATTTATTTAAAATAACAAATGATGGGCGGTTAACTAAGAAAGAAAAGTCATATCGAGATATGACAGATGAAGAAATAAAAGAAATGGCTAAAGAGAACGGATATGATTCATGGGAAGAATGGGAAGAATCTGATTCAAAATTGGCACCTATGGATTCATGGAAACGAGTTGTAGATGAAGAATGGTGGACAGACCATAATCAGCATGGGTCTTTTGAAATTCATTCTTCAACAAAAAACATAGATGATTATGAGAATATCTATTGGTCCTATGAAGTTAGATTCACAGATGGAAATCTAGATGATATTATTTTATTGAATAAAAAAGAATTATCTAATTAATTTTTTATAATACAAAAAACGTGTTCTACTTAATTCGAATTAATTATTCGTTACTAATCTGTTGAAGGTCGTCATTAGTGAGAGATTCGCCCGCTTGGAATCGTTCAACGAGACTATCACTTGCTTCTTCATTAACATCATTTTGTTCATTCTGTTCAGATGCCGTAGATTCTTCATAATCATCAGGCATATCATCAATCTTATCTTGAACAGTCTCAACACGTTCGTGGTGAGTATCAGCTTCTTCTTGTGCTGCAATGAATGCTTCATGAGCATCATCAGCTTCTTCTCGAAGTTCATCAGCCTCTTGGAATAGAGAAACCATATCTTCGTGATTCTTCTGTGCTTCTTCAGCTACTTCTAGCATACTCTCATGGTGTTCTGTTGCTTGTTCACGAACCTCAGAAAGTTCTTCCTCCATTTCATCAACTTGCTGTGATTGTTCGTATAGCTCCTTATAAGATTCAAGTTTGTCACGTTTCTCATCAATCTTAGTAACAAGTTCTCGTTCATCTTCCACATCAAGAACCTCGGTCTGATGGCGCATGGTTAGGTCGTCAATATCATCTTCAAGTGCATCAATCTGTGATTCATCTACATACTGAGAATTAAGTTTCTTAATAGTTTGCTTAAGCTCAGATGCTTTTTCATTAAGTTCATCTCGCTGAGACTTATGATGCTGAACTTGTTCATTAAGAGAGTCCCGGTTTTCCTTATGCTCTTTTGCTGTGGTCGTAATTTCTTTAACTTCACTATTCAATTCGTTACGTTTCGATGCCCATTCGGAAGCAAGCTGATTCAAATCTGTACGTCGCTGACGTAGTTTCTGAACAACATTAATAAGTTTTCCTTTGCTTGAGTCTTCCAAATCAACATTCTCAATCGTGACATTATCGTCTTCGTCTATAATTTTACTATACATAGTTATTCTAGTTTTCTATAACCTACTACAACAAAGTGTATTCGACAACACTATTCTGATTCAGTCTATATTATACTATATTCGTGTACTACTTAAGTTTTACGTGTTAGTCGTATACATAGTCGCCGTATATAAAACAAACATAATAGAAATACTAATATATGTATAAAATACATATAATATATGGACATCCACGAAGCTGTTCTTGAATTAAGAAAAGAATATTGCGAAGAATGCCGAGAGCAATTTACAATGGAAGAATTAGACAACGGAGCAAAGTGTGAAATTTGTAAAGAGTGTACAGAACTTGGACGGACTGTTGCGCACCTTCAAGATTAGATACTAACGTACACACGTAAACGTATATTTTATATATTTTTGTTTATAGTACAACTACAAATCCAAATATATATTAGTGTATAGACTAAGGTATGCATACAATGTTAGATAACGATAATCAGCAAGCATATGACCGTGGTGTTAGCGTTTTTTCACCAGAGGGTCGATTGTATCAAGTTGAATACGCACGCGAAGCCGTGAAACGTGGCGCACCGGGCGTAGGTATCCGAACGGAAGATAGTGTTGTAATCGCATCAAAGTCTGCTGAGACATCCCCGTTGGTAGTTACAGAAAGTATTGAGAAGGTCCATAAGATTGAAGACGATATTGGTGCTGTTAGTGCGGGTTATACTCCTGATGGTCGTCGTCTTGTTGACCAAGTTCGACTTATTACACAACAAGAACAACTTCGATATGATGATTTGGCTCCTGTTAATGTTGTATCACAGAAAATTGCAGACCACCTTCAGGATTCTACACAAGTTGGAGGTCGGCGTCCATATGGAGCAAGTCTAATTATCGCAGGTGTAGATAAGACAGGACCACGTATCTTTGAAATTGAACCCGGTGGAACCCCAACAGAATATCGAGCCGTTGCAGAAGGTCGTAATCGGCAAAAGATTATGAATTATTTCGAAGATGAATACACGGAACATCTTTCAACAGATGATGCAATTGCTCTCGCTGCGGATGCACTTAATGAATTTTCGGAAGGTGGCGTTACTAGTGAAACGCTAGATGTTGCTGTTATTTCTGAAGATGAACCGTTTAACCAAATGACAAATGAAGAACTTGCAGAATATTGTGAGGAATAATATATGAGAAATACTAACCTAGACCCATACGAATCAGAGATTGCACCAGATACGAACAATTATTCGGACAATGATGAAGATACTGTTGCAAAAACAGGAACGACTACGATTGGAATTACAACTACGGATGGCGTTGTAATTGCGACAGATAGACGTGCAAGTCTTGGAGGTAAGTTTGTTTCCAGCAAGGATATTGTAAAGGTTGAACAGATTCAGCCTCAGACTGGAATGACTCTTGTTGGTAGTGTAGGTGGCGCTCAAGACTTTATTAAACAGATGAGAGCCGAAGCATCCCTTTATGAAGCACGTCGTCGTGAACAGATGAGCGTATCCTCAATCGCAAGTGTCGCTCGTGGTCTTGCCCGACGTGGGCCTTTCCGTGCGATTAATCCGATTATCGGTGGTGTAGATGATACGGGCAGCCATGTATTCACAATTGACCCGGCTGGCGGATGTATTGAAGATGATTATGCCGTCACTGGTAGTGGTATGATGGTTGCTCATGGTAAGCTTGAAGATGAATACTATGATGAAATTACGAATGAAGAAGCACGAGCATTAGCTGGACAAGCGATTCAGGCAGCCGCAGAACGTGATGCTGGTAGTGGTAATGGACTTGTTCTATGTACTATTACCGAAGATGATTTGTCTATCGAAAAATACGCTGATTATAGTATTGTAGACGAACTGTAATCAAAGTACTTATTAGCGTGTAGTATCTTTTATTTTTATGGAATCTTTAGTAGATACGTTAGAAAAATTGAAAAAAGTATTAGAATGGAATAAATATGTGCCTGAAAATGTAAGCTTGAATACGGAAAATAATACATATTATAATCCTGCTTTAGATGATTATATAGAAAATCTAGAATGGAATCAAAATGGATGGGAATCTCACTCAAATAATAATCTCCTGTCAACTTATCCAGAGTATATTCCTTCAGATGAATCTATTAAATATCTTATTAATAATGGTGATATATTAGAAATCGGTTCTGGTTCAGGATATTGGTCTCACGTAATTAACACAAATGGAGGTTCATGTAATCCAACAGATTTACATCCAAAACATAAAGCATATAATATTAACGTAGATTCATATCCTGTTACAGAAATAGATGAAGAATTTCCTACGACAATTTGGTGTGACGTTGAAGAAGGGAAACATACTATTATTCCAGATTATCCCAATCATAATATTTTATTCTGTCACCCAGAGGGTTTACCTTGGACAGAAGAAGTATTAGACTTAATGAATCCATCTCAAAGACTTATATTAATCGCATCATGGTATCCAAGTCCAAATGCAACGCCATTTTTCTTCAAGAAATTAATCGATAATTGGACTCTTGAAGAACAATTACCTGTTTATTCTTGTGAATCGGCACACACAGGTATGTATATATTCCGTAAAAATTAAAAAGTAAAACCGTATTCCAATTTAGCATATTCTACAATTTTTTCCATATCTTCTGGAGATAATTCTATATTATATCTACCATATTCAAATATAGTTGTATCACTAATCCTAAAATTACCGTCATGTCTTGAACCTAATCGCGTCTTATTTAATCGTCCATCAGGTTGTCCAGCATTACCTTGGGTGGTTCCCATTTCGTTATATGTTATCCATGAATTAGAATTTGAATCATTTGTCGCAACCATTACATACCATAATAACGGTGCAAGAACATTCATTAAAAAAGAATTAGTACGTAATGATTATGAATTACCTGAAAAATCGATTAGATTTTTTGCTAATATAGATAATAAAAAAATAAATATAGATATATCAAAATTAAAACTTAGCAATTGATTCTAGTTTTCCTACGAACGTATTATTTAGTACTTTATGTTTATCTGTATCAATCGTTACACTAAATACTTTTCCAGAATGAATTCCTGTTAATTGGTTATCTCCCGTAGATACAAATATAACACTCTTATTATCAGATGGCTCTTGAATTATTCTTCCCGTCCGAGATACAATATTATTTGACCTAGAAGACATATAGTCAACCCGAACATTGTCACCTATTTTGAATGATTCAATCACGGTTAAGATATATCTCAAATGTATTTAAGCATTATTGCGGAATATATGAATATAAAATCGAAATGTATATGTTATATTAGACGGAATATATTAGTATGACACTTTGGGCTAGGAAATCAGGATTTCAGGAAACATTTGGTGAAAATTGGACTGTTGAACTGAATGAATTAGAAGACAAGGTAGAATTTATTATAATGCCAAATGAAAATATCACGATTGATATTGATTCTATGGAATTTAGAAATCTTATCAACTATATGACTGGTCTTGGAGAAGATGAAGCCAAGATTTTTTATGATAATGACAACCAATTTGGATTTCAGGTCGTCGTTCCACGTACGAGTCTACCTGAAGACTATACGGATAAAATCTATTAGATATTATTATATGGTGTATTCCCACATTCATATATATTTATATCATTGATTGAATTTTGTGGTCCGAACGATGTGCGAACATCCCCAGCATCATAATTTGAATCACAGTATTGGTCAAGTGTTACATCAATTAAAAATAGAACCGATATTACAATTCTCAGAGTTATATTCTGATACACAATGTGCATGTAATTTTACAACATAATGTCTAATTGTTCCTGATTTTCCAACGCGAACTTCTTTAATAGATACTTCATTATCCGTAAGGTTATATTTGTGCTTCAATTTTTTAACAATATAATCAGATGCCGGATAACAGTATCCTAACGGTTCTTTTATATCTAGTCGAGCATCATTCCCAATTTTTTTAATTGATTCTATATCTAACGACATATATAATTATAGATATATGGATACATTATATAATTATGGTTAATTGATGAATGATAATAATTAACGCGTTCAAATTATCCAAATAAATATCATACTATTAAATATCAAATAATCTAAGTTACAGTGTTGTTAGTGAGAATATTGGACCGGACGTAGGATTAAACGTTGTTTTACGTTGTTTTAAAAATAGACTCAACCGTAGAGAACCCTTTATATACAACTATACTTTACAACAACGTAAAGTTAACTTGTATAACTTCGGTCTTTTNGCTCGTTTTGACCCTACTTTAGGGCTTCGGTAACAGAACCCCCACTAACAACACTGTTAGTGAGATATGTTGAATATAATGTGTTCGTATTTAAAAACTTATCTTATACTCTTTTACAAATTTACAGTTACACATGTTTAGCATCCTAATTATTTTCCAATATATGATTTATATTTAATATATAAATAGCAAATATTACTCTAATTTTAGATATTATAAGGAAATATATCTTAACAAAACGCGTCCCTAATCGTAAAATTTAAATGTTGTTCCATAATATGTTTTATTGCGATGTCAGAAACTACCTCCGAACGCGTACAAGAAGAACTGACTCAAAATATCCTCGTGGATGAAAAAAATAGCGTTATTATTAACCCATCAGAAAACTTCGTAAAGTCTGTTATTGATAAGATTTCGGATGGTGCAAATGTTGGTAATATACGAATGGCAGCGAATGAAGATACGGTGAAATCTGTTATGCGTGAATTCTTACCGGCATCAAAAGCGTCTGAACTTATCGANTCCGGCGATTTAACTCTTAGAACATCCACAGAGGCAATAAACGGGTCCGTAATTGCTACCTGAATCAAGGAGAGAGTCCCGCCGTTTACGGCGGG
>Ga0065697_1002064_pt1 | contig 9941 bp, 8 predicted proteins | sample AntLakMe24m_08um_FD_59086 | JGI IMG/M metagenome (GOLD analysis project Ga0065697, IMG submission 59086) | Hypersaline microbial communities from Antarctic Deep Lake - 24m 0.8um v2 (version 3) | ecosystem: Environmental > Aquatic > Non-marine Saline and Alkaline > Hypersaline | place: Deep Lake... | reverse complement strand
TATCGCGTTCAACTCCGGCGAGTACGATCCGGGTTCGCCTGAGGGCCAACACGTGTTGGCCCACGAACTGGCGCACGTTCGCCAGCAGACTGGTGGGGCCGTGTCGATGCTCCCACAGGACGATCTGGAACTGGAGGTCGACCCCGACCGGCACTCGAACGCGAGGCCGAGGAGACGGCCCAGCGTGTCATGGCGGGCGGTGAATTAGGCATTCAGCGGCTGGCAGAAACCGAGGTACATGTCCAACGGTCGATCAAAGGAGCTCTCTCGTCCGTTTCGGAGACGCTTGCTGACTGGCGAACCGATACCGACGAGACGCAGTTCCAGCAGTTGGACGACGGCGACCTCGCTGAGACGGTGGGGGCGCTTGTCGAAAATCAACGCGAGATCATGACTACGCTCGAAGATCAACAACGTGGGCTGGTCGATAAGGTCGGTGAGTCGACCGGGAAAGGTATCGTCGGTGGGATGGTCGGACTCGGTGTCACTGCTGTAACACAGAGCCCGGAAATCGGCGCACTCACAGCCAGTGCGGCCTCGGATGTGGGCAAAACGCTGTACGGGTCGGTGTACCAGCGTGGGACCGAAACCCTCACTGATGTCGCGGAGGTCAGCGCAGAGAAACTCGACGGGATCAAAGAGACAATCTCCGACTATGTCGACCGGAAACTCGACGAGCGGTTCGGTGCGTCTGAGACGGGAGATTATCCGGGAGGTGACCAATGAACGGTGAAATCATTGATGAAGAAGACGAGTGGGTCGGAATCCGTATTATCGATAATAACGGAGTTGAACATAAGGTAGCAGTTGAGACGGCTGGTGACATTAGAGGTCATTCTCAAAACGGCTACCCGGACGATCCATCGAAGCGCACGTCCGAGGGGAACGAACACGTCGAGCAGGCTCGTAAATTCGCCCAGTATTATGTTTACCTCAAACGTGGGCACGACACGGTTCCGCCGGAGATCCACCCAGAGCGGATCAACGCGGTACGTGCAGCGATTGCCTCGTTGGACGAGCAGGCATTCAAGGACCTGTTCGGCGATCTCTATCGCCAGCTGCGCAGCCACCACGGCGACGCCGACCGAGTGATTGACTTACCCGCGGATGTCGCCCGACCGGACGACGTCCTGTACCGCCAACACGTCTATCTCGGACTCGATCTGCTCGCCACCAACTACAGTGAGCAAGCCACACAACTCGCGGCTCAGCACGGTCTCGATCTCTCAGGAGAAGCCCTGAACGAATCCGCGACTCCTGCCGAGGATGTCGACAGTTGGCAAGCGGTTGCCCACGAGGTGGTCGACCGAGCAGCCACCGACGGCGCGGACCTCACCGAGGGACTCTACATCGACGCCATTTCGTCNCTGTATATGGCCTACATCGATACAACCAGTCACGAGCGCATCGGCGAGCCTGAGGAGGACCCATACAGTCGTGAGCCCGACACGCTGATCGAACTCCCGCCGATGGACACCGGGACGATTGCTGAGTTCCAAGAGTATATAACTCACAACCTCGCCTGCCAGATCCGCGATTGTTTCGTCCGCATGGGGCTGCAACCACCGGAACCGTTCCAAATCCTCGGCTTCGGTCGCTTCGAAGCCGCCGAACAGTACCGCAAACTGGAGCTGTTTCCCGACTACACCGATCCGGACACACAGAACACCTTTATTTGAGACGGATCGACACCAATCTTAGGAGATCAGGGCACAAGGCACTTCGAAGCCGCAGAGCAGTATGCGACCCTAGGGATAGTTCTTAACTCTACTAACCCGACGAGCGAACCGCTGGTAAAANAAAATACTGACTCGTTTATATCAGATCATCGATCACCGGAGTTGTCTATCTCTGTATCCACCAGGAGTCCAATAGAATGATAGAGGGGTATACTGGCTGAAAAATTTATATCCCCGGTCTTCCTAACCCTTAGTAGTGGCATCCCGACAGAGCGGTCCGGGTGTCAGCGAGACATCGGGACTGGGGTCACTCCCTGAACCGGCTGCGTACGCCGAATCGACCGGCCTCACACGGTCGAGTGCCGAAACGCCCGCTCGCAAGCGGTCGCCCGAAGATCCGCCGCTTCGAAACCCCTCGTTATATGCGCAAACCGACCACTTCCGCGAGCGACTGCACCAGCAAGGTCGCTATGTGTCGGTGCCGATCGTCAGCGAGGCGATCACCGACGGCCAGATCCGCTGGAATACGACCGACGGCTGGCGGTTTGCGCTCACCAAAGCAGGTATTCGGTATATCGTCGTCGTCAGCGATACCGAAACCGCCTCGCCGGTTGTCGTCACCGGCTGGACCGAAGTAGAGGACTGGGAGACTGCCATCGACTCCGAGCGGTGGCACGATACCGACGTGCATACGATCAAACTCCGGGCGGACCTCAGCGACAACCACGACGACCAGATCCCGGATCTGATCCGCCCACGAATCGTCACTCGACCGTTCGAGATCGGCGGCCATCGCGTGACCACTGAGGCTGGTAATGGCTCCGTGGAGTGTGTCGACTGCGGCGGCCGGTTCCGATCGAAGGCCGAACTCTGCCGCCGACACTGCCGGTCCTGATCGGGGTTCACAACCGGTTTGTTTGTCGGACACCTCCGGTCGACAATGACCGACGATACCGACGGGGATGGCTCCCTTTCGCTCAACGATTTTTATACGGCCGTCGACGCCGAGGAGCGACCGGTCCTGACCGCCGAGCAGGTCGCCCGGCGGCTCGATCTCAGCGACGCCGACACCAAACGGGGCCTCGACGCACTCGTCGACGCTGGCGATCTCGAACCCGCCCGCGTCGAGGGCAAACCGGTCGCGTGGTATCCGACCGACATCCGTGATCTCGCCGGGCGCGAACGGGTGATCGTCTTTCCGACGCGGCGGGAGGTCGTCGTCGACCAGCCGACCCAGTACACCCGTGCCCAACTGTCGCAGTTCGCCCATCTGGTCGACTCGACGGGGACCGATCCAGGAACCCGTGGCTACCTCTACCGAATTCGCCAGGAGGACGTCTGGGCCGCACCGTTCGATGATCTCGACGACTTGCTGGCGTCGATGCGGTCAGTGCTGCCCCGGCGCTCGCCGCATCTCGAAGAGTGGGTCGAATCTCAGTGGAGCCGTGCCCACCAGTTCACGCTCCGGACTCACGAGGACGGCTATACTGTCCTGGAGGCTGCAACCGAGGAACTCATGGGCAACGTGGCTAGGCAGAAGCTCTCGGAGGACCAACTCCGGGCACCGATTTCGGATACCGAAAGTTGGGTCAACGCCGAGGAGGTCGCCTCCGTGAAGCGTGTGCTGTACGAGGCTGGGTATCCGGTCGTCGACGAGCGCGAGCTCGAAACCGGGGACCCCATCGAGATCGATCTGACAGCCTCACTCCGGGAATACCAGCAGTCGTGGGTCGACACCTTTCTCGACCAACAGGCAGGCGTCTACGTCGGCCCGCCGGGCAGCGGCAAGACGATCGCCGCCATCGCCACCATCGCGGCGGTGGGCGGCGAGACTCTGATCCTGGTGCCGAGTCGGGAGCTTGCGGCACAGTGGCGAGAGGCGTTGACAAGCGAGTCGACGTTGACCAACGACCAGATCGGCGAGTATCACGGCGGCCAAAAAAGTATTCGACCGGTGACGATCGCCACCTACCAGACCGCCGGGATGGACCGCCACCGACAGCTGTTCGACTCCAGGAAGTGGGGACTGATCGTCTACGACGAGGTCCAGCATATTCCCAGCAAAGTATTCCGGCGGAGTGCCGACCTCCAGACCTCCCACCGCTTGGGACTCAGCGCAACGCCAGTCCGAGAAGACGACAAAGAGTCCGAGATATTCACTTTGATCGGGGCCGCCGATCGGCACCGACTGGGCGGCGCTGTTCGACGCCGGGTTCGTCGCCGAGCCGGAGGTCGAAATTCGGTACGTGCCGTGGCGCGACGAGATGGCCAGAAACGAGTATACGAGCGCCGACGGTCGGGAGCGGTATCAGTTGGCTGCGATGAACCCCGCCAAGATCGCCGAGATCCGGTATCTCTGCGAGACCCATCCCAACTCGAAGACGCTGATCTTCGTCGACTATCTCGATCAAGGCGACGAAATCGCCGAGGCGCTGGATATTCCGTTTATAAGCGGGGAGACGCGCCACTACGAGCGCCAGCGCCAGTTCGAGGCGTTCCGAAACGGCGAGTTGCAGACGCTCGTCGTCTCACGGATCGCCGACGAGGGAATCGACCTCCCCAACGCGGAGTTGGCGATTGTCGCCTCGGGATTGGGCGGGTCGCGCAGGCAGGGTACCCAGCGGGCCGGTCGAACCATGCGTCCGGTCGGGAGCGCAGTGCTGTACGTGCTGGCGACTCGCGGGACACGAGAGGAGGATTTCGCCCAACAACAGATGCGACACCTCGCGGGCAAAGGCGTCCGGATTCGGGAGACGAACGTCAGCGAGTAGCCACTATCGTCAGTGGCTGAGTGCCCAGGGATAGCCACCAGCGTGACCGTCATGGTCGTGTCCCGTCTGGCCGTCGTGACTGTGTCCAGTGTGGCTCTCGTGGGTGGCGTCCGTCGACGACTGCGCGGACACGCTGACCGAATCGATCCGGAGGAGCGTTGCGGCTGCTTCCAGGGCAGTCACCAGACAGCGATCGAAGACCCTTCGTGGCTCGACGACGCCCGCCTCGACCATCCTCCGCGGCGATCCCGAGCGGTCGACTCCCATCGTCGTGGCTCCCGCATCGTGTTTCGTCCGGAGGGCAGCCAGCGTGTCGATCGGATTCGCTCCCGCGTTCGTCGCCAGCACACGCGGGATCTGCGCGACGGCCTCGCCAAAGGCACGCACAGCGATCTGCTCGCGGCCCGTGACCGTCTCGGCAAACCGTGAGAGTTCCTGTGAGATCGCCATCGCACTCGCACCGCCTCCTGGAACCACCGAGCCGTCGTGTGCTGCCTGCGTGACGACAGCCGTACACGTCTGGAGAATTCGCTCCATCTCGTCGGCCACGTGCGGCGTTCCACCACGTAACAGGAGCGACGCCCGTGATTGCTCGGGACCGCCCGCGAGGATGAGCACATCCGTCGTGCCAATATGCTGCTGTTGGAGCGACTCGGCCCGGCCGACAGCCTCCGGTGTCAGTTCTTCGACTGACTGTACTGCGGTCGCGCCCGTCGACCGTGCGATGGTGTCGAACTCGTCCTGGCGGGTACGTTCGACCGCGAGAATTCCTGCAGCCGCCAGTTTCGCCCGAATTCCTTGATCGATCGACTTCTGACAACAGACGACCGTCGCTCCGACTTCCTGGAGTCGGTCGACGATTGCGTCTCGAACCTGCTGGTCGTGGCTCCGGAAGGCGGCTGCCTGTTCAGCGTCAGAAATCGAGAGCGTCTCGACACTATCGGGAGCATCGACCGTGAGCTCGGACCCAATGAGGACGATACGGGGCGCAGAAACGGTCTGGAACGCACGTGCATCGAGGAGGTCGATCGTTGTCGAGGAGCTATCGAGGTCGACGAGCAGGCCATCGATCACGCGGGAGTCCGTGAGTTCTCCGCCGGGATAGGCACTGATCGTGAGCCGGGTCGATTCGAAATCGACGGCCTGGAGGGCTGAAAGAGCCAGTGAGCCAAAACGGTCGGTCGACTGGTCGTCCCACCGGCCAGTGACGGCTGTCGTTGCGACTGCGTGGAGGGCATCCTCGTCAGCGGAGTCGATGCTGTGGGCGTACGCCGAGAGCTGCTCGCGGGCGTGCATCGTCGCCTGTTGGTAGCCATCGATAATCGTCGTCGGATGGAGGCCATCCTCCTGGAGCGACTGGGCCGCCGACAGGAGTTCACCAATGAGCAGTAGTGTTGTCGTGGAGCCGTCACCGACCGACTGCTGGTAGCGCTGGACGGTGTGTTTCACCACCCGACCGATCGGGTCCGTGATATCCAGTCGATCGAGAACCCTCGCGCCGTCGTTCGTCACGACAACCCGGCCACGGTCGTCGATCAGCATCTTGTCCATCCCGTTCGGCCCGAGCGTCGAGTGAACAGTTTCGGCCAGCGAAATCCCGGCTTCGAGCGGCGATCGGTCCGGCTCGTCGGATCGGGTGTGCGATTCGAGGTCGTTTATTGTTGCCATATGTCAACCATAACTGGGTCGTGAGTAGGGGGTTCGAAAGGAGTGATTTTGGGGATGTTCGATTCTCGACAGTCGGCACTTACAGTGGGTCGTCGGTGACCACGACGTTGCCACGGTCGGCGGTGTTGTCGTCGAGGCCACTGGGTGAGATGTCGAACTCGAAGGCTCCTTTCGGGAGCGCGAGCGTCGAACACGCGTTCGGAATGTCGACGACGCCGCTTTGTCGGCCTTCGACCGGCACCGTGCCGAGGATATGGTAGGCCTGCTCGCCGGTGTAGCCGAACTGCTTGAGATAGTCGATCGCCTGGAGGGAGGCCCGACGGTAGGCCGTATGCGAATCGATGTACTTCTGTTCGCCGTCCTCGGTGACGGAGTAACCACAGAAGGTGACGTAGTCCTCGAAGGTCGGCCCGCGGTGGCCGGGTTCGAAGATCGGGTGACTGACGCCGAACTTTTCCATCCCGTTGTCGACCACGTCGAACTTGACATCGGCGTAGCCAGCCATCTCGATGGCTCCGCAGAAGGTGATCTCGCCGTCACCCTGGGAGGCGTGGAAGTCGCCGAGCGCGAACTTGCCGCCCTCGACGTAGACGGGGAAGTAGACTGTCGAGCCGATCGAGAGATCTTTTATATCGTGGTTCCCGCCGTGTTCGCGGGGTGGGACGGTTCGGGCGGCCTCCTCGGCGGCCTCGTCGGCCTCCTCGGGGTCCATCTCGCCCATCATTGCCCCCTCCGTCGTCGGTGGGTTGGCGACGCCGGGCTCGGCCTCGCCGGTGGGGTGGTTCGGGATCGACGTCGGGGTCGTCTTCGAACTTGTCGATCAGTTCCTGCTCGCGGCTGTTCCACTCTTCGAGCAGTTCCTGGCTCGGGGCACAGCCAGCGAGACCGGGGTGGATCTTGCCTTCGTACCGCACGTCAGGGATGTGCCGCGAGGAGACGGTGTAGCCTTCGAGATCCCAGATGGATTTGGCGGCGTGCGGGAAGTGGTCGGTGAGGAACCCGCCACCGTTCTGCTGGGAGAAAGTGCCGGTAAAGCCGTACTCCCAGCGGTCGTTGAGCGGGCCCATGTCCAGGAACTCGACTTTGAGCAGGTCGCCGGGCTCCGCGCCGTTGACGTGGACGGGCCCAGCCAGATAGTGAACCTGACTGAGGTCGACGTCTCTGACGTCGTTGGCGTTGTCGTCGTCGCTGATCTGTCCGCCGGTCCAGTCGAGGGCCTCCAGTCGCATCGTCTCGCCGGGGTCAGCCTCGGCGACCGCCGGAATGTCCGGATGCCAGCGGTTGAACGGCTTGGCGTCGGGCTGTTCGCTTGGAGGACTGTCTACGTCGACTTCGAATGCTATTTCGGGCATTGATACCAACCTACATCCCTCATGTCTGGATGCGTGTACATAAAATTATTTCATAATTTAATCTAGATACAGACTACAGAACACAACATATCAAAACGAACGTCTTCTTTCGAGCTTTAAAGTTAGAAAACCGGTAAAACCGTGTCAACGGTATTACCGGAGTCGGTTCCATTACGAACGCCGAGCGGTCGCTGTGTGCCCGTTAGTTCCAACTCGCGGTCGGCTGCCGAGTCCGTCGTCAGTCCAGGACGGCCCCGATCGCGTCCATCACGCGGTCGACTTTCTCGACATCCGCATTGTAGCCCATATGCCCAACGCGCAGGATACTCGGCGGCGAGATCGCCGAGGCTCGTTGCGAGGACGATATCGTGTTCGGCCTCGACGCGCTGTTGGATTCGCTCGGCCTCGCCGGGAACGTGGAACGCCGTGACTGTCGGCGAGCGACGGGTTTCGTCAGGGTAGAGATCCAGACCGAGTTCGGCCCCGCGCTCGCGGCAGCGCTCGGCGGCCCGCTCGTGGCGGTTGTATACGGCGTTGTTGCCTTCGTCGACCAACCGCGAGACGGCAGTGTCGAGAGCGGCGACGTTCGCATCCAAATGCGTATACGGGAACCCATCCGACACGTCGCGCCACGGGAGCAAATTGGTATATAAGCTGGTCGGTTCGCGGGATTCCATCACCTCCCACGCCCGGTCACTGATGGCGGCGGTCGTCAGGCCGGGCGGCGCGCTAAAGACCTTCTGGGAGGCCCCGAGACAGACGTCGATCCGGTCGGTCGGGACAGGGGTGCCGCCGAGCGAGGAAACAGCATCGACGATGCTCAGTACGTCGTACTCCTCTAGGAGATCCAACACCGGTCCGAGATCGTTGAGCGTGCCTGTGGGCGTCTCACAGTGGACCAGCGTCGCGGCGAGGAACGGGTCGTCCGACTCGTCGGCTTCAGCGAGGGTGGCCTCGATGGCATCGAGGTCGTACCCCTCGTCGTAGGGTGCGGAGACGAGTTCGGGCTCGCCGTTGTAGGAGTCGACGAAGTCGGCGAATCCGTCACCGTAGAGGCCGTTCGAGATACAGAGCACGCGGTCGCCCGGCGCGACCAGCGAGGCGATGGCGGCCTCCAAGCCGAGGATGCCCTCGCCACCGGGGACGATCACGTCGTGGTCTGTGTCGTAGACCTCCTGGAGGTTCACACAGAGTCGGTCGTACCGGTCGGCAAATTCGGATTGGACCGCGGAGTTCGGTTGCGGTTCGGCCATCGCCTTTCGGACTTCGGGTGGGACCGCGGTCGGTCCCGGTGTGAATAACATACTCACCTCTGTGTGAGCGACTCATTAGCCGTTTGCGGTCGCCGAGTCGTGTCCTGAATACGCTAGGTAGCCGTCGACAATTGCTTCGAGCGCCGACCTACTTATGTAATAAAAACAATCAAACAGTGTTAATGAAACGTCGCTCGTTTTCAGTCTGATTTGGGCGACCCTCGGGGCTCTGTTCGGTCTGCTCGCCGTCCAACCGATTCTCGCTGGTGGGGCAGTAGACCTCAGCTACAGTATCGTTACCGTCGTTCACGGTGGCATTGTGGGCTTATACTGGATGCATCCGCAACCGATCGACGACCCCGACGAACCGGCCCCGGATGAGTGGTTCGAACTTGCAGGACTCATTGCGGTGGTACTGTTCGGTGCCGCACTGGTACTGTTCGTCGTGGTTGGTTAGTCGACCTCGTCGGGTTCGTCCCACGGCGACTCGGCGTCGACCGGCTCGATTGCGTGGCTGATCGCCTCCTCGCTGAACTCGATCTCGTCTAAGACCATACTCAGTCGGCTGCCATCGCGCGCTCTGGTCGTCCTCGCCTTCCGGGCCGACGCGTGCGCCGTGAGTCTTGAAAAAGCGTTTGCCGCGGCCGAGGCGCGAGCCTTCGCCGGTGTGGCCGTCAAAAATGGCGTCGTACTTGTCGCCGGGTTCGAGGTCGCCCGCCGGGAAGTCGACCGCAGGCTCCTCACCCTCGGCTCTGGCCTCGGCGCGCACGTCGGCGACCTTGCGGAAGTACTCGTCGGCGTTGGACGCTTCGCGGGTGGAGGGCGCGCGGGCCGCGGCCAGCGCGGCGTGGATCGCGCAGAGTCGACCTTTCCAACTGGCTTCGTCCCACCGCTTGGTCGCCAGCTCCTCGTAGCGCTCGATGGTAAGCGCGACCTCGTGGCCCGCCTGGAGGTCCTCAACGACGTAGAGGTTGAGTCGGTCCCAGAGGTTCCAGGCGTATCCCGAGCGGGCGAGTTCCCAGGCGGCCCACGCGGCGACCTCCTCGTCGGAGCGGCGGACCGCCTTCTGGAGCAGGCTGGAGACGGCATAGCGGTTGTAGCCGCCGTCGGTCTCGTTTGCTTCCTTGGGATCGCCGAAGTCGTTGTCAGTGTCGGCCTCGGGGTCGCGGTCGGTGTCGAGTTCGCCGTCGCTGCCGAAGGTCGCCTGTCGTGGCTCTC
>Ga0065697_1000953_pt1 | contig 9943 bp, 9 predicted proteins | sample AntLakMe24m_08um_FD_59086 | JGI IMG/M metagenome (GOLD analysis project Ga0065697, IMG submission 59086) | Hypersaline microbial communities from Antarctic Deep Lake - 24m 0.8um v2 (version 3) | ecosystem: Environmental > Aquatic > Non-marine Saline and Alkaline > Hypersaline | place: Deep Lake... | reverse complement strand
CGACTGTCGTTGACGGCAGGAGTGTTTGACATGCTGTGGCGTTTGTCTGTTTGAACTTAACGTTTGCTTCGAGACCTTTACTGAAATGATGGTATGATGAAACAGTACCCTTATCAATTGAGCACGGGAATTACGGGCAAATAAAATGGTTGAATCAACGGACAAAATTTCTTGGGAGGAGAAGTTAAATTCACTAGTTCGAGTTGCCCGATATCGTCCACAATTTACCGCAGGGATCATTATACTGGGTGGCTTTGTCGCACTGCTCGAGGGGATTGGCCTTAGTTTCATTTACCCGATTCTTGAAATTGCTCAATCAGACGAGCCAATCACGGCAGCTGATGGAATTCTGGGGATGTTCGTGGAGGCGTATTCGATTCTCGGAATTCCATTTTCTCTTGAATACCTTATTCTCGGAGTAGCAGGAGCAATGACAATTCGGTTTACCCTCTCTTTCATAGTTGCGTGGCTCAAGTCTATTCTCCAGATGACATATGAAGAAACCCTTCGTACACGTGCGTTTGATGCTGCTCTTGATGCGGAAGTGCCCTACTTTGATCAGGAAGGATCAGACGATATCCTTAATTCAATCATCACAGAAATCCGATACTCCGGGAAAGTTATTCAGTATGCTGTTCAATCGATGGAGACGCTGTTTTTAACTGGTGTCTATCTTTCTGTGATGTTCTATATTACTCCGGAGATGACCATCTTTGCATTGTTATTTTTGGGTGGAATTACTTATGTACTTCGCAATATCATCGAACCTGCATACACTGTTGGGTCGCGTGTGGCCGATTCGAATCAACGAGTTCAAACTGCTGTCCAGGCGGGGACACAGGGTATTCGTGATGTGAAACTCTTTGCAGTTTCAGAGGAACTTTTTGAGACGTTTTCGGCTGCGGTTGGGCAGTATCGTGACTCTTCCATTGATCTGGCACGCAATAAGGCTGCCATTCAGAATTTCTACGATCTCGCCGCAGCACTTACGTTATTTGCGCTGATCTATCTCGGCTTCGTCTACAGTGGTCTTGATCTTGGTGCACTTGGAATATTTCTGTTGGCCATGTTCAGACTTGCACCTCTGGTTAGCCGACTGAATAGCCATATTTATAATGTTGAAGGTAACCTTTCGCACTCGGTTAGAACACAGGACTTTGTCGACGAATTAAATGCCTGTCGCGAGGACAGTGGCGAGCAGCCGATTTCAGAGGTCGAAAATATTGAATTTGATGAAGTATCCTTTTCATACACTGAGGATGAGCAAGTGCTTGATGGGCTCTCATTTTCGGTTGAAAAAGGTGAATTTGTTGCATTCGTGGGACAATCTGGGGCTGGAAAGTCGACGATTGTGTCACTTCTGCTTCGACTGTACGATCATGATTCAGGAGGGATTCGTTCAAATGGTGTCCCGATCAAGGAGTATGATCTCAAACAGTGGCGTGAACGGATTGCAGTAGTTCGACAGCAGCCGTTCATATTCAACGATACGCTCGAACGGAATGTGACCATTGGAAATCGGGATGCATCTCGCCGAGACGTTGAACATGTTTGTGAAATTGCGAAGGTGAATGAGTTTATCAATGAGTTACCAAACGGGTATGATTCTCAACTCGGCGATGATGGGGTCCGTCTTTCTGGTGGTCAACGTCAGAGAATCGCACTTGCACGGGCACTGTTGAAGCGTGCTGATTTCCTTGTGCTTGATGAGGCGACGAGTGACTTGGATTCAAATCTGGAGCGAGAGGTACAGGCAGCTATTGAGTCGATGGACCGTGAGTATGGGATTATCTCAATTGCACACCGATTGTCGACTATTAAAAATGCTGACCGAATCTATACTGTAACTGATGGTAAGATCACAGAATCTGGGACTCACAATCAGTTACTCAAAGATAGCGGAGAGTACGCGGAGCTGTACACGATCCAGTCAGAAGCGTAATTAGATGATCTATTGCAGTAGTGTATTGCAGTTGTATATAGAAAACACTGATCTGTATGTATAAAAATGTCAGAGACAGATATATATTTGTAAACTGTTTCTAATTTTTACCTAATCTTGCTCGGAGGGTTTATTACTGCCAAACTTTGCTGTATGACATAGTGATTGAAGATAGTAACGTGCTTCTGACAGGGGGAGCTGGATCAGTTGGTAGTACACTTGCTCCACGATTACTCGATTTAAATCCAGCCGTTCTCCGGATATTTGATAACAATGAACCTGGACTCGCAGAGCTGAAATCACTACTGAATGGCGACCGGTGTCGGTTTCTTAGTGGCGATGTGCGCGATAAAGACCGTCTCACGCGTGCAATGGAAGACATCGATGTTGTGATCCATACGGCCGCAATGAAACACGTCGACATCTGTGAGTACAATCCTTTCGAAGCTGTGAAAACAAATACCCTCGGGCTCCAGAATGTCGTCGACACGGCAATTAATGCGGGTGTCAAACGTGTCGTCTTCACCAGCAGTGATAAAGCGGTCAACCCGGCCAACACGATGGGTACGACGAAACTCCTCGGTGAGAAACTGATGACTGCTGGCAACACACACAGCGGGAACCCGGACATTCATTTCGCGTCGGTTCGATTCGGTAACATCATCAACTCCTCGCAATCGGTGATCCCGCTGTTTGTCGATCAGATCCGAGGCGGCGGACCAGTCACGCTCACCGACGAACGCATGACGCGGTTTTTCCTTACCTATGACGATGTGTTCGATCTGGTCACGCAGGCAATCAAGAAAACCACCGGTGGTGAGGTGTTCGTCTACAAAATGCCGGCGATCAGAATCGAATCGCTCGCCACCGCGATGATTGAGACGCTTGCACCGAGATTCGGACACGATCCTGCCGAGATCGACATCGAAATAATTGGTCCGCGTCCTGGCGAAACGTTCCACGAGGATATCATGACCGAACGGGAGGCCGCACGTGCCCAAGAAAACGACTCGCTTTACGCAATTCCACCGGAGATGGCCGAGATGCAGTCCGGTAGTGAGGTCGAAGCCTTCGAGGAGAGTTCTGACATCATCTTGTCTTCGAAAGACGCTCCCAAACTCTCGACCGACGAAATCATCGACATCCTAGAAGAAAGCGGTGCCATTTCCCAGCCACCAGTCACCGGTGGGGGCGACCCATCGAAAGAGCAAAACGTTGAGTACGACAACCTGGCCACAACAGAGACAGACAGATGAGTCAGACAATAGTTGTTACCGGCGCAGCAGGATTTATCGGCCGATGGGTTGTTCGTGAGCTGCTGGACCGTGGCTACAGGGTTCGGGGACTCGATGACCTCTCGAACGGCTCTCGCCGCAACGTCGCCGAATTCGAACCGAACGATCGGTTCGAACTTCACGAGGGCACCGTTTGTGATGCCGAGACGGTCAACTCGCTTTTCGATGCGGATGTCGCGGCCTGTCTCCATCTCGCAGCNGAGATNGANGTCCANGAGAGTCTCGAGGATCCACAGTCGCATTTCGANTCGAACGTCGTCGGCACCCAGAACGTGCTCGAAGCCTGCCGACGCACCGACACGCGACTCGGCCTGGTTGGCACCTGTATGGTGTACGATATGGCTGACTCCGAGTCGGGGATCAGCGAAACACATCCGGTCAAACCAGCCTCTCCCTACGCTGGCTCGAAACTCGCCGCGGAGAACCTCGCCGAGAGCTACTACTACGGTTACGATCTGCCGGTCGTCATCCTTCGCCCGTTCAACACCTACGGGCCGTTCCAGAAAACCGGAATGGCCGGCGGCGTGGTCTCGATCTTCACGAGCCGGGATATCGACGGCGAACCGCTGAAGATCTTCGGCGACGGCACCCAGAGCCGGGATCTGCTGTATGCGACCGATTGCGCTCGGTTTATCGTCGAGGGAACGTTCTGTGAGGAGGCAACTGGTGAAGTACTCAACGCAGGGACCGGCTCGGATATTTCGATCAACGACCTCGCCGAGCTGATCGCGACCGAGGATACGGAGATTACTCACGTCGAACACCATCATCCCCAGAGTGAAGTCCAGACACTTCGGTGTGACCCGACGAAGGCCGAGGCAATGCTCGACTGGGAGCCAGAGGTCTCGCTTGCGGAGGGTGTAGACCGGCTCCGAGCCTGGCTTCGTGAGGAGGCAGCCGACGAGTAGTCATGTTTAATGACCAACCGGCAGCCTACGGCGGCACACCGATCCGAGAAGACGTGCTCGGCTACGGTGCCCAGAGCATTACTGACCACGAAAAAGGAAGGCCGTGGTGGAGGCGCTCGACGGTGACTACATCACCCGTGGGCCGACTGTCGACGAGTTCGAGAGCCGTGTCGCCGAACTGGTCGGTGTCGATCACGCGATAGCGACGACCTCCGGGACGACCGCGCTCCATCTCGCGGGGGATGCGGCTGGATTCGGTCCGGGCGACGAGGTGATTACGACCCCATTGACGTTCGCCTCGACGGCCCATGCAGCGACTTACAACGACGCTACACCGGTCTTTGCGGATATCGATCCTCACCGCCGGACGCTGGACCCCGAGGCAGTCTGCGAGCAGATAACTGACGATACCGTCGGCATCATCCCGATGCATTACGCCGGCCACCCTGCGGATATCGAGGGGCTCCTGGATGTCGCCGACGAGCACGATCTGACGGTGATCTGGGATGCGTGCCACGCCTTCGGTGGCATCTGGCAGGACGAGTCAATCGGTGCCCAGCGGGATATGGCGATGTTCAGTTTTCATCCAGTAAAGAACATCACCACGGGCGAGGGTGGGATGGTCGTCACCGACGACGACGAGCTGGCCGAACGACTGCGACGGCTCCGTTCGTTCGATATGAACTACGAGCCGGAGGGCCACGAAGATGAGCCATGGTATCAGGTGACAGAAGGGGTCGGCTACAACTACAACGTAACTGATCTGCAAGCGGCCCTTGGGTTGGCGCAGCTTGATCGACTCGACGAGTTCAAACAGCGTCGTGACGAGATCATCGATCAGTACAACGCGGCGTTCGCAGAGATCGAGGGGGTTCGGACACCACCAGAGCCTGTCGATTCGGATCCGATGTACCATCTGTATGCAGTCGAGATCGGCGAGAGCTTCGGCTGTGACCGCAAAGCGTTCGTCAACGCGATGCACGACGAGAACATCGGTGTCCAGGTCCACTACGTTCCGTTGCACTACCACTCGTACTTCCAGAAGGAGTTCGGCTACGAGCGGGGGCAGTTCCCCGAGACGGAGGCCGTCTACGAGGGGCTGGTGAGCCTGCCGCTTCACGCCGAGATGGATGACGCCGATGTCGACGATGTCGTGACGGCGGTCCAACGGTTGTCGGCGTACCATCAGTAGGAGCGTTTATTTTCTTTCCGTGTCGGGTGTGTGTATGGAGACGTTCGAGATCGACGGCCGACCTGTTGGACCGGGCGAGCCAACGTTCGTGATTGCGGAGGCTGGATCAAACCACAACGGCGACCTGGAGACCGCCAAAGAGCTCATCGACGTTGCTGTCGAGGCCGGGGCGGATGCAGTGAAGTTCCAGACGTTCCGTGCGGAGGATATGTATGTCGAAGACAGCGGCGAGGTCGAGTATCTCGACGACGACCGCTCGATCTACGACATCATCGAGTCGATGGAGATGCCACACGAGTGGATTCCGACGCTCCACGACTACTGTGTTGCGCAGGACATCTACTTTCTCTCGACCCCGTTTGACGAGCGGTCAGCCGAACTGCTCTCGGAGTACGTCCCTGCCTGGAAGGTCGCAAGCTACACCAGCAGCCACCATCCATTCCTGCGGGAGCTTGCAGCCTCAGACAAACCGCTTATCATGTCGACGGGGGCTCACGAACTCGCTGAGGTTCGGGAGTCCGTCGAAGTCCTGGAAAGCGCTGGCGTATCGGGGCTCGCGTTGCTCCAGTGTGTGGCCGCCTATCCGACGCCGCTCGAAGACATCAACGTCAGAGTTGTCGAGACACTCGCCGACGAGTTCGAGGTTCCCGTCGGTCTCTCAGACCACACGCTCGACCCCGTGACTGCCCCGGCGGCCGCAGTCGCACTGGGTGCGAACGTCATCGAAAAACACATCACGCTGGACAAATCGATGGAGGGTCCCGACCACCAGTTCGCGCTCGAACCCGACCAAATCGCGGAGATGGTGGCTGCGATTCGGGATACCGAGGCCGCACTCGGAACGGGTGAGAAGTACGTGCTCGATGTGGAGTCCGAACTCCACGACAAGGCTCGGCGCGCAGTCCACGCTGTCGACGACATCACAGCCGGTGAGGAACTCACCGACGAGAACATGAAGGTGCTCCGACCGGGTGAACAGGACGCCGGACTCCACCCCAAGTTTTACAACGAACTGCTCGGCAAAACTGCAGCGCGTGACATCCAGCGGAGTGCAGGGCTGCAGTGGGACGATATCGACACTCAGTAGGAGGTCAACAGCGCATCGGTCTTTTCATCCGGTTCTTCGGCTGCTTTTTTGATCTCGACGTCAACGTAGTATCGCTCTCCGTCAATATCGAGATACGCGTTGTTGAACGGTGGGAAGGTAAGTGCTCGAAGCCGGTCAAGAAACGGTTTGACACTGACTGTTTCGTCCGGATCGAGTTCACACAGCTCAACGAAGTCGGCTGTCGAATGGTAGCTTCCGACCGTTTCATTCTGGGGTGTGAGGTCTACGTCACCAGACTCGATCTCCGGCCACGTCTCGGTGAATAGGTCGAACTGTACGTTTTCGAGGCGCTCGTGGAGGTCTTTTCCGGTGTCCGAGAACTCCGTCTCAACCTCCCGTCGCGCGATGATGCCTCCCGTGTCGAACTCCTCGTCCATGTGGTGAAGGGTTACACCAGCTGTCGTCCCCTCGACAAGGGGCCACACGTTGGGACTTNTCCCCCGGTTGTACGGTAGATACGCGGGATGCAGATTCAGCGCACCACGGGACGGTATCTCGAGGATCTCCGGCGGAACGAGATGGTCGAACCCGACGGAAACGATGAACTCGGGCGTTTTGCTCCGGATCAACTCGAGCTGCTCTGGCTCGGTCACCATTGCGACCACGTCGACTCCCTCGCGCTGACAGAGCCAGTCGTACAGTCGATGTCCAACGTCGTTTACACCGAGAAATACAACTTTCATTTTAGTCTGTATGTTCTATTCGGGTTTATATTTTTTCCGAATTTCTCTTTAGCATACCTGTTACTACAGAAGAATCTACACTGTGTAGATGTACTGCAACCACTCGCCGTCACGACTCTGCTGTCGGAACCCACACTGTTCGAACAGCCGTTTCGATGAATCGTTTGTTTCGTTGATCTCCGCGTACAGCGGTGTGCGATCCGCGAACCGGTCGCACAGCCAGCGGAGTGTGGCGCTTGCGACCCCGTCTCCGTGTGCAGAAAAATCACCGAGATAGATACTCACCGCGTCGGTCGTGTCCAGGCTGACGACTCCGACCCGTCGGCCATCGTACCGTATCACGAAGTCGTGTCGTGCGGACGGTCGTGACTCGTACCACGACACGTGTTCGTTCCAGGAAAGCGGCCCATTCTGGGCACGGAAGTGGCGATATATCTTCGGATGGGACCGCCACGCCAGCGTCAACTCGAGATCGTCTCGGTCAAGTGGGGTGAGATGAATCCGACAATCGCTGTCAGAGAGGCCCTTACATGGGTTACAGAGTGTATGGGGTTCGGTATCGTGGTTTGCCCTCTCGATGGGTTGCTGACAGTCGTCACAGAGCTGCATCACCACGACACTGATTCCTCGAATCGTATATACTCACGCATCGCTGCACCATCTATCACACCGTATTTATATTCAGTCTTCCCACGTAAATCCATGTCCGTACTCTGTATTCGCGGCTCATCCCGATGACGAGGTCCTTGGCGTCGGCGGCACGCTCGCCCGCCATGCAGCCGACGGCGACGATGTCCACATCTGTATCCTCTCGGACGGTGTCACCTCACGCTACGATGACTCCGATGCTGCCGACAAGGAAATCAAACAGCGACGCCAGCGAGCCGAACAGGCCGCCGACACACTCGGTGCAACTGTCAGTCTCCATGGATTCCCCGACAACAGTTTCGACACCGTTCCGTTGCTTGATATCGTCCAGGTCATCGAAACCGAGATTGNNGAGCACGACCCCGACGTCGTCTACACACATCACTACGGCGACCTGAATATCGACCACGAACTCGCCTGTCGGGCGACGATCACCGCCACGCGCCCGCTGGCCGACAGCGAGGTCGACCGCGTCCTCGCCTTCGAGACGCTGTCTGCCTCGGAGTGGTCGGTCCCGAGCCCGGATAACGCGTTCCAGCCCACCTCGTTTGTCGACGTCAGTGACCACCTTGCGACGAAAACTGACGCCCTCTCGGTGTACGAGACCGAACTCCGGGAGCCACCCCATCCGCGAACCGTCGACACTGTCGAAAAGAACGCAGAGGTGTGGGGGAGCAAAGCCGGTGTTCCGGCGGCCGAACCGTTCGAACTGCTTCGAGAAGTTCGGCGCTAACACTGCTACACCGGACGCCATGGCCGGCGCTACTGCCTCAGTCGTGGACGAATACTTTGAGATACCGCGTGTCGACGCGCTCGCCACCGACTGCGAAGCGCACGGCAACCGTGTGGGTGCCAGTCTCGGTTGGTTGGTAGGCGACCGTCTCACGGTAGTCGTCGTCGACAGTGATCGCCGACTCGAAGAGCTCCGCACCGTCGAGTGTCACCGACACTGTGAGATCAGGCGCCGAACCGGCAAACGAGACGACTGTGAGCCTGCCACGCTCCCCGACTGTGAGATTCGTGTCGAACGTCGTTGGCGCTTCTGGGCCGCGGATGCCGGTATACAGCCACTCGTCGGGTGCGTGCTGTCGGCCGAGCCTGTCGCCCGCTGCGAGTTCTGCTTCGGCTGCGTAGCGGTCGGCCCACTGCGAGACACGGTCGTCGGGTGTGAGCCGCGTGAGACGGATCGCGCCACTGCCTGTACAGACATCGATCCCCGCGCCCGGGACGATGTCGAGAACCTCGCCCGGAGCGGCCCTTCCAACCGAGCGGTCGACGGGCTCTGCCTCCCAGACCGTGAGCTTCGTGCCTCGGTAGAAGCTGTATGCTCCAGGATACGGCTCGGTCTGAGCCCGAATCCAGTCGTACTGAGCGTCCGGCTCCCGGTGCCAGTCGATGAGGCCGTCCTGGGGCTGTCGGCGTGGCCGATAGGTCGCCGCCGATAGCGACTGTGGCTCGGCAGCAACGGTCTCGGCTTCGAGATCTCTCCGCACGGCTGCGGTCAGTCGGCACGCCTCGGTGGCCAGCGCGTGGAAGACGGTCTCGATATCGTCTCGCTGCTCTACCGGAACCGATCCCTGTGCGACCACGTCACCGCTGTCGACTCCTGGTTTGTAGTAGAACAGCGAGATCCACACCTCGTCTGCGCCGTCGATCAGACTCCAGTTCACTGGTGCACCCCCACGACCATCGGGGAGGCGGCTCGAATGAAAGCCGAGGAAGCCGCGGTCGGGGACGTCCAGGATCCGTGTCTCGATGATCTGTGACCAGCCGCCGCAGAGACAGAGATCCGGATCGACCGCTTCGAGCCACTCGAACGTCTCCGTGCTGTTGATGTCCTGCGTTGCGTGCAGCTGACACGCGGTATCGGCGACGAGCTCCGACACCGGGACGAAGTTGGCCTGTGTTGCCGCCAACTCACCGGCCGGAACGAGTGCTCCAACCACGTTCCACCCCTCTGCGAGCGTCTGTCGAAGCAGGTGACGGGCCAGCTTCCGGTTGCCGACGATGACTGTCCGCATTATAACTCCCCATTGGAAGCCGGATGGATACAGTCACCGATTCCTGCCGTGGCTGTTGCTGTATCCTACTGTGTGAGTGCTGTGATGGCTGCAGCGAGCCGGTCTGTGCCGCCGCCGTCAACGAGTTGGCGTCCCTCCTGCCGTCG
>Ga0065697_1000417_pt1 | contig 9956 bp, 15 predicted proteins | sample AntLakMe24m_08um_FD_59086 | JGI IMG/M metagenome (GOLD analysis project Ga0065697, IMG submission 59086) | Hypersaline microbial communities from Antarctic Deep Lake - 24m 0.8um v2 (version 3) | ecosystem: Environmental > Aquatic > Non-marine Saline and Alkaline > Hypersaline | place: Deep Lake... | reverse complement strand
AACACAGACGCTGTCGACCGAAGGAGTTGCGCTGCTCGAAAGCGATCCCGAGGCCGTCCCGACGTTCCGGGGGCTCGCAGTCATGCAGGGGGTCCCGGCGGGCGAGCACCGACTGACGATCAACGCCGCCGGTGTCGAACCGCACAGCGAGACGCTGGCGGTCGCAGACGATGCCGAACCGACCGCCGCAGGCGTTGAGGGGGAGATCCCGCTGGTCGCCCGCGAGAACGCGGTCAAACTCGACGTCGACGCGACGGGTTCGGACAGCGAGATCACCGACCTCGCCGTCGAGGACGACTTCGCCGGGCGACTGTACGACGCCCCGCTCTCCGAGCAGGATGCCGTGTACGTCCACCGTGGCGGGGCCTACACCACAGAAGTCCGGGACAGCGACGACGAGATCGGTGCCGAGCGCGTGAATCCGACCGACACCGAGGGGGTTCGCATCGAGAATCCCAAGACGGGCAAAGGCTCGCTCGCCGAGTATCTCGCCGACGTGGCCGACGAGACAAGTGCGGCCGTGGCGGCGGTAGAGGGAGACGGCGATAGCGACGACGATGACGACGATGACGACTCGAACGGAAACGGTACGAGCGGTGGCGGGTCGGCAAACGCAGTTCGGGGGCTATCACAGGCACTGGAAGCGATCGCCGAGGCCGCCCGGCGGGCCGCCGAACGGGCCGCCGCGGGTGATCGCGGACAGGCCGACCGAAGTCTCACAAACGTCCAGGACCGACTCGAACGAGCAACAACGCGACTCGCCGAGGCCAGCGACGACTTGCCGGACGATCTCGAACGGGCAACGGAGCGTCGGCTCGATCAGTCGCGTCGACGGGCCGGGCAGGCCCATGCAGCCGAAAAACTATAAATTAAAACGAGACTACTGCGGGTCCGCAGTGGCCGCGAGTCGGTCGCGGTCGTGGGGGTCCGCAAAGTCGAGGTCGGGTCCCTGAGCGATGATCCCGTGTGGCGTCACGTCGGGATGGGTCGTGTAGTAATGTTCCTTGATGTGGCTGATGTCGACCGTCTCGGCCACACCGGGCTGCTGGTAGACGTCACGCAGGTAGGGCCAGAGGTTGTCGTACTGGTGAATGTACTGGACGTTACACATGAAGTGGGTGTGGTAGACGTGATCGAACCGGATCAGCGTCGTGAACATACAGATGTCGGCCTCGGTGAGCCGGTCGCCCGCGAGGAACCGCTGGTCTTCGAGCACCGAATCCCAGTGGTCGAGTGCGTCGAACAGTTCATCGACGGCTTCGTCGTATGGCCCCTGTTTGGTTGCAAAGCCAGCCCGATAGACCCCGTTGTTGATCGGCTCGTAGATGTCGGTGATGATCTCGTCGACCTCGTCGCGGATCGATTCGGGTGCGAGGTCGACATCCCGTTCGGCCACGTCGCCGAAGCCCGTCGAGAGCATCCGAATGATCTCGCGGGATTCGTTGTTGACGATGGTCCCTTCCTTCGTGTCCCACAGCACCGGGACGGTCACGCGGCAGGTCGCATCGGGGTCGGCCTCGACGTACAGTTCCCGGAGGAACTCACTAGCGTGGAGTTTGTCCTCGGTACAGCCCGCCTTGTCGGGGGTGAACTGCCAGCCATCGTCGCCGCGGTAGGGGTCGACTACCGAGACGTCGATGGCGTCTTCGAGTCCCATCAGCGCCCGAACCAAGAGGGTACGGTGGGCCCACGGACAGGCCAGCGAAACGTAGAGGTGGTAGCGACCGGCCTCGGCCTCGAATCGGTCGTCGGGTTCGGCGTCGATGTGGTCCGGCACGTCGGAGCCCGCGATCCAGTTCCGGAAGGGGGTCGTCTGTCGCTCGAAGGCTCCCTCCTCGTTGGTCGCCTGAAAGGTATCGGTTCGCCACTCGCCGTCGACGAGCATGTTCATTGGTACTAATTAGAAGGTACGAACGCTCAAAAGGGTTGCTTGCGGTTGTGTCTGTGTTACCACCCCGAGAAACCGACAGATCACAAGCTACTTGTACCACCAAGAGATATCACTAGGTGGTATGACACAGTTCAACGGCTTCAGTGCGGCAGGCGAGGCGGAAGTCACACGCGCAATCACCGAAGAGTTCAGCGAGGAGTTCATGGATTTCACAGAGAGCGATGTCATCATCGTCGGTGGCGGTCCATCCGGGCTGATGGCGGCCAAAGAGCTCGCCGAACAGGGTGTGAAAGTGATGGTCGTCGAGAAGAACAACTATCTCGGCGGCGGCTTCTGGCTCGGCGGCTTCCTCATGAACACGCTCACCGTCCGCGAGCCGGCCGACGAAGTCCTCGACGAACTCGATGTCCCCCATCAAGAAAGCGAGGAGGTCGAGGGGCTTCACACCGCCAAAGGGCCACACGCCTGCTCGGCCCTCATTAAGGCCGCCTGTGATGCCGGAGCCAAAATCCAGAACATGACGGAGTTCACCGATATCGTCGTTCGGGAGAACCACCGCGTTGCGGGGATCGTCATGAACTGGACGCCGGTTCACGCACTGCCCCGCGAGCTGACGTGTGTCGACCCGATCGCCGTTGAGTCGGATCTTGTCATCGATGCGACCGGCCACGAGGCCGTCGTCGTCTCGAAGCTCCAGGAGCGCGGTGTCCTGGATGCCCCCGGCATCGCTCACGCCGAGGAGAACAACGTCGGGATGGACCAAAGCGAAGACGGGCAGTACGGAGCGCCCGGCCACGACTCGCCCGGTCACGACTCGATGTGGGTTACGGAGAGCGAGGATGTCGTCGTCAATGAGACCGGAAAAGTCCACGACGGCGTGATCGCCACCGGCCTCGCCACCGCGACCACCCACGGGCTGCCACGAATGGGCCCGACGTTCGGTGCGATGCTGTTGTCCGGCAAGCGTGCCGCCTCGGTTGCGCTCGACGAACTCGGCGAGGATGGGTCGGCTGTCGACTTCTCGGTCGCCCCGTCGCCCGCTGACGACTGAAGACAGTTCCCACCACGGCCCCTGCTGGTAGTATGCGGCACCGACTCGTCGAACGGTTCTTGTCGACCGCGAGCCAACGCCTCCCCATGTACGTGCTGGGCCACGTCGGCATCTCGCTGCTGCTGTTCGCGCCGCTGGCAGGGATGCTGTTGTCGGCCGGCCACCCGCTGGTTACGCTCCCAACCGGAGTGTTGATGATTGTGCTCGCACCGCTTCCGGACCTCGATACGTACACCGACCGCCTCGACCACCGTGGCCCCACCCACACCGTCTGGTTTGCGCTGGGTGTCGGCCTGCTGATCTGGCTCGTGGCCGGTCTCAGCACAGCCTTCTGGAATCAGTATATAAGTAGTTACTCACTACTACCCGTTTGGATACCACTTTGGTTCGGTGGCGTGTCGACGGTGGCAGTAGTGGGCCATTTACTGGGCGACCTCATCACGCCGATGGGGCTGTGGCCGTTTCGGCCCGTCTCCGACCGCCATTACACGGTCGACCTGACTCCCTCGAAAAGCCCCCGTGCCAACCAGCTCTGTTTCGGGGCTGGAAGCCTCGCGCTGATCACGGCAGTCGTTTCCGTCTGTTTATAACTGTCAGTCGACCGTCCCGGCACTCAGCCGGGCGAAGCCGAGGGTCCGCGTCGCGGAGTCGGCATCCGAACACCGCTCCTGGGGCTGCCGGTGGGCCGCCGCGACCCGGCGGTCAAGCGTGGCCAGCGGCGCGGCCGACTCCCGAACCGACCGGGGATTCGCGGTCGTAACGAACCGCCGAAACAACCCGTTGAGCAGTCGGGCCCGTCGGGTTGCTGCTTCGGGCGAGATCGAGCAGGCCGAGCCGACCGCCGGAGCCGACGAGATCGGCCCAGTCGTGGACCATCCCGGCGGGATCGGTGACCATCCCAGCGACCAGTGAGGCGAAGATGGCGTCGGCGTCCCCCCTGTCCACTGGCGGCTCGGTTGCATCGCCACGAACGACGTGGACGTTCGCCCACCCGTTGCGCTTGATTCGATCGGTGGCGACTGACAGAACGCCCGTGCTGACGTCAACGCCGATCACCTGTCCTTGGGGGCCGACCTGCTGGCGCAATAGTGGGAAGTTCGCACCGGTTCCACAGCCCATCTCGACGACGGTATCGCCCGGCTTGAGAGCAAGACGGTCGATGACGGCCGCCCGGAGCGACCCCATCCCGGGCGTGTAGACGGCGATGAGATCATACAGCCGCGCCCATCGCGTGTAGAATCGCTGTGTTCGGCCGAGCCGATCGCTCATATAGGCTTCTCCCAACGGGCACGGAAAAAACGGACCGGAGGGAGCGCTGTCAGCCGCCCAGTACCGACCGACGGGCACGAAACACAATGAAGTGACATACCGCAACGCTCGTGGCGATGGTATGGTAAGTATACAGTGAGTAACTTAATCGTACACGGTTAAAATCCGGCTACGTATGAGACGGACTGTCCGTCTGTATAGATATGGCGCGGCTAACAAAGCGTTGTGTGAACTGATGGGATGGTATGGCGACAGATGAGACGCAGAGTCATGACGGCGAGAACCGAGCGGAGGGCCGAGAGTACGTAGCCCACTCGGAAAAGACAGTGACGGTCGACCACCTGAGCCCCGCGGAGCTTCGCTGTGGGATCACGCTTCGGGACGCGGTCGAACCGGAGGAGACACGCCAGCCATCGAGTGCCGACGAGAGCGCCGAGTGATCGATTCCGTTGGAGCGCCGCAGTCGGCGGTCAGTTGATTGACCGAACAGCCGCAGCGACCGTCGGTGCGTCGGGACCGATCACGTAGGAGATCGGTTCGATGCCGAAGCCGCCGGTCTGGTAGAGAACGAACGTCTCGCTAAGCTCGGCCTTGGCAACCGCCTCGCCGATGGTCGACTCGAGTTCCTCGCGGGCCTCGGAGTCGAACTCTACGGTAGTGTAGCCAGCCTGCTCGAAGGCCTCGATGAGGTCGGGATCGTAGGTGATGTTCAGCCCTGCCTGCACGTCGACGTGGTTCCGCGCGGCCAGCAGGACCGACGCGGCGTGTTCGCTGACGCCGAACTCCGGATCAGAGGGGACGGTCGCCCGGCCCTTGATATCGAAAATCCTCCCTCGGGACGCCCGCCACGTCGTCGACGGTCGTCGCGTCCGGGAGACACTCGACGAGGTTCGAACCAACGTTGGGGATCAGCGTGGCGAAGCCGCTCATGCTCGTGAGAGTCCGCAACCCACGACGCACCGACGACCGGACCTGCTCGGTGGTTCGGATGCGGCTGTCGGGGTCGTGGATCGAGAAGTCGATATCGGCCTCGACGAGCGCGGGCATGACTTCTTCGTGGAGATCCGCCAGCAGATCGCCGTCCTCTAATTGCCGGATCAGCACCTCGATCTCGACGAGCGCCTGAACGCGGCTCATATCACCAGTCGCCAGGCCGTCGGCGATGCGCTCGACGAGGTCGACGACCCGGTCGTCGGCTGCGATCTGCTCGTTGCGGGCGACCTCGCCGTGGGCGTACTTCGAGACCGCCGACTGGCTGATCCCGAGGACGTCGGCGACCTCGCGTTGGGTCAGCTCGCGGTCCCGGAGGGCTTCGGCCAGCATCGACCGCACGGTCGGCAGAAAGTCCTCGACGACGAGTTCTTCGATGAACTTCATTGTGGGTCCTCTTCGGCTGGCTCGGCTTTGGATTCGTCGGTTGGGTGATCGAACTCGGGGTCGTCCTGGATCTTCGAGGCTCGCGGCCCGGCCTGATCCTGGTACTTCGAGCCGCGCTCGCTGCCGTAGGGACGGGTCGAGGCGGATTTGAGTTCCGTAAAGACGAGTTGGGAGACGCGCATCCCCGGCGAGAGGGCAACCGGCGCGGCACCGAGATTCGAGAGTTCGAGGGTGATCTGGCCGCGGTATCCTGGATCGACGAACCCCGCTGTTGCATGGACCACAACCGCAAGACGGCCGAGCGACGACCGGCCTTCGACAGTTGCCACGAGATCCGAGGGGATCTCAACGCGCTCCTTGGTGGTTCCGAGGACGAAATCGCCTGGATGGAGAATGAATTCGTCGCCCTCTTCGACGTAGGTCTCGCGGACGTAGTCGTCGACCTCCTCGGCGCGATTGGGATGGATGCAGGGGATGTTGGTGCGTTGGAACTCCAGGAACTCCGAGCCGAGCCGCATATCGATGCTCGCCGGTTGGACTTGGGTGTCGAGATCGTCGATCGGGTCGACGATCAGATCGCCCTCGCCCAGGCGTTCGAGCAGGTCGGTGTCCGACAGGATCATTGTGTGCAGAGTTCGACGGCGAGTTTAAAGTTTGATTGATCAGTACTCAGCCGACCGATCCACAGCCTCTTAGCAGTCGACTCCCGAAGGTCACGGTATGAAACAGGTCATCGCCGCCCGCACCGATATCGGCATGGGAAAGGGCAAACTCGCTGCCCAGGTCGCCCACGCCTCGCTGTCGGCCTACGAGGACACCGACCGCAAGACACGAAAAGCCTGGAAAGGCGGCGGCCAAAAGAAGATCGTCGTCAAAGCCCCCGACGAGTCGACCCTCTTCGAGTTGGCCGACAAGGCTCGCCGCGACAGCCTCCCGCATGCGATCATCCGCGATGCGGGGCATACCCAACTCGAACCGGGTACACCCACGGCGATCGCGGTGGGGCCCGGCGAGGAGAACCTGGTCGACCGCGTCACCGGCGATCTCTCGCTGTACTGATCGCTCGCTGTACGGTCGGATTCGACGATTGGACGCCAACGGTTTTCGAGTCGGCGTGTGTGGTCTCAGCTATGGAGACAGTCCGCGAGGCGTCGACGTTCGAGGCGGGTGAGCCATGACGCTCGCGGCACTGCTCGAACAGTACGTCAGTCTCGGCATCTTCCTCGTTGCGGGGGTGTTGAGCGCCGTCAGCTACCTCGCGTGGCGGCGGGAACGCGACCGCCGAATGGGGACCGTCGCCAGCGGCTACGCGATGTTTGCGGTCTACGGGCTGATCGTCTTTCTGGAGTATCCACTGTTGCCGTATCTCGGCGCGAGGACGGTCGAACTGCTCGAACACGGGAGCGCGCTGCTGATCCTCGGGGGGCTCCTGACGTTTTTCGTCGCCATCTCACGGGAGTAGCGATGTCGGAGTCGGATCTCGAACTGGCGTCGCGGCGGGCCATCTACCAGCGGATCGCTGATGCTCCGGGTAGCCACTCCCGGGCACTGCTGGAGGACCTCGACTACGCCAAAGGTACCCTCCAGTACCACCTTCGCTGGCTCGCCGACGAGGGCCTCGTCGACGTCTCCGACGACGGCCAGTACACCCGCTACTACCCGGCTGCGGAGTTCGACAAGGACGACCGAACGGTGATGAACGCGCTTCGACGCGAGTACAGCCGACGCATCCTTGCTCATCTGCTCACCGACGGCCCGCTGTCGACCAGCGAGCTGAGCGACCGTGTGGGAAANGCCCAGTCGACCGTCTCGTGGCACCTCTCGAAGCTCGCCGAGGCCGGACTCGTACACCAAACAACGCGAGGGACGACGCGTCACCTACGAGGTCGACGATCCCGACCACGTCAAGTATCTGTACACGATCCACCGCCAGTCGTTCACCGACCGGGTCGTCGACCGACTCCTGGGGGCTCTGGGGACAGCTATTGAGCCGAGGCGGCGGAGGCGACCCCCCGCAGCACCAGCAGCCGGAGCAGGAAGATGTACAGCAGAAAGACCAACGACGGGGCTACCACGGGACGGACGAGTCCGACCACGTCGGAACCGATCGCGGCGGCGTGGATCGTGCCGAAGGCGAAGCCGCCGTAGGCGAAGGCGTGGACGACCCGCGGCCCCCACGGTCGACTGAACCGCCCCGGATCGGTAAAGCCGAGCACAGCAACGACGAGCATGAGCAGTGCCCCCAAACCGACGACGATGCCGCCAGCGAAGTACGACAGGGAGTAGGCCGGTTGGGGAACCTGCCCGGAGACGACGAACCACGAATCCAGGACCCCCAATCCGGCGTGGAGTAGCGTGACCACCATTGCGAACACGGAGAGTTCGATGTGAACGCGCCGGGCCGCCTCGTGGAGGACGCCGAAGGCCTCGGTGTTGTAGAGCACGCCGGTGAGGACGGCCAGATACAGCGCGGGGTAGGCCACGAGGGCGGCCCCGCGGTCGACCAGCCAGACGAGTTGGGACATTACGACGCCCCCGTGGTCTCGACGATGTCCGGACAGCCATCGGCGTCCTGATAGCCGTTTTGGGTCTCCGGACGCGTCGGACACTGGTCGCTCCCGTCGGCGATCCCGTCGCCGTCGTAATCGTTCGGAGCCTGCCGCGCCGACACCGTCCGGTCGACGAGATCGGTCTGCTGTTCCTCGACCGCGGTGGTCGCACGCACGTCGCCGATCTGCCACAGGATCGGCAGTGAGGCGACGAGGACGATGACCGCGACGACGGTGACGCGCTGTTTATGACTCATGGACATGGCGATCGAACCCCTCCGTTCGGTGGAAGACGCCGCCGTGGACGACGAGTGCTTCGAGCCCTCCCCACGCCTCGGCGAGCGAGAGCGCATCTTCNNGGGGAATGGCCGCGAGCGTCGTCGCAAGCGCGTCGGCCTCCATGCAGTCCCGTCGGGCGACGACTGTCACCGACTCGTGGCGGGCCCCGAGACGCTCGGCGGTCGGCTCGTAAATGTGATCCACCCCCGCGCGTTCGCGGCGGTAGCCACTCGAGGTGGCGACCGACCACTCGGTGTCGAGGATCTTCAAGGGTGTCTCGTCGCCGTAGGGGCTCTCGACACCGACCGGGCCTGTCGGCGGTGACAGGTCGCCGCCACCGCTGACGAACCCAGTGCGGCCCAGCCCCCCGATTTCTCTCGCTGCCCGGTCGACGATGTACCCCTTGGCGAGCCCGTTGAGATCGAGCGGGCGGGCGGTTTCGACGCGGTCGCCGTCGACGGTCACGCTGCTGGTGTCGAACGTCTCGGGGGGCGCGTCGCGGTCGCCGCTGAGATACGCCTTGAGATCGTGTTCGAGTCGGCCCTGCCGGATGTCGAAGACGCCCTCGGTTCGGTCGGCGTATTCGAGCCCGCGCCGGACGATGCGGGCGACGTGTGTATTCCGGACCGATCCTCGACTGTTGAGTCGACTGACGGCACTCGCGGGGTCGAAGGCATCGAGGTGAGTTTCGAGTTCCTCGACCGTTCGCCGGGCAGCAGCGGCCCCACTGGCAGCACGAACGCCGGTGGCGTGGACCCGAAACGAGGTGTCACAACACCGGAATTCGAGAGTGGGCGTCCCCCAACCGGTCGTATGCTGTCGAGAGCACAGACATGTCGACGGTCAGTCCTCCTCGTACTCGTCATCGTCATCTTCGTACTCCCTGTCTTCGTGCCCTTCATACTCCTCTTCGTATTCGTCATCGTCGTCTTCGTATTCCTCGTACTCTTCTTCCTCATACTCCTCGTCTTCGTACTCCGACCCTGTCTGAACGTCGGGCGTGAAATTCTCGTTGGGTTGCGGCGCATCAGGGGCGAGATCCGTCCTGGATGTGTCGCTCGGCGACTCCGCCGGTCCGGGCCCGAGACCGGGGACAGCGAGTCCGGCAGCGACGACCATCGTCAACAGTGCCCCTGCGAGCGTGAACGCAACGAGTCGATTAGTTGGGACGGGAATGCGCATGGGTTGATTGCAGTTGGAGCAATCCACACCTCCCTATAGTGTATTCGCGTCCGACCGTCGAATCGTCGTCCGATCATCGAATGGTGTGTCGACGTCGCGTCGGCAACGAAGCCCCAGCTGTTCGGGGATGCAGCCTCCCGTGTCCGAGTCAGTCGGATTCCAGCGGCGACGCCCCGCCGTAGACCCGCTCGGCGAACAGCAGCGCCACCAGCGCGAAAATCAACAGTGTGTATGCACCGGCAGCCAGCAGCGCGTCCTGGAGGGTTGCGTACTCGCCGGTCCGGAAGATGATCGCTTTTCGGACCATCGCGATCACGCCGGTGTAGATCACGAGCTGGACGATCCGCCGGGTGTTGTT
>Ga0065697_1003331_pt1 | contig 9991 bp, 7 predicted proteins | sample AntLakMe24m_08um_FD_59086 | JGI IMG/M metagenome (GOLD analysis project Ga0065697, IMG submission 59086) | Hypersaline microbial communities from Antarctic Deep Lake - 24m 0.8um v2 (version 3) | ecosystem: Environmental > Aquatic > Non-marine Saline and Alkaline > Hypersaline | place: Deep Lake... | reverse complement strand
GCTTGTTTGGTTTTAGACACACCTTCAGCAAGCAGACGTTCTAACTAAGCGGCTTTGTGAAGTACTGAGAGTTTGTTCATGCTGAACAAGTCAGATCGGAGGAGCGAGACGGCGTTGTATATGCGTGTCAGCTCGTTCTGGATAGGGTCACTGTCAGGTAGAATGCGTAGTTGTAAGAGTGGAATTCGTACCGATCTGAGCTATCGTCTTTGACATAGGAATGCCTCGTCAAGGACAAGTACATCGCAGTTACGGTTGAGGACTCTCAATCGCGTAATCCAGCCGGCGTACCTGAATTGTGAAACCTTCAGTAAACTATTTCCAAGACTGCTCACTTTGTCAGGGACGTGTCACTCAACGCGCTCTTCGATACACCCGCGGTGAATTCTCCGTTCATCTCGTCTGGCAATCTCGCTGACGAAGAGCGACTAGTCCACTTCCCGGCCTCAACGAGAGTACACGCAGGCCTCCTTAACGCGACGGTAGAGCGTGGCCAAGATCTCGTCATCGTGACACCGTCTGATAGATCCGGGTTTCTACACCTCCACGCGCTTGAGGCCCTCTTTGGACCAAAAGTAGATGGCCGTAACGCGGTGTTTCTGCTCAGCTCCAACACGGCATTCCGTGAGCGGTTTAGGCAACTGTCTCCGACGTCGATACGGCCACCACACGACAAATCCTGTTACGCGCGTGAGGAAACTCCGATAGCTAACGTGACGCAAGACGGATCCCTAGCGACAGTCACGAAGAACCTCAACCATCCCGACAAGCCCGCACGATTCCTCTTCTCGTACACGAGCACGCGTATTCCTTCGGACGCTGTCGGAGATCGGATTCGATGTGTGATCTACGACGACTCCGTAAAGTACGACGAAGAACGCCTCCTCCGATTATTGAAGTGGAAAAAGCGAAACGACGTGCCTGCGATAATCTACTTCACGAGCAATCCGACGTCAGACCTCGTGGAGAAACTACGGGGACGAGCATTCCTGTGGTCGTGGCCACCTCGGCTGTTGTCTGCCGTAGTCGAAAGTGACCTTGATAGTGGGAACGAGTGGATGCGTACCGATGAGGAGGTGAGTCCGACGACTCAACGTTCTCAGGTCGTCGCCAGGCGGGAGCAGAACCGTGTTTCAGGCCTTTCTATCGACGTCCATACGTGTGGCGACGGAGACCTTCTCACGGCACTAAAACGAGCGAACAACCGCCGAGCGAAGTTCGAGTACTTGACGCGAGAGTTGGATGCGGATGTCCTCAAACGCGGGCAGCAACTTGTACGGTACGCCCTGGGGAGTTTCCGCGAACTCTTGACTCCTCTTGACGTGGCCGACTTTCACGCACGGCGGACGACGATATCGAGCCGGCTCGCGCAACTGGACCGGTTCGCGGGACGCATCGCGTCTGACCCAGAAGCCAATCCCGCAACTGGCACGTTCCGTGACGTAGTTTCGGCTATTGAAGAGCTGGAGGATATTTGGGACGATGTGCCTGCGAGCGACAAGAAGCAGGGCGTGTTAGTTAACAACCTGCTCTACGGCGCGCTGGACAGAGGAGACTCGATTTCCGTTGTTACTGCGACAGAGAGTCAACAGCAGGCACTCACGATGTTCCTCCAGTCTGAGCACGCTTCTCTCTACCGTGACTTGGGTGACGACCTCTCGATCCACGATACTCACAGTGTTCGCTCGGCCGACCCCACGGACCACGTCGTCCTCTACGGTGCACTCCGATGGGCCGACCGCGATCTTCTTCGGACCGACGTCGCAACTGACGCTGTCGTCTTAGCGTATCCAATTGAGATGGGGCTCCTCCACTCACAAATTGATGCCGTCGAGAACTCTTTCGAATCGATCGCAAATGCCCCGTTCTGGAAGGTGATCGACAAGCTGACCCGTCTCGCTACGGACGAATCCGCAGACATCGAACGTGTGAATATCGATCTCCCCGAGTACGAGGAGCCCAGTACGAGCGATCTCGGTGGGGACATCTCCGTAGACGAGGCCGAAGGAGAGGACCTGGGTGAAATCGTTCGAGGGTACGAGACAGATTACGAGGACAGTGAAGACTTCGATCCGGCCGAGTACGAGATGTCCTCCACGAAACAGACGAGTGCTTCCGGTGGATGGACCGAGACCGACTGTCTTGACGTCCACTTTGACGAAGGCTTGTCCATGTACCTCCGGAAGGACACCGAAGTGTATTCGCTGCGTGAGGGCCACGACAAACTGTTCAAGAAGAACGCCTCCCGGCTCAAGAAACACGATATCGTCGTCCACTTGGATGATACTGACGAGATACGTGAGAACTTGTACGCGTTGATCCGTGAACGTGGGGACGTGGGACTGTATTACTACGCGAACCTGTGGAAAGTCAATCTCGAAGCTGCCTTGGAGGAGACCGGTGACGACTTGGACGACTTCGTGGAGAAGATGGAACAACAGGGTCTCAACAAGGGACACGGCACCTACGAGCGGTGGTACAAGATGGAGGTCCACCGGACTCGGTCGAAGAAGAGCTTTTGGGCTATCGCCGAAGCGTACGATCTTGAAGGCGTGAAAGAGAACTTCAGCCAGGTGTGGAACGCCGTCCAGGAGATGGAGACGATATACAGTCGTCTGAAGAAAGCACTCCGGCAGACAGCACTTCGGTCTGCCGCCGACGGAACACTTGATGACGTGATGCTTTCGGACAGTCCAGACATTCGTCTCAGCGACTTCGAGATCGGCAAGTACCTCTACAGGCTGGAAGTCCACTCGATAGACGAGGGGGTTGAAGCCAAGAGTTCCCAGATTGGTCGGTTAAGCGGACTCTGACGGAGTGAATGGCTGCTTGTCGCTACACGTCTAGCACTCGGCCTCTTTTGCTGATAGACCAGTTAGACGTAATTCTGACCCTCAAGCGTCTCCAGACAGTCATTCAGAGCATCGTAAATTTCACCGAAATCACCTGTCGTTCGTTTCTTCGTCCACGACATCGTATCCATAGTGTGGATTAATGGCTGGTAGTGGGCGACAGACGCGCGCAGATCGTTAATGGCCGAAGGCCGAACCCCGAGATTCGACTGCTTGAACCCAATCGCCTCATGGACCGCGCTATATTCGACGATTTTGATTAGATCGGACAGTAGCAGAGTGTCGAGTACATCCTGCGCAACCTCCGACTTCTCGCTGTACTTCTCGTTCCGGTCCTTGACGTCCTCCCAGTCGATTCCAGCATCGAGGAGTGCGTCTTCCCAGTCGATACCGTAATCACGAATGATGTTTCTCAGTCCGATTTCGAACTGGCCAAACTTCGCATACAGATGGAAGTACACCTCCATACTGTTGAGGTCAAAGCGTGTTACGATGCCCCGGACATCGTCTTGATCCCCCACTAGGCAGAACCGTCGCCCACGTAACCGATCCAATGTTTCATCAAACGACGCTGTAATGGGAACGATCCGGGCTTCGTCTATCTCCTTGATGTAACCGTCTGCGAGTGTACCGGTGTCGGCCCCTGTCAGTTCGGCCTTCGACACGAGACCGAGACAATCCTCGCTCTTCCGGTCTCGAACGGGTGCCGCATCGTAGTCGTTCCGTATTAGTTTGAGATAGACATTGTGGACGTCGTCGTCGGGGTAGAATGATACTGGATCCTGTGTCATGATGTCCTCCACACCGATATCGTAAGGTACTGTCAGTGCCTCCTGTACGCCGTTGAAATCAACCTCCGATGCGTACTCTGGATCGGGATCTGCGTGTGTGACGGTTGTGACTACGACATCTAGTTGTACCTGATCGTACGGCGATTCGACGGGACTTTCGTCAATATCCTCAATGTGGAAAGTAGTGAGCCGTCTCTTCAGTTCGGGTATCGCAGAATGTCCTCGCTTGCTCGTGAAGTCGGGGGTAACGAACACCAGTCGTCCCTCCGGTGCGAGCATTCTCAACCCTTGCTCGAAGAACGCAAGGTAGAGGTCCTCGTCTTGACTTGGCTCGTCAGCAGAGATAGTGTCGAACCGCATTGCCAGGTCTTCCCGGGCCTCTAGAGAAAGATCGGGTAATCTGGCTACTGGAGGATCGCTCAGGATGTACTCAAACTCCCCAAGGTCGGGTAGACTGCCGAGGAAATCAAGGTGCTGAACGTCAAGAGGGAGTTCGTCGAATTGCTCTTGGAGCTCGTCCACGAGGTCTTCGTTCGTCTCCAAGGCGATACTCTCGGGAAAGTTGAGATCGTGCCGGTCACAGTATCGAGAAACCGCTTCCACGAGTTTGCCTCGTCCGACTCCGGGGAAGAGGATTCGTTCGTCAGCCTCGGGGCCACCATCCGTGAACAGCCGGCGAACCATCTCGTCGGCGACGTCAGTTGGTATCTGTCCGACGGAGTCAGAAGCCTTCGGGTCACTCATTAGAGAGAACGAGACCCTTCCAAACAAAAAAGATGAACCTCTCCCCGAGTTCAGGTGTTCGTAGTTGGCGGAGGACGACTCGTAGACTCAGATCCCCTAAACGTCAATGTTCTCGTTCTCACGCTACGACCAACCGGCCTCCCCACGCATCACGTCGTCACGTAGATCCTCTATCGTCTCTACGATATGGTCTTCTTCCATCATCTCCACACGTCGGACTGTTAGTTCCTCTCGGAGTAGCGTTGTCGTTCGACTCACGATGTTACTGTTTGAGGGGGGATCGCCATACGTGTCTTCATCCTTGATCTCGTTCAGTGTGTCGTGACAGAGGAGATCGCCGCAAGCGTGCGTAACAGGACTGTACCGTGCGAAATCGTGGTCTAGGATATCGTTGGCGAGTTCCTGAAAACCGAGAACCTGCTTCGTTCGACTGTAATCCCGATCCTCAACCTTCCCTGAGTCTCCCTCCTCGTAGGTGAGTTCAGCACCCCACCAGATCCGGTGTAGTGCGTTAGAGTAGGCGTCCGTACCGGCTTTTAGGAATTTCTCCTCCATGTTGCTCGGACTCTCCGGATCGAAAACGTGATCCCACCGGTAGTGAACGAACTCCGGGAATCGGACGACACAGAGGTAATGCCACAGCCCAGCGTCTGCCGCTTCATTGCGTGTCAGATCGAGAGTGCGGTGGAGTGTGGGTGCTAACTCGGCATCGATTAGTGAGTCCTGAGCATCAATGTCATCGTCGGCCCGAATCTCTTCAATTCGCTCGTCCACCGGACTCAGATCTATAGATCGACCTAGGGGCTGTAAGTACGGACGGAGGTCATCCTTCGTGAGCTCACGGTCACCCGCGAGGAATCGGTTGTCGATCATCGGATGGGCTGCACTCTGTAAGTGGTAAAGCTCAGTCGTCACTTTGGATCGCCTCCTCAATCAGATTCGTGGTGTCCGACGGGATATCGTACTGCTGGTGGACCGTACGTTCGATCCGTTGAACAAGATCCGGGATGTCAACGTGACTCCGGACGTCCTCGGCAAGTTGAATCGCCGCCTCGTCGTCTCCAAGGTTCGGATACAAATCATCTATGAAGATGTCCAATACGTCTTCCTGCCAGCCGTACTCTGGTTCGCCGGTGTCTGGGCTCGTATCGCGTGCTGTCTGTAGCAGGAGCTGCGTCCAGACCGAGTGCTCAATGTAGTCATAGAGTACGTCTCGAAGTCGGGGAGGCCCACCCGTGTATCCCGTATTGTTCAGAACCTCAACCACCTGTGGGTGTTCCCTGTTCAGGTAGAGCTGCGGATTCCGAGGTGCTTCTAGACTGAGATAGTGGATGTGATTCTCGTCGGGGAAGCTGTCGTAGTCGCTGAAGTCCTCAATGATCGGCATGAGAAGGCTCCCGCCGTCATCCCTTTTGTCAAGTCGCACGATCCACGAAATCCCGTCCGCGACTCGTGCACCGACCTTAGACGCGTGTTTTGATCCACCGGATCCACCTTTCTCGGTTCTAGTGAGGAACGGCTTAATCTTCACCCGCCCACGGTAGTGGTCACGATTGATGGATAGAGTGAACTCGTGGGTTCCCCCATTGAAGGGCGAGTCGGCGAGTATCTGCCGATCTCGATTCATTGCGAGGGGATTCTCCATCACTAGTGCGAGGCGACCTGGCGTCTCCTCCCACTCGTCAAACGGGAAGACTCCCTCAACAGTATCCTGATCTACGGTAACCGTACCTTCCAACTCCAACGTCTCCCAGCTACCTTCGTCCACCAAGGACAGGAACTGATCATCCTCATCCAGTTCTCCTCTATCACCGAGAGGAGATCCATCTAGACGAAATGAATCAACGTCGAATTCAAGCGTATCTTCTTGATACTTATGCGGGAGAGACTGGCTCACTAAGCTACCGGTCCGGACGTCATCTTCTCCTTCTTCGTCCGGTTCTGCCCCTTCAACTCCCTCATTGACAGTCGCCATTATTCCTCCCTCCGTTCTGCCACGTCAACAGACACTTTCAATCTGGTCTCGACCTGTCTGTAGTCTTCTATCGAAACGCCCTCGAAGGAAATTGTTGATGTGCCAGAAGCTGGCTCTAATCGGCCCACTTGGACTCCATTCTGTTTCGGGAGTGATATCGAAACACCGGCCGTATCTGACGAGATGTTCTGTACTGGAAGGCGGTCCGACGTCGCTCTTTCCTCAGCCATCCGAATTAGTGAGACGGTGACCGCCCGGATCTCGTTTCGGTCGCTCAAAGGCTCTACTTCGCCATTGAACGACCAGTGTGTGTACACCTCGTCGAAGGAGATGTTCGTGTTTCCGGTAACACGCTGGCTACTGGGTGACTCACGATCAGCTTGACCACCTCTTGCTTCGTTTCCGATCTTGAACCGGTTCCCCAGACGCTGAGGTCCAGTCGTCCCTCGGTCAACGTCCGGTGCGACAAGTCCACGTAACGTCTCGGTCACGTCGGATTTGATACCCTCCACTGCGGTCCGGAATCCCCGAGAGTAGGAGTTCGCCAGAGTCTCTGTTCGTACCCACTCGTCGTGTTGAGGCGGCTCTGCAGCGGTCAAGAATTCCTCTACGATAGCGTCTGCGTCTCGGGGGCTCTCATCAGTCCCCCACGAACGCGCACGGCCACCAAGGAGAGCGGCGTGAAAGTCCTGATTTCCAACGACAACTCGATCTCGGTCGTAATACTCAACGACCATCCCCGCGCCTCGGACGAACGCTACCTCGTTCCGATGCTGATACTCGCCCGAATCTGCATATCGAACTAGCAAATCAAGTTGGCCGTCCGCACCGTTATCACCGTTACTCTTCTCAGGTACGTTCAGTGAGATCGTTTCCTGCGCTACATCTCCAGGTTCGTCCAGCTGGCTGACCGAGTTATCACGGTCGTTTAGACAGGTCGTGAAGGGTTCGTACTGAGGATATTCGTCAATACTTGCTTGCTTCGTCTCGCCGTCTACTTCGACTGCTACCTCCAGGTCACCACGATAAATCGCGGGCCAGAACCATTCGATCGCCATCTCCGTGATCTGGTCCGCTAACTCTTCGTTATCCAGTCGTTCTTCCGCTGTAGGTACACGGAAATCCACGACTTGGATGCTCGTCCCCGGTACGTCCGGGCGGCTCAAATAGAGGTCGTCCGCAATTGATTCGGCTTCATCTCCCCAGACAGACTCGGGCCTCGCACCTTCCTCGTCGCCATTCAGATTACCGTACCAACCGTGTCCTTGGTAGACCGTATCTCCATCTTCGGCCTTGTGCGTCGGCAAGCGCGTCCGACCGATCAGCCGTGGGGATCGATCTTTCGGGTTAGGCTCGCTCAGCGTTGAATTGAACATAACGAGTGACAGGCCCGAGTACAGCCAGAGGACTGCCTTCCCCAGACCATAACTCCCTCCGGCAGCATCTCCCGACTTGCTGCTGAATAGAACGTCTCGAACTAGAGCAGTAAAGTTTGATTCGTCAGCGTTCTCCTCGCCGAGGAGGCCCTCCGTATTCTCGTCCTTGATAGTCAAGACACGGATCTCCTCGTCATCTTGGATACGTTCGATCGCCTCAGCGATGTGCTTCCCGCTCTCCGTGTCTGTCGCTAGATTAGCGTGCTCGGACCACGTCTCAATATCGAGTGCCCTGAGATACTCGATCGCCTCGTCGTCTTGTAAGGATTCCAGCTTAAACGATACCCGTGCTGGTTGGTCGTTGTCCAACCGTGCGTCGTTTGAGTTCTGTAGTACCTCCCGAACGAACGTCTTGAGCCCAGGTTCACCGTGCGACATCGCGTACTTTGCGACGTCGTCGCCATACCTGGCATCCGTCGGTCGAGACGTAGTAAATCCCCACTCACCGCTCATCACGACACCCCACCGATGTTAGCGGAAGTAACCGCAGACAGATCGAAGAAGTGTGCGATACGACTCATAATTGTCACAATGCTCTCCAGCCGACATAAATATGTGCGGTGTGTTGTCGGTGGAGTCCCCTGATTGAGGTCAGAACTGTTCTTTTGGCGGAGTTCCAGTAGCTAAGAAGTGTGCGCCGATGAGGTCGTAGCGGACTTCACTAAGCTCGCGTGACCGACGTTGGGCGTCAGAGCTTAGCCCGTCAAGGTTAACGACAGAGAAACGCACACCGTCTCCATACTCGTTCTGTAGTTCGAACAGACGACTCGATATCGCTCCAGTCGTACCCATCTCTTGGATTGTTTGATTCCACCGTTCTCCCGTTTCATTCTCCCGCCACAGTCGGAACGCATGAACTCCGCCATTTTCGATCATATCTCGCTCAGAGAGTGGACGGGCCTCCGTCCAGTCAAGTCCCAACCAGCGGGGGGCAGTTACTTCGCGCCAAGGCTGCCACGTCGGCACGGTGTACGAGGACCGTTCCGCGATGTCCTTTAGCTCTTGCTCCAACTCGTCGTAGGAGCCGCTCACGTGTTCAGCAGGCTCCCGGTTCAGTTGGACCATAGGAGTCCACCCAACCTCTCGACGACAAATCGCCACTAAAGTCGCCTCGATCGTACGGCGATGTCTCCGATTTGAGGATATCGGGGGGTGTCGTAACAGAAACCTCCATCTGCCCACCCACAACATCAGTAATTTGCCGAAGGGGATGGGCGGCACCGTGTTTGTTTCCGGTCTGTCGCTCCGACTCGTTCACCCCGGCTGATAGACCAAGCCCTACGCGCTGTCGAACTCCTCCTTCCGCTCCCGACTCCCCGATGTACATCAAACCCGGGAGTCCGGAGTGTCTGACTCGGTAGAGGCCTGGCCGGCGGGGCAGTTCTTTTCGGAGCGTTTCCCAGTCTTGAAGCTCGAACCACCTTGACCAATTGAGTCCCATCCAGGTCGAGGACTGTGGATCTGGTTCGAGTCTAGTAAGTGGTTCAGGGACGTCGAGAGTTCGTGTCTCCTCCACACTCTGTCGTGTAATCCGGTCAACCGTGGCGAGATCTGACCGAATAATCGACTCGGGGACAGAGAGTATCCGAGCAATTGCGTCACTACCGGGGACGTACTGTGAGAGGATCCACATCGTTGCTTGTCGATTCGTCAGTCGTGTCCGGTCTACCACCGCGACGATGTCGTCGATAGCGTCTGCGGGGAACTTCGCACACGAGACAACGAATCCACTACTGTCTCCCTTTTTTTCGTCACTAACCACTTTTTTGACCTGTCGGTCATGAGCGGCCGAAACGGCGTTTCGACCGTCTTCGGTGAGCCCAATTTGATCGGCGGCCGCATCCCAACATCCGTCTGCCTCGGCCAGTACGTACAACAGTCCGTCGTCGTTCCGTCCAACTGGAAGAGGATCGAAACCCCGTGAACAGGACTTCGGGGCCAATCAGCGACTTATTTCGTACTTCTCGTAGTGCTCTCGCAAGTGAATCGGCTTCAATAGAATACTGGTCGGCGACCAACTCAACGATGTCACGGGGTATAGGAACTCCCACAAACGGATCTCCGACGTACGATGTGTTAGCTCCCCGATCCTGATACGCGTGACACTCGTTGTCGCTCATCGGAATTCTTCCAACTGGCGGTTGTTCTCACTTTTGCGCTTGGTGTCCATTCGCTCGTCGTAGTCGGTGTAGT
>Ga0065697_1000451_pt1 | contig 10054 bp, 13 predicted proteins | sample AntLakMe24m_08um_FD_59086 | JGI IMG/M metagenome (GOLD analysis project Ga0065697, IMG submission 59086) | Hypersaline microbial communities from Antarctic Deep Lake - 24m 0.8um v2 (version 3) | ecosystem: Environmental > Aquatic > Non-marine Saline and Alkaline > Hypersaline | place: Deep Lake... | reverse complement strand
TTTCAGACGAACGCTCGTGCGGTTGAAGCAGATCCATACTACGTCGACGAGGACACAGCGCGTAGTTTCAGACGAACGCTCGTGCGGTTGAAGCCGCTGCTGGATCCCCTCGTAGATCTTAGCCGTCTTTGTTTTAGACGAACCTTTGTGGGATTGAAGCACTGCAGACACCAGTTGTCTAGGGAGATTTTATTATTTTAGATGAATTAATGTGTGGTTAAAATAGTCCAATCAACCTGCCGCATCAATGATGGCCCAGAGTTTCAGACGAACTATCCGAGGTTAGAAGCCTCTATAGAGTGTTTTCTCATACCTCATGAGTGACTTCATTACTTGGATTTTGGCCGATAAGTATCACTAGCCTGTTGAATGAAATTTGTAGACGCCTACCGAAAACTACTGCCAACGTAGCAACCTCCTGTGCAAACCTTTTAGTCTATAGTCCGCGAACTATGCACTATGTCGAAAGCTCCGCCCTCCACACCGTCACCGGATGCTGGACAGACAGCACACCAGTTCTTTGTTGTCCAGGAGCTATTGAGAACTCCCGAGCTCGCACGGTTTTACACTGATTTATTGATCCATTCGCCAACGACGGTCGTTGCCGCTCGTGATCGACAAGGATTCTCGAAGAGTACAGCCTACAAATACGCCAACACACTGTCAGAGCTTGGTATCGCAACGGAACTGGACACATACGAAAACGGATCGTCACTTTGGCGTGCTGAACCAGTAAGCGGTAACTGGACAGATCAAACGACCATCGAACTCGGTCCCGTCCTGATTGCCGTCTATGGGGCGACAAGTGTCGACGACGATCTCGAACTCTTTGTCGACCGACACGGCAAGGCGGCCCTCGCTCCCGTAGTTATGGCGACAATTGAGTATCTGAAAGGCGAGACTACCCGTCGTGGTGTTGCAGATGACCTTGATATCCCTGCCGTGGAAGCAATTGCAGTCACCCAGGTGATTGAACGTATCATTACCGTAGTCAAAGACCACGATCCGACACTAACAGAGGTTTCCTTCGACGTCGACGTTCACGACCGGGCACTCGATCAGAGCCCATACCAGCGTGCCGATGAGTGAGGAACACCCATCGCCGTTTCCGACTGCACTCATCTGTGATACGAGTTTCCTGCGAACAATTGGTGGGACAGATAGCGACCCGTACCGGACGTTTATCCAGTACGTCCAGGCCGAGGATCGTGAGTTGTACCTGAGTCGTGGCGTCGTCGAGGAACTGACCGAACAGCGTGGATACATCAGTATTGACTGGGTCGACCGAGCAGCAACAACAGAGTGGATTACTACCGTCGGCGACGCACAACTGGGGGTACGGGTTCACGATGGACCTCGTGCTGGAGAAGTCATGGACCGGGTCCACGAGCGATTGGCAAAATTCGAACAAACCGACCCAGATGTGTTGCGAAAGACAGATTCAGAACTGCCTGCAGTCGCTGTGATGTTGCTCGGGTCGACATCACATGAGTCAGTCGGGATTTTGATGGATGATAGAAACGCCGAAAAAGCGATCTCCGGAGTGATTGAGAACACGTACTACGAGGGAAGAATTCGAATCATAGATATTTGGACCGCGATAGAATATATGGAGTCTCAGCAGAACTGACCACACTCGTAATCGAGTTATACGATTTCTCGATTAGAACCCAGATTAATCCCACAGGTCGACCATCCCCACTAACCAAATACGCTGCCTCAAAACACCATCTTTTGGTTAGTGAGTTCTGCTCACCAAACCTGGACACCCCTTACGCCCAATCCGATTATTCAACTATCAAAGATACTAAGAGCCTCTAACACGTACGAATTAGTAGGAAGAACCAGTCGCTCTGGGCGTTTGAAACGCCCCGGTGTTACAGCACCGAGGCTGGGCTTCCAGGGAATGAAAGCCAATGTCGACTACGACAACGTTGAGTCAAGAGTGTATCGTTCGCAACCACCCATCTAGTGGCCTACTCGTACACAGTCACACCATCCACCATCCGGAGTGTGACCAATGAGTACCACCGCCGAGGAGCTGCGCGACCAGCTAACTGAAGCCTCTATGCAGGCTGTCGACACTGAAACCCGAGAGCACATCGAGACAGCAATCGAGTTGGTCGACGAACTCTCAGGTCCTGAGTTGCTGGAGTGTCCCGTCTGCGGTCGGATGGGCTTGCCTGAGCGGATTGTCGACCACAACTGCCAGCGTGGGTCATCATACTAACTATATCGAAGCCAAGCAAGGTACCTGGGTCCCCGACACACCTCCAGAGGATACAAATCGTCAATGATAGTATTTTCAAACACCGTACCAGTAGATCAAACGTATGAAGATTTGTGAATCAAGTGCAGACAATAAGCACACTTAGATCTGAATGGCTACGCTCCACGTATTTATTGATGAAAGCGGCCAANACCATCGCGGAGAACACTATACATTAGCAGCTTGCTGGGCCGTTTCCGAGCACGATAACAATAATACCAGCCGCGTCCTTGATCCAACTAAACAGAAGATACTGGCGAGTGTCGACAAACGAATGACTGAAATAAAAGGCACCCGCTTAGCACAGAACACCCACAGACAACTGGTTTCGAATCTTGAGTCATTCACTTATAGTGATTCAACAGTGATGAACAGCCCAAGCACCTGGGACAACTCGATGGCTATTCGAGCCACGTTCCACGATGTTAATCCTGATCTCGCCGTTTCGTCTCTCCAAAATCTATTTGGCGAAGGTCGAGTCAGTAAAAATTCGATTCATCTGCTTGCACTAGTTGCTGTCCTTAATCCGGTTTTCTCTGAACGTGTTCAGTCAGCTCCAGAGATCGACAATATAAGAGTCTCTCTTGATGGTGGTATTTGGAAACAAGCATCGACAGCTTTCGAAGAGGGATTAACGCCTGCAGGCTATTCAGGCCTCCCAATAAGCGTCGCAATCGAGGATAGTAAACATGTTCCAGGGATCCAGCTTGCAGATTTGATTGCCTATCCGTGGCGACAGTACCAGCTCACTGGAGAGTACGCTGCTATTGCTGCGTTGTTGCGCAAACTCCAATTCACGAGCCGATAGCTCAGCGTTGGAACTCAGCGATTAGAACGATAGACGACGACCGAAGTCTCATTCCCCTTCAACGAGGGATCATTGTCTTCGGCGGCGTCTGCGGGTGGCATCAAGAGTCTCATTCCCCTTCAACGAGGGATCATTGTCTCTTGCGACACCCGTCTACGATATATCGTAGTTTCCATACAGTATTAATAGTATCGCTAGTATTCAAACCCTACAAGGCTTCGTCTGTAACATCAGATCTGGTACACTCTTCCATAGCACCGCCAGTGCTTCATCCGCACGAGCGTTCGTCTGTAACCCGACTCCGTGGCCCGGGTTCGATATTCGTCGTTGGCTTCATCCGCACGAGCGTTCGTCTGTAACAACTCGATCGTGCGCACGACCGCGGCGTCGTCGAGCTTCATCCGCACGAGCGTTCGTCTGTAACGCAATGAGCGACGAGCAAAGCGTCAAAGATCTGTTGGCTTCATCCGCACGAGCGTTCGTCTGTAACCATGCCCGATTCCTGGGCTGTAGCCATTCTGTCACCCACTCTCACTAAATCACTTCCGTCGACCTCCAATCATCCCCGAACACACGGGGACGACCGAAACAAGCTGAGTAGGCCAAGAGAAAATCAACATCCACCGGTTGGTCGACGCGAGTTACAGAATTACAGCGAGATGACTATTGAGGTAATCGACAAATTCTCGGAACCAGACCGCCTAGAGTATCTCGTCTGTGGGCGGGTAGGCCTGTCCGAGCGGATCGTCGACCACGATCAGGTCGACACCGATCTCCAGAAATGGAAAACGATTCGTCGTAATCTGGTGTTCGCAAACGGTGCGGTTTCGATTTCGAGTACCCAGCGATTCATGAGCGACAACCAGTCGACCTCGAAACCGAGTGCATCATCATAATTTGATGACGGACTGTGGTCGTCTCTCTAACAAACATCTCGCGTTTGAAGTGTACCCTCAGTATTTTTCTTCGAATACCTTGATTGCGTGTTCAATAGCATCTACTCCTGCAGTGATCCGACGCTCTCCAATTCGCATGAGGCCCTGTGGATTGTAGTTTTCTGAATAGTCAAATAGTCGATTGATGTGCCGTTTTGGAATCGACAAGGAAGCGAAGTTCGAGATTGTGTAGATGTGTTTCGACGGAGCATCTTTCCAGAACGTAGTACTGGCCCATTGTGCATCATCTTCGAATGTGATCTCGATTCGTCCGATTCCAACATAGCTATTATTTTGATGAAATAACACGAGATCGCCTGCTTCCATTTTGTTGAACAGCCAAACCACACGGCAGAGTTTTTGAGCAATTAGAGCCTCGTAAGGCGGTTGTACCCACTACAACAATACCATTGATCAAGTACGACATGTACGAGGTGAATCTGCCGTCTGGGGGTTTTGGCTTTGGAATAGAGTAACAACAGAAGTACGACACAGTGGGGGTCTTTGGATGCAGCAACAAAGAAAAACCAACCAAAGAAATATCCAATAACCACGCACAGTCACTACGTATGATAGATAATTGGGCTCCGGAGAATATGCGCTCCGAGCTCCCGAAGAAAATCAAACAAATACGGGTCGACCAGGGCTACGATCCAAAAATAAAGCCAACTCATCGCTGGCTAAGAGAAAATGGATTCAGCTATTTTCTAAAGCGTGTTCGAGAACTTGAGGACAAGCCAGATCGATGGCTGATAGAAGAATGCGGATTCGTGAAACAACGGAAAGACTGGCCATGCACACGCAAGCAGACTATTGATCGGGTCGAAGAATGGGTACAGTACGAAGACGAGGTTGGAGAACGAATTAACGACACCAGCGTTGATTCGGCCCGGAGTCATCTCAGAAAAGCAATGCAAATTGCGGAGGTATGGATAGGGACGAGCGATATCTTAGAACTCGGCCGCGGAGAGCCCGCTGTCTGTGCACGACGGACAAAACAACTAATGCGTGGCTTTCGGGGTGAATTTGATAATTCACAGACACGATATAATTACATCACAACCCTTCGGGATTTCATAGCACAGATGGCAGACGATGCGGTGATTGATTACGATCAACTCTCATCACGGGTTGCAACGTGTGGATGGGGCGGAAACAATAGTTCAATGGTGATCTCGCCCTCGACATCGATGGTCAAAGCATACGTCGACGCCTGTGAGACACGCACCGAACAGATGATCATACTGGCCCTCGCAGTCATTGGGTTGCGTCCCAGCGATATTTGTGACCCAGATGCGATAGCGAAGCTCTATCTCGATGCTGAGACACCGTGTGTTGAATTCACCAGTCAGCGAAAAAACGGTCCAGGGATGGTGCCAATCGTATTTGGTGAGGAGTTCATCCAAGATTTCGTCCGTCTTGTTTCTCTCTCACCAGGAGATCATGACGCACTCATGCCGAGTTCCGATTCGAAGTCGGGATCAAGGTCGACTGAATGGCTTCGAAACCGTGTCGAAGAGATCGGTGAACGGACCGATGCAACACTTCCATCGGGAGACAAACCCACACCAAAACATTTCCGACAATACTGGTTTACAGCATTCAGTAGTGCCTATACAACATATCTCGAACACGCCGATATAGTAGCCACAATGCAAGGGTCGTCGTCAGGCCGTGTCTCTGCAAATCACTACTTTGACGAGCGTGAGACCTGGTTTAACGAGTTCGAAAAAGTTGCCAAATTTGAGTTATCTGAACCATTCACTGATTTCGAGCCAGCAGATGAAGTCGGACGAATAGATGTTGGCGAAGTAACTGTCGACGACCTCGACAAAACATTCTCTGTCCGTGAGGCAGTCGGACAGGTTACCTTGGATGGTTGGAAAAGCCTCAAAGCGATCTCTATCGTTGGGGCAATAGTATATCCAACTACAATTGTTAGTCTATCTGTTGGATACTCAGCGATCAGTTGGAGTAAATTAAAACAGCGTGGTATAGAACTTGATCCAGATCTTATTCCGTATTCTGAGATGTCTCTACAACGAAAGACTGCATTGGTAAGTGCCATCACAGTAAGTCTCAGTATAGCTATTGGCACATTGTATAGCAATGGAACACTTGGACAGCTTGCAAGTGGTAATATTAGTGAGGGGCTACCAATCATAATTGGAGTACTGTACATGATGTGGCTTGCTAACAGGACATTTCCAGATCCAAGAGATGTTCTCCAAAACGCTACAGAATAGATACGAAATGCACCTACATCACAGTAGATTACATTCATGAGTTAGTTTCTGATGAGAACAAACCGTGGAACGGGTCGACTGGATGTCGCCGATTGACTACGAAATCCTCTCGTTTTTCGAGAGTCACAACATCATCATCAACCCATCGAGCCTCGCAGCCAACATCAAGTACGAGAGAGGATACGTCGCTGATCGGTGTTTGCTGCTCATACAAAGCGGGATCTTGGAGCAACTCTATGGTCCAAAATACCGACTCACCGATCTCGGCGAACGGTTCGTCGAAGGCGAGGCCGACGCGAGTGAGTTAGTCGACGACGGCTCTCACTAACAAGATTGAAAACTGAGACTGCCGAAAACACCACTTGCTTGGTTAGTGGGATTCAAACGCCTACCGGTCCAACACCGACGACAACCGGCTGGCATCGCTCCCTTCCTCGTCGTCGACACCAAGATACGCATACAACCCATCCCGACTCGATGTCTGCATTACGATCTCGCCCTCACCGTTGAACTCACAGATTTTTCCTTCGCCACCGAGCAGGCTGGCACTGATACTCCCGACGCTTGTGAGTGTATAGTTGAGGCTCGCGTCGAATAAGACAACGTGTTGGACGCCAACACCATAGGTTTCCGAGCCGTCGAGCGTGATCGTCCGACTACCACCGAGTGCGGCAACGAACATCGTGCCGGTTCCAGAGACCTTCGTGAACGCAATCCCTTCGTCTTTGAAAAATTCCACTTTGCTCCCTGATTCGTAATCAACGTCCAACTCTAGTTCACCGCCGAGATACGTATGCGCCCGCGTGTAGACAGTCTCGCCACCGAGGTCGACCGACTGGATCTCGCAGGGAAACGGCACGGTCAATTCAACCCAACCATCTCCGTCAGCAGTCAGTGTATTCTGGAGCTGTGTCTCACCGCTAGTCAAGGAACTCTTGATCGAACCACGCAACCCGCCTTGCCCAGTTCCAGTAGAGGCTGTTACGTTCGGCGATTTCGCAGCGATTGCACCTCGCTGGGTAACGAACGACTCGCCATCTTCGAGTTCGACTGTCACGGTGCTGTCTGAGCCAACGTCGTTGATGATGTAGTCCATCCTATCGGTTTCTTATACGTCACTTATCAGAACTCTCGTGGATACTGACTGGTTTTAACAGCGGCCAGTCTGTGGATACTCTCAATGGTCAACCCCGGCCGACTCCTCTGGCGAACGTTCGTCCGCGGTCTCTACAAGACAACCAACCTCGATTCACCGTATTCGGCTCATGACTACGGCACCAACTGGTCGAAACAACGTCGACGTTGTCTCGACCGCGACGATCACACCTGCCGCGTCTGTGAGACACCACAGACAGCACTCGATCGGGAATTGTCTGTTCATCATATTCGCCCCCGATCGATGTTCGACGGTACGCCCCGCTCGATGAATGCACTGGATAATCTCGTCTCGTTGTGTCCGAGCTGTCACGGTACCTTCGAAGGCCAATTCGTCGAATGCACAGTCTCGGAGTTCGTCCGCCGCGCCCGCGAATCGAATGGTTAACGGTCAGGACTCTCAATCTCACTGACATAGCATCCGTTTATAATTACAACGTACAGTGTGCTGAGTGCGGCGAGATCGACACACCGAGTCGACCAAACCACTGGCTCAAATGGATCGCCGGGATGGCACTCGTCTTCGGCGGCATCGGCTTTATCATTGGTAGTGTCGCTGGGGTAGCAACTGCTGGGATCGGGTTCGTGGCGTCCGTATTCACCGTTCCAATCGGGTTATATATCGGCTACAAAGTCGGCTCGATCGGCGCGGAGCTCCTGGATGGCCCGTCGTGTCCACAGTGTGGGTCGACACACGACACTGGCGGGTTGCTCCCGTTCTGAATCGGACTATCTCACTAACCAAACTTCGGGATTTTCTACAAACGATTTTCTAATTTTTGGTTAGTGGGATACAGCCGGTCGGACGATTCGAACTGCGTGACTGCCTCACCGGGATCGAGGACCTGTCGACGTGCGTACTCAAACACCGAATACAACGACCGCCACTGTAGCGATNACNTTTGTTGCAGCCACGAATCCGGTGGCTACTGCGGCTCCGGCCGGGATATATACATGGAGTTTCGGTTTCCATTGACCAGCATAGTACAGCGCGGAATACGCGAACACTAGCGCAAACATTTTGAAAATAATAAATGAACCAAAGCCATACGAATCAATCAGCGCGGCCACGACCGGGTTGTCCTCTTTGAGACCGACACCGAGCGAAATATAGGTACTAACGAGATCGGCAAGGCTGGCACCGATGAGCAATGCCCACCACACACGCGACCAGTAGGCAATCTGGTCAGCGGTCTCAAGCTTTGAGGGCATTTATATCAATAATACTTAGAGTCTATATTCTTTCAAATAAATCACTGTTTTAGCAATTATTCAAACTCATATGTGATTGTCTGTTCAACGCTGTTAGAGTTTGATTCGAGTTTGATGCTGACTGTATCTCCGGGGCTAACTTCAGATACATCTGGCACAAACCTAATTTTACCGAGAGAATCTTCGGACCCTCCACCAATAGCGGTTTCAAACCCGCCATCACTCCCCGTTCTCACTGTTATCTCTTCTTCGGTGATGTAGTTTGGATATGGATTGTCGACCTCGTCATACGCAGTCAACGTTCCTTGGTTTGGGTCAATAACACTGACTGTGATTTCTTCATTCCCAACAGGACTGCCAGCCCCATCAACAACGCTGACTGTTATCTCATTAGCAGCTCCTGTAGTATCTTGTTCGAAAGAACCGCCGATACTGGCGACTACACCTTCGCCAGCGCCACCCCCGCCCCCACCACCGCTGCCACTGCCAGATGAGCTACCTGTACTCCCAAGACTGTATGANNTNGATCCATCTTCCCAGATAACACTCACATCCTCGTTGCCAGTAGTATCACTAGCGTCAACTTTGACAGATGTCCCTGCGCTCACNGTCCCTGTCCCTGGCCAATCAGTGACATTATCTGCNACACCGTCGGGGTCGTCGATTCGAATCTGAAGTGCATCGGCATCAATACTCTCGCCTTGGGTATGCGTAATTTCCCACCCATCTTCGTAGTCAAATTCAAACGCTGTAGTCGGCGCAGGATCACTCAGTTGGTCTGTATAACCGAGTGTCACAGCAGCAATCGACGCCGAGATAATCACGACGATCGCGACGACAAGCACTGTTGCAATAACAGGTGAGACACCGCGGCTCTCACCAGTTCTGGTACTGTTGAGTCCCAAGATGTTATTCATTATACGAGTGTTNAATTTGACGAATATAAAACAGTAGTGTTGAGTGTTAGAGAAAGACGGCAAAGAGAAAGATCTCAAAATCAATTCTCACTAACCAAATCTNCGAATTTTCTTCGAAGAACCTTCCAAAATTTGGTTAGTGAAATACAGCCCGAACCGTCACCCCTTGAACCCCGTATTTCGGCGTCCGAAGGTACTAAGAAGCCAGAATACATGCGAATTGGTAGGAAGTCACAGCCGCTCTCGGGCGTTTGAAACGCCCCGGTGGTACCAGCACCGAGGCTGGGCTTCCATAGAGGTAACCCAATGGATACTACGCAATCAACCACAGATAAGAGCACCGCCGACAGCCGAACAACCGCCGAAGCACTCCGCGACGAGCTGGCCGCCGATCTCCCACCGACGACGCTGATCGAGTGCCCGGAGTGCGACCGGGTTGGGCTGCCGGAGCGAATCGCGGTCCACGACTGTCTGTAGTCGCTGGGCGTTACCATATTGTGGTAACGGCCGCG
>Ga0065697_1003327_pt1 | contig 10101 bp, 15 predicted proteins | sample AntLakMe24m_08um_FD_59086 | JGI IMG/M metagenome (GOLD analysis project Ga0065697, IMG submission 59086) | Hypersaline microbial communities from Antarctic Deep Lake - 24m 0.8um v2 (version 3) | ecosystem: Environmental > Aquatic > Non-marine Saline and Alkaline > Hypersaline | place: Deep Lake... | reverse complement strand
ATCGCCCGGTCGCGGGCGGGGTTGCCGCCGCCACTGTCGCCACCCTTCTCGACCTGGGCGTCGGCGAGGTCTCGGAGGAGCTCGTTCCTCGTTTCACCCAGCTGGTGCTCGGTCTCCCACTCGTCGAGGATGGCCTCGCTAGTGGGTTGCTCAGAGACGCTCGCCTGGATGTCGGTCAGGGCGTCGATCTGCCTAGACTGGTTCCGCCGCCCCATCGCCCGGTCGCGGGCGGGGTTGCCGCCGCCACTGTCGCCACCCTTCTCGACCTGGGCGGCGACCTGCACTTCCATGTTACCGAGCTCGTCTTCGACCGTCTGCCGTGCGCTCTTCAGCGCCGACGAGGAGACGGTCGCCTCGAACACGGCCTCGGTGGAGAACTCAGTCACGCCTGCTCACCTCCGTAGAGCGGGTGGCCGAACCGGCGGAGGAACGGCAGCACCGTGATGAACTCCTCGAGGTCGTCAACCGACCAGCCCTTGCGGACGTCGGTCGGCGTCGAGCCGGTGTGGTAGGCGACGATCATGATGGCAAGAGTCAGTTGGGCTCGTTCTGAGACGTCGTTGTCTCCCTGCGCCGCTCGGCGTAGCTCCGCCGCTCGGGATTTCCCTTGGCGTTGGCCTCCGTGACCTTGCCCTTCAGGTACTGGACGACGTGCCAGTCGACGTCGATGGAGTCACTCCGCATCGCAGCCACGCGGTCGTGCATGGCTTCGTCGCCCTCGAGCCACGGTGCGTCGACGATGCCGGCGCCAGTCCAGAAGACGTCCCGCATGGTCGAGCCGGCCTCGAACCCCTGCCGGTCTCGGGCCTGGCCACGTGCGGCCTCGAGCAGGTCACCGAAGCGCATCCGTTCGTCGACGGTCAGCTCCGCGATTGCAAAGGCTGCATCGCGACCGTACTCGTCGGCCAGCCCTTCGAGCGCGGCAAGCTGCTGGTCGAGGCGGAGTCCCTCCTGGTCGAGTGCCTGTCGCTCGTCGGGGTCGTCCTCGGCATCGGCCTCGCGAGCGATGTCGTCGAGGCGCTCGTCCAGCTCGTCGACAGCCTCGCCGACAGTCGTGGTAGACGTGTCTCGAGGCATCAGAGGGCACTCGCAGTATCAGTCTCGAGCGTTGAGGTCAGCGTGTCGACAAACAGCTCGGGAGACTCAGTCTTGTCGCCATCAGCGTTCCCAATTTCGTCCCACGAGTGGCTGTCGGGGGTGACTCGCGGCATGTCGATGGTCAGTGTCTCCGACCCGTTGCCGGCGACGAGTTCACCAGGCACGGAACTGACGCTGTTTACCGACGTCGTCGGCGCCGTGGAGTTCCCGTAGGTGGTGGTCAGGAGGTCGGTCGAGTCGACGATCTTCGTGGCCGAGAGTGTGTGTTCTTCGGCGCCGAGGACGGCGTCGGTCGGCTTCCGCTCCCAGCCACGCTGTGGCCGGATGCCTGTCTGAATGGTCAGGCTGGCCGACTCCATCTTTCTTCTGGTCGGTGCTGTCGAGGCTCAGGTTCCCGCCGTGGAACACGAACGGGTCGCTGGTCGTCGACGGCTCCGAACCGGGCGTCGCACTCGTGGCGAGCTCCTCGTCGGCGAAGAAGCCTGTCGCGGAGAACGTGATCGTCTCGCCACGGTTGATGGTGAGCTCGATCTGTGGGAAGCAGACGCCTTTGAGCGCTCGCTCCGCGAAGCCGTTGATGTAGTCCAGTCCAACGTAGAAACGCGCGCTCTGGGCCCGCTGGGTCGTCACGTCCCAGGTGTACTGGTAAGGGCCGTCGCCAGACTCTGACGGCGGTGAGCCGAAGACGTGGTTGAGCAGCCAGCAGGTGTCTTCGGTGACCGTGCCGGTGACGGAGATGGCACCCTCGAACGTGGTTTCGATGCTCTGCTTGGCCTCTGTCGAGAAGTTGCGCAGCCGCTGCAGCGCGTTCTCGATCGTGAGGTCATCAAGCTGGGCGTCGATGCCGACCGCTTTGTAGTCGGTGTCGGTCGGCGTGCCAGCGTAGTTGTCGACGGGCTCGTGAAGCCACGCGAGGTCTCCCGCGCCGCCGCCCGTCACAGCTGTTCACCTCTGTTCGTGTATGTCGTAATCATGGTTGGTAAGTCGATTAGGGCAGCGTCTCGTGACCCGTCAGTCGGACGTCGAAGTCATAGCGGTAGTAGTCCGCCCACTGGTCGGACTGTGGGGCGTGGTTCTCGACGTAGAGACTCTTGAACGTGATACGTGGGTGGTCGATGGGCGGGAACTCCCGCCCGGCCCAGAGCGCGTCGGTGATCTGGTCGACCAGCCCGTCGATGGCGTCGAACTGGACGCCATCCTCGCCGGCCGGGTCGATGTGCCCGTAACCGCCGGAGTAGCCCTCGATCCGGACGCCGACGATGCGCTCGACGTTCTGGTCGAACTCCGTCCCGATCGGCTCGCCGGCGACGTCTGCCAGCGTGGCGCCGACGTAGTTCGCGTCCTGCAGGTCGGCCGTCCGCGACTTGATGTTGCCCTCGAGGACCTCAGAGTCGTCGCGGTTCACTCGCTTGAGTGGGTGGGTGACCGGCTGGGCGTCGACGACGCTCTGCAGCGTCTCGAGGACCCAGTCCACCTCGGCGCTCATCCTGTCACCTCACGCCGGAGCCACGCCAACCCGTCGCGGACGAACCGCGATTCGGGCAGGCCGCTGACGTCGGTGCTCGGGAGGAACACGCGCCAGCCGTCGCCCTCTTTCTCGAACTCCTCGCGGACCCACTGCGGCGGCTCCTCCCAGACGAAGCTGAGGATGTCGTTGCCGTCGACGGTGTGGTCGGAGGTGCCGAACTCGAAGTGTGGCGCGGCGGGATGGTACCAGCCCCAGCGGGCGATGACGCGGTCGTCCTTTCGAACGATCGCCGGCTCTGCGAGCGCCTCGATCACCGGGCCGACGTTGTAGTCGTGGCGCTGGCCATACTCGGTGAGGATCTCTTCGCTGCGCTCGACGGCACCCTGGACGGGCCCGTCGTCGGCCAGCATCCACTCTTGGATGTCGTCGAGCAGTGCCTCCTGGAGCTGGTCCTCGAAGCTACTGTCGAGCGTGGCCATCAGCGGTAGACCTCCAGGAGGTCCTCAGCCCGACTCTCGAACTTGCTCGCCAGCGTCTCCACGCTGCTCACCCGAGCGTTGTCGGGTATCTGGACGGCGGCCTCGTCGACGAACATGGCGGCGGCCCGCAGTGCCACCGCACGCCGGACGTTCTGGGGGATACCCTCGTGACCGTAACTAAACTCCATGTAGACCGCATTGGCCCAGGAGTCCAGGACGTATTCGTCATCCTCATTCTCTTTCAGGAGGTTCGTGACGTCCACGTAGAGCCGCGACCAGCCGTGGTTGTTGGTGCGGAGGTAGTAGTCCTCGCCACTCGGCGGCCAGGACCCCTCGGTGTAGTCAGCCGAGGCGGCCCAGTCCTCGTAGGTGCCATCCTCTTGGCGGACGTGGAGCGCAGCAACAGTATCGGCGTCGCGACGGTCAAGACTGATTGCCGCGTAGTCACCCTGCGCTGTTTGGGGCTCGATACCGGCATCGTCGGCGACAAGCACGCCACTGGTCGGGATACTGTACTCATCATCCCGCGTTTTCGGCGCGGTCGGGATGGCGATCTGGTCGGCCTCGGTGAGGATGTCGGCACCGGCTGGTGCGTACCAGTGACGCATGAGCTCCTTTTCCAGCGGCTCGGTCTGGGCCTCGATAGCGTCGATGGCCAGCCGCGTGTCTTGCGAGAGGTCGCCCGGAAGCTCCGATTTCTGGAGCGCGCTCCGGAGGTCCTCCAGCGTGCAGTATCCCTCAGGCATGGGTTACTCCTCCAGTTCGTCGCCGTGGTAGGGACACTCGGTAGCCGGCCGGTCGCAGGTGTCACCGTCAGCCATTTCGACCCCGCAGATTTCGGCATCGCCCTCCGAGTCGTTAACCAACACATCGCCGCCGTCATCGCCCGACTGTTGGTTAAGCCCGCCGTCACCGTCGACGCGATCGAACCCCCACTCTTCGACGAGGTACTCGGCGCGATCGCCGTCGACGTTGACTGTCTCACCCTGCTGGACAGCAAACCCGTCCCGGTGGCGATAGTTACCGGGGCCGCTGTCCTCGGGGAGGCGGACGGTTGGCATTACGACCGCCCCTCAACGAGGAGTGTCGTTGTCTCTCCAGAGAGGTCAGTTGCATCGGCAGCCTCTTGCAGCGGGCTTCCGGCCGACCCCGCCCCCGTGTACACGACGATCGTGCCATCGTCAGCCCGGTATGTCGCGAGGTAGCCGCTTTGAGTGACGGGCTCCTCGAAGTAGACGCTCTCGATGGAGTCCAACGGGATATCGTCCGTATCAAGCGGTTCGCCGCCTGCGGTGTAGTCAGCGTCGAACGCTGCATTGACCCGGACCCGTCGGCGGATGCCGCCGTCCCAGATATCCTGATCGATTGTGTAAGTGATTCCCATTATCTCTCCTTAGGCGACGTTGTTCGCGATTGCGATACCGTCGGCATCTTCGACCTGGTAGTCAGTCCGGGCCAGCATGTTGTAGATGCCGTAGAGGTCACGTCGGACGACCGCCTCACCCTCCGTGGTGACGCGCATCATCACGTCACGTTGGACAGCCCAGACGAGGTTGTCGGGGTTGACCAGCATGATCTGGTCGTCCGGGAACCCGACCGGCGTGACGATGGGCTTGCCATAGGGTGTCGGCTCCTCGCCGGTCATCAGCATGGCGTCGCCGGACGCCGTCGAGCGGTCTGTNAGGTAGTCCTTGTAGTCCTGCTTGGTGTTGAGCGAGGTGAGCCACACCAGCCCCTCGGGGTCTCGACGGTATTTGGCGTCGAGCGAGGTCAGCAAGTTGTTGAACGCGCTCTTGTCCACGGCGGCGTTTGCGTGGTCGTACTCGTTGGTCCCCTGGTCCTTTGCCGTCTTGATCCAGCCGTCGTTGATCGACAGGAAATCCTGCGACGCGCCACCGGACGCGTCGGTTGTGTCGCCGTTGAACGCGAGGTCCTCGGAGTCGATCCCGAACTGGTTGGCGAACTTCTGAACCAGCAGGTCTGCAGTGCCTTCATACTCGATGGTGTCCTCGACGGTCTCCATCGAGACCTCCCACGGCAGCTCCATCTTGACCGTGTCGATGTCGATGGATCCCGTGTTTGGCGTGTTGAGACCACCCTCTGTGGACTCAGTCGCCTCTCGAAGCAGGCGGTCCCCGACACCCAGCTTGTCAATCTGGGCCTTCGGGGCGTCGATGGGCTCGAACCGCACCTGGTCCATGATCTGCGGCGCGTCCTGGACCATCCTGAAGAACTCCTCGAACTGCTGCCGGTTGAGGAGCCCGCCGGCGTTGAAGTCACCCGTCGTTACCTTTTCGAGATTGCGCTGCGCCGTCGACATCAGGCATCACCTCCGGGGAGGCCGAGAGTGTCGTCCCATGCCTTGGACGTCTTGCGGTTGGTGGGCTGGGCGGGGCCGCCTGCATCCACCTGCTGGCTCGCCCCCGACGCTTTGGCGACGTCGTCGATGCGCTGGGCGTTCTGTTCGGTGGACTTCTGGAGCTCCTTGGCCCATTCCGGCGCGCCCTCGAACGGGTCGCCGCCACCCTCGCCGTCGGGGTCGGCGTCTTTCTCACCATTGTCGCCCTCATCGTCGCTCTTGTCGAGGGCGGCCTCGATCCGCTCGTTGTTCGTTTCGATTTGTTCCTTGAGGTTCTTCGCCCACTCAGGGGGCTCGTCGTCAGTGTTGTTGTCGTCAGTCATATCTGCGGCGGCATCTGTGCCGCCATCATCCGGGGTGTCGCCCCCGGGGGCGTTCTTGGCTGCCTGTGCGTCCGCACGCCCGCCGCCGCTGCCGCCGGTTAGCGTGTTCAGAAACGCCGTCGCGGCGCTCGTCAGCTTGCTCTTTGCACCGGGATCGCCGGCCCCCTCGACGTTGATGCCGCGGTCGAGGACGCTCCACAGGCGCTCGGCATCCTGCTCGGAGTGGCCGCGTTCCTGAGCCTCCTCGATAAAGCCGTCGCGGTTGCCGAGGTGGTCGGCCAGCCGCTTCTCGGCCGTCGCCGCGCGGGCCTTGCTTGTCAAGAGGATCTGCGCCTCTGGCACCGCCGGGATGTCGACCGCACTCACCTCTTGGACGATGCCGTCGACGAGCTCGAAGTACTCTGCAACGTCAACCTCGTCGGGGACGGTGACGTCGTCGGGCAGGTCCTCGGGATCCTCGCCGTTGTACGCCCAGTCTGCATTGACAACGCCGATGGAGTGGCCGTCGAGGATGCCGTCCTCGACGAGGCTCCACAGCTCGTCGTCGTGGTAGGCCCACGTCTGGACCCACGCCCCCGCATCGACAGTGTCACCGCCGATTTCTGCGGGCTCGTCGAGCACTTCGTTGCGCTCAAGCGTCATCCACTCGGAGGGCCACACTGCGTGCATGACGCCACCGTCGGCCTCCTCGACGTCCATGAACGCGCCGAACTGCGCGGCAAACGCCTCGATGGTCTCCGGTCGCTCCCAATCTCCTTGATGATCGACCGTGTTGGGGGCCATCACGACGCCGGTCGCCGTCTGGGCGTCGTTGTCCTTGGCAGCGTAGTCGACCCGTTTGGTGAGCTGTCCGTCTCGGTCAGTCATGTGTCAGTCCTCCGCGTCGTCGTCGTTGGCGTCGGCGTCAGCGTCCTCCTCTTGGTCTGCAACCTTTGCGGTTGAGGCCAAGCCACGCTTTTCGCCGCGCTCTCGATCTGTCTCAGAATCAGACATCGTCGTATGGTGCCGGACTGCCCCGCCCCGGCGAAGGCCCCTGTCGTGGAGTCGAACCACGAACCGTCCAGTCAGGGGTGCAGCGTCAACACGCAGTCAGACAATCCGCCGGTACTCGAAGTCCCACTTGATGTTGCGGTGGTGGTACTTGCCTTTCGAGGCGGCGTTCAACAGCGCTTCATGGACCTGCGCGGGCACCTCGTAGTACTGGTAGACCCGACCGCCGCGGAACTTGATTTCGAGTACCTGCAGGAGGTCGTCATAGCCCACTTCGCTTAGATTTGAGGAATCCACGCGGACCCGGCCCCCAATCTGCTTTGTCCGCGGCGGGCGGATCGGGTCGTCCTCTGCCGGCGGGCCGTAGGCGCTGTCCTTCCCGTCAGCAGCTTGTCGCTGCATCGGGTCCGAACTGTCGTCGTCGATGTCCGCCAACAGGTCCTCGCCTTGCTCGCCATCAAGTGGTTCGAGACCGAGCTCCTCTCGGGCCTCGTTTATCGTCATGGCGCCGCGGGCGGCAGCGATCCGGGTCCGGGCGATCTCGGCATCGGTCTGTCGGGTGTCGACGCCGCGGCTGTGGAATTTGACCGTGTAGTCCGTGACGCCGAGTGCGTCGTGGACGGTCTCGTAGAGCAACTCAGCAAACGCCTCTTGCTTGGGTTGGATGACCGTCTCGATGTAGCCTCTGCGCTGGGCCTCGGCGTCGGTTGAGAACGACCCGGACTTGATCTGCCCAGCCTCAATTGGCGGGACGTCATGTGTCTTCAGGATTTCGTGTTCGTTTCGGTCGCGGAACTCCTGAAAGCTTGCGTCCTCGTCGATGCCGACCGTCAGCGGCTCGACCCGGATCTTCAGGTCGTCTTCGTCGCCGTCGACGCTAATGCCGCCGGACTCCTTCAGCAGCTTCTCAGCTTCGAGGACGATTGTCCGGTGGTCGTTATCTCGCATCCCGTGGAGGAGATCGTGGATGTCCTCGCGTGCCTCCTCAGTGAGTTCGCCACCCTCGACAATGACGGCCATCCGCGGGACGGCGTTATTCTCGAAGAAATCGATGTTGAACTCGCGTGCTGCGTTGTCGCCCTGCACCGTCGGGAGCGCAGGGATGATGTCGGGGCCACCGTAGTAGGTGTAGAGCGGCGAGTGATTGCGCTTGAAGATGAGTTCGTTCGCGGGGTTCGTCAACCGATTTGCCAGTCCGGCCCGTTTTGCCGTCGACGAACGTCGGCGGGTCTTCGTACCGGTCGCCGGCGTTGCCGAAGTACTGCAGCCGGGCCCGGCGCAGTTGGACATACCCCGGCTTTTCGCGCCGGCGGCGGATAGTCATCGCCGGCACGTAGGCCAGCCCCGTTGGCGTCCCGTCGGTTGCCGTCAGCATCTCGATGGAGAGCCAGCCGATGGCCTCGAAATCGTTCCACGCCATCTCCAGGACGTCCGCTGGCGTTGAGCGCTCGGAGTCAACTGGCCCAACCTGCCAGTCCGAGTCGCCGCTGGACCAGAACTCTTCTGCGACCGCCTTCTGACTCTCGTCCGGGTCCTCGACGTCCGGGTGGGGGACGATTTCGAGGCCGTAGCCTGCGACGTTGCGCCCCTTGGAGTAGACACATTTGGCGTGGGTGGTGTTGATTTCGAGCAGCTCCGCCATTTGCGTTGGATCGAACGGGGGCTTGATCGCGCCGCCGCGAATCTGCCCCTGGTACTTCTCGTCGAGTTGCTGGGTGCTCTCGGCCTTTTCAGAGATGCTCTTGGTTATCTCGCTGTACGCCCCTGTCTGCGTGTCGTAGTCCTGAGTCATGGTTAGATGCCGGAGACCCCGCTGTCGTCGTCGTTGTTGTTGGCGCCGTCGTTCGGTGTCGCCGGCGTGTGGGTAAATAGCGCATATCGTAGCGCGTCGAGGGCGTGATCGGTCGCCGCGGCTTTGCCGACGTGCTCCTGTTTGTAACTGAGGTACTCTTGGACCAACTCGCTGCAGCGGTCAGTAACGAGTAGCCCCGGGCGACCCTCACCGTCGGTGGCCAGACGTCCCCGGACGTGGTCGATCCCACCATCCAGACTCTTCTCGGCTTTCACCGCCGGCCAGCCAGCCCGCCGGAACTGCTCAATGTGGGCGGGCTCGTGCTCGCAGTAGACATAGCCATGTGGCCGGCCCTCCAGCCACGCATCGGCGTCGTGGACGTCGTCGGGATCGACCACCTCAGCAAGCTGTGACTCAGACGCGTAGAAGTGATCCCACGCAACGTATTGGTCGGCGTGGGTCTTCCGGACGTCGACGACGACGCGGGGGTCGTTCCAACCGGCGTCGTAGCCGTAGATGGCCCAGTCATCGACGAGGCGCTCTTCGAGGGCTTCGGCGCCCCGGACGTGACGCTTTCGGGAAAACCCGTCGTAGACCAGCCCCTCCGCAGCAGCAAAGCCGCCGTGGAGGCCCTGCTCTTCGCGAGCCGTGCCCTCAAACTGATTCTTGATCTTCTCCAGTCCGTCCTTGGGCAGCAGGGTGTTGTGCTCGGTCGAGGCGACGATNACCTNCATGCGAGTCGGCCCAGGGGAGCTCCTCGTCGTCGGGTCCTACCTGGCGCTCGGTGACGTCGTAGAACTGGTTGTACCCATTCCCGGTCGACGTCCAGAGAGTCGTGTTCGGGCCGGCCGCCGTCCGCTGGCGGGTGACGAGCATCTCGTGNAGNNNGTANAGGTCNGTGTTGTCGTAGTGGNCGACCTCGTCGCACCAGATGCGNTGGAACTCACCACCNGCGTANCGGTTCCACTTGTCCGCGCTCCCCAGGCGGACCTTGTGCCCGGTGATGTACGTGACTCGGTTTTCGTTGGCGTTGTAGCCGGCGACGATGGGGCTGTTCTCCGGGTCGCCCCCGGCGTCGTCGGGGACCGTGTTCTCGCCGGGGAGCGTCTCCCAGTAGACTTTGAACGTCGTACCCTTGGCCTTCTGGAAGTCCTGCCCCATGACGAGCGACTCGCCCTGGTCCAGCTGGAGCGCGCCGCGGTGGACCCACTGCGCACCGGTGATGGACTTGCCGCCACCGTAGCCCGTCCGGAAGACGACGAGATCGTGGTCGCCGGCTTCGAGGGCGTCGCGGACCTCGGCCTGGTAGTCCGTCCACTTCCAGTCGACGGTGATGGTGTCCGTGCTCATGAGTCAGTCCTCGTCGTCGGAGTGGGGTGTCTCGACGACCGTCTCCGTGATGTCGACCGAGACGGGCCCGCCACCCTCGCCGGTCACCTCCCGCTGCTCGGTCTTCTTGTAGTCGNACGACGAGGCCAGCAGGAACTTCGCCATCGACGTGTCGACGGCGTCGTCATGCAGCCCGCCCTCGATGAGTTCGGCCTCGCCCCGCCCACGCGCCTGCTTGAAGCTGGCACGAAAATCGTCGTGCG
>Ga0065697_1000660_pt1 | contig 10142 bp, 12 predicted proteins | sample AntLakMe24m_08um_FD_59086 | JGI IMG/M metagenome (GOLD analysis project Ga0065697, IMG submission 59086) | Hypersaline microbial communities from Antarctic Deep Lake - 24m 0.8um v2 (version 3) | ecosystem: Environmental > Aquatic > Non-marine Saline and Alkaline > Hypersaline | place: Deep Lake... | reverse complement strand
GCCGACCCACACGCCGAATCGGTCGGCAGCTAAGCGCGAGCGCTCCGACGACCCGCCAGTTTTTTGCTGAAGCAAGCGGTTTCGGGGCCCGTTTCCGATTGTCAACCGAGCTATTCTCGCTGCAAACCCACTACTGCACGCGGTTACAGCGAACCATAACGAATAATATCTGTGAGAATCTGCCGTCTCAGCTCTCCGTTGTCGAACTTTTCGAGGTATATTTTACAGTATTTTATTTTATAATCGCATGTGTTGAATACTATGTGCACAACGGAGCCAACTCGTAAATGGATACTTTCCACCCCGAGATTTTTACATCTGCTAAGCGTTTAGTTTATTATCCCTCCATATGCATGGCTTAGATGTGTTTGAACCAATGATCCACACATTATCTGCGCAAATCGTGCGTGAATCACGTACTGATTTGCTCGCAGTGTTGTCGACCGCGAACCGTTCGTCCGATCAGTCACTCAGTACTCGAACCGGTCACAAGGGTGAGCTGGCATGAAAGACAAACACAAGACGCTGATCATGGCGACGGTCATGTTCAACCTCGGTTTCGTCATTTGGTTTTCGTTCGTCGCCGTTCACGGATGCTATCGCTCAGGAGTTCAGCCTGAGTGTCGCTGATCTCGGCATCGTAGCGAGTGCAGCAATCATCGCCGTTCCGCTGGGACGGATCATCGTCGGGCCGCTCACCGATAGATTCGGCGCGGACGTCACCGCCTCGGTGACGATGCTACTGGTCGGGACGTTTGCGATCATCAGTGCTTTCGCCCAGACGTACGAGGTGTTCACCGCCTCGCGGATCGTTGCCTCGCTGGCGGGGATCACTTTCGTAATCGGCATTCAGCACGTTTCGGAGTGGTTCGAGGAGGAAGAACTCGGGACCGCAGAGGGAATCTACGCCGGGATCGGCAATGCGGGTGCGGGCCTCGGTGCCTACTTGACGCTGCCGCGGGTCTTCGGCGAGAACTACGTCGACCCCATCTTCGGCTCGGGCTTCCTCGCCGTTTCGAGCAACTGGCGTGCGGCGTTCTTTTATACGGGTGTGTTGGCGCTGATCGTCGGCGTCGGCTACTACCTGTTTACCGAGCCCGCAAAAAACAAAGCCAAGCGCGAAGCGACCGAGGCCGGTGTGAGCTGGGACCAGTGGAAGTTCATCGTCACCCGCTACGGCGCGGTCGTGCTGTCGGCGGCCTACATCATGAGCTTCGGGCTCGAAGTCGCGATGAACGGCTGGCTCGGCACCTACTACCGAGAGGCGTTCGGCCAAGGTGATATCGTGATCGCCGCGACGTTCGCGGCGACGTTCTCGATTGCGGCCGGGCTCCTCCGGCCTATCGGCGGCTACGTCAGCGACCTCGTCGAGCGCAAAGAGAGGAACATCCTGCCATGGTTCGAAGGCGAGTACCGCAATCAGTGGACGTTCGTCACGCTCGTGTTCATCATGGTGATGATGGTCGCGATGACCGTTGCGGGGCTCTCGGGATTCCTCTACGCGGCCGTCGTCACCGGCTTCTTCGTCGGCATGGCCTGTGCGTTCGCCGAGGGGGCGATCTTCGCCCAGGTCCCCGCGATGTTCCCCGACAACTCGGGGACGGTCGCCGGGATCGTCGGCGGGATCGGTGTGAGCGGTGGGGTGATCTACCCGATCGTCTTCTCGCACGCACTGCTGCCGAACCTCCACGTCGGCTACACCATCGTCGCCGCCTCGATGATTCCGATCATCGCACTGAGTGCCTGGGTCTTCCAGCCGCACATCGCCGCCCGCGCAAACGAGGCTGGCTGGATCGTCTCGGGCAAACAGCCCTCGAAAACCAGTCTCACTAGCGATGACTAACCGTGAGAGAACCGCTGGGTTCGGCCATTGTCCCGCAAGGCGCTTGGATGTCGACTCCGCGGGTAAAACGTAGTCCAACACACGCACAGCCGACCGCGCCGTTTCGAGCGATTCAAGTAGCTGCTGGTGCTCATCTCGGAGTATGAAAGACCAGGGACACTCCACGCGGAAGCGGACCGGCGGTCGGCTCAAGCACTTCAGCAAAAAGAAACGCCACCAGCTGGGCCGTGAGCCCGCCGAAACGATCGTCGACGAGCCACGACTCCAGTTCATCGACTCCCGTGGCAACGACGAGAAGCTTCGGGCGCTGTCGACCAACGTCGCCCAGCTCTCGGCAGATGGCGAGACGACCGAAGTCGAGATCCAGGACGTCGTCGAGAACCCCGCGAACGTCAACTACGTCCGCCGAAACATCATCACGAAGGGCGCAATCATCCAGACCAGCGACGGGGAAGGCCCGCGTGACCTCCCGTCCCGGTCAGGTCGGCCAAGTCAACGCCGTCTCGATCGAGTAACCACCCGCTTTTAAATCGACTTCGTAGCCACACCCAGTTCGTGGCTTACAAGCCGTTTGCCCCGTAGTCTTCCGTATGGAACTCTCGACGTTCACCACTCGGTTGGACGAGACACTCGCGACCGACGCCTACAGCGATGTCGACGCCAGCGCCAACGGCCTGCAGGTCGGCCCACCCGAGCAGGAACTCACTCACGCGGCCTTCGCGGTCGACGCCGCCGAGGCAACGATCGAAGCCGCCGCCGATGCCGGGGCCGACGTGCTGGTCACCCACCACGGCCTCTCGTGGGGCGGTATCGAGCGCGTTACCGACCGGCAGTACCGCCGCATTGCGCCACTGATAACCAACGACATCGCACTCTACGTCTCGCACCTCCCGCTCGATGGTCACCAGCGACTGGGCAACGCCGCCGGAATCGCGGAGCTGCTGGATCTCGATGACACCACCCCCTTCGGTTCCATGGGGCCGGTGACGATCGGCCAGCAGGGACGGCTGGTCGAATCACGACCGGTCGATGAGATCGCAACCCAGCTCGAAGCCGAACTAGAAGGCACCGAAAACGTCCAGCTGTTCGACTTCGGGCCCGACGCCGTCGAGACGGTGGCCATCGTCACCGGCAGCGGATCGGACTGGCTCGATGAGGCCGTTGCGGCCGACGCGGACCTCCTCATCACCGGAGAGGGCAAACAAAAAAGTACTACCACCAGACCCGCCGAGGCTGAGCTCAACGTGATTCTGGCAGGCCACTATGCGACCGAAACATTCGGTGTGCGGAGCGTGCAGTCGCTGGTCGACGAGTGGGGACTGTCGACGAGCTACCACGGCCACCCGACTGGGCTGTAACCCGGCGGGAGACGACTCTCAGTGGTGATAACTGGGGGATGTGGTTTTATCAGTCATGATTACTAACTAGTCGGTATCACTATGAGTACGGAGCAGTCATCACCCGTCATCCGCGGTAGTTACGCGGCAAAACTGACACTGTCGTTGCTCGGGGTCGCCGGTATCGTCGTCACCGCCGGGCTGTTCGTGCATATCGAGGCTGTCGGTGGCCTCGGTGCCGAAAGTGCGGCACTCGGATCGAACATTCTCGGGCTCATCCTTCTGACGGTCATCAGTCTCGCGCTGATCGGCGTCACGATCGGGAGCCAGACGATCATTTCGTTGCGACACCTCGCCGGGAAGGCCGACCGCATGGCCGACGGCGATCTGGATGTCGACCTCGAAACAAGCCGTGCCGACGAGATCGGTCAGCTCTACCGCTCGTTCGACTCGATGCGTCGCTCGCTGCGGCAGGAGATCTCGGCCGCCGAGGAGGCCCAACGACAGGCCGAGGAGGCCACCCAGGATGCCCAAGAAGCCCGCGACGAGATCGAGCGCCGGGCCTCTAGAATAGAGAGGCAAGCCGAAAGCTACGAGCGAACCATGCGACAGGTCGCCAATGGCGATCTGACCCAGCGGGTCGACCCCAACGGCGAAAGCGAAGCGATGAATCAGGTCGGCGTTGCGTTCAACGAGATGCTCAACGAGCTTGAAGGGACGGTCGGCGAGGTTACGACGTTCGCCGATACCGTGGGCGAGGCCGCAACCGGCGTCGACAACCGCGCCGAGGAGCTCCAGCGGACCAGCGGGGGCGTCTCGGATGCCGTCGAGGACATCTCGGAGGGCGCACACAAACAGACCGAAAACCTCCGCGAGGTTGCCAACGAGATGGATGGGCTCTCCTCGGGTGCCGAGGAGGTCGCCGCAACCGTCGAGACGGTCGCCAACACGACCGAAAACGCAACCGAGGCCGGAAACGAGGGCGAGGCCGCCGCTGCCGACGCGCTCGAACAGATGGCCGCCGTCGAGGAGACCACCGACGAGACGATGGAGGACATCGAGATGCTCGACGAGGAGATGACCGAGATCGGCGAAATCGCCGATATGATCAGCGAGATCGCCGAACAGACCAATCTGCTCGCACTCAACGCCTCGATCGAGGCCGCCCGTGCGGGCGAGGAGGGTGCTGGCTTCGCGGTCGTCGCCGAGGAAGTCAAATCCCTCGCCGAGGAGACCAAAGACGCCGCCAGCGAGATCGACGGGAAGATCCAGCGCGTCCAGGAGAAGACGGGCGACGCCGTCGCGGGGATGGACGAAACCACCATCCGAATCAGTCAGGGCGTCGAGACTGTCGAGGGCGCAATCGATCAACTCAACAACGTTATCGAGTACGTTGAGGAGATCGACAGCAGTATGAGCGAGATCAACCAGACGACCGAAGATCAGGCCCGCGCCGCTGGCGCGGTCGTCGACATGATCGACGAGGTTGCCTCGATCAGCGAACAGACGTCCAACGCGGCCGACAACGTCACCGATACCACCGAACAGCAGCTCGAAAGCCTCCAGACGGTCGAACGCGAGGCCGCCGAACTCGGCTCACAAGCCGAGAAACTCAGGAACCTCCTCGGTCAGTTTGATGTCGACACCGCCGACCGTTCGACCCGATCCGGGAGTTCGACGGTTGGCAACGAGATCACGGTCGACAGTTCGCCGAGCGGGAGCTCGATGGCGGCCACCGACGGCGGCAAACACACCGACGATGACGGTGGCTTCCAGTTCGGTGATGATCGATGATCCTGTCGGTCCAACAGTGGGCTGCGGTTGGTGCGGCGGCGTTAGTCGCCGGAACGCTCCCGTCGGTGTACTTCGCGCTCAACGAGCCTGAAAACCGGACCTACTACGGGATTCTCGCCGCTATTACGGGGATCGCCGCGACCTCCTACACGCTGACCTCGCTGGGGATCGGGACGATTCCGCTCGACGGGGCGAGTTTCTATCTCCCACGCTACGTCGACTGGCTGTTGACGACGCCGCTTTTGATCCTCTATATGGCGCTGCTCTGTAAGCCGGGCAAACAGCTCTACGGGATGCTGATCGGGCTGGATGTCGCGTTGATCTTGCTGGGAACCGCGGCGATCTTCACCACGGGCGCGCTCTCGCTGGCGCTGTTCGGCGCTGGCTGTGCGGCCTACCTCGCGCTGGCCTACCTGCTCGTGGTCTCACTTCCCGAACAGGCGGCCTTCGAGACCGACCGCGTGGCGATGGTCTTCACCAAACTCCGCAACGTGACGGTCGTCCTCTGGACGATGTACCCCGTCGTCTGGCTGCTGGCACCGGTCGGCTTCGGCCTCCTACAGGCCAACACGGAGATGCTGGTGATCGTCTACCTCGATATCATCACGAAGGTCGGCTTCGCCATCTTCGCGCTGCTCGGGCGGGATGCACTCAACCCGCTGCAAAACGAGGCGCTGGCGATGGATGCCGGTGACGAGGACTCGACCGCCAACCCGAACCTCGCGGACTAACCGCGAAACGACTGCGCCGTACTCACCTTTTATTGCGTTTCCGTCCCGCCGTCAGTTGCCACATCCGACAGCAGCGGCGCGAAGGAGTCGACGCGGTAGTCGCCAAGGACACACCGTCCCCGGCGCTGTGGTCCGTGGCGCTCGACGTGAATCCCGTCGAGGCCAGCGTTCCACGCCGCGCCGATGTCGCTTTCGCCGTCGCCCGCCAGGACGCCACGCTGGCCCGTGTCGACGCCCAACTGGGCCATCGCGTGGCTCACCGGCGCGGGATCGGGCTTCCACCCCAACTCCTCGGTACAGCAGACGACCGTATCGAACCAGTCGCCGATATCGAGGTGGTTCAATACGGGTTGGGTCAGGAACTCCTGACAGTGGGTCACGAGGCCGACCGGAACGTCTTGGCGTTCGATTTCAGCCATGAAGTCGACCGCGTCGTCGTGGAGGTAGGTCGACTCCGCCCGGACGAGGGGCTGTTCCTCGTCGTGGAAGACGGGCCAGAACTCCGCGGGATCGATCCCCCACTGCCGGAGCTGTGGGTTCCGCGCCCCACCCAGCCCGTGCCAGAGGATTTCGGCCTCCCGGTCGCTAAAAGAGCGGCCGAGCCGATCGCCGACGCGGTCGAACACCTCGCGGGTGTAGGCCCACTCGGCGTCGATCAGCGTCCCGTCGAGATCGAACAGCCAGAAATCGTACGCCTCTGTGACCATTGGACAGATAGCTACGTGAGCGTGGTATATGTGTGTTACGGTGTAACAAATAGGCCGGTAGCTGAACAGTCAGGAGTCACCCGACTGGACACGGATCGAACTGCCGAGGTATTTGTGCAGCACTTCGTCGACCGAGTCGGCGTTGAACAGGGTGAGATCCGCTGCGATCTCGTCTTTCAGCGCGTCGAGATAGCGGTCGTCGGTTTCGAGTTCGCTGAATGTGATCGACTCCACCGGAACGCCGAGATGGTCTTCGGCAACTGACCTGAAGTGGCTCTTGTCGCCAATCTCGCCCCGCCAGAGGTTTCGCTGGAAGAACAGCCACCCCTCCTCGCCGGGCCCTGCGGCCGGAATCCGGAGGACGGTTTCGAATGCATTGGGGTCGACCCGACCCTTGTCGGGGTCGAGCCGGAACCGAACGCGAAACACGTAGGCGGCCATGGTACCCAGTCGCTATCAGTACTCGTCGTCGAACAGCTCGGCGAGCCGGATGTCGTCGTCGGTGATCCCGCCGGCTTCGTGGCTCGTCAGCCGGACTTCAACAGTTCGAAAACCGATGATCAGTTCGGGGTGGTGGAACTCCTCGTCGGCGATCTCGGCGAGATCGGTCGCGAATGAAACGCCAGTGAGGTAGTCGTCGAACTCGTAGGTGCGGACGATCTCGTCGCCCTCGCGGTCCCAGTCGTCAGGTAGCTGTGCGTCGACCTCGTCGTCAGTAAGGGTCATACCGGAGTGTCGACGCCTGGCTCAATAACAGTTGGTGCCGGTCGGCGGCCGGACGCTAGTCGTCCGACAGCCGTTCGAGAACGTGGGGTGGGATCTCGTCCGGTGAGACGCCGTCGGGGATCTCCTCTGGTATCTCGGCCGGACGGTCGGTCGAGGCTGCGGCTGCCTCGTCCGGTGCCGCATCGTCCGACGGCAGGTCGCCGTCGAACTCGGGATTGAACAGCTGCATCGCCGTCTGGATCGTCGTCCAGTCGTCCTCGGCGGCGGCCTCCCGCAGGCTCTTGGTCGGGGCCGACAGCAGCTGGCCGACCAGCGAGTCCGCCAGCGATTCGATCACTTCGCGCTGTTTGTCGGTCAGCTCGCCGTGGGCGTCGAGTTTGGCGAAGGCGGTGCCGACCTCGCGGTTTTTGACGCGCTCGGCGCTTTCGTACATCGTACTGATCGCCTCGTCTGCTCGCTTGCGTTTGAATAGCGCCAGCAGCCGGTCGAACTCCTCGTCGATCATCGCCTCGACCTCCGCGGCGGCGGCCTGTCGCTGGCGGTGGGTCGACTCGGTTACCGATTCGAGGGCGTCGATGTCGAACAGTTCGACCTCGGCGAGTTCCTCGGCATCGGGGTCGATATCCCGTGGCTGGGCGAGATCGATACAGATCGTCTCACCGGCCTCGGCGAGCCCGTCGGACTCCAGGATATATTCGGGGCTCCCTGTTGCAGTGATGACGACGGCTGCCCGTTCGGCGGCCGATGCCGCCGCATCGAGGCCGATCGCCGACGCCTCGACGTCGACGGTGTCGGCGATGTGGGTGGCGTGGGGGATCGTCCGGTTGGCGACCAGCAGGCGGTCGACGCCCGCTGCATCCAAGGCGTTGGCCGCCAGCGATCCCATCTCGCCCGCGCCGACGACGAGTGCGGTCGACTCGGCGAGATCGGTCTCCTGGCTGGCGAGTTCGACGGCCGCCGAGCCCAGCGAGACGACACCCTCGTTGATTTCGGTCTCGGTGCGTGCCCGTTCGCCGACGTGAATCGCCTTCGTGATCGCGTCCTCCAGCAGCGGGCCGATCCCGTCGGCCGACCGGGAGGCCTCGAAGGCAGTCTTGAGCTGCCCAATTATTTGGTCCTCGCCCAACACGAGCGATTCCAGCCCGGCGGCGACACGCATGAGATGCCGCAGGCTCTCCTCGTGGTTCATGTGGTCGACCGCGCCCTCGCGGACGTCGGCCGTGATCTCGGCGACTGCCGCCCGTCCCTGTTCGGCCCGGTCGGTGACGACGTAGGCCTCCGAGCGGTTGCAGGTCCCGATGGCGAAGGCCTCCGAGACGCCCGGCTTGGTCAGGAGCGCCGACACGCGGCTGCTCACGTCCTCGCAACTCGCGGCTTCGATCTCGTCGACGCTCGCGCTGACGTGCGAGACGCTAATGCCCGTGATGACGCCGGTCCGAATCATCGGCTTGTCCCCTCGTTGTCGTCGTGTTCAGCTGCCATTACGCGCTCTGCCTCTTTTTCTGGGTTGGGAGTACCCGTATGTAAACCCTTCCAAACGGACGACGACCGGACAACTGATCGGACAGCCGCCCGGCGATCTGCCGCCGCGTAGTCGGAGGCCTTGAGGTCGATCCGGAGCTCGCCGGTCAGTTCGGCCATCGCGCCCGCATCCTGGATCTCGGCTTCGATCTGCTGGCGGAGATACCGCGAGAGCGCGGGGCTCTTGCCACCGGTCGAGATCGCAACCGACACCGGGCCGTCCCGCACCGTCGCCGGAACGACGACGCTGCCGACATCACGGCCCCCGGACTGGTCGGTGCGATTTATAAGCAGTCCACGCTCGTCGGCTGCTTCGGCGACCGCCCTGTTGAGCTCGGTGTTGTCGGTGGCCGCGACGACCATGGCAGGCTCGAATCGGTCGACCCACTCCGAGACATCTTCGGGTTCGGGGGCCGCGCGGATCCGGTCGACAGCCGCCAGTTCGGACTCATTGAAGTCCTCGAAGCGGTCGTCGAATGTCGGACTGACGACGACCACCGTGGCCTCGCGGACAAACCGCTGGGCCTTCCGGGCCCCGACGCTCCCGCCGCCGAAGACGAGCACCGTTTCATCACTGAAATCGTGGTAGAGCGGTATCACTCCGTGTTCGCCTCCGCCCGTTCGGCCAGCCGGATGCCCGTCTTTTTGAGGATTTGGGTCGAGAACAGCGAGTCCCAGTCGTCATCGCCCACGTCCCAGAAGTCGTCCATTCGGTCTTTGACCTCCTGGATACGCTGTTGGCTCTCTTCCTCTGTCCGACCGTGAGTCATTGCAAAGAAATTGTAGGGCCAGACGCCCTCGTGGCGGGGTCGCTGGTAGCAGTGGGTGACGAACCCGAGGCTGGCGATTTCGGGACCGACCTCGGGGACGATCTCGTCGGGGACGTTCCAGACGGTCATCCCGTTTTCCGTATAGCCCAGCGCGTAGTGGTTCGGAATGACGCCGACACGCCGGACCTTTCCCTCCTCGTTGAAGCGCTTGATCGTGGCGATCACCCAGTCGAGGTCGGCATCGAGCGCGTCGGCGACATCTCGGTAGGGTGTCGCGGTGATCGGGAGCCCCGCCCTGGATCTCGATGACGAGATCCCGCTCATCGGGGGTGATGGTCGTCCGATCGCTCGGCTCGGCGTCCGGGCCGAGAGCCGAGAGATCGATGTCGCCCGCCTCGATCGGCCCATCGAGCATGAACTTGGCCTCGACGCGGAACTCCTGGAGCTTGGGGAGGTTGTACGTCTCCTGGCCGGTTTCGGCCTCGATCTCGGCGAGTACCTCCTCGATCCGATCCTCGTCGGCGACCGAGACGACGAACCACATATTCAGGTGTGGGTGTTCCCGCTCGTAGTTGTGGGCGACCTCGCGGAAGGAGTTGACCTGCTCGGCGATCTCGTCGAACCGCTCGGGCGGGGCGTGCATGGCGACCAGCGAGGCGTTGCCGCCGATCTCCTGGGCGTTGACCAGCGCGCCGAAGCGTGTAAGGATTCCT
>Ga0065697_1001807_pt1 | contig 10220 bp, 10 predicted proteins | sample AntLakMe24m_08um_FD_59086 | JGI IMG/M metagenome (GOLD analysis project Ga0065697, IMG submission 59086) | Hypersaline microbial communities from Antarctic Deep Lake - 24m 0.8um v2 (version 3) | ecosystem: Environmental > Aquatic > Non-marine Saline and Alkaline > Hypersaline | place: Deep Lake... | reverse complement strand
TTCCGGGAATCGCTGTGAATACNTCCCTGTACGCTGCGCCTCCGCCATCCATGGCTCCGGAGCTTCCCGGNAAGCCCGCCCCGACCAAGCCACGGCTCACTTCGAGCTGGGTGCTATTCGTAACGGTACGCGTGCAGCCGGTTCATGGCTGCGGACCAGTCGCCTTTGAGACCGTCCGGGAGGGCGCGGATGGCTTCGTCCAGGGCGGCTTCTATGGCGGTGGTTTCCTGTTTTCCGGCGGTTGAAAGCACGTAGTTTACCACCTGTTTGCTGTCTCCGGGGTGGCCGATGCCGACGCGCAGGCGGCGGAAGTCGGAGCTTCCCAGGTGGCGGACCATGTCGCGGAGGCCGTTGTGGCCGCCGTGGCCGCCGCCCTGTTTGAATCGGGCCGTGCCCGGGGGCAGGTCGAGTTCATCGTGGGCGACGAGTATGGATTCGGGTGCGATCTTGAAGAAGTCGGCGACTGCTTTAACGGACTGGCCGCTGCGGTTCATGAAGGTTGTGGGGAACAGGAGGTGGAGGTCGGTGCCCAGCCAGTGGGTCTTGCAGTGATGGCCCTGGAACTTGCGTTCTTCGCGCAGTGGCTGTCCGGTTTCCCGGGCAAGCATTTCCAGGAACCAGAGCCCGGCATTGTGCCGGGTTCCGGCATACTTCGGGCCCGGGTTGCCCAGTCCCACAACGAGTTTGAGCGGTTCTGTCTGCATTCCGGGCACCGGGGCGAGGGATCAGTCCTCGTCGCCTTCCTCTTCTTCGCCTTCTTCACTTTCTTCGCCACCACCCTGGTCGGCCTTCTTGCCCTTGGGCTTGTGGATAGCGACAAGCGGATGGTCGTGGTCTTCACCCTGCTGCAGGGCGACGATCTCCACGTTTTTAGGCACATCGAGATCGGACAGGTGAAGGATCTGGTCCAGTTCGACGTTGTAGAGGTCGACTTCAATGTATTCGGGCAGATCGTCCGGAAGACAGGTGACTTCCACTTCCATGGTTTCGCGGTAGACGGTGCCGCCCTGGAGTTTGATGGCCGGCGCGCTTTCCTCGTTCAGGAAGTGGATCGGCACGTTGACGTTGATCTTGTGGCCCTTCTCGACCCGCAGGAAGTCCGCGTGGGTCAGGATCGGCTTGTAGGGATGACGCTGGAGGTCCTTGATGATGACGTCTTCTTTCTTGCCATCGATCTTCAGGGAGATGATGTGCGTGAAGAAGGCTTCGTTCTCAATGGCCTTTTTCAGGTCATTGTGCCAGAGCGTGATCGCCTGCGGATTCTTGCCTTCGCCACCATAGACGATAGCGGGGATCTTGCGTTCCACGCGACGCAGGCGGCGGCTCGCACCTTTCCCCTGGTCGTCGCGACTAAACGCTTCAAGTTCAAATGCTTGTGCCATGGATGTTTCCTCCTGGGCATCCGCAGGGCCCGCGACCAGGCTGTGCTGCGGATGGTTCGATTCAGCCCCTGTGGGCGATTAAAACCATGAACGCCCTGTATCTACGCCACCTCAGTCGATGGTGTAGCTGAACATGGCGCTGATGGACTCTTCGTTGCAGACCCGGCGGATGGATTCCGCAAGCAGGCCTGACATATCAAGGGCGCGGATTTTATCACACTTGGCCGCATTGTCACCCAGGGGAATGGTATTTGTGACGACCAGTTCATCCAGTTGGGAGTTCTGGATGTTTTCCACGGCCGGCCCGGAGAGTACCGGATGCACGATGTACGACATGACACGCGTGGCACCGTGCTCCTTGAGCGCGTTGGCGGCTTTGCAGAGGGTGCCGGCGGTGTCGACGATGTCGTCCACCAGGATACAGGTCTTGTCCCGGACGTCGCCGATGATGTGCATGACCTGGGAATCGTTGGCCCTGGGGCGACGCTTGTCGATGATCGCCAGGTCAGCGTCCAGCAGTTTGGCGATGGCACGCGCCCTCACAACACCGCCCACGTCGGGGGACACGACGACGTAGTCGCTGTAGTGCTGGCGTTCGATGTCTTCCAGCAGCACCGGCGTGCCGTAGATGTTGTCCACGGGGATGTCGAAAAAGCCCTGGATCTGGTCCGCGTGGAGATCCACCGTCAGTACCCGGTCAATGCCGGCGCTGGTGACCATGTCTGCCACCAGTTTTGCGGTGATCGCAACCCGGCTGGAGCGCGGGCGGCGGTCCTGGCGTGCGTACCCGTAGTAGGGGACGACCGCTGTGATCCGGGCCGCTGAGGCGCGACGCAGTGCGTCGACCATGATCAGCAGTTCCATCAGGTTGTCATTGGTGGGCGCGCAGGTGGACTGCAGGATGAATACATCACGGCCACGCACGTTTTCATTCAGCTCAACGGTGGTTTCACCGTCGCTGAATTTCGCGACAGTGGCATCGCCCAGGGGAATATTCAGTTTTTTGGCGACATTCTGTGCCAGCCGGGGATTGGCATTCCCCGAGAAGACCATCAGGTTGGACACGGCGGAATCCCTCTGATTTTCGTCTGGTGTTTGGTGCGGTTTGGAAGGAGAAAGATGGCTGGGGTGGCAGGATTCGAACCTGCGGATGACGGGATCAAAACCCGCTGCCTTACCACTTGGCGACACCCCATTTGATCGTCTTTTTGGCATCAATCCAGCTCACCCAGTTGCGTGTACAGTGGAGATCGGTTTCTGCCACGGGCGATGAAACCGTTGATGCCTGAGGGTTTTTCCTCGTATGCGGTAATGGCTGCGGATTGTGTCTCGAATGGACAGAAAACGCAAGCCCCCGTTCCCGTCAGTCGCGCCTCGCCGTAGTGTTCCAGCCACGTCAGGGCCTTATCGACCTTCGGGTAAAGGAGGCGAACCACCGCTTCGCAATCATTGCGAAAATCGCTACCGTTACCCTCGAAAGCGGTGCGTATTCTCCTTTCAGGTGTATTCCGTGTCAAGTCGGGATGGCCAAAAACCTGGCCCGTGCTGATTTCGCAGTCCGGATGCAGCACCAGGTACCAGCGCTCCGCCGGTTCAACCGGCGTGAGCTGCTCGCCGATGCCCTCGGCCCAGGCCGCGTGCCCATGGACGAATACGGGCACGTCTGCGCCAAGTGACAGTCCAATCCCGGCCAGCTGCGCGCGCGACAGGTTCAGGCCCCAGAGCCGGTTGAGGGCCACCAGGGTGGTGGCGGCGTTGGAGCTTCCACCGCCGAGCCCGCCCCCTGATGGAAGATGTTTTTCGATCCGGATATCGGCTCCGGGATGGTCCTGTCCGGCAGAAACAGCGTTCTCCTGCAGTCGGTGGGCGGCGCGCGTGATGAGGTTGTCCGCCTCAGGCAGCTCATCCATCCCGGTCAGGGAGACGGCACCGTCATTCCGTGGTGTGAAGGTAAGCGAGTCGCTGTAGTCCAGGAACTGGAAGAGCGTCTGGAGTTCGTGGTAGCCGTCGTTGCGGCGTCCGGTGATGTGCAGGAAGAGGTTGAGTTTGGCCGGGGCCGGCAGTGACAACGTTCCAGGGGTGCTCATTGCTGCGGTGTCCAGCGCGTCAGTACGAGTCTCAGTCTCAGTTCGCCACGCGTGGCCGTGAGACTTCGGGGCACCTCGGGCACTCCTGCGATCCTCTGGTGGCTGTCGAAGTTCAGTTCCCAGTCGTGCTGGCGCAGGTAGGCGATCTGGCCCTGAGTGTTGAAAAAGAGCTGATGCTCATCGCCGGGGACCGGCAGGCCCCGAACCCAGTAATAAAGCGCCTGCACGGGCAGTGTCCAACCCAGTGTATCCTTAACGAGCTGTTCGGGATCAGCGGACTGGTAGGTCTCGCCATCCGGGTCGGTTATCACCATGGAAGCGGGTGAGCCTTCCAGTCGGAAGGTGCCCATGCCCATGAACGCGGAGGACATCTCAATCCGGAAATAGTCACCGCGCTGGGTCCAGCTTCGGATCACGGCTGAGTCCGTCCCTTCCTCGTGGCGAACCGCAACCTTCCCCTGGAGTTCCCAGTGGTTGAAGTCGCTGAGGCGCTCGCGTCTATCACGCCAATCGTCCGGCTTCTCGGTCGTGTAGCTGTCGTCCGGCGGTGGAGCTGGGGGCGCGGTCATGCATCCCTGGAGCAGCAGCACGATACCAGCCAGCAACCAGTACCGTAGCGCCATCAGAAGTCCTCCGCGCTCAAGCCCAGCTCATCCAGGATGGTCAGTAGGGGGGCGAGCTGTTGTTCATCATTTTCTTCCAGTGCGCGGCGCCACACCACCTTGGCGTCGTCCTTCTTGTCCATTGCCCAGAGGACCCGGCCGAGGTGGGCGGCAATCTCCACATCCGGAAGGATCTCATAGGCCTGTTTGAGATAGTTCAGTGCCTTCTGGTTTTCGCCGAGGTGGTAATGAACCCAGCCGGCACTGTCCAGGATCGCCGGGTTTTCCGGCTGGATTTCCAGGGCCTTCATGATCAGTTGCCTGGCTTCCTCGTAACGCTCGGTATGCACCGTCAGGGTGTACCCCAGTGCGTTCAGGGCCACGGCATTGTTGGGTTCCTGCTCCAGAACATGGCGCAGGTCGGATTCCATGGCCTCAATCTGTCCTGCACGCTCATGCAGCATGGCGCGGGTATAGTGGATGTCCGTGTTCTCCGGATGTTCAGACAGCGCATTGTTGGCCACCGTCAGCGCCTTGTCGTGCTCGCCCAGGTCAAGCAGCAGGTTGATCTCGAGGAGCCAGAGCCGCTCGCGCTGCTCCGGCAGGCGTGAGCGCAGGTTCTCGAGCTTGTTCCGCACAATGTCGAGCTCGCCCTGCTTTGCCTCCAGGAAACTGGCACGGGAAAGCGCGGAGAAGAAGTGGGAGCCCCCCTGGACCTGACGGTAATGGTGCAGGGCTTCGTTGGCGTTATCCTTGTCGTCCGCGAGCCGACCCAGGTAGAAGTGCGCCTCATTGGTGTGCAGACCTTCGGTGACAAGTTCCTGAAGCAGCTTTCTGGCCACGCTGTTGTTGTCGTTCTCCAGGGCGACCAGCGCGCGAGACAGCTTCAGGCTCGAGGCTTTGGGGAAGCGCTCCATCAGCGATTGGAACTCGTCTTCCGCGGCCTGGAGGCGCCCGGCGTTGACCAGGAGCCGGGCATAGAGAGTGCCCAGGCGACGGTTGTCCGGGAAGCGACGGGTCTGGCGACGCAGGTAATTAATGGCTTCCTCGTTGCGCTCAAGGTCGTAAAGCAGTTTGCCTTTCAGGGTGACGGCCGGCTGGAAATTGTCGTGGCTTTCGAGAATGTCGTTGACCAGCGACAGCGATTTTTCCGTATTGCCTGCGTTGTCGTTAAGCAGTGCCAGGCTGTAGGTGATGTCGGGTTGATCCGGATGGCGGTCATGCACTTCACGGTAGAGCCGCAGCAGTTCCTTCTGTTGTTCCGGCTTCATGGCGCGGGCCTGGATAGCCAGGGTGTCAAACTGGGCGATTTCGCCCTGGGTATAGAGGCGCTCCATGTACTGGAGTGCCTCCTCAAACTTGTCGTTCTGCAGGGCACGCAGGGCTGCGATGCGCAGGGCCTGGGGGGCGTCAGGGTTGGCCTTCAGCCAGATGGCGGCGATCTGGCGCTGGGCATTGGTCGCGTTCAGGGCCTGGGCGATCTGCATGGCGCGGCGGATAACGCCCTCATCGCCGGTATCCGCCGCTGCCTGCGTGTAGTTGACGAGGGTGACGTCAAAGCGCCCGCGTTGCGCCGCCAGTTCCGCGCTCAGTAGGGCAAAGAGGACATCGGGCGGAAAATCCCGGTAGCTGATCTCCTCTTCGTCCAGGGTCGCCTCGGCCACCTTGTCTTCCGTGCTTTTGTCTTCCTCGCTTGAAGGCTTGCCGTCGGCTTCCGGTGTGCTCTGTGGGGAGGGGGTCGCCTTGCCGTCAGCGTCCGACGGTTCTGAAGGCTCCGTCATAAGACCGGAACAGCCCACCATGAGAAAGGTGAAGCCCAGAACCGGCAGTAAGGCACATTCGTGTTTTCGCATTTTGAATCCGTTGCTGGCGATGCGGGTACCCGCAGGCTTGTGATGCTGGATTGACGCCTAATAATGGCACAGCTGGGGAGTCTTGCCCAACCTTGCACCGCCGGTATCAGTAGCACTACCCGGCGTTGACCGTTACACTAGGCGGCGTAAAGGCAGAGGGTTCCGGATAGCAGTTATGGCGTTGTTGGTGCTCGGTATTAATCATCGCACGGCCAGTGTGGAAACGCGCGAGCGCGTGGCTTTCCCGGACCGGGAACAGGCCTCGGCGTTGAGCAGCGCCCTACAGCTGCCCGGCGTGGTGGAGATTGCGTTGCTGTCCACCTGCAACCGTACTGAACTCTACGTCTCCCACGAGGATGTCAGCGTTGAAAGCTTGGTTGAATGGTGGGGGGCCTGGCTGGATGTGGATACGGAAGGCTTTCGGGACAATCTCTGCATCTGTCATGGCCAGGAGGCGGTCCGGCATGTGATGCGGGTTGCCTGTGGGCTGGATTCCATGGTTCTGGGTGAGCCGCAGGTTCTGGGGCAGCTCAAGGAAGCCTATTCGCTGGCGTTTGGCGCCGGTTCCACGGGCACGATCCTCTCGCGGCTGTTTGAGCACGCTTTTTCAGTGGCGAAACGGGTTCGGACGGATACGGCCATTGGCGAGAACCCGGTTTCAGTCGCCTATGCCGCCGTTGCCATGGCCCGGCACATCTTCTCGGACATGCGCGATAATTCCGCGCTGCTGATCGGCGCCGGGCAGACGGTGGAACTGGTTGCCCAGCATCTGCGTGAAGCGGGGGTTACCGAAATCGTGGTGGCCAACCGCTCCCTGGACCGGGCCGAGATGGTGGCCTCGCGGTTCGGCGGCCGCTCGGTGAGCCTGGCCGCCGTTCCGGACGAGTTGCCGGCGGCGGACATCGTGATTGCCTCCACCGGCAGTCAGCTCCCCATCCTCGGCAAGGGCGCCGTGGAAAAAGCAATCCGCAAGCGCAAGCACCGCCCCATGTTCATGGTGGACCTCGCGGTACCTCGTGACATTGAGCCGGAAGTGGGCCGGTTGGACGACGTCTTCCTCTATACCGTTGATGACCTTCATGGTGTTATTGAAGAGAACCGTCGTTCCCGGGAAGGCGCGGCCGAGGAAGCGGAAAACCTCATCCGCGAGGGGGCCTCCGACTTCATGTACCAGCTGCGGGCCCTGGATGCCGTGGCGACGCTCAAGCAGTTCCGTGGTGAGATCGAGAACGTACGGGACGCGGAACTGGATAAGGCGCTGCGCTCGCTCGCGTCCGGGGGGCGATCCGGAAACCCTGCTGCGCAGCATGGCGCGCAGTCTCACCAACAAGTTCCTGCATCAGCCGACGGTGCAGGTCCGCAGGGCAACGGCAGAGGGGCGGATCGAAGTCACGGATTGGCTGCGTGAACTCCATGGTATTGAGGCTGCCGAACAGGCCAATGCCGCCGGAGTCGGCGACCAATCCAGTGAAACGCCCCAGCAATACCCCACAAGCGGTACCCGGAGCACCTCATGAAGGATTCCATAGCCCGGCGGCTCGACCGCCTGGTTGAGCGCCACGAGGAAATCAGCGCACTGCTTGCCGACCCCGCCACTATCGGGGACCAGAAACAGTTTCGGGAATTGTCCCAGGAATACGCGGAAATCGAACCGGTGGTCGAGCAGTACCAGAAGTATCGGCGGGTTCAGGAGGATCTGGCCGACGCGCAGGCACTGATGCGCGATGGGGACCCGGATATGCGCGCCATGGCGGAAGACGAGGTCTCCGCCAGCGAAGCCCGCCTGACCGAGCTGGATGCGGAGCTGCAGCGTCTGATGCTGCCGAAGGATCCCAATGAGAACAACAATGCCTATCTTGAAATCCGTGCGGGCGCCGGTGGCGATGAGGCGGCGCTGTTCGCGGGTGATCTTTTCCGCATGTACGGGCGCTATGCCGAGAACCGGGGCTGGCGGGTCAGTGTCCTGAGTCAGAGCGAGGGCGAACACGGCGGGTACAAGGAATTGATCGCACTGGTTGAGGGCAGTGGCGTCTACGGACGACTGCGCTTCGAGTCCGGTGGTCACCGCGTGCAGCGCGTGCCGGAAACCGAATCCCAGGGCCGTATCCATACCTCGGCGTGCACCGTGGCCGTGATGCCGGAGGTTGACGCCCCGGATGAGATCAACATCGACAAGAACGACCTTCGGGTGGATACCTTCCGTTCCTCCGGCGCGGGCGGGCAGCACGTCAACACCACGGATTCGGCCATCCGCATCACCCATATTCCCACGGGCCTGGTGGTGGAATGCCAACAGGAACGCTCCCAGCACAAGAACCGCGAGCGTGCCATGGCCTTCCTGCAGTCCCGGCTTGAGCAGGCGGAGCGGGACCGGCTGGCGGCCGAAGAGGCGGATACCCGTCGCAACCTGGTGGGTAGTGGCGATCGTTCCGAACGCATCCGCACCTATAATTTCCCCCAGGGCCGGGTCACGGACCACCGCATCAACCTGACGCTCTATCGGCTTGAGGAAGTAATCCAGGGCAACCTGGACATGATCACCGATTCCCTGCTGCAGGAGCACCAGGCAGAGCAACTGGAAGCGCTGGGAGCCGAGACGGCATGACGCAGGGCCATACACTGGAGAGCCTGCTGGCGGCCGCGACCGAAAGGCTGGAAAACGCCGGCACCACCACGCCGCGGCTGGACGCCGAGTTGCTCCTGTCCCATCAACTGGACTGTTCACGAACCCGCTTCATGACCTGGCCGGAACAGAAGGTCGCTGCGGAAGATGCCGACGCCTATCGTGCCCTGGTCGCCCAGCGGTGCGAGGGCACCCCCATCGCTTATATTACGGGCGAATGCGAGTTCTGGTCCCTGCCGTTCGCGACCTCACAGGATGCCCTGATCCCCCGCCAGGACACCGAAACCCTGGTCGAACAGGCACTGCTGCTGCCCGTCCCCGATGACGCACGGGTCTTGGATCTTGGCACCGGTACCGGCGCGGTGGCCCTGGCGCTGGGGAGCGAGCGCTACGGCTGGGACATAACCGGCAGCGACGCCTCGCCGGCCGCTGTTGCACTGGCCAGCCGTAACCGCGATGCTCTCGGCCTTCCCGGCGTCACCTTCGTGGAAAGCGACTGGTTCCGTGGCCTGGAACCCGGACCCTGGGACCTCATCGTTTCCAACCCACCCTACGTCGCCGAGGGCGACGAGCACCTGGAACAGGGTGACCTGCGTTTTGAACCCCATGCTGCCCTGGTTGCCGGTAACGACGGCATGGAGGCGATAAGACGGATCGTGCGCGAGGCACCGGAGCACCTCCATCCATGGGGCTGGCTGCTGCTTGAGCACGGCTATGAACAGGGGCAGGCCATCGTCGATCTTCTGGGCGAGGCGGGTTTCCGGGACCTCTTCAGCCGCCGCGACCTTACCGGCCACTTCCGGGTCACCGGCGGACGCTGGCCGGGTAACGGCGAATCATGAGCACACTGAGCGACGACGACCTCCAACGCTACAGTCGCCAGATCCTGATGCCCGAATTCGACATCGCCGGCCAGCAGGCCCTCGCCAAGGGCCGCGTCCTCGTGGTCGGCGCCGGCGGTCTCGGCTGCCCGATCGTCCTCTACCTGGCCGCCGCCGGTGTCGGCCATATCCACGTCATCGACGACGACCGGGTGGAACTCGCCAACCTCCAACGCCAGATCGCCTTCACCATGGACGACCTGGACAAGCCCAAGGCCACAGCCCTCGCCAACCGCGCCCGGGCCCTGAACCCCAGCACCAACATCACCAGTGAAACCGCCCGCGCCGACCCGCAATGGCTCGGCCTAAACCTCGGCGAATACGACCTCGTCCTCGACGCCACCGACAACTTCGACACCCGCTTCGCCATCAACCAGGCCTCCGTCGCCTCCGGCGTCCCCCTGGTCTCCGGCGCCGCCATCCGCGCCGAAGGCCAGATCGCCGTCTTCGACCCCAGAGACGAAAACTCCCCCTGCTACCAATGCCTCTACGCGGAAGTGGGCGAAGCCACCCTGAGCTGCTCCGAAACCGGCGTCCTCGGCTCCCTGGTCGGCATGATCGGCACCACCCAGGCCATGGAAGCCATCAAACTCCTGGCCCAAGTCGGCGCCCCGCTAACAGGCCGCCTCCTCATCCTCGACGCCTGGCGCATGCACTGGCGAGAAATGAAAATCCCACCGGACCCCCAATGCAAAGTTTGCGGTAACTCCTAAAGCGGTAACTCGTAATCAGGAGAGGGGAGCAGGGATCGCTTCCCGGGAAGCTCCGGAGCCATGGATGGCGGAGGCGCAG
>Ga0065697_1003324_pt1 | contig 10251 bp, 10 predicted proteins | sample AntLakMe24m_08um_FD_59086 | JGI IMG/M metagenome (GOLD analysis project Ga0065697, IMG submission 59086) | Hypersaline microbial communities from Antarctic Deep Lake - 24m 0.8um v2 (version 3) | ecosystem: Environmental > Aquatic > Non-marine Saline and Alkaline > Hypersaline | place: Deep Lake... | reverse complement strand
GGCGCGCTTGTGGTCCTGGCTGCTGGCCAGCGGCAGGATGTTGCTTCCATCCACCATGGCAATAAAGCTGGCTTCCTCGCCCTGGAGGCATTCCTCGATGACCACGCGGTGGCCCGCGTTTCCGAAGAGGTTGCCGTAGAGCATGTTGCGGACGGCGTCTTCCGCCTCCGCCAGCGTTTCAGCCACGACCACGCCCTTGCCGGCGGCCAGGCCATCGGCCTTGACCACGATGGGGGCACCTTTTTCGCGCACATACTCCAGAGCGGCTTCGGTCTCCGTAAAGTTCTGGTACTCGGCGGTAGGGATGCTGTGACGTGCCAGGAAGTCTTTGGCGAAGCTCTTGGAGCCCTCAAGCCGGGCGGCGGCCTGGTTCGGGCCAAAGACAGCCAGGTCCTGTTCCCGGAAGCGGTCGGTAATCCCGGCCACCAGGGGCGCCTCCGGCCCGACAATGGTCAGGTCGATGCGGTTGTCCACCGCGAAGCCCAGGAGCCCGTCAATGTCCTCGGCGCCCAGATCCAGGTTACGGACGCGCGGCTCCCGCGCTGTGCCGGCATTGCCGGGGGCCACGTAGACGGCCTCCACATCCTTTGACTGCGCCGCCTTCCAGGCCAGCGCGTGTTCGCGGCCGCCGCCGCCGATGATCAGGATCTGCATGTTACACCTCAATGTCGAAAATGCCGCATCCCCGTAAACACCATCGCAATGCCATGCTCGTTGGCCGCGTCGATGACTTCCTGGTCCCGCATGGAACCGCCTGGCTGGATTACGGCCTTGATGCCTGCCTCCGCCGCCTGGTCAATGCCGTCGCGGAAGGGGAAGAAGGCGTCGGAAGCCATCACGGAGCCTTTCACCTCCAGGTTTTCGTCCGCCGCCTTGATGCCGGCGATGCGGGCGCTGTAGATCCGGCTCATCTGGCCGGCGCCAACGCCGATGGTGCGGCCGTGGCGGGCGTAGACGATGGCGTTGGATTTGACGTACTTGGCCACTTCCCAGGCAAAGAGCAGGTCTTCCAGCTCATCCTGGGAGGGGGAGCGTTCGGTAACCATCTGCAGGTTATTGGCGTCGACCATGCCCAGGTCCCGGTCCTGAACCAGAAGGCCGCCAGTGATCCGTTTGTAATCGGAGCCAGGTGTCCGTTCGCTGTCAAAGGCCCCACAGGCAAGCAGCCGGACATTCTTCTTGCCAGAGATGGCTTCGGCTGCCTCGGGGGTGATTTCCGGGGCGATGATGACTTCCACGAACTGGCGTTCGACGATGGCGGTGGCCGTCTCGGCATCCAGTGGGCGGTTGAAGGCGATGATGCCGCCGAACGCCGAGGTTGGGTCCGTGGCGAAGGCCAGGTCATAGGCCTGTTTGAGGTCGGTGCCGATGGCCACGCCGCAGGGGTTGGCGTGCTTGACGATGACGCAGGCCGGGTCCGCGAACGGTTTGACGCATTCAAGGGCCGCGTCCGTGTCTGCCACGTTGTTATAGGACAGCGCTTTACCCTGAAGTTGCTGCGCGGTGGAGACGGAGGCTTCGGTGGCCCCACGCTCGCGGTAGAAGGCGGCCTGCTGGTGGGGATTTTCCCCGTAGCGCATGTCCTGGAGCTTCTCGAACTGGCCGTTGAAGGTGCGCGGGAAACGGGCCGGTTCGTTTCGGTTCTCGACGCGGCTGCCCAGGTAATTGGCGATGGCGGCGTCGTAGGCTGCGGTGTGTTCGAAGGCGCGGGTGGCCAGGTCGAAGCGGGTGTCCTGGCGCAGGGTACCGTCGTTCTCGGCCATTTCGTCGAGTACGCGCTGGTAATCGTCGGCATTCACGACCACGGTCACGTCATTGTGGTTCTTGGCGGCAGCCCTGAGCATGCCGGGGCCGCCGATGTCGATGTTCTCAATGGCGGTGGCGAGATCACACTCCGGGTCGGCTACGGCTTCCTCGAAGGGGTAGAGGTTGACCACCACCATGTCGATGGGCGCGATGCCGTGTTCGGCCATCACGTCGTCGTCCGTGCCACGGCGCCCGAGAATGCCGCCGTGGATCGTCGGGTGCAGGGTCTTGACGCGGCCCGCCATGATTTCCGGGAAGCCGGTGTGCTCCGAGACTTCGGTAACCTTGATGTTGTTGCTATTGAGAAGGCGGAAGGTGCCGCCGGTGGAGAGGATCTCCACGCCCTGCTGCTGCAGAGCCTGGGCGAATTCAACGATGCCGCTCTTGTCCGAGACGCTGATGAGGGCGCGCCGGATCGGGGGCTGTGGGTCCTGGTGTGACATGGTGCTCCTGTTCGGGTTCCAGTGAAAACGTGGGCTTGGATGCGGGTCAGAGCAGGCCGTACTGCTTGAGCTTCTTGCGCAGTGTTCCCCGGTTCAGGCCCAACATAGTGGAGGCGCGGGTCTGGTTGTCGCTGGTGTACTCCATGACCTTCTCCAGCAGGGGGGCTTCCACCTCGGACAGCACCAGCTGATAGACATCCGTGACCGGGGCGCCGTCGAGCTGGGAGAAGTAGTTCTCCAGGGCCTGCTCAACGCTGTCACGCAGCGTGACCGTCTGACCGTTACCCGTTGCCGTGGTCAGGGGGTCATCTGTTTGCCGGGCCCGGTTGTCCTCGGCCATGGATTCAGTGTTCATGCGACACGTACCTCTTCTGTCTGAATGCCTTGAAAGTAGTCTTTGAGAAAGCGCAGCTGGGTTGCGGCCTCGTCGACCCGGTTGAACTGTTTCCGGAACAGTCGGGTTGGATCCTGTTCCTGTAGATACCAGCCCACGTGCTTGCGCGCAATGCGTACGCCCATGTAGTGCCCGTAGAATGCGTGAAGCGCCTGGACATGGCCCAGGAGAATGTCACGAACTTCGTCCAGCGTTGGGTCGGGGAGCTCGTCACCCGTCGCCAGATAATGGTTGATCTGCCTGAAAAGCCAGGGGCGGCCCTGGGCGGCACGCCCGATGAGCAGGCCGTCGGCGCCGGTTTCAGCAAGTACCTGGCGCGCCTTGCGGGGCGAATCCACATCGCCGTTGGCAAGGACCGGTATATCAACCGCCTGCTTGACGCGGGCTATGGTGCTGTATTCCGCCTCACCATTGTAGGCGTCCGCCCGCGTGCGCCCGTGGACGGACAGCGCCTTGATGCCGGCGTCCTCGGCCATGCGGGCAATCGTGACGGCATTGCGGTTCTCCCGGTCCCAGCCGGTGCGCATTTTGAGGGTCACGGGCACATCCACGGCGGCGGTAACGGCGCTCAGGATCTCGCTCACCAGGGCTTCATCGCGCATCAGCGCCGAGCCGGCGGCCTTGTTGCAGACCTTCTTGGCCGGGCACCCCATATTAATGTCGATGATCCGGGCACCATGGGCCTCATTGAGGCGTGCGGCCTCTGCCAGCATGGGCGCGTCCCCGCCGGCGATCTGTACGGCAATGGGCTCGGGCTCGCCGGTGTGGTCCATGCGCAGGCGGGATTTGCGGGTATTCCAGAGGCTGGCGTCCGAGGTCACCATCTCGGAGACGGCCAGTCCGGCCCCCATTTTCCGGCACAGCAGCCGGAAAGGCCGATCCGTGACGCCCGCCATGGGAGCCAGAACCAGATTGTTGGGTAGCGTATGGGGGCCAATGGCGACCACAGTATTCTCCTGGCAATCCGTATCCTGCAGAAACCGCTGGCGCAACACGCCGACTCGGCTGGGCTGGTCAAAGTTCGACCAGCCAAGGGGAAACAATGATACTCCGGGCTCGGATGGCGTTAAAGGGGGCGTAGCGGCGAAAAATTGATTATTTTTCGCCCAGGTCGGTTGACTTATCAGCCCGGCCTGTTCCAGCCGTTACCGCGACGGCAGGAAGTCGATGCGGTAGTTGATGGCATCCTTGCCCGGATCGCGCAGGGACAGTCGGATGCGGCGGCCCTGGCCGGCGGGCAGCGGCTGAGCTGCAAGTGCCGGATCGCCAAAGTAATCCTCGGGCTGGAACACACGCTGGGCAACGACGTCATTGTTGAGGTTGGAAAAGCTCAGGGCAATGGCCGGGTAGGGCTGCTCGAACCCGGCCTGGTTGAGTATGGTGACCTCGAGCAGCAGGGCATTGTCCTGGTCCGGATGGCTGCGGACTACCAGCTCACGGCTCTTGATTCTGTCCACTGCGCGCAGCGGGGGAAGCTCGCAGCCGGCCAGGTTGCAGATGCTGGCAGCCCAGGGCCGCAATGGTTCGTACAGGGTTAGGCGCTCAAAATGCTGCCAACCCAGCTGGTAAATCAGAAGGCCTGCAGCAAGCAGCGCGGTCAGTCCCCAGATCCAGCGCCGCCTGCCCGGGCTGCGGTCAACCCGTGGCGGGGCAACGGGGTTGGAGTTCAGGTTGGCCCAGACGGGCTCGGTAGACGCCGTGCTTTCCGGGGTTGGTCCGGGTGTGGGCTCGGTTTCCTTCTCCGACGGTTCAGGCCGTTGCCGTACCATGCGATCCGGTTTGGGTTGCTGCGACAGGGAAGCGCCTTCATTCTCCAGAGGACTCGGATCCGGCATCTCGTATTCCTCCTCGTTCAGGAGGGATTCTGCCCAGCTGTCGTCATCATCCTCTTTACCCCCTTTGAGTACTTCCTCGTCGTCAGCGGGCGCATCGTAGAAATCCGGGGTTTCACTCCGTCCCATGGCCAGGAGGGCCTCGTCGAACTCGTCCTCATCCGAATCGGGCTTGCGGCCCGCATACCGGCCTTCGGCGGCATCCTCCTCGGGATTGTCGTCAAAGACCAGGTCCTCATCGTTTTCCGGAGTTTCAGGCTCCGGGGGTTCGGGTTGTTGGGGCTCGGATTCTTCCGGCTGCGCATGCTCTATGGCATTGAATACGCACAGACAGTGGCCACAGCGGACCTTGCCGTTGGCCGCGGCAAGCTGCTTCTTCGTGACCCGGAATCGTGTCTCGCAGTGAGGGCAGCGTGTGAGGGTATCCGATATGCTGCTCATGTTGCCGCCCTCCCCACCCTAATCAGTGTGGCGTGTGCCGGTGATGCAGACCCAGCCTTCCTGCGCTGTTGGCGACTCCATGCTGAACCAGCGGGCATAGCGGTCACTGACCGAATCGGCCTGGGTCGAAAGAATGCCGGAGAGAACAATTTTCCCTCCAGGACGGACCTGCTCTGCCAGTGTTGGTGCCAGAGAGAGTAAGGGCTGGGCCAGTATATTGGCAAGCATCAGGCTGCAGTCCTGTGATGGCTGTTCTTCCGGCAGGTAAAGATCGAGAGCGTCATCGCTGATCCCGTTGCGCCGAGCGTTGTCACGGCTGGCATCCAGGGCCTGGGGGTCATTGTCCACACCCACCACGTGGCGCGCGCCGAGCTTCAGGGCCGCCAGTCCCAGGATTCCGGAACCACAGCCGTAGTCAATGATGTCGGCGCCCTTAACATCGGCCTGATCCAGCCATTCGAGGCACAGTCGGGTTGTGGGGTGAGTGCCGGACCCGAATGCCAGGCCGGGATCCAGGATCAGGTTGACCGCCTCGGGGTCGGGCGGCTCCTGCCAGCTTGGACAGATCCAGAGATGCTCACCGAAACGCTCGGGTCGGAAGTCGTCCATCCAGGCCCGCTCCCACTCGCGGTCCTCAAGCAGCTCTGTCTCGATGTGCTCGAGGTGTGTCTGGGTAGCGGCGTGCCAGGCCTCGTTCACCTGGCTGCGTACGCTCTCCAGATCCGCTTCTCCCTGGAACAGGCCGGTTACGCGGGTGCTGTCCCAAAGTGGCGTGGTGCCGCGCTCGGGTTCGTACAGCGGGGTGTCTTCGCTGTCTTCCATGCTGACCGCCTCGGCGCCGGCTTCGAGGAGAAACTCCTCGAGCAGTTCGGCGTGCTCGCGGTCGGATTGGATGTGGAGCTGTACCCAGGGCATTTATGTCAGTCCCGCCGAATGAGATGTTCCAGATAATGGATGTTGATTTCCGCCCTGCGGAAAGCGTCATCCCGGATAAGACGCTGGTGCAGGGCCGAATTGGTCTTGATGCCAATCACAATCAGTTCATCCAGGGCGTTGTGCATGCGCGCCAGACAGGTTTCGCGGTTCTCGCCGAAGGTGATCAGCTTGCCTATCAGTGAGTCGTAGTAGGGCGGAATGCTGTAGCCCGAATACAGGTGCGAGTCCACGCGCACGCCCAGGCCACCTGGCGGGTGGAAGCGTTCGACCCGGCCCGGACTCGGCGCGAAGGTTTTGGAGTCCTCGGCGTTGATCCGGCATTCCAGGGAATGGCCCCGGATCTCGATGTCGTCCTGGGTGTAGCGCAACTTCTCGCCGGAGGCGATGCGCAGCTGTTCCGCGACAATGTCGACGCCAGTGACCATCTCCGATACCGGGTGTTCCACCTGGACCCGGGTGTTCATTTCAATGAAGAAGAACTCACCGTCCTGGTACAGGAACTCAAAGGTTCCGGCGCCCACATAGCCAATCTCACGACAGGCGGCGAGACAGGCCTCGAGTGTGCGTTCCCGGGACTCCGGGTTGATGTTGGGCGCCGGAGCCTCCTCCATCACTTTCTGGTTACGGCGCTGCAGTGAGCAGTCCCGGTCGCCCAGATGGATGACGTTCCCGTGGGTGTCCGCCAGGACCTGGATCTCCACATGGCGGGGGCGTTCCAGGTATTTCTCCAGGTAGACGGTCTCGTCCCCGAAGGCGCCCTGGGCCTCGCGCTGGGTTACGTGCACGCCCTTGAGCAGGGCATGCTCGGAATGCACGACCTGCATGCCACGGCCGCCACCACCGGAGGCGGCCTTGATGAGTACGGGGTAACCGATTTCCCGGGCCACGGCCTTGGTGCGCTCCTCGTCCTCCGTGAGGGGGCCGTTGGAGCCGGGCACCGTGGGGACGCCAGCGCGGATCATGGAGCGGATGGCCGAGACCTTGTTGCCCATCAGGCGGATGGTCTCCGCCGAGGGGCCGATATAGCGGAATCCGCTTTTCTCCACCTGTTCCGCGAAGTCGGCGTTTTCCGCGAGGAAGCCGTAACCCGGGTGAATGGCGTCGGCGTCGGTGACCTCGGCGGCGCTGATGATGGCCGGGATATTAAGGTAGCTTTCTGACGCTGTGTTGGGACCAATGCAGACCGACTCGTCCGCCAGACGGACGTGCATCAGGTCGCGGTCAACGGCGGAGTGGACCGCAACGGTGCGGATGTCGAGTTCCTTGCAGGCTCGCAGTATGCGCAGGGCGATTTCGCCCCGGTTCGCAATCAGTACTTTATTGATCATGGTACGGCGCTTCGCTGTCAGGTGATGACGAACATGGGCTGGTCGTATTCAACCGGTTCGCCGTCTGTCACCAGTATCTGGGAGACGGTTCCGCTGATGTCGGCCTCGATCTGGTTCATCATTTTCATGGCTTCAATAATGCACAACGGGTCGCCCGCCCGCACTTTCTGGCCGGTTTCCACGAAAGTAGCCGAAGTGGGGGCGGGAGCCCGATAGAAGGTGCCTACCATGGGGGAGCGAACCAGGTGCCCCTCAGGTTCGTCCGGTTCCGTCTTTTCCCCGCTGCCATTGGATTCATCGCCACTGCTTTCCGGCTGGGGTCGCTGCTGGGGCTGAGGCATCGGTGCGGGAGCCGGGGCCACGGGGGCAGCTTCGGCCCGGCGGCGACTGATTCTGACTGAATCGTCGCCTTCCTTGATTTCCAGCTCCTCGACGTCCGATTCCTCAATGAGTTCGATTAATTTCTTGACCTTGCGAATGTCCATAAATGGGCTCTCAATCACGCCAGTTTGTGAAGCGCGGCCGCGAGGGCCAGCTCATACCCCTGGGCACCCAGTCCGCTGATCACGCCCTCGGCAATGTCCGAGAAATACGAGTGCTGGCGGAAGGGTTCACGGGCATGCACGTTCGACAGGTGGATTTCAATAAACGGAATGGTTGCGGCCAGCAGAGCGTCCCGGAGGGCAATGCTGGTATGGGTGAAGGCGGCCGGATTGAAAATCAGGAAATCAATGCCTTCATCCCGCGCCTCGTGGATCCGTTCGATTAGTTCGTATTCCGCGTTGCTCTGAAGACTGAGCAGATGATGGCCCGCCCGCGTTGCCTGTTCATGCAGCCGCTGGTTGATGTCCGCCAGGGTTGCGTTGCCGTAGGTGCCGGGTTCGCGGCTTCCCAGTCGGTTCAGGTTGGGTCCGTGGAGGACGAGTAGCGTGGCCATAGTCCGTTCAGGATTCTTTGTTTTTGCGACGGTTTCAATGTTTTCGCGCATAGATCAGAGCACGTTTACGAAAGTCTGAACGCATGTTAGCTGAATATCAATAGTCGGATCCGGAAAATTTCATTGTGATGTCATAACCTGGTTGCGCCCGCCTTCCTTGGCGCTGTAGAGAACATTGTCGGCTTTTTCGCAGAGTTCCTGGGGCGATTCGCCCTGCCACTGCGCCAGACCGCAGGAGAAGGTCACCGTGAAATCGGTGCCAGCGGCGGGCTGGCGTAGTTCACTGAACTTTTCCCGGATTTCGTTCATCGCTGTCTCGGCCCCTTCCAGCGTCGTATCCGAAAGTATGACGGCGAACTCTTCGCCGCCATAACGGCCAACGTGATCGCTCTTGCGCAGCCGCTGCTTGAGGAACAGGGACAGGCTGCGCAGGACCCGGTCGCCGATGGGGTGGCCGTAGGTGTCGTTGATCTTCTTGAAGAAGTCCAGGTCCAGCATGGCATAGGTCAGGGGGCGCCCGTCCTGTTTGGCCCTGTTAATCTCCGTATCCAGAAGGTGGAGCGTGTGCGTGTGGTTGTAGAGACCGGTCAGGCTGTCGCGGATCGTCAATGCCAGCAGCGAACGGGCCCGGCGCCCCCGGTTGTGGAGGGTTGCCACAAAGTGCTTGGGGTCGATCGGCTTGGTCAGGAAGTCGTCACCGCCCATGCTCATGGCATGCAGTTGCTTGGAGACGTCGTCTTCCGCCGAGAGATAGATGATGGGTACGCTGTGGAAATGATCCTGCTGGCGGATGACCTTGGCGATCTCGGTGCCGTTGCAGTTCGGCATGTACATGTCCAGTACAATGATTTCCGGCGAGAAATCGTCCAGGGCGTCGACTACTTTCATGGGATCGGTCAGGATCTGCGAACGCATGCCGGCCTTGTGGAGTACGTTCTCCATGAATTTTGCCTGGGCCCGGGAATCGTCGATAACCAGCACCTTGTAGGGCTCGATGGGGTTGGCGTAGGAATAGCTTTCAATCTTCTCGATCAGCTGTCCCGGATCCAGCGCCCGGAAGAAGAACTCTTCACCGCCGGAACGGACCGCCCTGAGGCGGGTTCCTATGGAACCATCCGACTCGCTCATGTAGAGAATGGGAATCGGTGTTTCATGGTACTGCTGGATGCTTTCTACTGTCTCAACTACCTGAGATTGTATCGTCGTTGCTGCCGAAATTGACGTCAATGACAATGGTTTCCGGCTTGTGCCTGGCGCACTCAGCCTTGAGATCCTCGGGGCTGGTGAATGCAGTGGCACGGAACCCGAAGAATTCCATCTGCCGGATAATACGCTGGGCGTAATCCCCATCGTTGAAGGCCAGGTAGATGGGGGTTCGCAGGTAGGTGGTCGGGGTGGCATCCTCCTCCTGGTCCGAACGCCGAAGGGTGCACTGGCGGATCTGATTCATCGCCGCCTGGACCGCGTCCCGGATACCGGTTTCCATGGGGCTGGCCTCGGGCCAGCCATCGAGTGCCTCGCCAAGGGCTCGAGACGCGGCTTCGTGGCCGTCCATCTCGAAGCGCCGTGCGTACTTCGCGAGCTTCTCGTTAGCCGCTATCAGCTCTTCGCGGAGGCCGTGAACCGGTTTCCCTTCATCCAGGTATTTCTGCCAGGTTTCGAGGATCAGCCGGGCCTGGGTCGTGACCCGGCGGGCGAAATGCTGGCGGAGTTTTTCCTGTTGGGTGCTGTCGGTCATGAACGTTGATCTTTTAGTTATGGTGTTCTGCATCACATTCTGACTATTCACTATAGCTGCTTGAAAAAGATTTGTGTCAATCTGATGCAGCCTTTTAGGGCAGGGAGATAACCGTATGAATCAGGGTCACGGTGCCCGCGCTTACAGTCTTCGTTGGCTGCTGATGGTGTTTGTAACGGCACTGATGGTCTCTGTTCTAGTAGCCGGCACCTACCTGAGCGCGAGCCGCTTTACCCAATATCTGGCACATCATCTCCAGGTACAGACCCGCGATGCGGCTGTAGCCCTGGGCGTTTCGCTGTCCACTGTTGAGACGGACGGTGAAGCCCAGCGCATCATTGATGCGATGTTCGACAGCGGCGCCTACCGCTCTATTGAGTTGCGGGGCCCGAACGG
>Ga0065697_1003323_pt1 | contig 10290 bp, 12 predicted proteins | sample AntLakMe24m_08um_FD_59086 | JGI IMG/M metagenome (GOLD analysis project Ga0065697, IMG submission 59086) | Hypersaline microbial communities from Antarctic Deep Lake - 24m 0.8um v2 (version 3) | ecosystem: Environmental > Aquatic > Non-marine Saline and Alkaline > Hypersaline | place: Deep Lake... | reverse complement strand
GTTTCAATCCCGTTCTGGGTTTTCTGGGTGTCGCGACAGGGGGTGTAAAATACGGCGATAAGGGTCAAAAAAGCTTTCTCAGTACCGGAAAATCTCCCCCTCGTTACGTCGACTGGGACTGTACACCGAACTAATAAAGGTTCACGTAGATCGGTTCAGAGAACGTTGGATTGTTCATCCGGTGGATCGTCACCCAAATCGGTCGTACTCTCCTGGCAGGACTGACAGAGACGGTAGAGCCGAATCCGATCGCCATCCGCTGGGTCGATATGTGACTCGAGTTCGTCTTCGAGTTCGACCCGTTCGGTTTTGCTGACGTCGACCTCAAAGACGCTGTATTGTCGCCATGCGCCGTAGCGTTCGAGCGTTCGATAGACACGGCGGCGGTTCCCATCGTCACTAACGTCGTAGGTGATTGCCAGGCGCATAGTTACTTCGAGAACGTGAGTGCGTGGTACTCGTCCAACTCGCCCGTAATTGCTTTTCGGAGCAGAATCGCCTGCTGTCTGATGGCTTTGCGCCGTGATACGGTGTACTCGAAATACGGGTGGGTGAACTCTTCGTGCATGAACTTATCAAATTTCGAGCAGTACGTTTTGAACGTCTCGTCAGTCAGGTGGTTCTCCTTCGTGAAATCATCATGTGTGATGACGCCGCGGTTTACCAGCCGCGTGACGAACGCGTCACAGAAAATTGGTCTGAACTCCTCTTGGAGATCGAGCGCCAGCGATGGACGGCCGTGCCGATCGGCGTGCAGGACACCTAGGAACGGATCGAGATTGTACTGTCGCAGCGCGCTTAGAACCTCGTTTTTCATGAAAACGTAAGTCAACGACAGCAGCGAGTTGATGTGATCTTCCGGCGGCCGTTTCGATCGCTTCTCGAATGTCCATCCATCCGTCAGCGTCTCGTCGAGACGGCTGAAGTACCGCCCGCTTGCCTCGCCTTCGACACCACGGAGGTCGTCTTTTGTTGCGACAGTCGTCGCACGCATACCGAGGTCTTTGAGTACGTCCGTCCCATGAACGCCTTTTCGAGAAAGAAGTGTTCGTGAATTTCGGATCTTCGCTGCGATCATCGAACCTGCGATATCTATTTCAGCAGTCTCGTCGAGTGCATACTGTGCTCGCCGGACCTCAGCGATCGTGTTTCGTTCAGGGACGAAACTGCCGCGATACTTGCCGTTCTGGGTGAAGTAGTTCAGGATGATACCGTGTTCGTTCGCCTCCGCGACGAACGGCGTCGAGAAGTTCACACCACCGAAGACGTTGATCGTGTCGAGTTTCTCGTGGTGGGGAACGTCGCGAGCTGGCCCTCGTCGCCGTCGACGTCCCAGACGACGATCCGGCCACCATCCGTGCGGACCTGTGTGCCCTGTTTCGTGACGTAGATGACCGACTCGTTGAACATCCCCTCCGTGGCTTTCATACCTCGCCCTCCCAGCCCGTGCCGCGGGCCTTTTCCGGTTCGAGCATGGCTGTCTCCTCTGGCATGCAGTACGTCCGTGCCGAACAGGCATCACACTTTGAGGGGTTGTCCGTGAGAGACGGAATGTCGTCGACGGACATCGATTGCATCGCCTCAATCTGTTCTCGAACTGTTTCTCGGTGTGATTCAGTTATGGGAATGTGCATTCGTTGGTCAGTTTCATAGAGGTAGATCGCCCCTTGACGAACAGGCTGATCTAAATGCTCTTCAAGCAGCATACAGTAGCCCGCCAGCTGTAACTCATCGCTCTTGTAGTAGTCGCCGCTCTCTGCTCGTTTTCGCTCAACTGGAATGACTTGACCGTCCTCCAGATCAAGAATGTCGACTTTCCCTTTCAGCCCGATTGCTTCTGATTCGAGATAGAGTTCATTGACCCAGCCGCCTCGTGTCGACTGGTTTTCGTGCTTTGTTTTGCCCTCAATCCGCTCGTAGTTGCGGCCTTGGGTATCGTAGAAATGCAGATACCAGTACCGCCGGGGACAGTACGAAAACTGGTTGAGATCAGCGACGTTGATCAGGTCATCAGTCATATCTGGCGTGGCTGGACATCTATTTCTGGTGGGCCACTGGAGTCACTGTCAATTTCGATGTCGTACTCGGGGGTCGTAATGCGGGATGGAATGATCGCATTAACAATCCGAATAATTCGGAAAAACCGGTGCAACAGCTCTGTCGAGACTTCGAACTCGTTGTTTAATTCTGCCTCATCGATATGCCGATGAATTTTTGTCTGGAGCAACCGCTCAATTTTCGTCGTCGACTGATCATATTGAGTCGGCTCTGTTTCGTATGCCGGGAGACGTGCCGTGACGGTTGAGAGAACATCGTCGCTCGACGGTCCCATGACCAGAATATTATCGTCGTCAACGTCGACGATATTGTAGTTGCGAAGCGTTGTCGAGAGGTCGTAGGTCGTGATGCCAAGTCTGTCTCCACGAGGATATTTGATCGACGCCGACAACGACCGTCCACGAAGGCCTCGGAAGGTTTTGAAACACTCTTTAGTGAACTCCAGCAGTTTCGCTTCGGGGTCGTTTTGTTGGTACTTTCCAGGGCCGAACCCGTCTTTTATCTGCCCGTGCTCGGCGTCGACTGCCTGAATGAATCCGTACCACTGATCGTACTTATCGATGTTTGCCTCGAAATCCTCACGTAACTCCTGATTGAACCAGTTCCAGCCTTCCTCACGCTCTGTAATTGCGTAGGCCGCTCGGAAGCCGACGAGATCAGCCAACAGCTTTTGATTCATCTGCGTCGAGTCCAGTCCCTCGTGGATCTGTTCTACGAAGATCGGAAAATCAACATTCTCGCCCCACGGCCCTTGTCCGAGACCGTAGATGTCGACAGTCGCTTCTGACTGGCGACCGGCCCGCCCGAACCGCTGGAGAAACGCACTCGCGGTGAACGGTTTTTCCATATACAGCGTCGTCACATCGTAGTCGAGTCCGACTTCACCCTTGCTCGTCGTATTCAGAATGTAAAACTCCGTTTCGTCGAGATTGGCTCCCTCATCGTTCGTATCGAACCCGTTGTCCTTGGCGGTGTGCTCGAAAACGGTCGGATACTCGTGGTAGAGAAAATCATGGAAGTCGTTGCTATCCTTCGCGCTGTTAAATACGAGGACGATTTCTGGGCCGTCGTAGTCGCCGACTGCGTCGAGTTTCTCCTTGAGATCTACGGCAATCTCGTTTTGATGGTCGAGTATCTTCCTGTCATCATGTCGACGGACGACTATTCGGTGCCGGAACTGATCGCCATCTGTATCGTAATCAGCATCGATATTCTGAACCGTCAATCCGACTTGTTCACAAAGGAACCTGACAAACTCCTCGTTCGGAGTTGCAGACGCAAGAAGGATTTTTGGATCGGCATGCCGTTCAGCTATGATCTTAATTTGTAACAGCAGCCCGCTTGCAGACAGCGCTTCATAGAAGTGAAATTCGTCGTAGACAATCGCATCGAAATCATTGAAAAAACGCATTGGATCGCTTCCGATGTACATGTCCTGAATAGCTGCCTGCAGGATATCTGGGTTGGTGAGAACCGCATCATAATCTGCCGCATACTTACTCACGAAGCTAATCAGTTCCTCTGTTCGCTCGTGTCCGTGCCCATCTAACGTATTCGCGTTGAGCACAGCGACATCAACGTCGTCCTTAAATCGCTCTCGCTGTTGCCGGAGGAGCGCGTTTGTCGGATAGACGAGAAGAGTCATGTCGTGCGACTCGATGAGTTCATAGAATGTTGCTGTCTTGCCCGCTCCTGTGGGTGCACGGACGACCGACACTGGATCTGTGCCGTCGTGAATCCATTCGATGACGCGATTTTGGAACGCACGGGCGCAGTCGAAGTCACGGTCTTCGAGTGCTGGTTTCGGTGGTTCCGTCGCAAGGCTCGCGCCAGCAACCTCGAATTCAGTCATACGAGCACCTCCGAAAGCACCTGGTCGCGGACGAATTTGGGCTCAACACCAACAAAGTGCTGTAACCGTGGATCGTTGCCACGCTTGAACCCCTGACTGTGCTCGACGAGATTGGTAAGCAACTCATCGGAGAGGTCATACACCTCTGAGAGCAGGTATTTGTTTAGTACCAGCGTGTCCAGTTCAACTGGCTCCGCACGGAACTCGCCGGTTTGCTTGATCCCCATTCGAAAGAACGGGTGGTCTGGAAGCCCCGTTTCGCTCCAAACGGTGAATTCGAACGTTGAGCCTGGAGTGATCCCGACTGTAGTTCCGGATCGTCTGGTATGCTGCACCTGATTTTTCGAGAATCTCTGGGACTGATTTTGACCCGGAAACTTGCTTTGCGATGTCGCTGTCGTTGGTCGTGAAGTGGCGTTCAGAGCGATAATCGGTGCTACGGAACGTCCGTTCGTCCATCTCGACAGCTATGGGGGCACATATCGCTGACGAAGAACGGCAGCTCTCTGAGATGGGTGTAATCGGCTGTCGTCGCGTCCTCACCGAACTCAGCATACCTCTTTTCGAGCTCGAAGTAGCGGTAGCCGAGGGCGTGCATGAGTGCTGTCGACGACAGCGTCGGCTGTGTTCGTATTGCGCGCCCTTCCGAACTGGAGTAGAAGAGCGGCGCGTACAACGTTGCCCGGAAGGTCTGTTCAATCATCACCAATAAAAACGTCAGACGCGGCGTCCATCAACTCCGCAAATTCCTCACGGAGCACCTCGTCAGCGTCGCTTGCCTCCCGGCTGGCGACTGCCTCCAGCCGTTCGTACCACTCAGGGAATGGATCTGCTCCATCAATCTCACCGTACACTTCCCAGTCGGTCCGACGAACAGACGAAATGTACTCTCCAATACTGGCCTTGAGGTCGTCGCCCTCGTCGTGATACTCTAATAGGAACTCTCCAGTCGACAGCGACGTATCATGATCTCCGAGAACGACACCGAGGACCTCATTTCTGATGTTTCGTCCGGTTCGGGTTTCACGGGCTCCGTATTTTCCGGTGTTGAGGATGTTGTGGAGCGTATACAGGAGCATCGAACCGGTTGCTGCTTCAAGGGTAATGAAGTGAACGAGGTCGTTGCCGGGTTGGACCTTCACGAAATCAAAGAGAGCTTCGGACTGATCTCCACCACCACTCTCATCGTCTCGCATCGTCCCGGATTCGTAGACTGCGTTCCGGGTTTCCTTGTTCATCAGGTCGTACTCCTCGGTAGTGTACGTGTAGCCCTCGATGACCCGGGATTTGATCGCAAAGTCCTGATCGCCCGTCCCTGCCAGTCCGTAGGTGAGTGTCCCGATGTTCAGTGAGCCTTCGAGATCGGTGGGTTCGTTGTAGGCAAAGTCGTCGTCGACGAACTCCTCATCGAGCTTTCGGAGGAGCGACAGTCCAGTTAGTCGTTCCTTGCTGGTGAACTTCTCTCCGTTGACTTGGGCATGCAGTTTGTCGCCGAACTCCTGGGTTTCGGCGCGATCATGACTGGAGTTTCGGAACAGCGTTGGCTCTGTCACGTTTCGCTTGATGACGAGTGTGACAGAGGGCTTGCGTTTGCGGTAGATTTCGAACGATTCTTCGAGGCCAGTGGTTGGGTATTGGAGTGTCATTTGTCGGAGTAGAGAATTTGTTCGTATGCGTAGTAGTACGAGTTGACGAGCGCGTTCTCCCAGTCGGAGAGTTTTTTCAACTCATAGAGGTCGTTTTCGACGAGGTAGGTGCGGATCGCCTCAACGAACGCCTGTGCTTCTTCTGGCGTCGCGTGGCCGGCGTAGTCCTCCCGGTCGGCGGCAGCGTACACCTGACTCTCAACGTAGTCCACAAGTCGGTCGTCGTCCATTTGTTGGTTTTTCCCGCTGAGGAACGCATCGAGTGCCTCGCGGAAGATTTTGGTCTTTTTATACTTGCTGTCGAACTGTTTGCCGAAGAGGTCGACGCCTCTTTCTGCGACGGTTTTCATTTCCATAAGTTCTGTTTCATGATAGGTTTCGAAGTACGTTTTGAGGTCGTCGAGTCGGACCGCGTGATCGTGATGTACAACGGCGAAGTTGGCGATACTATGGAACGTATCGCGGTCGAGCTGGAGGTATGGATTGCTCATGTTGGCATCCTGTCCAACCATGCTCATGATTTTGAACAGCTGGAGCGCGCGCCGAAGGTGTGAGTCCGTCCGGTCGCCGGTAATAAACGACGGAAGCGGCCCGAACCGTTCGGCTTCATCCAGCCCGAGGAGTTCTTGTGGTCGGGTGGCATCCTCGTCTTTGAACACTATATTGGTGCTCTCAAAGCGTGTGAACGCTTGTCCTACAACCACCTTCATCCCAGATTCTTGGGCTGTTTTCATGAGCTCGCGGATAATCATCATCCGGTGGTTCTTTTCGCTCATTCGTGGATGATCTCCGAACTTGAACGGCTGAATATAATATTGTGGCTTGATCAAGCTCTTCGTCACATCTGGATCACTGAGATCCATGTTTTCGCCGACTTGACTTCCGATTTCATCGCTACGGAGGCGTATGTCTCCTAAGAAGTCATCAAAATAGTAATACGCTATTTTGAGTCCCATATTTCTGCTCCCGGGTCTACTTCGGTTCAGATTGATATTCTTTCGATCACAAATATCGAATAAAAGACTGTATTCTAGATTACATACACTACAGATCGATTTCGGGCTACCGTGGGGTGGAAGTCGACGAGAATAACCTTGTTTCTGATATATTGTTTCGTGACCTTTCTCATATTGATTGTCTGCTTCAGAACCGACACAAAAAGCACATATCATCTTTTTTGCCCAGTTTTGCTGATTGTTGACTGTCGAAGAAACGGGAGATACTTGTCCCGATTGCGTCCGTCTCTGGTTCGAGATCATCACGGAGTGATGGTTGTACTTCATCACGTAGAATCTCCAAATCGGATTTAAAATCTCTATAATTTTCACAGAGGTGTGCAAGGAAATGTACTTTTACTTTTTGACCTTTTGTACTTTTTCCGCCATCAATTGAATCATACACCTCGTTGAATGCAGTCGTAAGCTTCTCTGTGGGGTACTCTTTCCAACCATCTTCATATATTGATTTTATAAGTACCGGGAGATATTCCGCAAACTCCTCAGGAACACGTTCGAATGAGTCGTCCCGACCAGAACCAGATCTGAGGAGTTCTTTTGCCTTTTGGTGAATTTTCTCTTCTTTTCTTTTGGTGGGTAGTGCAATCTCTCCGAGGATGTCATAATCAAATGTATTCCAACCAAGCTTACATTCGAATTGGAACTCAGCACTGATTCGGTCCGGAACCCGCTCGGCAACTGCCTGTTCCAACGCTGATCGATCAATCGGTTGACCGAGATACACAATCGAGTCCGGCGAACTGCCGATGACGACGCCATAGGTCTCCCCACCTGTTTCACCTGCAATGACTTCTTTTGCAGTCCCAAGTATCGTGTCGTTCAGGATCGGCTGTTCGAGTTGGGTAAACTCGATTCGTTGGACATCCTCTTGGCCAATCAGCGTACAGAGTTGTTTGTAGACGCCCTCTGAACCTCGCTTCAGTGCCACAGAGGCCGCACTGTCACCGATTCGGCAGTAGCGTTCGAGTCCTCGAAAATCGGTGTCTAGTCCTCGTGATTCGGTACTGTTTTCTCCAATTTCAGTTCGCTGGACGAGGTACTGGAGATCGTCTCGATATCCTTCGCCGAGGAACTCTTCGATACCGAACGGATCGCCGTCTCGTTTATCCCCGTTTTCGTCGGGTTCTGGATCGAAATACCATTTGAACGTCTCACTGGTGTTGCCTTCGGCATCGATTCCGTAGGCCTCGCGCACGAACTTGTCCGTATCATGGAGTGCCAGCGCAGCCGCAAGTACCTGTACCTCTTCGCTGTAGTCCTCGTACAGGTCCTCATTTTCACCCACGGCCTCGTACACAAACGCGTTCACGCCGACCGTGACTGCATTAAGTATATGGGCTGCTAACGAGCAATTCGCACTCGAGTCGACTTTCGCATCGTACTGGCCAGCAGCGTCAATGACGTTCGCATAGAGGTCTGTACTCCCAACGATGGTTTCGTGAGCGTCACGAGCAGCCTCTGGATTCATTGACCCGCGACCTCCGCAGAAACACAACCACACCCTCGAGCCACAGCACTCCCAACACCACTGTACTCAGCAAACAACCCGAGTGCCGTCACGGCGTTTTGAACCGAATCACTCGCGTTCTTGAAGTCATACGAACACTCTCCAGTGAACCCCTGCCGGAAGAGATTCCGTGTCTCACCGTCCTTGTTTTTGACACGGTTGACTAGCACCGAGTGCGTGTTGTACGTTCGCGCGATCGGTTTCTCGATCACGTTCCGTTCGATCGTTTCCCGATCGAGTTCGAGTTCCAGATCGTCGGAGACGGATCGGTTCCACTTCCCGAGTAGCGACGAGAACACAGCCCCTCTGTGGGGAAACATCGTTGTGATCTCGCCGGCTTCCTCGATGCAAGTTGCCGTCTCGAAGGATAACTCAATCGTCGGATTGTCCATCGATCCCGCTTCGGTTACAATATCCTCGTGTGTCGTGTTCACACTTTCAAACCGATCGACCTGCAGCGTGCCGTGACTGAGTTCGATCGTGTCGCCGTCGAGGACAAGCGCGTTCACCAGCGCCTGAAAAATATCCAAATCGGCCGGATCGACGACGCCGAGCCGCAGCTGATAGCTCTCGTTCGGACGCAGGGTTTTGTGGTAGTCCCGATCGCTGTCACCGAACACACCTTGCAGGCCGCTGCTGTGGAGGCTCCCCAGTGGCGAGTCATGGATGTGGGCGCTCACGTCGGCGTCGACGTCCTCGAGAACGCCAAGTAGCGCCGAGTACACCGAATAGCCGTCTGACAACGGTACAGGAAACCGTGTCGTTGGCCGAACCATCACATCGACCTGCCGCAATGTATTTGTTTGCTGAACTTCTTGATCGGTCATCAGGTGTATGCCAGCCGTTCACCCAGTAGCATAATAAGCGCTTCGCAAAGATGGGACGGTTTCAATTCCGCGCAACAGAAACGGCAGTGCCATCGATTTCATCGATATGCAACAGTACTATTTTGATGAATCATCTCAATAGGCCGGCTATGCGGACGTATCTCTCGACGATCGGGTTCAACAGTACGAGCGTCACGCGGCCACTGTTGAGCCATGGGATCGACCCTGGTGACGAAGTGGTACTTATTAGGCCAACCAAGGAGTCACCTCCACAGGCAAAAGAGGCGATCGGCGATGTCGAACGGCTTCTCCAGGAAATCGAACCGGACGTCAATCTCACGATCGAACAAATCACACACGATGACTTTTCAACAGCTGTGCTGGAGTGTAGCGATCTCATTCAAGTTGCAAACGGCGATCGAATCGTCTCACTTGGCGGCGGTGCACGCGACGTACTGTTGCCGTTTGCAATCGCTGCAACAACACACGCTCGATTGCTTTCTACTGTGTTCTTTTTTAGCGATCTCGATGGCGGAGTTCGAGAGTGGTCACTACCTCGACTCACGGCGAGGATTCAGGAAACGACGATCTCGACACTTCAGGCGATCGCCGATGTAGAGGAGGGGATCTCGATTCCTGACCTGACCGATCGAACTGGGTGCTCAAAAAGCACAGTGACCCGCCACGTAACAGCACTTGCTGACGAGAAGGCGATCGAAACATGGACGGAAGGGAAGACAAAATTCGCACGAGCGACTATTACTGGTCACTTGCTTCTCCGCGATCGCGCTTGACTATACGAACCTTTATTAGTTAGTGTACAGCCCAACTCGAACTTTGTCACAGAGATGTCTGAATGGGGCTGACAAATAGACAATTCCTGTGCACCGATTACTAGGATCCACCCAGACCGGATATACATTCGAGTCGTGGTCAACTCTTTTTGTAGGTTCGTCTACACCAGACCGGTGTGGAAATGGTCCAACTTTCCATAAGAAACAGAGAGTGACAAACCGCAGTACTGCGGTTTTTGCCCCGATATAATATAGGTGGAAGTGGAGTATTTGAGCACGGAGGGGCGGGAGGTTGCTGTGCTGTGTATTTTGTTGCCCTGTCCCGAGGGACACCGCCTAAGGGGTGCTGCCCGCTGAGCGGAAACGGACGGTCGGACAGCCGGCGCTTGCGATCGTGAATTATCGAGAAAGCGAGAAGTCACGGCGCAAAACTGTCGCACGAGGCCGTAACGAAGGGATAAGAGATAGAGATGTGTCTCAGGAAGGCCGCTCTCCGGTGTGAGAACGAAGCCTTCGTGAGAAGGCCAAAAGGAGTGTGGACTCGCGGGGAGTCACGCGAGCGAGCACTGCGAGCGAGTGTGACTACAGCG
>Ga0065697_1003319_pt1 | contig 10448 bp, 6 predicted proteins | sample AntLakMe24m_08um_FD_59086 | JGI IMG/M metagenome (GOLD analysis project Ga0065697, IMG submission 59086) | Hypersaline microbial communities from Antarctic Deep Lake - 24m 0.8um v2 (version 3) | ecosystem: Environmental > Aquatic > Non-marine Saline and Alkaline > Hypersaline | place: Deep Lake... | reverse complement strand
CAGAAACAGCTAGCCGAGGATGCTTTGTGAGGTACTGAGCCTCAGCGTCAATCCGGTCCCCTCCGGAATGCTCGAAGGTGATGTTTTCATTGGTTGTATCGATATTAATCTGCGCCGTCGGCTGACTATCTCCGAGCGAGTCGCCGAGGCCGAGCACGAACGTTCCGATCACGGCCGCGAGGATCACTGTGATTGCGACCATGAGGATGACCCCGATAACGGGGCTCACCGCACGATCGTCCGAATTGAACAGGTTGCTTGGTTTCATGGGTTTGAATCCAGCGGTCCGCCGGCGCGCGTCGACTTCCGTCGATCCCGCCCGGTTGCTGGTTACGTAATAGGTGGTAGACCTCCCTTAATTACTTACCGACCTGCGTATCAATCCTGAAAATTAGTTGGTTACAGTCAAACACTCAGGTAACTGAAGGCTTCGTATGCACCCCACGGCCCGAGCCCTCGCCCGACGTACAGGATCGGGTGTATCCGGATCCGTGGGAGAAGGTCCTCGACTACCGCCGCGTTCGTCGACCTGTTTGTGCACGTTCTCGCTGGCGGGACGATCCCCGAACGGTACTTCGAGGTCACCGCGTCGGCGTCGAGACGGCGACGTGCCACGAAGAGGCCGGTAAACCGGACACCGTCTCCCGACCCAGACCGCTTATATACTCCGAGTTAGTTGGGCGTCGTATGGGTATTTCCGAGTTCCTTGAGGGCCAGAACCTCACGCACCGCCAGATGGGGGCCATCATGATCGGGTGGATCCTGCTCGTCACGATCATCTCCGTCGGGCTGTTGCTGTACACGGCGTCGACGTAGCCGATCCGGCGTGTGGGGCCGCGAACACAATCCTCTTTTAGCCGTTCGTTGTCTGAAGGCGTATGACACGCGACAGCGACACACACGACGACGAGGTCGACCGCCGACTCGTCGGCGGCTGGGAGGGGCGCTACTACGAGGACTTCGAAGTCGGCGACGTGTACAAACACCCGTACGGACGCACCGTGACGGAGACGGACAACGTCTGGTTCACGAACCTCTCGATGAACCTCAACCCGATGCACTTCAACGAGGCGTACGCCGCCGAGACGGAGTTCGGCGAGCGCCTCGTCGACGGCACCTTCGTCATCGCCTTGGCGGTCGGGATGAGCGTCATCGACGTGAGCGCGAACGCCACCGCGAACCTCGGCTACGACAGGATCCGTCACCACGCACCCGTCTTCCACGGTGACACGCTCTTCGCGGAATCCGAGGTGCTGGAGAAGCGGGAGTCCTCCTCGCGGGACCACGTCGGGATCGTCACCACGGAACTGCGCGCGTACAACCAGGACGACGACCTCGTGCTCTCGTTAGAACGCACCCCGATGGTGTTGAAACGTTCTTACGCCGAGCCGAGCCCCGCACAGCCGACGGGCTGGCCCGAGGGGATCGGGACGCAGCCGGAGGACGTGGAGTGACCACCCCACCCGGAAGCGGCGGCCCCGCCGCGCCGACCGCGGCCGACTCGATCCCCGACACCCGGCTCGGCGGCGATCTCCCGATCGCGACTCCCGAAGAAGCGGCCGCGATCGTACCGGAGACCGCGACGTTGCTCGTCTCCGGGTTCGGCGGCGTCGGCTACCCGAAACTCGTCCCCGAGGCGCTCGCGGCGGGCGAAGCCCGGGAGCTCACCGTCGTCTCGGGCGGCGGCGTCGGCGACGAGATCGATCGCGCCCTCGTCGAGTCCGGTGACATGGCCCGCCGGTACCCGTTCGTCCCGAACGAGACCTCGCGGGCGGCCGCCAACGATGGACGAATCCAGTTCCACGACCGCCACATCTCGCGGCTCGCCGACGAGGTGCGCTTCGGCGGCATCCGTGCCGGCATGCGCGGAGAGACGATCGCGGTCGTGGAGGCGGTCGCGGTCGGTCCGGACTGGCTCATCCCGTCGACCTCGATCGGTCACACGCCCGCGTACGTGGGTGCCGCCGACCGCATCGTCGTCGAGGTGAATCGCGCTCAGCCGGTCGAACTCGCTCGCGTCCACGACGTGCACGTCCGCGACGATCCGCCGAATCGGAGCCCGATCCCGCTCGATCACCCCCTCGACGAGACCGGCGGACCCGCCATTCGGTTCGATCCCGCCAGGCTCGCGGCGGTCGTCGAGACGGACCGTCCGGACGATCCGTACGAATTCCGTGCGGTCTCGGCGACGGACGAGGCGATCGCCGGCAACCTCGGCGACTTTCTGGAGGTCGAGATTGACCGCAACCCGCTGTTCGCGGAGGCGGCGAACCTCCAGTTCGGCGTTGGGAGCCTCGGCAACGCACTGATGGGTGCGCTCGCCGACGTCGACTTCGGCGACCGGCCGGTGTCGTACGTCGGCGAAGTCGTCCAGGACGGCCTTCTCGACATGCTCGACGCCGGCGATCTTGAGGGCGCGAGCGCCACGTCGCTGGCGCTGTCAACGGCCGGTCAAGAGCGACTATTCGACGATATCGAACGCTACGCCGAGGACGTGGTGTTGCGGCCGGCGGACATCTCGAACGCGCCCGAACTCATCGATCGCTTCGGCGTCGTCGGCGTCAACAGCGCCGTCGAGGTCGACCTGTACGGCAACGTGAACGCGACCCACATCGGCGGCACTCGCGTGGTCAACGGGATCGGCGGCGGCGGCGACTTCGCGCGCAACTGCCGGCTCGGGATCATCGCGCTCCCGTCCACGGCGGTCGGCGGAGACGTCTCGCGGATCGTCCCGCTCACGCCGCACACCGACCACACCGAACACGACGCGAGCGTGATCGTCACCGAACACGGCGTCGCGGACCTTCGCGGGCTCTCACCGCGCGAGCGGGCCGCCGCTCTCGTCGAGGTCGCTGATCCCTCGTTCCGCGAGCCCCTCGACGCCTACCGCCAACGGGCCGCGGACGAGGGAGGTAACACGCCGCACGATCTCGACACCGCATTTTCGTGGCAATAGGGAGACAAGAACCCCGAGTACATCATACTTTAAATGATGCATTTTACTGAAATAATCTAATGATTAGCTCATGATATAGTTATCGTCCCTTGATCCTCTGATTTTCGCGTGAATTCTTCCCTCCGACGACACGCTTTTAATAGTTGACGTAATGGCTTGATTCACATGATTGATGGTGACAACACGACACGGCGCGACGTAGTGAAGGGTGCGGCGACGCTCGGTGTCGTCGGACTTGCCGGCTGTTCCGACGACGGCGGAAGCGGTGGCGACGGCGGAAGCGGTGGCGACGGCGGAAGTGGTGACGACGGTGGAAGCGGTGACGACGGCGGCAACGGCGATGACGGCGGCAACGGCGGCGGCGATGTGACGATCACTATCGGTGGGACCTCGACCGGCAGCTCGACGCAGGCTGCCGGACAGGCGCTCGCTCGTGCGGCACAACAGCACAGCGACTTCCTCAACATTTCCGTTCAGGAGACGCAGGGCTGGACGGCGAACCTCTACGAGTATGACTCCGGCCAGATCCCAGCGATGGGCGTCGACAACAACTCGCTCGCGAAGGCGCTCAACGAGGAGGGACCGTTCGCCGACGATCCCGTCGAAAGCCTTCCGAACCAGGGATTCATGTTCACGTCGCTGCAGATCCACTGGGTCGGACTCGACGGAAGCGGTCTCGAGTCGGTCGCCGACCTCCGCGAGGGCGGCTACACGATCTACCCGATCCAGCCCGGATTCGGGACGCGACTACTCACCGAGGAGATTCTCCAAGAGGCCGGTCTGTGGGAGCCGAACGACATCCTCAACGTTGACNCGGGCGACATCCCGGGCGGCCGTCGAAGAGGACCGAGTCGACGCGCTCTGTCTGTACGGCGCGAACGGCGTCAACCTCTCCGGTTGGTGCCAGGAAGTCGACGTCCGGAGCGGCGGTCGATTGAACCTCCTGGAGGTCGACGACGACTTCCGCCAAGTCATCGAGGACCATCCCGGAGCGATCTTAGAGGAAGTGGAGCCGTACGGGTACGAACAGGAAGTCACCGCGTACACCGACACGATGGTCACGTGGTCGCTCGCCGGACAGTGGGCGTTCAGTCCGGATATCCCGGCTCGTGCGACCGAGGAGGTCTGTCGGTTGGCCATGGAACACGAAGACACGCTTCGTGAGTCCGATCCGACGACGCTCGAGTACTCGCCGGAAGCGATGACGCAGACGGTCATTCCCGAGATCGACATCCACGCCGGCGTGGCGAACTTCTTCGACGAGAACGGTGTCTGGGAAGACTCCTGGAGCCGCGGCGACGAGTAGTACCGACGCCTGACCGCCCGAACACACATATCTTTCACGACGGATGGCCAACCACTCCGATACTTCAACCGATCCGATCGACTCGCCCGACTCGCCAAATTCCTCGGACGAGAGCCTGCTTGACGACGAAGAGTCGCTCGAGCTCGCTCCCGGCGACCGCGGACGCAAACAGCTCTGGCTGTACCTCCTCTCGCTACCGTTCTGGTTCCTCATCATCTTCGTCCCGACGCTCATCGTTCCGAACTTCCTCGCGGGGGCGTACGGACAGGCGCTTCCGGGGATGCTCTTCGACGATCCGGCCGCGCTCGCGGCGACGCTCGAAGACATGTCGGCCACGATCCTCGGCGTCGCGGCTGTCGTCGGCATCACCGGCGTCTCGGCGCTGATACTCCGGCTCGGGGTCGGAATCGAAGAGCGGCTTCGGTTGGCGCTCGTCTCGTTTTCGATCCCGTTCTGGATGATCGTGATGTGGTACTCGTACACCCAGCTGATGCCCCGCGGTCAGTACGCAGTCGCGTTCCTCGGCGGTATCCTCGGACTGTACGTGATCTCGGAGCTCGACGAGCCGCTCATCGAGCGCAACTGGCTCGAAGTCGGGCTCCTCGTCGGCTCCGGACTGATCTCGCTGGCGACGAGCGGCTACCTCTTCGTGAACTACCAGTCGGTCGCGGTCTACACCGTCGGGCGCGCGAGCGAACCACAACTGGCCATGGCGTTCGCGTTCACGCTCGCGATGATCTACCTGACGTGGCGGTCGTTCGGGATCACGTTCCTCGCGGTCGTCCTCATCGGAATCGGATACGGGTTCGCCGGACCGTTCATGCCCGGCGCCCTGAGCCACGGCGGGCTCTCCGGCACGCGCATGCTTCGGATTCTCGTGGTGAGTGTTGACGGGTTCTACGGGTTCCTCACCCGACTCGTGGCGGCATGGATCGCCCTGTTCCTACTGTACGCCGGGCTGTTGAAGGCGTACGGCGCGTTCGACCTCATCCTCCGGATCGCGGTGCGCTCCGCGAAGTACGTCGACTCCGGCATCGCGCAGACCGCCGTCGTCGCCAGCGCGGTCATCGGCTCCGTCAACGGGAGCCAGACCGCGAACGCGGGTATGACCGGTTCGTTCACCATCCCGCTGATGAAGGAGAACGGGATCAAACCCGAGACGGCGGGCGGTATCGAGGCGGTCGCCTCCACCTCCGGACAGGTGCTCCCGCCCGTGATGGGCGCTGGGGCGTTCATCATGGCGAACCTCGTCACCGGGATCACCTACGTCGACGTCATCGTGTCCGGCCTGATCCCGGCGGCTATCCTCGTCGTCTCGATCACGATCGCGGTCCACTACGTGGCCGCGCCGCAGATCGAGAACCCGGAGATGGACGGGCTCATCGGCGACAAGATGGAGCGGCGCGCGGTAGCGCTGGAGTCGGTGAAGTACGGGATCCCGCTTCTCATCCTGATCTACGTCCTCGGTATCCTGCAGTACACCGTGATGACCGCTGCGCTGTACACGGCAGTGTCGATGATCGCCTTCGGGATCGGAATCCCGATGCTGCAGGCCGCGCTCGACGGCGAGAGCATCAAAGCGGCGCTGTTCGAGACGCTGAAACAGACGGTCGACGGCTTCCGCGAGGGTCTCATCGTCGTCGCGCCGGTGACGATCATCCTCGCGTCGATCAACGGTGTCGTCGACATCCTGATGGCGACCGGAGTGCCGACGGCGATCTCGCTGACGCTACTCGACCTATCGGGCGGGGTCCCGATCATCGCGTTCGTGCTGGCGATGATCATCTGTATCATCCTCGGGCTCGGGATGCCGACGACCGCCGCATACACGGTCGTCGCGCTGCTCGTCGCTCCGACGCTGATCAGCCAGTTCCTCGTGCCCGATATCGCGGCGCACTTCTTCGTGTTCTACGCCGCGATCCTCGCGGGGCTCACCCCACCGATCGCGACGTGTGTCGCCGTCACCTGCGGGAGTATCTGGCGGGGGCGTTCTGGGGGGAGCTGTAAGGAGGCACTGCGCATCTCGGCGCCGCTTTTCGTCCTTCCGTTCGCGTTCGTCTACCACCCGGAACTCGTCTCCGGGACGTTCAATTACGCGTCGTTGTCGGCCGGCCTCCTCGCGATGATCGGCTCGCTGGCGATCATTCACGGGATCAACTACCGCTTCGTCTTCGGCCGCGGACAGACGTACGGGCTCCGCGTCGCCTTCTTCGTCGCCGGCGTGATCGGAATGGTCCATCCGACCCAGATGGTCCAGATCGGCGCGATCGCCGCGGTCGGCGCGCTGTACGTCCTGCAGGTCGTCGTGGGACGGCCGAACCCGCTCGGCACGCTCCGCGGTGCGGCAGGCGTGATATCCGGGCGGAAACGGTAGGTCCGCCGATCGCGAGAGCGATACCGTACGCCTGATCGATTGCAGACCGACCGCGGATCGATCGCGATTGCGTCGTCGGCTTTTTTCTAAAACACGTACGTGGTTCGTCTCAGTACGACCGCGGTAGCCCGAGCACGCGCTCGCCTAAGAAGTTGAGCGCGAGCTGTTGGGTTACGGGGACGAGTCGCGTCAGCCGCGCCTCGCGGAAGTAGCGCTCCACGTCGTACTCGCGGGCGACCCCGAAGCCGCCGTGGGTCTGAACCGCGGCGTCCGCCGCCTCGAACGCCGCCTCGGCCGCGAGGTACTTCGCGACGTTCGCCTCGGCGCCCGCCGCCGTTCGATCGAGGTCGTCGAGGCGGTCGGCGGCGTCGTAGATCACCTTCTTCGCGGCGAGCAGGTCGGCGTACGCCTCCGCGAGCGGGTGTTGGATCGCCTGGTTCGCGCCGATCGGACCGCCGAATACCTCGCGCTCGTTCGCGTAGGCGATCCCGCTTTCGAGCGCCGTCTCGCCGAGGCCCAGACACTCGGCCGCGATCACCAGCCGCTCCTCGTTGAGCCCGTCGAGCACCTGGTAGAACCCCTTCCCCTCCTCGCCAATAAGATTCTTCGCGGGCACGCGAACGTCGTCGAAAAAGAGCTGGTAGGAGTGAACCGCCCGGCTCGCGGTCTTGGGGATCCGTTCGATCTCCAGCCCGTCGGCGTACGCGTCCTCCAGGTCGACGAGGATCATCGAGATGCCGCGAGTGCGCTTGTCGACCTCGTCTCTGGGGGTTGTTCGCGCCATCAACACGAGGTAATCGCTGTCCTCGACGCGCGAGATCCACACCTTCTCTCCGTTGATGACGTACTCGTCGCCGTCTCGCTCCGCCGAGGTCGTCATCGCCGTCGAGTCGGAGCCGGCGTTCGGCTCGGTCAGTCCGAACGCCTGGATCATCTCCTCGCCCGCGGCGACCTTCGGGAGGAGCTCTGCTTTGATCTCCTCGCTCGCGTACTTCACGATCGGCACGGAGTTGTAGATCCCGCCGTGGATCGACTGCGGTGCGGCGAACCCGCCGCCGCTGGCCGCGATCTCTTCCATCATCACGACCGCCTCGCTCGTCGACATCCCGACCCCGCCGTACTCCTCGGGAATCAGCATGCCGAGCCAGCCGTCGGCGGCAAGCCGATCGACGAACTCCTGTGGGTACGTCGCCGTGCGGTCGCGCTCGCGCCAGTACTCGTCGTCGAACTCCGCACAGAGGTCGCGGACGCTCCGCCGAACCAGCGACTGCTGTTCGGTGAGTTCGACCGAATCCCGCCAGTCTTGTGGCATGTGGTGACCTGCACCACCTCGGCGGAAAAGGGTTCGCGTCGTGGCGATCCGTGCCCCGTATCGGCCGTCTACGGGGTCGCTGGACCCCGTCCGTGTTGCCGAGAGCGGACCGCTTATGAATCGGGCTGCGGTGGCTGACGGTGGATGGACCGCACCTACTGGCGGACGGTGTTGCTCGTCACGCTGTGGCAGGTTTCGGCGAGCATCTGTTATTACACCGTGTTCGCGGCGACGCCCTTCTTCCGGGACGAATTCGGACTCTCGCGCTTCGAGGTCGGGATCGTCGTGACGACACTCACCCTCGGCTACGCGATCTTCCTGCTCCCGGTCGGTGCGCTCACGGACCGGTTCGGGGAGCGACGGACGCTCTCGCTCGGGCTCATCGGTCTCTCCGCCGGGGATGCTCCTCGTCGCCGGCGCGCCCACCTACGCGCTGCTTCTGGCCGCCGTCTTCCTGCTCGGCTCGGTGTACAGCACCGCGATGCCCGGCACGAACAAGGCGGTGTACGACAGCGTCGCCCCCGGGCGACAGAACATGGCGATGGGTATCAAACAGGTCGGGGTCACCGGCGGGAGCGGAATCAGCGCGCTGCTCGTCACCGGGCTTGCGGGGTACTTTTTTTNGGTAGATCGGCTTCCTCATCGCCGCCGTCCTCGGCGTTGTCGTCGCGGGAGTCTTCTCCGTCTTGTACCGCGGTGCGGGCGGCAGCGACACGACCGACTCTCCGGAACTCCGCGAGTTGGCGAATAACCGTCCGTACCTGCTGCTCGCGGTCTCCGGATTGTTCCTCGGTGCGGCGCTGTTCACGACGACGGGGTACACCGTCTTGTACGTCGAGGAGTCCATCGGCGCATCCGTCGCGTTCAGCGGCGTCGTGCTCGCGATCGTCCAACTGTTCGGCAGCGGCGGTCGACTCCTCGGCGGGTGGCTCTCCGATCACCTCCCGGGGGACCCACAGACCCGAATCGGCGGGATCCTGCTCGTCCAAACGATCGCGAGCGCGGTCCTGTTCCTCGTCGTCGCCCGGACGACGACGCCGACGAACGCTGGTGTCGCCTTCGCCGCCCTCGGCTTCTTCGTGCTCGGGTTCACCGGCGTCTATTACTCCTGTATGGCGACGCTCGTCCCCGCCGAGCAGATGGGGAGCGCCACGGCCGGCTGTCAGCTCGCGTTGACTTCGGGGGCGCTGTTCGCGCCGCCCGCGTTCGGCTACCTCGCCGACACGTTCGATTACCGGGCGAGTTGGACGCTCCTCGCCGGCGTCTGCCTCGTCGCCGCCGTGCTCGTCGTCGCCGTCATTCGCTCGGAGCCGCCGGTCGGCGAGACGGCGATGGCCGAGTGAGTCTTCGTCCGCCGACGAGCGTTCCCGTCTCCTGACGGGGCGGTGCTCGCGGCAACCCCGGCGGCTACCCCCGAACCTATCACGCCCCACGGAGAACGCGCTTCCAATGGATTCCGCCGAGCGACGGATCGTGGCGTTCACCGCCGGATCACACGGGCTCGTTCACACCTATGAGCTCTCGATCCCGATCTTGTTGACGGTATGGGTCAGTGAGTTCTCGACGACGGCGGCGGTCCTCGGACTGGTCGTCACCCTCGGNTACGGNCTGTTCGGCGTCGGCGCNCTTCCGGGCGGNATCCTCGTCGACCGNTTCGGGTCCAAGCCGCTCATNCTCGCCTGTCTCGGCGGNATGGCGGGATCGTTCCTCCTCGTGAGNCTCGCCCCCAACCTCGTCACGCTCGCGGTCGCAATCGCCGTCTGGGGGGTCACCGCGAGCGTCTACCACCCGGCGGGGCTGTCGCTGCTTTCGAAGTCGGTCGCGCAGCGCGGGACCGCGCTCGGGTACCACGGGATTGGTGGGAACCTCGGGATCGCGCTCGGCCCGCTGGCGACCGCGCTCCTGTTGTTGGCATTCGACTGGCGGATCGTCGCGGCCGCGCTCACGGTCCCCGCCGTCGTCGTCGCCGCCTACGGGCTCACCGTCGACGTCGATGCGGCGTTGCCGGACGCTGACGCCGACGCTAACGGCGACGCTGACGCCGCCGGCGGCACCAAAGGCGAAATGTCGCTGTCGAACGTCGTCGACGACACGCGAGTCCTGATCGCCGGCGGATTCCTGATCGTGTTCGCGTTCGTCACGTTCAGCGGGCTCTACTACCGCACGTTTCTCACGTTCCTCCCGGACCTGCTCGGCGACGTGCTCGGCGGCCTGATCGACGTCCAGCTCATCGATCCCGACAGCCCGTACGCAGAGGAGTTCGACGTGGGTCGATACCTGTACGTCGCCGTGCTCATGGTCGGTGTGCCCGGACAGTATCTCGGCGGCCGGATCGCCGACCGAATGCCGCCGGAGCGCGGACTGTTGGCCGTTATGTCGGTGCTGGCGGTGCTCGCGCTGTTGTTCGTCCCCGCCGGCGAGTCCACCGCGACGTTCCTGGCGGTCTCGCTGCTGCTCGGCGTCGCGCTGTTCACGGTCCAACCGCTGTCGCAGGCGACGG
>Ga0065697_1003317_pt1 | contig 10452 bp, 8 predicted proteins | sample AntLakMe24m_08um_FD_59086 | JGI IMG/M metagenome (GOLD analysis project Ga0065697, IMG submission 59086) | Hypersaline microbial communities from Antarctic Deep Lake - 24m 0.8um v2 (version 3) | ecosystem: Environmental > Aquatic > Non-marine Saline and Alkaline > Hypersaline | place: Deep Lake... | reverse complement strand
CGTGTTTCTCGTCGATGGCTTCGGCTATCAGACTGCCCTTGCTTGATTAGGGTTGAGCGGTCAGCGTGGTTATACGGACAGAAACATGATCGAAAAACGGTTTCAGACGCTCAAAAGGAGGACCGACCGCATCCATAATTCGTGGGTGGGCAGTCGGTCTAGCTCGCCGATAGTATTCGTAGTTCATACATTATTATAACCGCCAGCGACCGCACCAGTCATCAGGTGATCGAACGCCAGCTGAGGAGGTCGTTAACTAGACAGTCACAACTAAACCAATATACTGATTAGTCTACAGAGACTATCAAAAGATGTGATTAGAACAATAAAACACGTTTTTTCAAAATATCTCCCACCATCTGTATTTTTTATAGGCAGAAGTATATTAACACTATTCGATCCACGCCGGAATATAAGCGTTGTCTTCAAATGGGACCAAAAATTCTGGGAACTTAATCCACAGAGCGGAAAACAGTGGTTACAGTGTTCTCCAGTGCCTTACCGCTGGCCGGATGAATCACAGGAACGTCGGAATCGAGTGGAGAGATACACCCTTGATGAGTTCGTTGAAATTCAGCCGGATGACCTTGTTGTAGAAGTTGGTGGATTTACTGGCGAATTTACAGTCCCTGCTTCACAAATCGCAGATCGAATATATTCGTTTGAGCCAGATCCTATCACGGCAGACTGTTTACGCTACAATTTACGGAAGCAGACACATGTCGAAGTAGTGAATGCAGCAGCTTGGAACAAAACCGGTACGATGAAACTTCTTACTGGAGGTCATCCCTCTGACCACTCTTTGATTGGTCTTGATTCAGGGAGTGTAAAGAAAGAAGTAGAAATCGACTCAACAAGACTTGACGAATTTGCAGAAGAGCGTGGAATCAAGTCGATAGATTTCCTGAAACTTGACGCTGAAGGTGGTGAACCCGAGGTACTAGAAGGTACAGAACATGTTGATATCCGGAAAATGGCTATTGACTGCACTCCTGAACGAAATGGGGAGTCAACAGCCAAACAAGTGAGCGAATATCTGTCACAACGCGGTTATGAAATACGGAGTGAAGGTAATCTAATATTTGCGAGGCAGTGCTGAGTTGATGTATTTCCAACACTTTGTTACCTTATAATGCTATAATTTTTAAATTTTATGTATTGAGAGAAAGCTTAGCTGTTTATGAAATATTTAATAAATTGGAATTGATTTACCGTTAACGCTATCTAATTGGGTTAATTTGGAGACGCATATTATTTATATATTGATATATAACACCAATACCACATCATTATAAACAACATATCACTAGACCTTACCCAAATGGTTTCACACGCGGATAGATCATTCACAGTGAAATATTCATGCAATCGATACTAATGGAGATCAGCAACCAAGATTTAACTCAGTAATTTTAAACCGAGTGAGCAGATATCAGTGATTGATCGAATGGTAGACTCTATAAATCTAACTTGGCGTGAGAAAATCACAGCACTGACACGGGTTGCATTGTATCGACCAGTGTTCACTATTGGATTTATCGTACTCGGTGGACTTGTAGCATCTATGGAGGGACTCGGTTTAGGATTTATTTATCCTATTTTGGAAGTTGCCCAGTCAGAAGGTCCAGTTGAACAAGGAGGACCAGTATTAAACATTTTTCTTGACACTTATGAATTCCTTAATATACCGTTTTCTCTTGGTTATTTGATTTTGGGAGTTGGTCTTGTGATGACGGTTCGTTATACGATGTCATTTCTTATAACATGGTTGAGAGCGATATTAGCAAAACAATATGAAAGAGATTTGCGAACTCAAGAATTTGACAAAGCACTCAATGCGACAGTTGGCTACTTTGATCAAGAAGGATCTGATGATATTCTCAACGCGATTATCACTGAAACACGGTACTCTGGCCGAGTGATTACAGAGGGAGTTCGCGCGATGGAGTACGTATTTCTTGTTATAATGTATGTAGGCGTAATGATATATATTGCGCCAAGAATGACTGTATTAGCAATTGTAACTCTTGGTGGTATTACGATTCTCCTCCGAGTCGTTATTGAACCAGCAGTAACTGTCGGTACCCGTGTTGCCGAAGCAAATGAACAGGTTCAACAGTCAGTTCAAGCAGGAACACAGGGAATCCGTGATGTAAAATTGTTTGGACTTACTAATGAGATATTTTCAACATTCAAACAGTCTGTTGAGCAATATGCCAGCTCAGAAATAGATCTCGAACGAAACGAAGCAGCGATCTCCAACTTCTATCAACTCGCCGCAGCACTAACATTATTTGTGTTGATTTATGTTGGATTCGTTTATTCTGGCCTCTCATTCGGAGAATTAGGAATATTCCTCATCGCAATGTTCCAACTCGCTCCAAGAGTAAGTACACTCAACAGTTTTGTGTATAAATTAGAAGGCAACATTTCCCATCTCGTCCGAACTCAACGATTCCTAGATGAACTATCTAACCGACAGGAAGCTGGTGGCGATCGTCCCATTTCATCGGTTGAAAGAATCAATTTTGAGGACGTTCATTTCTCGTATAGTGAAGACGAACAGATCCTCAAAGGGATCTCTTTTGAAATCGGACGCGACGAGTTCATCGCATTTGTCGGTCAGTCTGGAGCCGGAAAATCAACAGTCGTCTCCCTTTTGGCACGGTTGTACGATCCTGATCGTGGCAATATCAAAGGAGACGATGTCGCTATTAATGAGTACAACCTCAACGAATGGCGTGATCGAATTGCTGTAGTGCGCCAACAACCATTTATATTTAATGACACTTTGGAGAATAACGTCACAGTTGGAGATCGAGAAGCAACCCGACAGGATGTAGAACGTGTCTGTGAGATAGCGAAAGTCGACGAATTCCTTGACGATCTCCCTAATGGATACGAGTCACAGTTAGGTGATGACGGCGTAAGACTCTCTGGGGGACAACGTCAGCGAGTTGCATTAGCTAGGGCCTTGTTGAAAGATGCAGACTTCCTCGTTCTTGATGAGGCAACGAGTGACCTAGATTCTAATCTGGAACGTGAGGTACAACATGCAATCGAATCGATGGATCAGAACTATGGGATCATCGCAGTCGCTCACCGCCTGTCAACAGTAAAAAATGCAGATCGTATTCACACCATGGACAATGGAGAAATCATTGAGTCCGGAACACACCGAGAGCTACTCGACGATGAAGGAGAATACGCTGAGCTGTATGAGATTCAATCGAAGGCATAACTAGCGATGCTCCCAAAAAGAATAAAACAAGATACAAAATAGATTTGTTCTACTAGTGTGACGAGACACAGTATACGGACAGTGTAGAGAGAATGTGTTGTATCTATTTGCTAGATTGGACAGTATCCTTAATGATCGCTTCAAATTCATCAACTTGCTGATTAGATTTAAATTCCGTTGATATCTGCTTCGCTTCATCTGCATACGTTTCGTAGTCGGAAAGAACAGTATTGATCATTTCTACCCATTCATTAATATTATCTATATTAGTTACTACCTCTCCACCTGTCTGAATATGTTCTGGAATCGCACCTCTATCTGTACCAACAGCTGGAATTCCATTTGCAAATCCTTCGATAACAGCTGCTGGACCGCCACCTTCTTGATATCGTGATGGGGCTAACAGGAGCTTCGTCTTTGCATAAACACTCTTCATATCATCTACCCATCCAAAAAGACGGATGTTATCCAATGATTCAGCTTCTGCTTGTATCTCATCATTAGGGAGATCTCCAGCAATAGCGAACTCGTGCTCCGGAAGTTGTCGTGCAATCTTCACGAACACATCAGCACCCTTCAGCCTGTGTCGTGGATTAACCATTAAAATATATTCTGGTGAATGCTTATTAGCAATAAAACTGTCCAGTAGTCGTGGCGTTCGGACAACTTGTGATTCAACAGCAAATGTTTGGTGAAGGCATCGCTGGAGGAATTCGCTGATCACGATGACTTCAGATGCTTGTTGAAGATGCTCAGTGTACTCTGTATGAAGTGATTTAATGAATGGGTACTGAATTTTCGCGCTCGACGGAAGTGATCGGAAACGCGGCGATTTATTCTCCGCAAGGTCAAGAGGATTATACCGTGTGAATCCCAATCCAGGAATCACCACAATAGCTGGAACGTCGTGGGTTTTGGCGGCGGATATACCTGGGACGATATTTGATGCACCAACGACCATGGCATCCGGATCTAACTCTGCGACCTTCGTCTCGAGTTTACCGGGTAACATTTGATTCAACAGCCACTGGCCTGCCCACCACGGTGTCTTGATGTGGGGAACACTGATACTGTCGACTCGAATACCGTCGAGATCGGATCCAGGTCGATACTGTGTCCCGTACACAGTATGACCCCGTTCGGAAAGCTCAGTCGCAAGAAGGGGCATATACGATGTCGTTGGGTCTCCAAATCGAGATGTACAGAGGAGTAAATCCATACAAACCAATAGAACAGACTCCAGATAAACGTTTCATGTCTCCAATAGCAACAGTAGATCTCTCAATAAATCAGTCACTCTATGGTTCAATGAAGAGATGCTAATAGGAAAATCCAATAAGGTTATATTTTGTGATGATTTAGGGAGAATCATATAGCTAGAGTATGGACGTAGTACATTTAATCGATGATCTCCCAACAGGTGGTGCACAGTCACTTCTTCTTGATCTCGTGAGTAATACCAGTGAGGAACATACAGTCTACTATATCGGTGAACGCGATCAGATGCGACCGGCCATTGAGCAGTATGCAGATGTTTCCGGGTTCGGAGGTCAGTTTCGGTTCGATCCACGAGCAACTTCCAAATTCGTGGGGACAATGGTCAAACGACGTCCCGACGTACTTCATACACATCTTCCGTATGCACATATAGTCGGTCGCTGGGCACAACCGTTTGTTGGGGGAATCGTAGCGACATACCACAACGTTTCTCAGAACTATTTCAAAGACTGGAAGCTGTCGTCGCTAGAACACCTTACTGGGTCGTTGGATGATGTGAAAGTAGCCTGTTCGCATGGTGTCCGAGCCTCTTACGACCGAGACAACAACACATGGCAGACCATACCGAATGGAATTGATGTGGACGGATTTGCCCATCGCGTCCGCAAGAGTAACACCACTTGGTTACGGGAGCTATATCAGATAGATAGTGATGCTCCTATTCTTTTGAGCATCGGTCGGTACGTTCCACAAAAAAAACAGGCAGTTCTCATCAGGGCAATGGAACAGATCGTAGAAAACCAACCAGAGATCCACCTATTGATTGTCGGGAGAGGGCCGTTAGAGGAACAGCTACGGTCGAAAGTTCAGGAATCGGGTCTTGAAGAAAATATTACAATTACAGGTCGTGTCGACGACATTCATGCACATTACGCACTTGCCGATATATTCGTACTCCCATCCGAATTCGAAGGATTACCGATCACGATTCTGGAGGCAATGACAGCGCGATGTACTATTATCGCATCAGACATTCCCGGCGTTCGTGAAGTCATTACCGACGGTGAAACTGGAATCCTCGTTCAGCCAGAGTCGGTTGACAGCCTAGCGGAGGGGATTCATTCTGCACTGAACGAACGATCGGAGCGATACGTCGACTCAGGAACTGAAAGAGTCCAAGCGGAGTATTCAATCGAACGAATGGTGAACGATTATGAGCGGCTCTACGCCCGGCTCGCATGATCGAAACACAAATAACCCTGTTGTACGGACAACAGATAAATGCAACCGAACGTTCTACTAATAGTTCTTGATTCAGTTCGTAAGGATCATCTTTCTTGCTACGGTCATTCGCGAGAAACAACACCAACGATTGATGAATTAGCCACAGAGTCAGTTCGGTACAATTCGGCTATTGCTCCAGGCCCCTCTACGCCACCATCACATGCGTCTATGTTTACCGGCCTTTATCCAAGTCATCATGGGGTATTTAGTCGACATCCGTATCTCGATGAATCCATCCCCGTACTAGCCGAACAGCTTGCCAATGCTGGCTATCACACGCTTGGTTTCAGCAATTCGTTCCATACCAGCCGGGATCGTGGATTCTCTCGCGGATTTGAATACTATCACGACATCCTCAATATGAATACATTCTCTGATCATATTTTTGAATTATCGAACGATTATCTGAAGTTCTTCGTGAGATATTTCCTGAAGGGAGATGATATATCCTATTTCCAAGAAAACAAACTACAAGACAAAAATTTACTCAGTACGGAGAGCCGTTTTTCGGATTTATCAATTTCAATTCGGCACATATCCCCTACCGACCTCCGGAGCGNTTTGAGACAGAATTCCTTGAGAAGTTTGATCAGTGGGATGAGTTAAACGAGAANTTTGCGTGGGGAATTGGCAGACGATGCCGGGGATGCATACATCATGGACAACGCAGACCCAACCGACGCGGACTGGGAGTTCTCAAAACATCTCTACGATGCTGAAATCGCATATATGGACGCACTGTTGGCAGATCTATTCCAGTATCTCAAACAGAGAGGAGTCTTCGAGGAAACGATGATTATTGTTACGAGTGATCATGGAGAACACTTTGGAGAACATGGACTAGCATATCATAAGTTTGCACTTTCTGAAGAACTAATTAATGTACCATTAGTTGTGAAGTATCCTGACAGTGATAATACCGGTGTGAGTAACGAACTCGTCTCGCTGGTAGATCTAGCTCCTACGATTGCTGACCTAGCCGACATAGAACTCCAATCACAGGTTGATGGGAGAAGTCTTCTGTCGGATAATGAACCAGAGGCAGTCTTCGCTGAAACTGGTCGTCCCAACACAAGCCAGCGAACTCGAATGCTCCAACACGGGAGTGAGGAGACGTTCGATCAATTTGACAAGGGACTTCAGGCAATTAGAACACGAGATCATAAGTTGATCTGCGATTCAGAGGGAGGTAGTACCCTATATGACATCAATAACGGAGAAGTAGAAATTGTAGATACAGATCTTACGAATTATCTTGAACAACGTCTGGGAGAAATGTTGGGAGAACTTCCTAGCGGCGAAACCGAAGAAGAACTGAGCGACCGTGTAGAACAGCACCTACGAGATATGGGATATATGGGATAACTACCTAGTTACAGTACTTTTAGTGTTCAAAAGCGTCAACAATCTCATATTGGATGAGTCCGAGACTACTCGTCAATAAGCGGAGACAGCGCGCTTCGAATCTCGTTCGCAACCCCTTCTTCCGTCCAACTATGTTCGCGTGGTACTCGCAGCTGATACACTGGGACGGACTCTGCTACCTCACTGAAAATCTCAGCTTCACGTTCCCAGAGCTTTTTCATGGCTTCGTATTCGTTTGAGGTATCATCCAGTACACGCTGTGCGTGGATATGATCCTCAAGCCCTTTGTTCCATTCATGATAGTTGATTGCAGTCATGGCCTCGACAAAATTGTCTATTTCCATCTCAGAGAGTATTATATCGTCCATGCCAGATGTCTGTAAGAAGACAATCGCATCGATGGATGACTGAGCAAGGTAGTCTACCCCTGTGAAAAGTTCATCAACGGAACAGAGAGTGTTCGGTGGCTCGAGGTACAGTTTGTTCGTGAAGTACGCTGCACGATAAATGAATGACTCCTTTCCAACAGTCCGATCATGAATGAAATCACTAATCTGACGACGATACGCACGTAATTGATCTTCTTCACCGAGTCCAGGAAACGAATTATAGTTATATGAAAGCATATTAATTGGTAATGGATGACCTAAGGCAGTCCCATCGTTTCGTAACCAAAGACGATCATCAGACAGGTACGAACCTCCGTCGCGTAACAAGGTTAGTAGCGTGTTCGTTTTTCCAGTATGACGCCAAGCAGGAAATACGATTGTTGTGTCATTGGTTCGAACTCCAGACGCGTGAACCATGGCTGACCCCTCTTTTGCAAATGATTTCCGGACGACGTACTCTAAAATATCAGATTTAAAATATTTACTCCCTTCATCGCTGAACCGAATATGACTCCAATCGTTACTGATTATTGCAGTTCCATCATATTCTCGTTTAATAACGAATCCATCATCAGTTACTCCATAGTATCGATCAGGGTCACCAAGAATCGTGTGTGGAGACGGATCAAGAGTTTCCACAGTACACGTGAGATCTGGATTTGCATCCTCAGAAGTAAGGAGTTGGTTATAGTATCGAACGAGATCACTTTCTGTCGCTGCCGCGCCCGTAAATTCGACATGAAAGTTATCGTGGAAATTGAGAAGAGTCATTGTGCTTATTACCCAAATGAAGATTATCGTAAAATATATTTCGAACTGAGTCCAACAAGTACACAATCTGCTTCTAACTAAGTATTCAGAAATTTGACAATAATTCGAATAATAGGTCACTATCGTCTAATCCAGGGAGTGATTAATTTACATCCTGTCTACCCAAGGAATCTGCCCCGAAGACCAGTCTTTGGTTGAGTCAGAATCAGATCAAGTTGACGCGCTTCCTTTCACCGCACCAATAGCCAGCTTAGGAACGCACTAAATCGACAGTACAGGTCATTCGTTATATTTGGGTATTTATACACTTTTCGTCTGCTATACACAATGGTCAAAAATAAATAACACTGCGCCTACGTTAATAATTTACTGTGTGCTCAACAGTTGTTGAACCGACATCTTGACGCATTTTGAAGGAACCCAACTGAGTATCTCGCGTGCTTTCGACGTATCAACACTAAACTCCTCGACCATCGTCTCGGCCGCCCGCGGGTTCTCAACGAGCGTCACGTCGATCTCGGCACCTAATTCGTCTTTGGCTGCCTCACGAACGACCTCCGCAACCGACAGCACACTCATACTCCTCCTCACCTGCCAACCTCGTAGGTCTCGGTGCCNGTAACNCCGCTCTCCAGCTGCGCTAACAGCCGTTCGGCACTCCGAACATATACCCGTGCGACATCGATGACGTGAATAAAGTTCCGAGCCTGTGTCCCGGGCTCGTACACAGTTAGCGGCTCGCCAGCCAGCGCACGGTCGACAAAGAAGTTGATTACTGTCGGCTTCCGGACAGTCGTCCCGTTGACCTCATGCTCACCATACAGATTCGATTTTAGAAACAGATGCGACCGGAAACGAACCGTCGGCGAACCCTTCAATTGCCTGCTCGCTGATCGCCTTCGTCCGGCCGTACCAATTCAACGGATCCCGCGGCTGGTCGGCAGTGATCGGGAACGACTGGGGGTCCCCAAGTACGGCCATGCTAAACGGAAATGCCATTGCAGCCCCTGTCTTCCGACAGAACCACGCCACGTTGTTCGTCCCGGTGACGTTCACTTCGTAGGCGAGATCGGCGTTCTCCTCGCAGTCTTCGACCCCACTAACTGCCGCGAGATGGCAGACGACATCCGTACCCGAAAGCGCGTCCTCAAGTCGGTCACGGTTCCGGATGTCGACGTGGTCGATTTCGACGTCGCCAATAGAGTCGACCTGTCCGCGGTACTGATTGTCGATAGCGATCAGCTCCCACTCCGGGTGAGCCTCCTGTATCTCGACGATGACACGACTCCCGATGTAGCCGGCCGCGCCGGTGATTGCAATCGTCGGGCTCTCGTTCGATTCCGTCGGCTCCGTCTCGGTGTGATCAGTCATACAGTAACAGTTCCTTTTGGTTGTAGTTCGGTGGCGATATCACGGATCCCGTCCCGGAGGGTCCACTCGGGCTCGAAGCCTGTTTCGTCGAGCCGATCGAAGTTGACGTGGTAGGACGGACCGGGATGTTCGTCTTCGAGATACGTCACGTTCAGTTCGCGGTCGAGTTCCTCGCGGACGATTTCGGCAATTTCCGAGATACGGTAGTTGGCATCGTTCGAGCCGACGTTGTACACCTGCTGTGGCCACTGGTCCGGTTCCAGCGCGGCGTGAGCATAGGCACGGGCGGCATCACGAACGTGAATAAACGGTCGCCAGTTGCTCCCGTCGCCGTAGACTGTCAGCGGTCGGTTAGTGAGTCCACGGAACACGAAGTGGTTCACCACGAGGTTGAACCGAACGCCGGGTGACCAGCCGTAGTTGGTGCTCATCCGGAGTGCGGTGCCGTCGAACCCGTACTCGTCGACAGCCTCGCCAAGCAGTTCCTCGGCGGCGACTTTCGACTCCGCGTAGGGGTTGAGGGGGTTCTGCGGCGTTTCCTCGTCGATGTCCGTGCTTGCCGCACGCCCGTAGTTGTTACACGAGGATGCGACGACGACGTTGTCAATACCGAACTTCCCGGCCGCGGTGAGCACGTTTTCGGTCCCGTCGCAGTTGACCGCGAATGTCTCGGCACGTCGATCGTGAGTCGAGGCCGCGCCAGTAATCGCCGCGAGATGAATCACCGCGTCGACATCTCGTATCGCGCTTTCGACATCACCATACTCGCGGACATCTCCACGGCGGAACGTCAGTGCATCCGTCACGCTCCCA
>Ga0065697_1000357_pt1 | contig 10491 bp, 13 predicted proteins | sample AntLakMe24m_08um_FD_59086 | JGI IMG/M metagenome (GOLD analysis project Ga0065697, IMG submission 59086) | Hypersaline microbial communities from Antarctic Deep Lake - 24m 0.8um v2 (version 3) | ecosystem: Environmental > Aquatic > Non-marine Saline and Alkaline > Hypersaline | place: Deep Lake... | reverse complement strand
TGTATCAAAGCCCCATTATATATTGAATATGATATATTATATTCAGATAATACAATTGCTAATTCTTTCGTATTATAATAACAATCACCAAGTAGTTGTTCGTTATCTTCAAAATTCGTTTCATCTAATCTTCTTTGTAATGCAACATTAACACACTTAGATAATTCATTTTCCATATTGTATATTAGTTCATGCAATTATAAAGACTTTGTTATCTAAATTAGTTTAAAACCAATAGATATATATTACTGGGGGAGAAATTTGCTCGTATGGACTTACCTGTTAAGGAACCTAAATTAGATTCCAATAATCTTGATTATTTAAAAAGTGTCTTAAACATCCGAGATGGGAAAGCTGAAGCATACTTATTGACACGAAAAGGGTATAGTAGCAGTGGTATTGCAAAACGAATTGGAACGTCTGATTCTACGGTTAAGACATATTTAAATCAACTTGAAGATACGTATGGGGTTGAAGCTATCTTTTCACAAGGAGAGAATCCCGCCGTTTACGGCGGGCGTGAATCCGACACTTGCTGACCAGTCAACCAATGACACTCTGGCCGGATATTCCACGGTAATCCACAACTATTAAGTAACTGGTTCTACATAGGNTATGTATGGNGAATCTCACCGTCACGCGCACCTACGTTGGTTCTATCCAGAACCATCGGCAGGTGTCTGATGGTCTGGATTCGCTCGGAACCTCCGCCTCGAAAATCTGGAACGTCGCACGATGGACAGCCGACCGCGTATGGGATGAGACCGGCGAAATCCCTGACGAGGACGTGTTGAAATCGTACATGAAGAATCAAGCGTGCTGGAAAGACTTGAACGCACAATCCAGTCAGAAAGTCATTGAAGAACTTTCTGACGCTTTCCAGTCATGGTTCGCCCTACGATTGCAACGGGGCGGAGAATATGCGACAGAAGATAACTCCGAGTCCTCACGGTGAGGATAGGAGTAACGGCTGTGTGGCACAGCCATCGACANACTTGTTCGACCGCGAGAGCGGGACGTTTCACACGAGAGAACAAGCCGTGTCGTAGACCAGCAAATATCCCACCTGCGGTACGGGAAGCCCCGGCGTTCACGCCGGGGAGGATGTCACGATGGTTCCATATATTCTCTTTGTATCTGAATTAGGTGCATAAATATCTACAATATTATCTTCGATGCTTTTCATATTATGTATTTTTTTATATACCCCATATAATTATGCTATTAAAATAATAAGATATATAAGAAGGACTAGTGTATAATTTAGTATGCCACGAATTACCTTTGGTGAAAGCGCATCGATTCACATCCTTGAAGCATTTGACCTTACTATAGATGAAGATGATTATATTACGTACGAGAATGAAAATAGAGTTACAGATATTAATGGTAACCCAATTAAAAAGGAAAACTTTGGTGGACTTATTGATACAAAGAAGCATGGTCTGACAATTAATGATAAAATTGTTGTTGATGATGAAGGCGAATCATTGTCAAATGGTAATATGATGGCTTTTGTTCCTATTACGACGAAAGAAAATACGGCAATTGTTCGAGATGATTTTCCATCTATATTAGATTATTTAGAGGTTCTTCGTTCTCAGTAAATTAAAATATATTTTTATATTTTTATGTTAATTTATATTCATATTTACATTCAAAAATAAAATATATTATACATAAAAACCGCTATTTAAGTTCTAAGAATGTCTATAGAAAAGACAACCTCTGTATTATGTGTTGGTATACTATAGAAATAATCCCCTCAAAATTAGAAGAGTTTAAGAGGCTTCAGTGTGTATAATACAATGATGAGTGAACAATCATACGGAGCGGATAATATTACCAAGCTAGAAGGACTAGATGCTGTCCGAAAGCGACCGGGTATGTTTATTGGCTCTACAAGTAAGAAAGGACTACACCACATGGTTCAAGAAGTGGTGGATAATAGTGTAGATGAAGCGCTGTCTGATTATGCGGATGAAATTAACGTTACTATACATGAAGATGGAAGCGTTAGTGTAAGTGATAATGGGCGTGGTATTCCGGTAGATGACAAAGATGGAGCGCCGGTTATCAATATGATTATGACGGATATCCACGCTGGGGGGAAATTTGATTCTGACGCGTATGCAGTTTCTGGTGGTCTTCACGGTGTTGGTGTAAGTGTTGTTAATGCACTTTCAACCCGACTTGAAACGGTTATTAAGCGAGATGGCCACGTTTGGAAGCAAGTATTTATCAACGGTGAACCACAGGGTCTTGAAACTCTTCGAGAACTAGATGACGATGAAGATACCGGTTCTGATGTTCGATTTTGGGCAAATCCAGAAGCATTTGAAACTGTAGATTATGAATTTGAAATTATTCGTGGTCGTCTTGAAAATCTGGCGTATCTAAATCCGGGTGTTACTTTTACACTCACAGATGAACGTCCAGATGAGGAATTATATGAATCATATCAGTTTGATACTGGGATTAGTGCTTTTGTAGAACATCTTAACGAAGCACGAGAACCAATTACACCAGAGATTATTCGTGCAAAAGGCGAGACAAAAACGGATGATGGAAATCAAGTTATGGTTGATGTAGCAATGCAGTATACAACGAGTACACAACAATCAGATTCAAGTATTTTTTCATTCGCTAATAACATTGAGACATCTAGTGGTGGTACTCACGAAACTGGTTTTAAAACAGCCATTACACGCGTTGTAAATTCATATGCTGAGAAGCATGACCTCCTAAAGGAAATTGGTGGGGAAAGAATGGGTGGTTCACTGGTTCGTGAAGGTTTAACCGCTGTTATTAGTGTTAAACACAGTGACCCGCAATTCGAAGGTCAAACAAAGACGAAGCTTGGAAATGCAAATGTTCGTGGTGTTGTAAGTAGTATTTTAACAAATGAGTTTAATAAGTATCTGGAAGAACATCCAGATGCTGCTGAAGCTATTGTTATGAAAGCTGTAAATGCATATAAAGCAAAGAAGGCAGCTAAAAAAGCAAGAAGAACTTACACGTCGAAAGTCTGCGACTGTAAATACACGTCTTCCCGGCAAATTATCTGATTGTCAGAAGGGTACACCGGCTGAAGATGCCGAAATCTTTATAGTTGAGGGCGACAGCGCTGGGGGAAGTGCAAAACAAGCACGCGACCCAGAAAATCAGGCAATCCTACCACTTCGTGGGAAGATTCTCAATGTAGAGAAGAATCGTCTAAATAAAATTCTAGAACATGACCAAATTCAAAACATTATCACCGCACTCGGTACGGGGATTGATGATGAATTTGATATTGATGATTTACGATATAACACAATCGTACTGTTCGTGGATGCCGATGTTGACGGCGCTCACATTAAGACGCTCATGTTAACGTTCATATTCCGGCATATGCCTGAACTTCTTGAACGGGGACATATTTATGCAGCAAAATCTCCATTGTATCGAATTCGATACAAAGGTGAGACATATGATGCAATGACAGAAGCGCAACGAGAACAGATTGTTAATGATAAGTGTAATGGAAATCCAGATAATGTTCAGCGATTCAAAGGTCTTGGTGAAATGAATCCAGAGCAATTATGGGAAACGACCATGAATCCAAAGAAACGACGATTAGAACAAATTACCATTCAGGATGCTGCGAAAGCAGACCGGATATTCAGTATTCTCATGGGTAGCAAAGTGGGTCCACGACGTGACTTCATTCGTGAGAATGCAGGTAAAGTTGAGTGGATTGATATTTAAATTTAAAGTGATTAAAAATGAGTAAACAAGATAACAAAGAGCTATTTACGGCAGAAGCAGCAGAAGTTGAACAGGTATCGATTGAAAGCCAAGTGGAAGATGCATATATTGAATATGCTATGAGTGTCATCGGTGGGCGTGCTCTCCCAGATGTTCGTGATGGGCTGAAGCCTGTCCAGAGACGAACATTATACAAGATGTATGATATGGGAATTACAAACCGTTCATCACACCGAAAGTCATCCAGTATTATTGGAGAGACGATGGGTGACCTTCACCCTCACGGAGATAAAGCGATTTATGATTCTCTTGTTCGAATGTCACAGGATTTCAGCCTAGGTGTTCCTCTCGTAGATGGACAGGGGAACTTCGGTTCTATGGATGGTGACCCACCAGCAGCTATGCGTTATACGGAAGCTAGGATGAGTCCTATGTCCGAAGATATGCTGGATAATATTGATAAGGAAACTGTAGACTTTGTTCCTAACTATGATAATCGACTTGAAGAACCTGAAGTTCTACCTGCTGCATTACCAAATCTACTTATTAATGGTGCTAGTGGTATTGCTGTTGGTATGACTACAGATATTCAACCACATAATGTTGGTGAAATTATTGATGCTACGATTCATCGTATGCGGAATCCAGATTGTACTGTTCTTGATTTGATGGATTTTGTTAAGGGACCTGATTTCCCAACCGGAGCAACAGTTGTTGGTCGTCAAGGTATTAAGAATGCATATGAAACTGGTAAAGGTAAGATTCGTGTACGTGCGAACTATACCGTATATCGTGACCATAATCAAATTGTTGTTGATGAAATACCATACCAGAAGCGTAAGTCGAAGTTAGTTGAACAACTAGCTGATTATGCGAATGACGGTACTATAAAAGGTATCTCTGATATTCGGGATGAATCCGACCGTGATGGTGTACATATCAGTATCGATGTAAAAAGTACATCTAATATTGATATTGTTGAGAATAAACTCATTGATAATGTATTTGAGAAAACTATTTCAATGAATCATATTGCACTTGTCAATGGACAACCGCAGAGATTGAATCTCCCCGGACTCATTGATAAGTATATTGAACACCGTCGTGAAGTCGTTCAAAGACGAAGTGAATATCTATTAAATGAAGCTGAAGAACGACATCATATTGTTATGGGGAGACTCAAAGCATTAGATGATATCGATAGTGTTGTTGAAGCTATTCGAAATTCAGATGATAGAAATCATGCAATTGAATCTCTCCGAGAGGAATTTGAGTTTTCAAAAGCTCAAGCAGACCACATCACTCGAATGCAACTTTCGAGTCTTACGGGTCTAAAACAGGAAGAACTACGTGATGAGCGTGATGAATTAGAGGTTACTATCGAAGAACTTGAAGCACTATTAAATGATTCAAAAGCTCTTGATGACCAGATTGTCGTAGAACTTGAGGAGATGAAATCTGAACATAACCACGAACGTCGTACGGTTATTAAAGAAGACTATGCGCGTGTGGCTGATGAAGACCTTATCCCACAGAAGGATGTTGTAATAGTTCTAACAGATGAGAACTACATTAAGAGAATGCCTGCCGATGATTTCGAAGTACAAAATCGTGGTGGAAAAGGTGTATTCGGTCTGTATACAGATGATGACAAGATTTCACAAGTAAGTGTTGTTAATACACACGATAGCTTACTTCTATTTACCGACACTGGTGATGTTCACGAACTAAAAGGGTACGAAATTCCTGAAGCATCCCGTCAAGCCCATGGTACTAATATTATTAATCTTCTAGAATTAGATAATGGGGAAGAAATTCAAGCAATTGAACCACGTCCAGATGAAGATGATATTGATGAAGCATACATCACTATTGCAACAGAAAATGGACAAGTTAATAGAACAGATTATGCTGAATTTGAAAATATTTGGAACCCCGGTCTAAGAGCAATTGGACTACCAGAAGATGACAATATTGTTAATGCATACGTCACATACGGCGATAACGATGTTATGCTAGCTACAACAAAAGGAAAAGTTATCCGATTCGATGAAGAAGATGTTCGTTCTACAGGAAGAACAGCATATGGTGTATATGGTATTGAACTTGCACCAAGTGATTCTGTTGCATCAATGACCGTTGTTCGGGAAGATGATGATACCGCATTTACGCTCACAGAAAACGGTAGAGGTAAGAGAACGGCCCTCTCGGAGTATCGTGTTCAAGCACGGAATGGAAAAGGTATCAAAGCAATGAATAAGCCAGACGGAGATATTAGCGTGTTCACGACACTTCCTACGGATGGAACTTTATTCGTTGGTAGTAAAGATGGTAAAATAATTAAAATTGAACTTGAAGATGTTAGTCAATATGGGCGAACTGCGAATGGATTAACAGTAATGAAGCTAAGTGATGAAGATAAGGTTGCATCTGCAAGCTGTATTGACTAATTAATAAAACGTTTTTGTGATTTTATTTTTCGTTCTATATATCGACGTGTATTATATTTTATTTTGTATATATACGGAATTTTAAATACAAAAAAGAAGGTTTAAGTATATAAAACGCGTACTGTATTATACAACAATGCCAGAATGTAAACACTGTAATAACCACGTCTCAGAAAAGTTCCGTAGAGTATTCAGCGATAGAAATGGTGAAGTTCATGCCTGCCCAGAATGTTCTGCTACAGCAGGTATTGAAGAAGTTTCTCAGAGTCGAAGGTGAAATAAAATAATTTATTCTATATTTTCTATCTTGTGCATTCAATAATCTCCCTCATGCTTCATTTTCTTCTTCCTCATCTTCTAGTAGACCTATATTTTCTAATTTATTCTCAATAATTTTAAGTTCATTTTCATTTAAGTCATATACTGATAGATTTGTTTTATTACTATCAATCGCCTCTACAACCATTTTTGGAGCAGAAATTATAAAGTTTTTTGACGAATATTTTGAACTTTTTATAATAAACTCTGTTAACGCTAATTCATGTTGCATATACACAGTACCACTTTTTAGTGAAGCAGCTTCTGCTAATGCTGATATATTAACATTATCTTTTTTGAGAGCGTAAACGAAATTTTCATCCATATTATTCAAATCCGAATAATCTCTACTTCTTTTTATATATTTTATAGCACCATCAATATCGTGTACTTTGTCAACACTAGATATACATTCTAACACAATTAATGCTGAATTTGATGGTCTATCTAGACTATCATTTTTTGTACAATAATCTAAATATTCATAATGTAATTTGGATATTAAACGTGCAATATTTTTCTCTTGCCATTCATATGTTTTTTCTAAACCCATATATAATTGTAATTATCAATAGGGTAAATGTTTTTATATTAAATACAGCTAATAAAGAGTAAAACTTTATTTTAATTCGTCAATCAAACCGTACCAACCGCACCCTTTACAAACAATTTCTGGATTAGAATCTTCAGGTATTGCTCCGCTATATTCCTCCCACGAATTTTTAATTTCACTTCTTTCACACATGGGGCACTGTCCATCAATATGGTCTACAGCCGCACTAATAATATGCGTTGCAGATGATATTACAATATCGCATTTATAATTTATAGTCATTGGATTAGCACGCACAAGGTCTTCGAAATTTTTGTAACCGGCATCTTGTAAGACTTTTGCTGTAGTATCTCCAACACTAGGTAATTGCTTAAACTCTTCTACGGTTGCTTTTTTCTTGCATCTAAATTATTCATAGTATTCCTACTATATCAAAGTGTCCCCGTTTTATATACAAAACCGTTATTTCTATGTTATATATAATACAAAAATATATTATATAGTAAACCCCACAAACGAAATACCTTAAGGATTATCGATACAATATAACCCAATGACAGAAATAAAATATCATAATTTTTCACAAGAAGATGGTAAAAAGTGTATGAAATTTGCAAGAGACGCGTTAAATAAATATACAAAAGAGGGTCAAAGACTAGATGTTGGTAGCGTAGATGATATATTAAATAAACGAGGGGGTGGTTCTAATTCAAATTGAATCTTCACTTGGATTCGGACAACTACGTGGTAATGCAGCAATTTATGATGGTCGAAGAATTTCGGATGCGATTATTGATGCTGTAATTCATGCAGCAAGTGAACGTTCAATAGGTAGTGAAATACATCGGTCTGAATTAGATGATTTAATAATACAGATGTCTCTTATAGAAAAAGTGACAGTTACAAAAAATCCTAGAAAATATATTAAATATTGGTGAAGACTGTATTATAATACCTGAAAAATTAGGTGTTTGGTTATATCCAAAAAAAGCAAAGAAACATAATTGGTCTGTTGAAGAATATATTGACCGAACATACCGCTCATCACAATTAGAAAAATCAGAATGGAAAAATAAAAATGTAGCTGTTGTCCGTACAAGTTCGTTTATTGAACAAAATTCCAATGGACTTACATTAATTGATGATAAATGACGAAATCTTTATTTGCTTGTAATTCTTACACATAATTAAATAGTATGGTATACCCATCTCAATTAACGAACGGATTAATAAATTTTCCTCATTCAGCATACCGTTGGGTTTTATTAGATGGTGTAGAATATACTGAGGATAACCTATGCGCCGTTTATGAACACAATGTTGTTGAAGCATGGTGTGTACTTGAAAAATCAAATAAAACAGATGAAGTTAATATACATATAATTTCAAAGGATGAAATTCCCAAATATGTTGATACAGATATGGAATGTTTAATAAATTTACTCAAGAAATCTATAGATAACGTTAACCAATTTGTGATTAAAAATAAAAAATGCGGTGGCGTTTCAGACGCATATAAATTAATATCTTAATTATATATCACGACAATTATATATACAATAAATTTACATATATACATANNANTGTNNNATCTTCATCACATTTAATTGAACAAATGCAGGATAATTCAAACTATAAGTTATACCTATATTGTCAACCTATATCTTCAGCCCCACCCCAAGATTTGCCTGAAGTTGAAAAAATATTACAAGATTTTTGGTCTGCAAAACTCATGCGCCAATATAAAAATGAAACAATATCTATTAGTGAATGGTTTAGCATTCCAAAAAAAGATATTCATAAAATACTTAAAAATAGACCGTATGGCCCCTGTTTTATCATGTTAAATGAACTTTCAAATGAAGATACAACAATACTATTTTCAAATTCTAAACCTATATTTAAAATCAAAAATAACATTACTAGAGAAGCTACAAAGTGGGTTCAAAACCAAAAATAACTACCAATGTAATCCACGGATATCTGTGAGTAAATCAGTTATATCTTGCTCAAATGAATATTCACTAGTACAATTATGAACAACGAAATCTGAATCCTGTATTAATTCATTTAATCCCCAATTATTTTCTCGTTCATCTCGATTCATAAATGATTCAAAAGTAAAAGCATCTTCATTGTCTCGCGCACGATTTTTAATCCATTCGAATCGAAGTGAAGCAGGTGCATGAATAAACAATACATCCATATTTACATATCCTTCAAATGCATCACGTTCTTCTGGGGAACGCATACCGTCAATAACAACAGGACTATCATTTTCGGAGATTTCTTTCCCACACCATTCTGCTACAATACCTTTACCATTCATATCTCTCATTACGGTCGCATATTGTCCATACACTTCAGATGGTGTCTCATCCGATACGCCGTTTTCTGCACGTTCTAGTTTATCACCCCAATCTTCACGCGTTCGTCGTCTAATTTGGTCACCCATACTAACTTTTTTAAATCCTATTTCTTCAGCAATAGATGTTACCACTGATTTACCCGCGCCCGGATAACCAGTAACACCAAGTGCATAATTCATATATTCTAATAATAGAATCACACAACAAAAACGTTTTCGGTTATCATCTAATAATACCTATTTATAATACATAAAATCCACAAATACAGATAATAACACTTATTTATTCACAGTCAAATTTATGAATAATGAACGCAAATGTCCAAAAATCTAAGAATGATAAGTACGACAAGATAATTAATAGGACAGATGAACTTCGAAAAGAAGCTCAAGAATTGAAACAAGAAACAAGCCAAAATAATGACGATGAAACAACGAATAAATTACCGATTCGTACATTTATCACTGGTTATATTAAAGGAAAAATTATAGATTTAGATTACATTGAAGGTTTTAGAACTAATAAGCTTAAAATAAATGTGAGAATATCAACAGGAGATGTTGTTGAAATATATTTGAAAGATACTGGAGAATACGAAGAAAAAAATGAACTTGTGAAATTATTATATGAAAAAAATATATCAGATTATGCAATTGAAGATTTACTTGGTCGAAAAGTAAAACTAAAATCTAGCTCTGTAATTTCTGACAGATACAAGAAGGTTACGGAGAATCGAGGAGAAAGCCTCGCGCTTTAGCGCGGGGAGGATGTCAACTTACAAAAATAAAACCGTAGGGTATAAGTATAAACGTACCATACACGTTATTGTACACAAAGAACAAGCGTAGCCAAGTTAGGCCCAAGGCGATGCACTTAAGATGCATTATGCGTAGGCATGCGCAGGTTCAAATCCTGCCGCTTGTATTGACGTGCAGGGGAATGTTCCAAATCTGGTAAGGAGACGCACTCAAGATGCGTTGGCGAAGGCCCTTGAGGGTTCAAATCCCTCTTCCCCTATGAGCCGCATTCGCTTACTGCGGTGGAGCTATCG
>Ga0065697_1000429_pt1 | contig 10503 bp, 9 predicted proteins | sample AntLakMe24m_08um_FD_59086 | JGI IMG/M metagenome (GOLD analysis project Ga0065697, IMG submission 59086) | Hypersaline microbial communities from Antarctic Deep Lake - 24m 0.8um v2 (version 3) | ecosystem: Environmental > Aquatic > Non-marine Saline and Alkaline > Hypersaline | place: Deep Lake... | reverse complement strand
CCGGTCGCGGCAGCAGCCAGCCGGCCCGCGGCCTCGTCGACCGCGACGGCGACGGGCTCCGGCGACCGGAAGTCGCGGACGAGTCGAGCAACCGTCGGAAGGACGGCGGCCGCGTCAGGCGCGGCGTCTCCGTCCTCCTCCGAGCGGTCGCCTCCCGCGAGGGCGACGCGCGCGACGAGACAGCCGTCGTACCGGCCGATCGTCGCGTCGTCGAGCGCGCGGTGCGCGGCGAGTCCGTGCGACCGCCACGCGTCGAGCGCGGCGGCCCGAAGCTCGTCGCCCGGATCGCTGTCGAGCGCCAGCGCGACTCCCGTACCGGGAGCCTCGCGGGCGAGCGCGTCGAGCACGTCGGCGTAGCCGCCGACCGTCTCGAACGGTGCCGCGTCTCCGACCGTGGCGTACGGGCGGAGCGCGCGCTCGACCGCAGAGGCGGCCCGTGTGCTCGCACCCTCGGCGTCCGCAACGTCGACGGCGACCAGCGACGCGAGTCGCCGGTGTGCGTCGTCGTCGAGGTCGGCCGGAAGTCCGAGATCCGCGAGCGCTGCGCGCGCGGCCTCGCTATCGCCGGAGTACGACGTCCGAACGAGCATCGAGGCCGCGAGCCCGTCCGCCAGATCGACGGTCGGGAGCGCGACGCCAGGGCGTCGGCGAACGCGGTCCGTGTGCTCGGCCGCCTCCAGTGCGTCACCGGAGCCGTCCGTACCGGGCACGGAGCCGGCTGCGACGACGCCCGCAAGGGCGACGACCGGATCGGGGTCGACGCCGAGCGCGCGCGCTATCGCGAACGCGTCCGTGCTCGCCGGGCGCCCCAAACCGGGAATCGCGTGCGGGCCGCGGTCCGCGCCAATTGTCACCGCGACGGCGTCGTCGCCGGCGTCGGGGACCGGATCGCGAGACACGCGGACCTGAAACGGCGTGCCGACCGCCCGCAGTGCCCGCGCGAGCAGCCCGGCGGCTGCTACCGCGTCACCGTCGTCGGTCGCGACGAGCCGGGCGAACGGCGCGTCCGCGAGGACGTCGGCGAGGGCGTCGGGGGCGGGCGTGGCGGATGTCGCTTCGGTCATTGAGTGGGTGCGGTCGTGTGGTGTGGTCGTGGGTCGATGCGTCACGTCGGTTTGTCGCGACTCGGTGTCGCGTCGTGTCGGTTACTCGTCGGAGCCGTTCCCGTCGGAGTTCGCTTACTCGTCTTCGAGGAGCTCGGGCGGCGAGCTCGTGGGGTGTACGTGAACTCCTCGTCGATCTCGTCGCCACGGTAGTAGTTCGCGAGGCGGCGAATCTTCGACTCCGTGTTCTGGAGCGAGCGCTTGTTCTGGTGGTCCTGTCCGTTCTCCGCCATGTGTTCGCGCAGGCGGACGGCCTGGGCCATCAGGTTGCGGAGGTCCTCGGGGAACTCCGAATCCGCGTCGTGCGCTTCTAAGATATCGGTGAGCTTCTTGCCGGTGGCCAGCTTCACGTCGGGCACCGGAACGCCCTTGACGCCCTCGTCACGGAGCTTGAGTCCGATGACGCTGGGGTCGTGGCCCTGCTCCGCTAGTTCGACGACGCGGGACTCGATGTCCTCGGCGTCGACGTCGCTCCACTCCGGGTTCTCGTCCGTCGCCGGCTTGTCCGAACCGGACGAACCGCGACGGCGCGTGTGCATTCGTGCCATTGTGTATCTGATTGGAACGGCACAACCGCAACGTGACCGCGACTCCGCGCGACGCGGCTGACGGACGGCTCGCGGATCGAGCAGTCCGACCGGACAACCCGCGTGAGCGGACGGTCCGACCGCGACGCCGGAGGCGTCGGCGCACTGCTACATTCCCAAGCCGTGGGCGAAGAGGCCCCGGCGCGTCGGATCTGCAGCTGTGCTGTTCCCGTGTGAGGGGTCGTCGTCGGGGTTCTTAAGCGTGTTCTTGTGGGGCGCTCGGATGGATACGGAGATCGAGGAACGGAGTCACGGGCGGAGACGAGACGCGGGCGGAGACGGGAGGCTGACGGAACAGGACACGAGGGTTTACGTAGGTCGTCGATTACCGAGTGCGTGGGAGAGACACATGACCGACCCATCCGACAGCGACCCGATCGATCGGACCGGCGACGAACCACCCGACTGCGACGCCCCCGGTGGGGGCGGATCCGGCGCAACTGACGAGACCATGACCGCCGGTGGGGCCGCGAACGACGACGAACTCGTGACCGACGGGGGGCGTCAGCGCCGAGACGGGAACGGGGACGGGACGTCAGGACCGCGGATCACGTTCTACGGCGGGAAGTGGGCGAGCACGATCCCGCTCGCCTTCTTCATCACCTGGGCCATCTTCCAGAGCGGTGTCCTCGGCATCGGCGACACGCAGGGCCTCGTCATCGGGGCGCTGCTCGGGACGATCCTCGGGATGTTCTTCGTACGCGGAGACTGGAAGGTGTACGCCGACACCATCTTCGAGGGGATGACCCAGCGCGTCGCCGCGACGGCGATCGTCGCGTGGCTGTGGGCCGGCATGTTCGCCGACACGCTACAGGTCGGCGGATTCGTCGAGGGACTCATCTTCGCCGCCGACGCCTTGAACGTCGGCGCGGCGACGTTCCCGGCTGCGGCGTTCGTCCTCTGTGGCCTGCTCGCGACCGGGATCGGGACGGGGTACGGTGCCACCATCGCGTTCGTGACCCTCTTTTTCCCAGCCGGGGTCCTCATCGGCGCGAACCCGGTGCTGCTGTTCGCGGCGATCCTTTCGGGCGCCGTCTTCGGCGATAACCTCGCGCCCGTCAGCGACACGACGATCGTAAGCGCGGTGACGCAGGACGCCGACATCGGCGGCGTCGTCGCCTCGCGGTTCAAATACGCGATTGCGGCGGCTATCCCGGCGTTCATCGCCTACCTGATCATGGGGTCGGCGCTGTCGGGAGCGAGCCTCGAAGGGTCGGTCGCGCTCCGCGAGTCAGCGACTGCGCTCGGTCTGGTTCACTTGTTCTCGATGGGCATCGTCATCGCGACGGCGATCGCGGGACGGCACATCGTTGAGGCGATCTCGTGGGGGATCGTCGTCGCCGTCGCGTTCAACATCGCGTTCGGCCTCTCGTCGGTGAGCGACATCCTCGCGTTCACCGTGACCGAGGCCGGGAGGTTCACCGCGCTGCCGTTCGTCGTGGTCGGCGAGACCGCGGGCGTGGGCGGGAGCCTCTACTCGGGCGCGATCGGCTTCTTCCCGCTCATCGTGTTGACGCTGCTGATCGTGTCGATGGCGCAGATCATGATCCGCGGCGGCGGGTTCGCGGCGATCCAGGAATTCCTGCTCAATTCCGTCGCGACCAACGTCCGCCGCGCCGAGCTGACGATGGTCCTCGGCACGGCGACGATTAACGGGATGATCACAATCAACACGGCTGCGGAGATCGCGATCGCGCCGTACATCGCGCGGATCGGCGAGAAGTTCAACATCAACGGCTACCGGCGGGCGAACATCTTGGACGCGAACACCTCCGCGCTCGGGTACATCTTCCCGTGGGCCGGCGGCGTCCTCGTCGGGTATCAGGTGATGGTCGGTCCAGACGGACTCGGCGCCCAGTACGGCCCCGAGATGGTGGTCAACCCCATCGAGGTCGTGCCGTACGTGTTCCACGGCTGGTTCCTCGTGATCGTCTTCCTGCTAGCCGCGATCACCGGATTCGGGCGGGAGTACATTCCCGACCGGACCTCTGAGGAGGTGTCGCGCGCATGAGCCGCTTCGACAAGTTCTTCGCCGGGTTCTCGTTCCGAGAGTCGACTCCCGACTACGAGCCGGGCGACGTGATCGAGGTGATGGTCACCGGCACGGAGGGCGGCGACGCCGTCGCCCGCATCGGCGACTCAATGCTCCGGATCGAGGACGCGCCGGCCGACGCCGTGAACACTCGCGTGCTGGTCGTGGTCGAGACGTGGGACGAGGCGGGCCACCGCGGTACCGGGACGTACCGCGAGACGGTCGGCAAAAGCGCGTTCTGATCGGTCTGAGGGAGACCGTTTTTCTGGTGTTGTCGACTCGATCGTTCACACTCCGTCGATCGGTGATACGGTGGCTGCTCGTAAAGCCTCAGCCGCTCGCATATAAATAGTTGATTGCGAATCCGTGGTGAACACCTCCAAAGCCCCAGCCACGAGGACTCGGTGCGGTCGCTTCGGTCCTCAGTCGCTCACGATGCTCGCTTCTTGCGGTCCTTACCTCCCGCGCCTTCGTCCTCGTGGCAGCGAGGCGCTTCGCGCCTCTGGCAGCCGGCGGCAGAGCCGCCGGCGACTTCCCTTTGAGTCCCGCCCGCCGCACCGCACAGCCTCACGCCTCCCCAGCCTCGTCGGTCGCCCGTCGCTTCGCTCCGGACGACCGACTCCCTCGCGCGTGCTCCTCGTGGCCTTTCGGCCACTCGCAGGCACGCGCCACCGCACTTTCCTTTTAATTATCGCGTCGCCGTGTGAGGAGTCGTTCATCGATATCGACGCGAACCGCGCCGGACCGGGGCGCTTTTGAAGACCACGCCCGAAGTCAAGCGCGTGTTATCGGTCGAGCTGCACACGCATTCCGCGCTGTCCTACGACGGGCGCGATCCGGTCGACCTCCTCTTGGAGCAGGCGGCGGCGGTCGGACTGGACGCGCTCGCCGTTACGGACCACGACGAGATCGACGCCAGCATCGAGGCGGCCGAGAAGGCCCCCGACTACGGGCTCGTCGGCATCGTTGGCATGGAGGTGACGAGCGCGGCCGGCCACATCCTCGCGTTCGGCATCAGCGAGCGCGTCGAGAGCGGGCTCCCGTATGACGAGACGCTCGATCGGATCCGCGACCAGGGCGGGATCGCGGTCATTCCCCATCCCTTCCAGAAGTCCCGCCACGGCGTCGCCGCTCACATCACCGACGAACAGTTGGCGAGCGCCGACGCCCTCGAAGTGTACAACTCCCGGCTGTTCACCGGGCGATCGAACCGGCAGGCCGAGAAGTTCGCGATCCGGAACCGGATTCCGATGACCGCCGGCAGCGACGCCCACATCTCGGAGATGGTGGGACAGGCCGTAACCGAGGTCGGCGCCGACGACCGTTCGGCCGAGGCGATCCTCAACGGGATCGCCGACGGACGAACCAGCGTCGTCGGGAAACGAACCCCGTGGCGCGTCTCGCTCCGCCAGTTCAGCGGCGGCGCCAAGCGCCGCGCGCTCCGCGCGCTGAACGCGCTCCGCTGACTGCGATGACGACCCCTTCCTCCTCCGATCTGCGAGGCGCGTCACCCGATCGCATCTGCGACGCCCTCCGCGGCGGCGACCCCCTCCCCGGCGGGCGCGGCTTCGCCGGACTCCTCCGCGATCCCCCGAACCGCGAGGGGCCGGTACTTGTTCGTGACGTCCTCGGCCGCGAGCCACTGTTCGTCGAGCGGGGCGGCGCGGATCCGGCGTCTGGGGGTGATCCTACTGACTCCGGTATCTGGAGCTTCGATCGGACCGACCTCGACGACCCGGAACCCGTTCCAGCCGGGACCGTCGCGTCGAGTGCGGGGGCCGAGCGCGTCTGGTCGCTCCCGGACGAGGAGCCGGTCGACGCAGAGTCCGGACAGGCCGCGGTCGACGAGGCACTCGGCGCTGTGCTCGGCGAGATCAAAACGGAGGCGAACAGAAACGACCTCGCGGTCGCCTTCTCCGGCGGCATCGACTCCGGAGTCGTCGCTGCCGCGGTCCCGGACGCGCCGTGTTACGTCGCCGGCTTCGAGGGCTGTCACGACATTGAGGCCGCTCGCGAGGCCGCCACGGCGATGGAACTTGATCTCCGAGTCGTCGAGATCACTCACGACGACCTCGTGCGCGCAGTCGGAGCGGTCGCCGCGGCGACCGGACGGCGCAATCCGATGGACGTCGCGATCGCGGTCCCGCTGTATCTCGCGGCGGAGGCGGCCGCGACGGACGGTATCGATCGACTTGCGGTGGGACAGGGCGCCGACGAGCTGTTCGGTGGCTACAGCAAGGTCGTCAACCCCGCCGGCGACGACCGCGTCGCAGCGGAGACGGTGCGGGGCGCACGGACTGAGACCGTCCGGACGCTTCCGGAACAGCTCGATCGCGACGTGCTCGCGCTCCGCGCCGCCGGGGTCGAGCCGGTCGCGCCGCTCTTGGACGACCGGCTCGTTGCGGCCGCGCTCGCGCTGCCGGGCGAACTGCTCGCGAGCGACGACGAGCGCAAGGTCGCGCTCCGGCGGGCGGCAACCGATCGAGTGCCGGAGTCGGTCCGGACGGCCGACAAGAAGGCGGTCCAGTACGGCACGTACGTCTCGCGAGAGATCGACCGGCTCGCGCGGCGGGCGGGGTTCAAGCGACGCATGGACGACCACGTCGGGCAGTACCTCGACGCGCTGCTGGCGGAGCAGTAGGCGGGGACCAAGCGGCGCGAAAAACGGCCCGTGAGGGCCGGTGCTGACCAAGCCACCGTATGGAGTACCAGTCCTACGGCCGACGCCCGATCGATCGGGCGTCTACTGTCGAATAGCGGTGACTAGTATAAAATTCGGGGAGTAGTGACAAATATGACAGCAGCGGTCGGTGTGAGGGTGACGTTCAGACACTAATGTGGGTAATTCCGCTCGAACGATCCGATCGGAACCTCAAAGCCGCAGCGGAACCGCACATGCATCCGACCTAGGGATCGGAGCGAGGGGGTGATCGGGTCGGGTCGTTAACAGTAAGCGACCGCGAACCGCGTCTCGCGACGCGTCACCTGACGAGATACGGTTCACTGCCCGCGATGAAGCGACCGAGGTCGCTCTCGCGACGGAAGTCCGTCGATTGGAGCTCGCGGAGCGCCGCGGCGAGTCGGTCGCCGTCGCCTTCGGTCCACTCCGCGGGGTCTTTGATCGGGAGGACGAGCCACCCGGACCCGAGCAGCTCCTCGGCGTGGAGCGCGTCCATGTCGATCTCGGTCTTGTGCGCACGCGATGTGTACTGCTGGAGGACGTGGTCGGTCGCGCGGGCGCCGACCGGGAGGAGGACGTGGGCCGCGATGGCCCGGAGCTCCGCGTCGAAAAAACCGCTCCATGTCGTTGTACGACGCCTCGTCCGGGACACCGTCGGGGACGCACATGTGGAGGTACGAGAAGAACGTCCGGTCAGCGACGATCGGGTCCGCGGTCTCGGCGCCGTCTGCCGAGTCGTCGATCGTCGCTGGGTCATCCGCCGAGTCGTCGAACCCCCCGATCAGGCCTCCCTCGGCCAGCGCCGAGAGGAATGCGGTCGACCACGGTTCGCCGGTGAACGGGATGCCCGCGTCGACGCCGCCGTGGACGCCGGGGTGGTCGCCGACTACGTGAAAGTCGGCGTTGGCGTCGCCGTAGCCGGGGACGAACGACTCGCAGTCCGGGCGCATCCCGAACGGGTTTCGCGTTCGGTCCGTAACGTTCTGCACGCCGCGTGATAGGCGACGGATCGGTTAAATCGCGTTCGGTCCACGATCGGAGCCGGTCAGGGTTCCGGTCCGAGCCTCGAACACGACTACGAGGACCGCCGAGATATCTGCCTCGAACTCCGCCAAGACCCCATAGATGCGAGGCGCACGAGGCGCAGTGGATACCCATAACTTATGGAAACGAGCGGGGTTCGCACCGCCGTGGATATCCAGATCGTGACAGCCACTCGAATATATTTCACGATCGTTACTCTATAACTCGAAATCGCGTGACTGCGTCGAGGTCGACGAATTACACACCTCGAAAGATATATATACACTCCTCCGCTCCGGTCGTTCGAAGACCCATGTTCGACCGCATCCGTACGGCGGCCCTCTTCGGGCTGCACCAGGCGACCGTTGCCGCCGGGATTTCGCTGTTCCCGGTGGCCGTTTTCGCCCGTAAGCAACTCGGTATCAACGTCCCCATCGGCCGGCTCGTCCAGACCACCGGCGAAGTGTACGAGGCCACCGAAGAGTGAACGCGTCGACGCCGTCGTAACCGCTCCGTTTTCGGACAGTTCCTTTTCAAAAGCGCCCGCTTCTCAGGAGCGTCGCCGATTCGGATCCGGTCGTTGTTTATAAGCGATCAGTGCTGGGAAGGCGATCACTTCCAAAGCCCCAGCCGCCGAGGACGGCTCACACCGCACGGTAACCGCAGCCTCACGCCTCCCCAGCCTCGCCGCGGCCGCCAGAGGCGGCCGCGGGCTCCCTCGCGCGTGCCGCTCGCGGCCTGACGGCCGCTCACGGGCACGCGCCGCCACATGCGATCCGAGACGAACAATTCGTGTGAGCCGGAGGGAAGCGTCGAGACGGACCAAAATCACCGCGTTCGCGGTTGGTTCGCGTACCTAGTTGCTTATAAATGGCATCGAGGCATTCGCCAACGCATAGACCCGTCGGAACCGGCGGTCGGTCCCCGAAGGGTTGCCTTTATCAGCGCGCCGGGCCAACGAAGGCGTAATGCGAACACCGACTGGCGACCTCTCTGACGGGCCGGCCGAGGAGTTAGGCCGCGATCAGCCCGTCTTCGGACCGGAGATTGGCGAGTTCGAACACAGCGAACGCCGCGCGGCGCAGGCCGACGGCGAGGGCGAAATGAAGACCGGGACCACGACGGTCGGCATCAAGACCGCCGACGGCGTCGTGATGGCGACTGACATGCGCGCCTCTCTCGGCGGCATGGTCTCCTCGAAGGACGTCCAGAAGGTCGAGGAGGTCCATCCCCGCGGCGCGCTGACCATCGCCGGCTCGGTCTCCGCCGCCCAGAACCTCATCTCGACGCTAAAAGCCGAGACGAGCCTCTACGAAACCCGCCGCGGCAAGGACATGTCCATGGAGGCGCTGTCGACGCTCACCGGGAACCTCCTCCGATCGGGCGCGTTCTACATCGTCCAGCCGATCCTCGGCGGCGTCGACGACGAGGGCTCCCACATCTACTCCATCGACGCCCTCGGCGGCACGACTGAGGAGGAGTACACCGTCACCGGCTCCGGCTCCCAGTACGCCCTTGGTGTCCTCGAACAGGAGTACGACGACGACGTGACCGTCGACGAGGCCAAGACCATGGCCGCGAAGGCGATCCAGTCTGCCGTCGAGCGCGACCTCGCGTCCGGCAACGGGATCAACGTCGCCGTCGTCACCGACGATGGCGTCGACATCACTCGCTACAAGGACTTCGACGACCTGCTGTAGACGCGGTCGCTCCGGTCGAAATCGACGTAGATCCGCTTCTGTCAGTATTTTTCGTCGTTTCGCTTTTTCTCGTTAGAACCGACTGAACCGATCGAACAGACTTCCGAACCTGACGAGTCAGGCGCCGCGGTCTTCAACGGCGTCGGCGTCCGTCGCGTCTTTCGCGTCCTCCACGTCCGTCGGCGACCGGATCCCGTCGCCCCAGTAGAATCGCGGTCCGAGGATTAGGTAGCCGACGGAGAGGAACAGCAGCGCGAACGCGAACCCCTCGCCGATCCACGCCGGGAGGAGTGACGTGACCATGTGGCCGACCGGAGTGAGGATCACGGCCGCCTGCACGACGCCCATCACGAGCGCGTCCTGCGCGTGGAGGTCGGGGTACGTGACCGTCGACCCCATCAGCAGCGCGAACGCGGCGGTCGCCGCGATGAGCAACGCGGGAGCGGTGTAGCCGGCGATGACGGCCGCGGCGAGCACCGTCGCCGCCAACGTCGTCGGCACGCCCACCGTCTCGCGCTCGTCGGCGTCGTAGGCCGTGTACATCCCGAGCCGGGCGACCGCCATCGAGACGAACAGGGCCGCGACGCCGACGCCGGCGGCGACGAGGATCGGATCGGTCGCGAACGAGCGTGCGTCGAGGACGACGAACGCCACGAGTGCGGCGGGTGCGACCCCGAACGACGCCACGTCCGCCAGCGAGTCGAGGTACGGCCCGGCGTCAGTGGATCCGCGGTGGCGTGCCACGACCCCGTCGAGCCCGTCCGCAACTGCGGCGAGCAGGATGAGACGGGCCGCGAGCTGAGGATCGACGGCGGCGGCGACGACCGCAAGAAAGCCGACCGCCGCGTTCGCCACCGTCACCGCGTCCGCGAGCCCGAGCCGCCCGACGAACCGCAAATACATACGAGATTGGTCGCCGAGCCGGGTTTTAGGGTTTGTTATCTGCGGAGCGCATAGATCACCGGCGGGCGGGTGGAGCCGTGCGATTCGCGAGGAGTTTGTCCGACGTCGGCCGAAGTATTAAGAACAGGATGGCCTAACGTCGTGACATGGATCCGATTACCCTCCAATCCGGCCTCGGGTTCGGCCTGGTGAGCGTCGGGCTGCTCTTCCTGCTGCTCGTGGTCATCACGCTCTGGCAGTCGTTCGAGATCGTCGACGCCTACGAGAAAAAGACACTCACGGTGTTCGGCGAGTACCGGAAGCTGCTTGAACCCGGGATCAACCTCATTCCACCGTTCGTCTCCCGCACCTACGCGTTCGATATGCGGACCCAGACGCTGGACGTTCCCCGCCAAGAAGCGATCACGCGGGACAACTCGCCGGTGACGGCGGACGCGGTCGTCTACATCAAGGTGATGGACGCCAAGAAGGCGTT
>Ga0065697_1000293_pt1 | contig 10572 bp, 9 predicted proteins | sample AntLakMe24m_08um_FD_59086 | JGI IMG/M metagenome (GOLD analysis project Ga0065697, IMG submission 59086) | Hypersaline microbial communities from Antarctic Deep Lake - 24m 0.8um v2 (version 3) | ecosystem: Environmental > Aquatic > Non-marine Saline and Alkaline > Hypersaline | place: Deep Lake... | reverse complement strand
TCACTTCAACCCCACAAGGGTNCGTCTGAAACCGTGCCCGATTGTGGGCACACAGCCACTAATATAGCCGTCTTGCACAAATAGTTTCCGTCGACCCGCAATCACCCCAGTACCCCCGGGGGTCGACATCAGCTACAAGAAATGCGCGTCCTCGGTAGGGTCTTCACCATACACAGTCCGGTCTAGTAGCGTGTCCGAAGAAAGCTCGTAAAGAATTACTGACTCCCCCGGTTGGAGTAGATCGTCGATCTCCCCCCGGAGTGTCTCGAGATTGCCTGCAGTAATTTCGCCTTCAAGTACTGAGTTCTGGACATGAATCAGGTAGCGCCTGCAGAGCTTCAGCATCAGGTGCGTGCGGTCGGCCTCCATGTCGTACACCAGGACAACGTACACTACCACCACCTCTCGAACGGTTCGTATACTTCCCCCGTCAGCAGGTGTTTCTTCAGCTTGTACGCCTCAAGTCGGAGGAGGTGTTGGTAGCTCACCTTCCGGTTCAGATTCGGGTGGTCAACCGTCCGTTCGAGCGTCTCTTCGAACGCTTTCGTGTAGGTTTTGCGGCCGCTCTCGGACAGGAGGACCGAGCCCACCTCCTCGCGGAAATCGTCCGAAGAGAGCTGTCCCCGGTTTATTAGGCGGAACAGGACCCGGTCCGCTAACACCGGCTTGAACAGGTCGGCGATGTCAAGCGAGAGCGAGTACCGTCGCTCCCCGGGTTCGTGGAGAAAGCTCACGGCCGGATCGAGCGCAGTCGCTCGGATGGCCGAGACGCAGTTTGCGTAGACCAGCGAGTTTCCGTACGAGATCAGGCTATTCACCTCATTCGGTGGGGGGTTGTATTCCCGAGAGCCGAACTCCCAGGCCTCCGGCAGAATGGCCCGGAACGCACGGTAATACGCTTTCCGTGCGGTCGCCTCCACGCCCATCAGTTCGTCGACGGCGAGTGAGGAATCGACGCGGGAGCGCGCGCCATCAAGCGTGTCGAGCACCTCGGTCAGCTCCCGGCCTCGCCCGTCGTAGTAGGTGACATTCGTGCGCATATTATGGATGCTTCCGCGAACGAACGCCGCTGCGAGTCGTTGCCGGTGGGACGGTTCGTCGTACGCACGGACCTGTTCGACGAGCGTCTTTCCGGAGGTCTGTCCCCGACTCGGCATCAGTGAGCCGGCGTAGTAGTCGTTCCAGCCGAAGACGTGGGCTGCGATCCCGTGGTCATTGAGAAAAGACAGCAACCGTGTGTTGTACTCAATCTGGCCGTGAAGGAACACCGCCTCAGCGTTCTCGACCTGGATGTATTTCGATTCGCCTTCGGCAGTTCGTACGCGAAGGCTATCCTCGTACCGTTCGAGCGTGCCGTCGGAGAACACGTGGAAGTTCTGGTCCATTAGCAACACCAACAGAAATCGTGGAACGCACAGCTCTCACACACTGGCTTCTCCGTCGCTTCGGGCGGCGATTCTCGGGAGACGACGTCGTGAATTCCGCGGATGGCTGCCTCGACTTTCGCGCGGCGGTTCGCTGTGAGTTCGACGGACTCCCGCTGGCGCTCGGTCGGGTGTGCGAGCACACCATCACGTTCGACACCGGCGACACGGTCGAGATACCAGAGGTAGTAGCTCAACTGCATCCGTGCCGGTTCGAGGAGCGCAGATGAGGGTTTCACCTCGACGACCCGCCCATCCTCCAACAGGTCAATCGAGATCATCCCGAGTCGCAGGTTCTCCTCACCGCGGCCGCCGTAGGCGGACTCGTCGACGCGCGTCCCACGGGCGATATTGTGATTCCCTCGGTCAATCTCGATGTCGTTAGCTTCGAACCAGAGTTCCCGCTCACAGACGTGGTAGTACTGCATCATCACGCCGGTCACGCGGAACGGCTCGACGACCGGCTCGCCCCGTGCGGTTGCCACCAACCGTTCGACCGGGTCGGTCACAGGAATCGCGCCTCCACGTTCTGTTCGGGGACAGCAAACCCAGTGGCAGGGTCGAAGTATCGCTCGAAGCGGCCACTGCCCGGCCGCCACACCCGCTCGGTCGTGTCTCGAAGCAGTTCATCGTCAACGAGTGCGGGGAGATTCAGTAATTCGCGGGCGGTGTCGGACTCGGGACTGTAGACCGGGACGGAGACCCTGATACCCGCAAGGTCATCGCGGAGTTGCCGCGCCTCGTCGAACGAACGACCCGCGATCGCCACGGAGAGCGCTTCGACTTGCTCCACCTCCGTTGCAGTCCGCGGGACGTATACCTCGAAAGAGAAGCGCGAATCAATGATCGAGGCTTGTCTGAGGGTCACACCGTCGCCGTCCTGATACGCCGTCCGCAGGCTGTTGTCGCTAGCGACGGTCCTCACTGCCTCTCCGACACGGCGCTGGTAGCGCTCGATTGACGCCTCGCTCACCTGCGCTTCCGGGAGCCACATCCCCGGAGCAACGTCTGCTTCGTCGAGGGCAGCACGCGTCGGCTGGAGCAGGTCAAGGTCGCCCTCCTTCCGGCGCCGAGCATACACCGCCTCACTCGGCGCTGCCGACTTCCCGCTTGGTGGGCCGAGTTGCCAGACGGTCACTCGACCGGGCTCGGGAGCGAACTCGTAGGATCGGTTGCAGCGGCCGGCAACCTGAACGATACTATCGAGCGGCGCGAAATCTCGAAACACACGCCCGAAACTCACGTCGACGCCGGCTTCGACGAGCTGGGTCGAGGTGAGGATGAAGGGAATGTCCGCTTCGATGAGCTGTCTCGCGACAGCGAAAAGGGTCCCCCGATCGCGTGGCCGGATGCGCGTCGAGAGTGACAGAACCGCCGGCGTCTCACTGTCGGCGTCGGCGACGACGGACTCGGCGAACGCGGTGACTGCGGCCTCCTCCGGGTCGGTTGCGCTCAGTGTGTCGCCACCAGGTTCGGCCAGCGCATCGTCGTACCGTGCTGGGACGTCGATATACCCTCCACAACGATCACACGCGGAAACGACCTCATTGTAGAGCTCGTTGACGCTGTCGATCGTGTTGCAAACTGCCAGCACCGACTGGCCTTCGGCGGTCGCATCGTCGACGACTCGTTCGGCTGCCTCTGCATGGCCGAGGAGAGCAGACTCGTCGCTGCTCTCGGTAAGGGCTGTCTGGTCGAACCGAAAGGAGACCCGTTCGGGCATCCGATCGAAGCAGCGCCGTTCAAGCCGAGAGAGCGTCTCGGCATCAACGAGCACATCGGTCGCGTCGTTGCTGACGATCCGCGGCTGAGTCGCCGTCATCAACAGCACCGTCGCGTCGTATTCGGTGGTGAGCGCCTCGAGCAGCCGTTCAACGAGCGGCCACCAGCCGAGCGGGAGCGCTTGAGGTTCGTCAATGATGACGACACTATCCTCTAGTGCGGGCAGTTTCATGCTCTGAGCGTTCGATGGGCCGGCAGTGCTCTCGAACAGTTGGACGAACGTGCTAAGTGTCACGCCCGCTCGCCAGCTTTCTGCCAGCATTGTCGCCCGGCCTGCGTCTTCATCAGTCTCCTCATTGTCCTCGTCTTCCTCGGCAGCAGGAAGCGTTAGTGACTCCGCAAGGTGGTGATGTACGGTCAGTTCACGACCCAATGACGGCTGGTCCGCATCCGGCCTGACGACGTCCCCGATCACTTCGGCGGCTTGGTCGATAATCGATGTGAACGGCAGCGCGTAGATGATTCGTTCGCCGCCCGTGGCCTCCCGGATTCGGCTTGCAGTTAGGAGCCCAGCAAGCGTCTTTCCGTAGCCGGTCGGGAGGCTGAGGCTGGCGATTCGACCAGGCGACTCGAAGGAATGCCTTGACGGGGTCTTCGCCATCCGTCACCCCGTCGAGGTGGCCCTGGATCTCAGCTCGAAGCCCGTTCAGGTCAGCAGCCAGTCCACTCGCGTCAGATTCCGCAGCGAGTTCTTCGAGATGCGACCGAACCGCCTCCGATTTGAGTGGGGCAGCCTCCAGACGGCCGCCGCAGTCGATACCCGCGGCGTGGGTTTTGTCCGCAAAGGTGAGAGTCCCGTACAGCTGCAGAAGGTCCGTGTAGAGGGCGCCGTCCCCACGGAGTGACGAGTCGAATGCCGGCCGCCGTCCTGACATGCGTGTCAGATCTTCGTGGAGCGCACCCAGCAGGGAGTCTGTTCCATCTGGTCGGCCAGGGTTTACGCTGGCAGTTAGTTGGTCGAGAAACCAGGTCCACGCAGCGTCCGGCGTTCGGTCCGGAAAGAGTTCTACCATGCACGCACGCGCGAAATCTGGGGCATGCTCATCGATGGCCATCGCCTGCTGTGCGGCGTGTGCGTTCCGCGCACTCCCATCAGTCGACGCCAAGCGGAGATCGGTGTCGGTTGTCTTGGTTCGCCAAGGAGACTGGTTGTGGAGTCGGTCCATCACGAACCGCTCGATATCCGGGACGGAGCCGTGGTGTTTCGCGACCGCGACGGCAGCCGCACACCGTTTCCGAACCGGATACTCCCGTTCACGAAGGACATGGTAAGTGAGCAGTGAGCCGAGGCGGGAGTGATGGGTCGGCCCGACGTCGTCGTCGCCGTTCCCGATCTTCGCCTGGAACCATGGGGTCGCCTTCCCGACATCGTGACAGAGCCCGCAAATGCGGGCGATGGACGTTGCGTCCTCGTGGCCCGGCGCAGCGTCCGCCGCTCGGTCGGCGACGCCAAGTAGATGCGCTTCCAGCCGCATCGGCTCTCGACCGTCGTCCCCGGGATGTGAGAGCAGGTCAGGAAACGAGGGTTTCTCTGCGTTCAGTCCTACGTGCCCCCCGCTCACGAGAACACCACCCGGCGGCCGTCGACGCGCACGACATCCTCGCGCGTCGTCGTCAGCGGCTGGCCGCATTTACTGTAGGCCCACCGGAGAAACTCGGTCGTCTTCCTGCCAGTGAACTCCCCGGTCGTGTTCGTCTGCCTCATGTCGCCGGGCGAGCGTTCGGCGCCGTACGGGTGATCGGGGTCGGGCACGAGGCCGTCGGGCTCGGGAAGCGCGCTTTCGACACTACTGTGTCCGTCCGTTTCAACGGGTTCGGGAGTAAACTCGCCGTGGTACGAAACCGAGGCGAGGAACTCCGAGAGCCCGAGCGACGGGACGTACTCGGAGCGACCGGTCGAGAGCCGGTCACGGAGGCGGCCGTAGGCGTCGTCGTCGGCCAGCCAGATATCGAGGCGATAGGCTGGGTCGACGAGCACCTCGTAGTTCGAGCGCTGGCGGTCGGTCGTCGGGTCGGGGTACCGGATGCTCACTTTCCCCTGGGAGTTGACAGCCTTCATCCCCTTTCCGGAGGTCGTGAGGCTGTTCTCGGGAAGGTTCATCGTCCGCGGTACTGCTGCCGTCCGGCCGTCATCGGGTGTGGCACCGCGTTCGACAGGCTGAATTGCGATTCCCGACCGCGCACGGTCAAACACGTCATAGTAGCCGTCGCGCTCGTAGCCCGCGATGGCAGCGAGCAGGCCAGCTACCGTCGTTCTAGGGGGTAGACGGTAGGTAGCCTTGATCGTATTCCCGTCGACCCGTCGGAAATGCCCCCACGGCCCGGAGACCGTGAGCGAGAGACACTGCCCCGATCGGGATCCCGGCCCGTCTCGGTCTTCGAGTTCGGGCTCCATCTACGGGAGCGTCGCCTCGTAGTCGTCGTAGACGTCGATTTCATGCACCTGACCCTCACCGAGGCGGTCCTGAAGAGCGTCGGCGAAGGAAACCGGCTCACCATCGGCCTGGATCGGGATTACGTCGTCGACAGCGACATGGACGGTGTCGATTGCTGAGGCGTGGTCGGCCAATCGATCAAGCAGCGCCGTCGCGTCGAGCGTGACGTCCCTGACGTTGCGATAGGCCCGTGCAGCTTCATCGTCCTCAACAGTGTCGAGATCATGGGTGAGGCCGCCGATGTGGAATCGGTCCTCGGTGTACTCAGCGCGGAGGTAGAGACGGGGCTCCTGGCCGATCTTGCTCCGGGTGACGGTCTGGTTCTTTATCGCGCGCCAGCAGAGCGTGTCCAGTCGAGCAACGTCCTCCTCAGTGAGTGAGGTGTCCTCGGCACCGTGTTCGTCCACCAGCCCGTGGAATCCGATAAGGGCGTACTTCAGTCGGTGGTCGTCAAGGTCGAACCCGCCCTGCTCTTTGCCTTCTGCCGTCCCAATGACGCTCGTCAGGCTATTGTACTCCTCGTTCTCGACGGTCGGGTGGAGACTCTTCCCGGGCGAAAACTGGACCGGGCCGGTGAGATGGTCAGGGAGCTGGTCCTGGACAGCCTCAATGATGTCGTCGTCGGACGTGTCGATACTGAACGTGGCGCCGAAGTACCGGGTGTCGGCGGCATTTTCGAGGAAGCCTTCAAAGGCGTTCTCCCCGATATCCTCGGGGTCGGTGACGCCGAGAGAGTCTTTCAGGAGCTCTTCTCGGGTCTTGGCGTACTCGTCGCGCTTGCTCGTGATGTAGACGCCATGGCCGTCGGCCTCCAGCTGGTCGCGGAGATACCGCTTCAGGCGCACGTCGGTGACGATTGCCTGGTCCGTTATGGGGTCTTTCCGCGGGCGATTGGCGCCGCTGAGCGGGTTGCCGTTGGGGTTGGCGTCGACGGCGTCGTAAAGGAAGACGATTTCCGAGCGGTTCGAGACGGTGTCGGTGGAGTCATTACTCATCGTTGTAGTCGGTAGTGGTCCGGTCGTTCATTCCGTAGGCGATACCCATTGCATAGTGATAGCGCAGGTCGCTTGTCGAGAGCCCCCAACTGTCGGGCTCCTCGTGTAACAGCCCGTCGACGACCTCGTCCATCAACTCCGCGTACATCGTCCCGCTGTACCCCTCCTCGCTAGAGTAGACGACGTTGGCGTCGACGACGTTGGTCGCGACATCCGTGACGCTGTGTTTGGTTACCTTGTCGATCGGGTGACGGGTAACCGCGGTCATGCTTCGGCCCTCTCTGCGCTGGTACCGGCTGATCCGGCCGACCAGTGCCCCCAGCGCGAACACGCCCCGTCGTTCGCCGTCCGCGAGCGCGTGGTGGCTCTCGATAAAATTCGATAGCCGCTCCGTGCGGCTCTGTTCCTCTCCGTCGGTCGGTGTGTCTGTCATCTCTGTAGTTGCCGTGAAATCTGTCGATTCGTCCGCAAACAAGAGGCCGGCGTTAGCCAGTGCGGAGAGTTGTGCGTGCTGCATCGCGATTGTCGCGGTCGGGAATGGGTATTCGTCGTCAGGGTCGAACCGCGCCGTGAGCTGTTCGACGTATCCCGCGAGAAGTTCTTCAACGTCGACGGGGGTACCGCCGACGACGTTCGCGGCTGCACGGAACCGGAAGTCGTCGCTGCTCGGGTCGTCGTCGGTATCAGGCGGCGCACACGTCTGTGTAAAGTAGTTCACCCGCGTCACCGAGTCAACGAACTGGTCGACGCTTCGCCCGCTGTCGAGCAGGTCGAACCCATCGCGCTGGGGGAGCGGACCGTCAGATCGAAACGCAGGTCCGTTCACCATCTCGTGGTGTGCCTGTGCGAGCCGGACGCCGAACTGGATCGTGGCGTCTGGTTCGAACGAGAGCAGCCGCCACCGGTCCTTCTGATACTTGTGGACCACCATGAAGACGAACCGGAGGTCCTCGAAGGAGCTCCAGCCGTCCTCCTCCCGCGCCAAGTAGAGTTGGGTCGCGGGGCTCCGCTCCTGATCGTTATTGACCCGTTGGGCGAGTTCCTTGTAGAGGGTTCGCGCGTCGGCCGCGTTTGGGACCCCCTCGAAGTACGGGAAATAGAACACCGAAACACCAGGTGCCGTCTCCGCGCAGGCGTCCAAGAACGTCGTCGCGTTCTGGGCGGCGATAGCGGCCTCCCGGCCGAGTCCCTGGGTTCGCCAGGCTTGGTCCGGATCGAGTCTAGGGAAGCGCTCGCGCTGCTTCGAGAGGTACCACTTCAGCGGATCGTCGACGACGCCGTACACCTCTTGTTCGTCACCGTTGACGAAACAGACGCCACAGCCCCTGGCGCCATCGGCGTCGTTTTTCGTGTGGAACTTCGTGGTTTTCCGCCGCACCATCGCCTCTTGTAGCACCTCAATTTCGCCAGGGAGGTGCCAGTCGGCCTCGGGGGCGAACCGATCGGTCGTCGTCGGTTCGTCGTCGGAGAACTGAATGGCCACGGTGTGAAGGAACTGCCCCTCGATGGTTCTGGCCGCGGCCGTCTCCGCGAGCCGGTCCATCGCCGCTTCGTCTTTCCCAAGCCTCTCGAGCGCCGAGAGCAGCCAGCCGTCCTCGTGTTCGGCCCGTTCGTCCTCGACGGCGTCCTCAGCCGGCCAGCGGGTGAAACGTTCCATGGCGTGGTCGGCGTGTTTCTCCGGTTCGTTCGTCTGACCGGAGATGTGGGTGATGCTGTGGTCGACGCCACGCGCGGATTCGTACTTAGCGTGCGCGACGTGGGGAACGTCCGTGACCATCCCGTCGTTGGTGGGGCTGTCCAGCTCCGACGTGTAGGGAACCACGACGAGGGGTTCGTCGGCGAGGCGGGCGGTCCCCTCCTCGAGAATGACTTTTGAAACGACGAGTCGATCCTCCCCGATGAGTTCGCCGGCGGCGTCTGGAGAGAGGTATGGGCCGTACGCGCCCGTCAGCCCCCGCCCGAGCGTGTAGAGATTGCCGTAAAGCGCTTGGATATCCCGAACAGACGTTATCGCCCGGTCAGGAAGGCGAGCCTCGACCCGATCTGAGTCCATCTCCTGGAGTGCTTCAGTATCCATTCGACCCCTCCGTAATGTTCAGGAAGCCCAGCCCCAGCGCGTTCCGTTCTCCGATGCCGGTGTCGAGTGCCAGATTGAGGTGTCGTCGGTGGTCGTCGCTTCGGACTTGATAGCCGAGTCGCCACTTACTCAGAACGTACGTCATTTCCTGGCCCTGCGAGACCGTGAGGGGGACCGCGAACGTCTTGATGAGTTCGTAGGAGTCGAACAGCTCGTGATCAGCCTCACTGGGGCCGGGAAGATACTCCGGACAGAACAGCTCGTGTTTCTTGTCAAGGTTGTTCTCGATTTGGGTGACGAACGGCTCCATCGAATGCTCCGGCCGCCAGTATATTGCCTGCTCTCCAGGATTCTCGAGACCGTAGTCGTCGGCCCGCCAGGGTGGGATTCGGACCAGCACACCGGTCCCGGATTCAATAGTCCCAGTGGTCCCGGGCTCTCCGACGTCAGGGGAGAGCGATTTCACCTCATCGACGTATAACGGCATCTCACCGACATTTAACTCTCGGTCGTCAGTAAGGTCCTCCGCGATGGCTGCGAGGAGTGGTTCCTGAGGTGCGGCGATTAGCAGTGTCCGCTCATCTCCCTCCTGCATATCTCCTGGGGGAAACGGGTTGGAGTATGAGAAGCCGACCGGTCGATTCTGGTCGTGGTACTGCTCATACTCTGTCTCCTGAAGGGCCCGCCAAATTCGTCCACGGAGTTTGTCGTGGTACTGGTTGTCGTAGGCAGTATCTCGCCGTGCTCGAAGTCGTATCAGTAACCGCATTCGAGACCCCGGAAATCGATACGATCGTACGGTCGTTGTGTAGTCATTCTGTAGTTTCCGCTGAGGGATTAACCATTTCCCACCAATATATAGTTTCGGAAGTATAGGCGAGTAAAAGTGGGATTTCTGTGAAGGTGATTCATTGCCTACCCGATTACTGCATAGGGCAGACGTTTTTCAGTGGCCTTCCAACCGGTTGAAGCTAGTACCCAATCCGATGTCCCAGAGATTGTATCCACTCTATTTTTGTTTTCCTCTACTGGTCGCTCGACCGATACGGTCTCAAGGGATTACCATGCTGTCGACCCCCGGGGAGAACTGGGGTGATTGGGGGTCGACGGAAACTATTTGTGCAAGACGGTTATGTTAGTGGCTGTGTGCCCACAATTGGGCATGGTTTCAGACGCACCCTTGTGGGGTTGAAGTGACGTTGCCCAGTATGGCGACTCCGAGGAGAAGGCGTTTCAGACGCACCCTTGTGGGGTTGAAGTGAGACAACACGGGGGACAGATCCAACGGCGTCGGGCGTTTCAGACGCACCCTTGTGGGGTTGAAGTCCGGACGACCAGATCATGCTGGTCAACCCCGACAAGTTTCAGACGCACCCTTGTGGGGTTGAAGTGTCATCGTTGCTGCTGTCGCCCGAAGTCGAATCCGGTTTCAGACGCACCCTTGTGGGGTTGAAGTGCTTCTGCGCGTTAACGGGTCTGAAGAGTTGTCTGGTTTCAGACGCACCCTTGTGGGGTTGAAGTTCCGAGACCGTCTCTGGCAATGTCCTTGAGGGGCCCGTTTCAGACGCACCCTTGTGGGGTTGAAGTGAATCTTCGTGAGGCCGTGCCGCATCACGGCGTAGTTTCAGACGCACCCTTGTGGGGTTGAAGTGCCGCCCGCGTCGTCGTCGGCGTCGAAACAGACCAGTTTCAGACGCACCCTTGTGGGGTTGAAGTCACGAAGTCCCGTCTAAATATTTAACGTTTCCGCCGGTTTCAGACGCACCCTTGTGGGGTTGAAGTGGATTGACGAGAGCCGGAGCGGTCCACTCCACGCCGTTTCAGACGCACCCTTGTGGGGTTGAAGTAACGAATTAGAG
>Ga0065697_1001929_pt1 | contig 10593 bp, 9 predicted proteins | sample AntLakMe24m_08um_FD_59086 | JGI IMG/M metagenome (GOLD analysis project Ga0065697, IMG submission 59086) | Hypersaline microbial communities from Antarctic Deep Lake - 24m 0.8um v2 (version 3) | ecosystem: Environmental > Aquatic > Non-marine Saline and Alkaline > Hypersaline | place: Deep Lake... | reverse complement strand
GGCGAGGCGGCCGGGTCCGCGGCGACCGGGGGTGCGGCGAGCGCTACGTCCGCGCTCTCCGGGATCGGTGCGGAGTCCGACGGGGAGCCGTGGCTCGTCGGCGAGGACCTCATCAGCGGCTACGGGAACCACCGGGTCGTCGACGGAATCTCGATGGAGAGTCGGGACGGCGTGACCTGCATCTTCGGGCCGAACGGGTCGGGGAAGTCGACGCTTTTGAAGACGCTCGCCGGGGTCGTCCCGGCGTGGGAGGGCCGAGTCACCCACCGCGGCACCGACGTGACCCACAACAGGCCGGCCGAGAACGTCCACCGCGGCGTCACGATGCTCCCGCAGGACGGCGGGATTTTCGGCGGCCTCACCGTCCGTGAGAACCTCCTCCTCGGCGGGTACACCGTCGGTGAGGGGGCGGTCCGCGAGGAGCGACTCGACGAGGTGTTGTCGTCGTTCCCGGAGCTCAAGGACAAACTGGACGAGTCGGGGGCGGTCGCTGTCGGGCGGCCAACAGATGATGCTCAGCTACGGTCGCGCGATGATGACCGGCGCGGANGTGTACCTCCTCGACGAGCCGTCGAGCGGGCTGGCCCCCTCCCTCATCGATCAGGTGTTCGAGATGACGCGACGGCTCGTCGCCAGCGGCGCGCAGGTGATCCTCATCGAGCAGAACGTCCGCGAGGCGCTTCGGATCGCCGATTACGTCTACATCCTGGCGCAGGGCCAGCTCCAGTTCGAGGGGACCCCGGCAGACTTGACCGACGAGGACGACCTCGTCGAACTGTACCTCGGACTCGACTAACGCCCGTCTCGATCACTCGTCTCGACCGCCCGTCTTGCCCGCTCGTCCCGACCGCCCCGTCTTGCCCGCTCGTCTCGACCGCCCGTCTTGCCCGCCAGTCTCGATCCCTCTTTCCCGTCAATCTCGACGGCCTGCCACGATCCGTGACAGCGATCACGAGTTTCCGTAACAAACTATATGTGCACCCGTCACACACAAAGCGTGTATGGGAGGAAATCCCGCGGATAGTGTCAGTAGACGGTCGTTTGTCAAATACAGCGGTGCGGCCGGCGTCACCGGTGCCCTGGCTGGCTGTAGCAGTAACGGCGGCGACGGCGGCGACGGCAGTGATGGCGGCGACGGCGGCGATGGTGGTAGCGGCGGAGGCGGTGACGGAAGCGACGGCGGCGACGCCCCAGACGAGGTGATCATCGGGTCGAACCACCCGCTGAGCGGGGCGCTCAGCAACACCGGCGAGCGCATGGACCAAGCGGTCCGACTGGCCGCGATGATGAAGAACGAGTCGGGCGGCATCGAGTCGCTCGACGGGGCAGAGCTCAGCGTCATCAGCGGGGACAACGAGGGCGCACAGGAGCTCGGCGGCGAAGTCGCCCAAGAGCTCATCGACGACGGTGCCAGCGTGCTGACCGGCTGCTACTCCTCGCCGGTGACGAGCGCCGCGACCCGGACGTCGGAGAGCGCGGGCGTGCCGTTCGTCATCTCGGTGTCCGTGGCCAACTCGATCCTGCGGGAGACGCAGCTCAACTACGCGTACCGGCCCCAGCCGCCGGCGGACCAGATGGCGATCGACCACGCGCGACTCCTCGCTGACACCATCCGGAACGCCGGCGAGGAGATCGAGACCGCGGGGCTGTTCTACATCGACATCAGCTTCGGCCAGTCGATCCGCGACGCGCTCCGGGAGGAGCTCCCGGCGAACGACATCGAGATCGTCGCCGAGACCGCCTACGAGCCGGGCGACACCGCAGACACGCAGGTCACGTCGCTCCGGGACGCGGACCCCGACGCCGTCATCGCGACCACCTACCGGTCGGGGACGATCGAGCTCGTCAACGCGATGGACAACCAGAACTACCAGCCGGACTACGTGACCGGCTGTTCGAACGCGGCGATGAACGACATCAGTGCGCTCGAAGAGATGGGCGGACACCGTAGAGGGCGGGTTCGCAACCAACTTCGCGCTCGACCCGACGTCCGACCGCGCCGGCGAGGTCCGATCGCGCTTCGAGTCGGAGTTCGACTCCGGATTCGACGCGAACGTCGCGATGACCTACGCGGCCACCGAGGTCATCATCGCGGCGATCGAGGAGGCGGGCTCGGCCGACCCCGAAGACATCAACAATGCGCTCGGAGAGATCACCGTCGAGGATCACATCGCGGCGATGCCGCCTATCACCTTCGCCGACAACGGTGAAAACGAGAACGCGCTCGCTCCGCTGTTCCAGATTCAGGATCTCGAGGACCGCGTCGTCGCACCCGAGGAGTTCGCCGAGACCGACGCGCAGTTCTGACCCACATGCTTTCCTCGTTTCTCCCTGACGCCTGCTGTCGAGAAGCCGCCGGCGTGGCGTTCGTCGGCGCGTTCGATGCGCTCGGGATACAGACAGCGCTCGGCCTCTCGCTGCCGTCTCCGACGATATTCGCCCAGTACTTCGTGTTCGCGGTGCTGCTCGGCGGGATCTACGGACTCATTGCGCTCGGGCTGACGATGATCTTCGGCGTGATGGACGTCATCAACTTCGCGCACGGGGCACTGATGGTGGTCGCGATGTACGCGGTGTTGGTCTTCTCGGACGCCACAGGCCTCTCGCCGTTTTTCGCCATCCCGTTCGCCGTCCTGTTGCTGTTCGTCTTCGGTGTCGTCATCTATCGGTCGACGATCGCACCGATCATCGACGCGCCACAGGAGAACCAGCTGATCGTCACCTTCGGCGTTCTGTTGATCCTCATCAGCGGTGTCGAGATCGCCTTCGGCTCCGACCCGCGACAGCTCGGGCTCGACCTCGGCTCCCTCGAAATCTCCGGCGTGTTCGTTCCGCAGGGGCAGCTGTACGCGCTCATCATCGCGCTCGTCGCGCTGTCTGGAACGTGGCTGTTCCTCCAGCGAACAATGCTCGGTCGCGCGATCCGCGGGACCGCGGACAACCGCGACGGCGCGCAGTACGTCGGGATCGACGTCCCCCGGATCGACGCGCTCACCTTCGGGATCGGTGCCGCGCTGGCGGGACTCGCGGGTGCAGTTATCCCGCTGTTCCAGTCGTTCACGCCGGCGCTCGGCGACCAGTACCTGATAAACGCGTTCGTCGTGGTCGTGCTGGGCGGGCTCGGATCCTTCCCCGGCGCGTTCGTCGGCGGGCTCATCATCGGCTTTATCCAGGTGTTCGGCTCGGCGTACCTGGGCGGCTCCACCTACCAGATCGTGATCTTCATGGCCTTCATCCTCGTGTTGCTNGTGAAACCGGAGGGACTGCTCGGAGGGAGCGNCGATGAGTAACGCGCTCTCGCGGGCCGTCGAGCGGTACGGCGCGTTCCGNGACGAGTGGTACGCGCTTCCGGCGCTGGTCGCGGCGAGTCTCATNNTGCTCGCGGCGATGCCGTTCCTCCGACAGCTCGCGCTGTTCGGGTNCGCCCCGCTNGGCTGGCTCAGCCTGAACATGCTCATCNTNACCCTCATCTGGGCGACGACCGCTCAGGCGTGGAACATCATGTCGGGGTACACCGGACAGTTCTCGTTCGGGCACGCCGCGTTCTTCGGACTCGGCGCGTACGCGACGATCATCCTGACCGGAACCTTCGGGATCTCCCCGTGGATCGGGATGCTGCTCGGCAGCGTCCTCGCGGGGATATACGGGCTGTTGATCGGCGCGTTGACCTTCCGCTACGATCTGGAGGGGCACTACTTCGCGCTGGCGACGTTGGCGTTCGCGGAGCTGTTGCGGTACGTGTTCACGAACGTTCCGCAACTCGGCGGTGCAAGCGGGTTCTTCAGGCCGCTCGCGCGCGAGTACGCCGACGGGCCGGGGCTGGCCGCGTTCCAGTTCACCGGCGACCTGCCGTACTACTACCTCATTCTCGGGTTCCTGACGGTCGTCACCGTCGTCTCGCTCGCGATCAACCGGTCGCAGCTCGGCTACTACCTGTTCGCGATCCGCGAGCGGGAGCAGGCTGCGGCCGCCATCGGGGTCCCGACCTACCGGTACAAGCTGTTGGCGGTCGCCGTGAGCGCCTTCTTCACGGCGTGGCCCGGGGCGTTCTGGGCGATGTACTTCAACACGATCCGTCCGACGACGGTGTTCGATCTGCTCGTCAACATCGAGATTCTCCTGCCGGCGATCGTCGGCGGGATCGGCACCGTTCTCGGCCCGATCGTGGGGTCGTTCATCGTCATCCCGGTCAGCGAGTTCGTCCGCCAGTCCTTCTCCGTCCCCGGGCTGAACAACGCCGTCTACGGGGTCATCCTCATCGCGATAGTGTTGTACAGCCCGAAGGGCGTCGTCTCGTGGCCGTCTCGCTTTGTCGAACTGCTCCGTGCGCGCACCGACCTGTTGGACGACGATGCCGCCTGAGCCCGAACGCGATCTGGCGGCGTTCGCCGCGGAGCTTGAGACGGAAGCGATTCCCGACCGGGTCCGCGACCGGGCGGGACTCACAATCGCCGACACGCTCGGCGCAATCGTCGCGGGGTCGACCGACGACGCGGTCGTCGCGCTCGCGCGGCGCTGGACCGACGGCGTCTCCGGCGGGCGACGGTGCTCGGCGCCGACGGCGGCGAGACGGTCCCGCCGCTGGCGGCGCTCTGCAACGGCGCGGCGGGCACCGTCCTCGAACTCGACGAGGGGCATCGGTTCGCCGCCGGCCACCCGGCGATCCACGTGTTGCCCGCGCTGTTGGCCGACGCCGAGATCGGCTACGGCGACAGTGACGCGTTCGTGCGCTCGTTCGTCGCGGGCTACGAGGTCGCCGTCCGAACCGCCCGCGCGGTCGGGACGCTCGAATCGGGGTACCACCCGCACGGCGTGTGGGGGGCGGTCGGCGGCGCGGCCGCAGTGGCACGCTCTCGCGGACTCGACCCGGAGACGACGCGCTCGGCCATGGCCATCGCGGCGAACTACGCGCAACACACCCGGTTCGAGGCGGCGACGGAGGGCGCGACCGTGCGGAACGTCTACGCCGGCATGAGCAACCTCGCGGCGCTGGTCGCCGTCGATCAGGCGGAAGCCGGGTTCGGCGGCTTGGAGAACGGCGTCGCGCGGCACCTCGAATCCGCCGCCGACGGGGTCGACGAGGCAGCCCTCTCGGCGGGACTCGGCGAGCGCTGGGAGCTGGAACACGGCTACTTCAAGATCCACGCCGCGTGTCGGTACACCCACCCGACGCTGGATGCCATCGCGGCCCTCCCGGACGGGTTGGATGCGGCCGCGGTGGAGTCGGTCCGCGTCGAGACGTATCCGGCGGCCGCACGGCTGACGGAGTCGCGACCGCAAAACCAACTGCAGGCGAAGTTCTCGATCCCGTTCGCGGTCGCGACGGCGCTGCTGCGCGGCGAGACCGGACCGACCGCGTTCGTGGACGAGGCGATAACTTCAGAAGCGATCGCGCTCGCCGAACGCGTCACGGTCGCTGTCGACGACGAGATCGCCGCCCGGGCTCCCGAACAGCGGGGCGCACGGGTGATCGTCGAGACGGCGAACGAGCGCTTCTCGCGAGAGGTCGTCGCCCCGCGAGGCGGCGAGCACGACCCGTTCGACGAGGGGCGGCTCGAATCGAAGTTCCGAGAGCTGGTCGCGCCCGTGATTGGCGCGGACCGGGCGGGCCACGCTCTGGGAGAGCGCCAGGGCGCCGGAGCCGCCGCGCGTGCTCTGTACGCTCGCCCGGCGCTGACACCGCGGCGTTCCGTTTTACGACGCCCGCCGCGGCCCATACGCTTTTGCCCGCGACGCGCGTCTCCCGGGTATGGCAATACGACACACACGACAGTGGGAGCGAGCGGTCGCCGAGTTTCTCGCGTCGCCCGTCGACGACGTGGCCCGCAAGCACGGACGGGCAGTGGTCGCGGACGTACTGGCGGCCGCCGTCGCCGGATCGGCGGCACCCGGGGTCGCCGGCGTCGCGAGAGACGGTGCGTTCGTCGACGGCAAGGCGTCAATACTCGGGACTGATCGACGAGTCGCGCCACCGCAGGCCGCCATGACCAACGCAGCGGCCGCCATCGCACAGGAGATCGAGGAGGGGCACAACACGGGGGGCCACGTCGGTGCCGGGATCGTCGCCGGCGGGCTCGCCGCCGCGGAGGCGAACAACGTCGACGGCGAGGCGTTCGTCGACGCGTGTACTCGGGCCTACGATATCTGTGTCCGGCTGGAACGGGCGATCTTCGCGATGAAAGACCGGATGAACGACGCGATCCCGTGGCTCGTTCGGAACCCGCACTCGACGTGGACGACCGTGGGGCCGGCCGTGACGAGCGCCCTCTGTCTGGACGCGACCCCCGAGGAGCTCACGGAGACGTTCCGGATCGCTGCGAACCTCGCGGTGGTCTCGATGCACGACCCGTACGCGGAGGGCGCGCCCGCGCGGAACTTCACCGCTGGCTTCTCGGCGCAGGCCGGCGTGACCGCAGCGCTGACCGCGCTCGCGGGACTGGAGGGCTCGCGCGCGGCGATCGAGGAGGTGTACGACCCCTTCGAGGAGCTGCTGCCGGACGGATTCGCCAGCCAGTTCGAGACGCTCGGCGAGGAGTGGGCGATCGCGGAACACTACTTCAAACCGTACCCGTCCTGCCGGTACACCCACCCGCCGCTCGACGCGCTCCGCGAGGCGATCGACGGGCGGGCGGGAGACGGCAGCGAGCGATCGGGCGACAGGCAGGCGATCGACCCGGCCGACGTGGAGGCGATCACGGTCAGGACGTTCGCCAACGCGACCGACATGTCTCACGCCGAGCCCGAGACGATGACCGCCGGGAAGTTCTCCGCACCGTACGTGCTGGCGACGTACCTCTGTCGGGGGAGCGTCGACCTCGACCACTTCACGGCCGAGGCGCTGGCCGACGAGACGGTTCAGTCCGTGGCCGCACGCGTCGAACTCCGCGAAGACGACGGGTACGAGGCGGCGTTCCCCGAGTCGTGGGGAGCGAGTGTCGTCGTCGAACTGCGCGACGGGACGACTCTGACCGGTGCGCGCGACTACCCCCGGGGAGACTACCGCGACCCCATTCCCGACGCGGAGTATCGCGCTCGGAACCGTGCGCTCCTGGCGCACGGGCTCGGCGGGGGGCGGGAACATAACGCCCGAGTCGACGAGGCGCTCGACGCCCTCGACGCGGTCGCGGAGCGCCCGGTCCGGTCGACGGTCGACACGCTCCGACCGTAATACGGAACAGACGTTCTGTTGGACTGAACGGACGCGACAGATACTTCACCCGGCCATGCGTTCCGTCGAGTATGGCACGCGACGACACACCGAACACGGCATCGGTCGGAGCGACAGAACGATCGTTCCGTATCATCGAACAGCTCGGTGAGCGGGAGGGGTGCGGCGTCTCGGAGCTGGCGGAGTCGCTGTCGATCTCGAAGAGCACGGTCCACAACCACCTCCAGACGCTCCGGGAGCTGGGGTACGTCGTTCAGGACGGCGACGAGTACCGACTCGGGCTGCAGTTCCTCGGACTGGGAGATCGCGCGCGCCAGCGTCACGACCTGTATCACGTTGTCAAGCCCGAGACGGACAGCCTGGTCGAGGCGGTCGGCGAGCGTGCGCAGGTGATGGTCGAGGAAGGAGGCGTCGGGATCTACGTCTACCAGTCGCTGGCGGATCAGGCGGTGCGAACCGACTCGCACATCGGAACCGTCGTCGACCTCCACGCGACCTCGGTCGGCAAGGCGTACCTCGCGCACCTTTCCGACGACCGACTCGACGCGCTGCTTGACCGCGTGGCGTTCGACGATCAGACGCCCCAGACGCTTACGGACGCCGAGGCGCTGCGGACCGAACTCGACGAGATCGCCGAGCGAGGGTACGCGTTCAACGACGAGGAGCGAACCGTCGGGATGCGAGCGGTCGGCGCGCCTATCCTGTCGGCGGATGACGGGCACGTCCTCGGCGCGATCAGCGTCTCGGGGCCGACCACCCGGATGAACGGAACGTGGTACCATGAGGAGGTCCCCGAGATGGTCGCGCAGTCCGCCCGGATCATCGGGATTCGCGCGACGTACTCGTAGCGTTTCGTGGCGTTTCGTAGCGTTTTGCGCTGCCGAACGAGCGTTCATTCTCGATCGCGTGGGCACCGCCGAGCGCCTCTGTCCTCATCGTTTCGCACGGCGTCTTCTCACGGTCACTCTCTCCATCTTCCGCGTCGGGGTGGTGTACAGTTCTAAGACACTAATTACATCAGTACGACTGTAATGCTAATGAGCAACCGCCACCGATCCGTTTCGGTGATTCGGGTCGTCGCCGACAGTCGTGGGAGACGATGTTCGTCGCTATCTCACGATCATATCATATTTAAATATATCTTCTATATCTGGTAATTCTGGTGTCGATCAGAGACACTCTGCTGTTCATCATCGCGTTCAAGAGATCGAGCGACGATCGGTCAGCGACGGTCGGTCCGCGACGATTGGTCAGCGACGATCGGTCCGCGACGAGGATCGGATCGCGTTGCAGTCGATCAAACGGCGATTCGAACGAGAGATAACCAGCACGTACCGTCCGTTTTCATCGAGCTGATACCAATAACTTGCTATTTAAATGTATATATACATTTATAAATGGAGTATAATTGCATATTCGTCTAAATACTTCTTGACCTAGCGAGGGTACCTGTGATCGTCGCCAGCGGGTTCGTTGTCGATATCGACGAACGTTCCGAAGGTGCACTCTCTTGGAAAACCCGGCTCCTGCGTGAAGCTCGTCGACGGTCGAGGTCACGTCGTGAGAGTGTTGAGGTTAACATGAGATCACGAATTATCAAATTTATTTTGGTATAGCTAACACATTCTATTTACTAAATATGAAACGGACTCCCCATAGACAGGCACACGATCGCCGACGACTGTCGCCGCTGGTTCTCTGTCACGTCTGGATCGTCCGCCGAGCCGATCGCCGGAGATAGATCTCACGCGCGTTCTTGAAACGACGGTTCTTCCGCGGATCGACGAGTCAGTTACCCACGACTGAAGTCGTGGGCTTGTCAGTAGACTCCCCTTCTGCCGTCGACTCGACGGAGGCGTAGAAATCACCATTCAGGTTCAATGTCCCTGACTTCAGCGCACACTGACAGGGTGCGCCTCCGCTCGAAGACTTCTGCCCCGAGCGGAGGCGTTTGAGAAGTTTGTGACCGATATTCTTGCTCGCGTTATAGTCGGCGTTCAGTTCGTACTCGCACTTCTGACAGACAAACTGGTGCTTCGACTGTCGATTAGTTTCGTGCGTAAACCCACATGACGAACACCGTTGAGACGTGTACGCCGGACTCACCTGCTCGACCTCGATCCCGATCATCTCAGCTTTGTATTCGACGTACTGGTACAGGCGTCGAAACGCCCACGCATGGAATCGCTTCGCACCCGCCATCCGCTTGCGAATGTCCGTCAGATTCTCGAACGCGATATGCGTGCAGTCGTGTTCGTGGGCTTCTTCCAGAATCCGGTTCGAGGCTCGGTGCAGCTCGTCCTGCATCCACCGGTGTTCGCGGTCGTTCATCGACTGAATCGACAGGTGTGCCGACCGCGTGCCCGTCTGGTGCATCGACCCGCGGGTCTTCTCGAACTCTCGGCGTCGATGATTCATTTCGTCGGCATTCCCGATGAACACGCCTGTCGAAGTCACGGCGAGCGAGCCGTCCACGTTCAGGTCAACGCCAAGGACTGTTCTGTGCTTGGCGTCATCAAAAGTAGTCGTAGACTGCTCTTTCTCGTCACGTTCGGTTCGGCGCATTTTTGCGTGGAGATAGAACGACTCTGTGGAGCGGTCGTACTGCAACGTGGACATACGGAACTCGTAGTCCTCGTTCAACAGGTACTCACCGATCGGTGTTTCCTCGGGATCGTCGGGAATCACGTAGTCACACTCAACGCGACCGTTCACAGTTGAGAGCGAAACGTGGTCACGGTGGAACGTCGCACTTCGCTTGTCGTAGACGACGCTCCACGCGTCGAAGTGCGGTTGACTCGTTCTCTCCTGTTTTTTGAGACGGGCAACACCTACTTTTTGTGGCCTCAATAGCACGCCGGATCCCTTTCTGAACGAGATTCGCGGTCAACTCCGTCTCGTTACGAAGTTGGTCGTAGAGAGCGTTCTCGGCTTTCTGTTTGGAGGTTACGCAGTAGTCGTTCGGGTGTTTCCACGCCCACTCTGAAGTGATGTTCGCACAGTGGAGGAACTGATTTTTCGTCTGATGGAGATCGTCGCACCGCTCGCTGGGTACGTCAAGTTTAACTTTAGCGGTGCGAATTACGCCCTCCATCTGTGTTTCACATATAGTATTAATTTTTATAAATACTGTGGCTGGCGTAGGGGAGTCGGATGGCTATCTTGATGCAAGGAGAGAATCCCGCCGTTCACGACGGGCGTGAATCCGACATGGTACTGAGCAACCGCCGACGATTGCTTATCGAAACCCAAACGCTTAGTACACGCCGTTTCGTACACGTTAGCAAGGGTTACGTCGACTCTCGGCACTTGCGCGGGAGTACGAGACGCGCTGAAACCAGCGTCCCGAATATTTCGGGGCGTCGGTTCCCACGGGTCGGTTCTGCAACCGACTGCGGGGTTCGCGTCGTTCGTCAGCACGGGAA
>Ga0065697_1003313_pt1 | contig 10668 bp, 7 predicted proteins | sample AntLakMe24m_08um_FD_59086 | JGI IMG/M metagenome (GOLD analysis project Ga0065697, IMG submission 59086) | Hypersaline microbial communities from Antarctic Deep Lake - 24m 0.8um v2 (version 3) | ecosystem: Environmental > Aquatic > Non-marine Saline and Alkaline > Hypersaline | place: Deep Lake... | reverse complement strand
GGCCGGTCTCAGGGGCGGACGCGTCGCCGTCGACGACCGGGAGTTCCACGGCGGGGTCGTCGTCGCGGTCGCGCACGAAGAAGTACCGGTTCGCCTCGTCGTCGACCAAGTCGCGGTTGTTCGCGTACACGGAGGACATCGCGAGGTCGACGTCGGAGGTGGACATCCCGAGCGCCGTCATCGAGTCGACAAGCGCCTGTCCCTGAATCCCGCGGCGTCGCATCGACTGGATCGTCGGGGCGCGCGGGTCGTCCCAGCCGGTGAGTTCGCCGGTCTCGATGAGCTCCTTGATCGTCGACGTGGAGAGCTTCACGTCGTACTCGTCGACCTGCACGTGGCCCCAGTGGAGCACCTCGGGGTACTCCCAGTCGAAGTAGTCGTAGACGAACCGCTGGCGCTTCGCGGAGTCCTGCAGGTCGATCCCGCGGATGATGTGCGTGACGCCGGTGAGGTGGTCGTCGACGCCGGACTGGAAGTCGAGCATGGGCCAACAGCGGTAGTCGGCCGCTTCCTCGCGCGGGTGCGGCGTGTCGATCATCCGGAACGCAACCCAGTCGCGGAGCGCGGGATTCTTGTGCTCGATGTCGGTCCGCACGCGGAGGACCATCTCGCCGGCGGAATACTCGCCGTCGACCATCGCCGAGAACTCCTCGTGAACCGTCTCGGTGTCCTTGTCGCGGTGGGGGCACGCCTCGGCGTCGTTTTTGAGCGCCGAGAAGTCGTCGCCGGAACACGAGCAGGTGTAGGCGCCGCCGGCATCGATCAGGTCACGGGCGTGGTCGTAGTAGGTCTCCAGCCGGTCGGAGGCCTTCAGCACGCGGTCGGCCTCGAACCCGAGGTACGCGATGTCTTCGAGGATGGCGTCGTACGCGTCCATATCGGGGCGTTTCGTCTCCGGGTCGGTGTCGTCGAACCGGCAGATGAACTTGCCGTCATACCGCTCCTTGTACGTCCCGATCACTGCGGGCATGCGCGCGTGGCCGACGTGCCACGGGCCGTTGGGGTTCGGCGCGGCGCGCATCACGACCTCGCCGTCCTCGGCGTTCGGGAGGTCAGGGAGGACGTGGTCGTCCTCCTCGTCTTCGGCCTCGAGCTCCGCGAGCTTGTCGGGCGCGAGCTCGCCGAGCCGGTCACGGCGCTCGGCCTCGTCCATGCCGGCGATCCGGTTTACGACGGGCGCGACGATCCCGGGTATCTCGTCGCCGTGCGGTCGAAAGTCGGGGTTCTCGCCCATGAGCGGGCCCATGATGGCACCCACGTCCGGGTCGTTGCCGTGTTTGAGCGCGTTGAACAGCGCGGCGGCCTCGCTGGCCGCCTCGACGCGCTCGCGGAGTTCGTCGTCCATGCACTCCGGTTGTCGGGGTCGGCCCAAAAACGCCGCGGAACGGCGGTGGAGGGGGCAACTCGCCGAGACGCAGTCGGACCCGGCTCGACCCGCGTCCGACTGCGTCGACGAAGCGGGGCCGCGGCCGAGGGGCCGCGGATAGGGGCACCTGTCACCTGCGCACGGACGGGCTTAAACTACCAAGACCGTTCACGGCGGTAGCCCGCCGCTACCGGGGTGAACGGTCGAGAGACTTATCAGGGGGCGACGCAGTAGGTGCGTAGATTGTTCTCAAACAGCGCGGGCGACCGATCGGGCCGGCGTTCGACCGGCTCCGCCGGGTTGATATCCGGGCGAGCCGTGGGTGGCCCATGAACACGGGAGCGATCGGAGGCCGAGCGCGGACCGCGGAGGGGTCGGCGTGGTAGGACCCATGTCGGAGGCGGAGCGCGACGCCGGAAACAGGCGGATAAAGGCCGTCATCGTCCTCATCGTGGCGGTGTCGCCGCCGCTCATCGCGCTCCAGTTCGACCCCTCGCCGATCGAACTGCTCGCGGCGCTCGGTGGCGGTGTCGCGCTGGGGCTGGTCGTCGTGTGGTATCTCGGACGGTTAGGAAAGGAGTTCTCTGGGAGTTCGCATCGGCCGGGACGGCGGCGCTGAGACGGCGTCGGAAGCGGAAAGCGTCTCGCCGTCAGTCCTGTTCGATCCCCGCCGCCGAGTCGGCCGCCGGATCCTCGACGACCTCGCCCGCGCGGTCGCCGGCGATCGACCGCGACGACGACAGCGGCGAGATGCTCACTTCGCCCTCGACGGCCGCGAGCCGGTCGGATCCGGGGTCGTCGGCGACGTCGCCGCGGAGGAACTCCCGCCAGAATCGGTCCCGGAGCTCCATCCCCATCTCTCCGCGTCGTTCGCTGAACTCCCACCCCTCGGGGACGTTTTCATCTTCCGGCTCCGCCTCGCCCGGGTGGAACTCGATCACGTCGAAGCCACGCGCGGGCTCGGTTAGTCGGTAGGTCGGGTCCGCTGCTGCCTCGTCGTCGGCCGCGGGGACGTTGACGTTCAGCACGTCGGCACCGAACGGGAGGGACGGGCCCTCACTCCCGGTCTCGGCGCGATCGAGCAGGTCGACGACGACCTCGCCGGCGACCGCGAAGTCGCCGTTGTCGAGGGTCGGCGGAACGGGAAGGTTGCCGCGATCGTACAGCGACACCGCGATCGCCGGTGTTCCGAGGAACGACGCCTCCATCGCGGCGCCGACCGTGCCGGACTGCCCGAGAATGTGCGCACCGATGTTCGGTCCGTGGTTACAGCCGGAGACGACCACGTCGGGGTCGAGCCCGAGCGCCACATCCGCGACGGCAACGCAGTCGGCTGGAGTCCCCTCGACCGCGTAGCCGGCGTCGGTCTCGGTGTACTCCACCGTCGTGTCCCACCACGAGCGCGCGCCGCCGACGCCGGACTGGTTGCTCGCTGGCGCGACCACCGTCACGTCGTAGTCGCGTGAGAGCGCGTCGGCCAGCGCCCGGATCCCGACGGCGTCGATGCCGTCGTCGTTGGTGAGGAGGATCTCCGTCGTCATGGCCGTCACTGCGGGGGGACGGGGGAAAACGTCGCCGGTCACGGGCGAGAACAGAGTCGTGGGCGTCGCCTGGGTGATTTCTGGCAGTCAGCGGGAGCGCACGATCAGCGATGAATCGCAGAGAACGAGAATAGTTGAGGCGCGGGAAACGGGGTCAGTCGGCAGCGACGGGCGGTTCCGATCGTGCCAGCTCCAGCACCTCGTCGAAGAAGCCGAGCGAATCGTGCGGGCCGGGGTTCGCCTCGGGGTGGTACTGGCGGGTGATAACGTCGAGTTCCTCGCTGTCGAGCCCCTCGACGGTGTCGTCGTTGACGTTCACCTGCGTCACCTCCAGCGGGCCCGTGTCCGCGACCGTGTAGCCGTGGTTCTGGGTGGTCATCACGACCTTCTCGGTGCGGAGGTCCTTGACGGGCTGGTTGACGCCGCGGTGGCCGAACGCCATCTTCTCGGTCGAGCCGCCGAGCGCGCTCGTGATCACCTGCTGACCGAGACAGATGCCGGCCATCGGCAGGTCACCGGCGAAGGCGTCGACGACCGCCTGAGCCGCGATGAAGTTCTCCGGGTCGCCCGGGCCGTTCGAGACGAACAGCACGTCGGGGTCCACGTCGGCCACGTCCTCGGGAGTCGAGTCGTACGGGAGGACGTGAACGTCCGCGCCGCGCTCGGTAAGCGAGGAGATGATCGAGCCCTTCGCGCCGCAGTCGAGCAGGGCCACGTCGGCGACGCCGTCGCCCTCGTAGACGGTCGTCTCCGTCACCGACACCTGCGCACCGATGTCGACGTGGTCGCTCATCGGCTCGCACGCCTCCATCTCTTCGACCGCGTCCTCGGGGGTCGCGTCCGGGCCGGCGGCGATCCCGCAGGCCATCGCGCCCTCCTCGCGGACGGTGGTGACGATCTCGCGGGTGTCGACGTGGTCGACGGCGGGCACGTCCTCGTCGGCGAGCCACTCGGCGACGTCGTCGGTCAGCTCGCGGGCGATCGCCGCGCGGGGCTGGACTGACTCGGACTCGAATCGCTCGGATCGGACGCCGTAGTTCCCGATCAAGGGGTACGAGAAGGTGAGTATCTGTTCGGCGTAGGAGGGGTCGGTGAGCGACTCCTCGTAGCCAGTGTACGCGGTCGTGAACACCAGTTCGCCACGGGTGCGCCCCGGCGCACGAGCGCGCGCTTCAAGCACGCGTCCGTCAGCCAGCGCGATATAGGCGTCCGACATTACGAGATACGTACGCTCATAGGGTAATAAATGCGTCGTTCGTAGCTACGTTACGATATTCGTAACGGGTAAGTCGGCGGACCGAGACGAACGGGTATGGACGACCTCGATCGCCGGATTCTCTCGATACTGCGACGGGACGCGCGAACCCCCTACACGGAGATCGCGGACCAGGTCGGCACCTCGGAGGGGACCGTACGCAATCGCGTCGATCGCATGACTGAGGAGGGTATCATCGAGCGGTTCACCGTCACGACCCGCACTGGCAACGTGAAGGCGATGATCGAGATTTCGGTGGAGATGAACGTCGACACCGCCGCCGTCGGCGAGCGGATGGTCGACTGGGAGGAGGTGGACTTCGTCTGGCAGGTCTCCGGCGAGGACGACATCGTCCTCGTCGTCGACGCCGTCGACACGCGCGCGGTCAACGAGCTCATCTCGCAGGCCCGCGAGATGGACGAGGTCAAGTCGACGAAGACGCGGCTCATCCTCGACGAACGGCTGGGGTGAGTTCGGCGGGGAACGAGGCCTCCGACTCCGTTCACCCAGACACACTGACGGTGATAACTCGTCGTCGAAGAACGCAAACCCGAACTGCCTGTCAAAAATCCCGTTCGAACCGAGAGAGCCGCTCAGGACGAGTCGGAGGCGGCGACGGCCTCGGTCGATCCCGTTGTCGCGTCGGTCTCTCCCGCTCCGTCGCCCTCGCCGTCGAGCGTCCGTCGGTTCCGGAGCGCGAACAGCACGAACAGGACGAACCCGACCGCGCGTAGGGTCAAATCAAGCAGGAGCGCGTTGACGGAGACACTCACGCCAACGAGCCCGAGCGTGTCGAAGACGCTCTCGGAGAGCAGCCCCGGCGCCATCAACAGCAGCGAGCTGAGGGCGAACACGGCCCGACTGAGCCGGCCGACACGCGTGTACAGTGTCCCGATGACGGTCGCGCCGAGCGCGATCACGCCGAGGAAGACCCCGGCGATGGGGATGAGAATCTCGGGGACCGAGTAGGACAGCTCGGCGAGGTCCGCGAACCCGACCACGCGGTACTGTTCGCGGATCGGCAGGTCGGCGGCGTTCGCCTTCTCGCGCAGCAGGACGATCCCCGGCGCGAGCACGAACGCGAAGGGGACGATCGCCTTGTTCAGCGACAGCGAGAACGCCTTCACGCCGGTCTCGAAGGGATCGGACTTGGCGATCCCGCTGGCGGCGTACGCCGCCACGGCCACCGGCGGCGTGATGTCGGCGATCACGCCGAAGTAGAGGATGAACAGGTGGGCGGCCAGAAGCGGGATACCGAACTCCACGAGCGGCGTCGCGAGCATCGAGATGAGGATGATGTAGGTGACCGTCGTGGGCATTCCCATCCCGAGGATGATGCTCGAGACGGCCGTCACGAGCAGCATGATCACGATCGACCCCCCACGAGAGCGCTAACAGCAGCGAGGTCAGGTTAGGGCCGAGCCCGGAGACGCTGATGACGCCGGGGATGATCCCCGCGGCCGCGACCGCGACCACGACCGGGACCGCGGTGCGCGCGCCCTGCTCCATCGACGTGACCACGAAGGTGCCGAGTTTGAACGGCTGGCTGTTCTCTAAGTCCCGGTCGGTCCGGTCGCCGATCGTCTCGGCCGTGTCTTGAACCGAGGGGTTGAGCTCGAGCAGCGACGCGTCGAGATCGGGCTTGGACAGCAGCGTGAGCACCCCGGCGAGCATTGCGTACCACTCGATCCCCGCAAGTATGGCGCTGAACGCCTCGCCGGGCGGGAGCCCCGCACCGCCGGCTCCGGTGACGAGGCCGACGACGTTCACGCCGGCCAGCGCGTGGCTCGCGAACTCGACGCCGACGATCGCCGCGAAGACGGCGAAGAGGCGCAGCCGCGTCTCCTCGCTGTACGCCGAGACGAGCGCGACCAGCGCCACGAGCGCCACGATCGTGAACCACGCCGACCGGGAGACCGAGAGCCGCTCGATGATGAGGTAGTACAGGAGCAGTGCGATCGGCACGAGGTAGAACCAGCCGCGTTTGAAGTGGTCCCAGAAGTTAACCGTGTCCTCGCCGGAGACGCCGCCGATCCCCTCTTGGACCGCCTTGAGGTGGACCATCACCCAGACGCCGAAGAAGAAGACGATCGCCGGGATCGTCGCGATGATGATGATGTCGGCGAACGGCGTCGACGTGTACTGGACCATCAGGAAGGCGGCNNCCCCCATCACGGGCGGGAGGATCTGCCCGCCGGACGACGCGGACGCCTCGACGGCGCCGGAGAACTCGGGATCGTAGCCCGACCGCTTCATCAGCGGGATCGTGAACGCGCCGGTCGTGACCGTGTTGGCGATCGACGACCCCGAGATCGTTCCCATGAACCCGCTGGCGAGGATGCTCGCCTTCGCCGGGCCGCCTTTACGATCCCCGGTGAGCCCGTACGCGAGGTCGATGAACCACTGGCCGGCCCCGCTCATCTCGAGGAACGAGCCGAACAGGATGAAGATGTAGATGAAGCTCATCGACACCGTCACCGGAATACCGAACACCCCGTTCTCGGTGTTGTACCAGAGGTTCTGAACGATATCCGGCCAGGAGAGCGGCGGGATCGCGAGCAGGCCGAGGAACGGGGTGTCCCCACTGATGAGGTAGCCCCAGCGGGCGTAGACGATGAACGTGGCGACGATGAGCATCAGCGGGAGGCCGAGCGTCCGGCGGGTGGCCTCCAACACCAGCAGGATGCCGGCCACGCCCAGAATCATCGCGTAGGAGTACTCGCTCACGAACGGGACGCCGCCGAGCAGGGGCTGGAGGAACGCGTACACCTCGGTAACCGGCCGCCCCGAGTCGACCCCGAAGACGCGCATGTTCTGGATCTCCGCGAACTCCGTCATGAAGTAGAACGCCGAGAGGAACGCCACGGCGATGAACAGTATGTCGACCGGAGTCACCCGCTCGCGGTCGGGGTCGAGGAACGCCCAGCGAAGCCCCGTCCGACCTCCTTCGAGCGCCCGCGTGACAGGACTCCGGTCGCCGAGGCGCTGCGACGCCGCCGGGGCGATCCGACCGAAATTCCGCGTGACCATCCCGTCGCCGGTGCTCACCGGGAACAGTAGGAAGGTGAGCACGAGCGCGAAGGCGACGTGGATCGCGTTCGCCTGCAGGAGCTGGAGCGAGACCTGCCAGGGGGCGATCGAGATCCCCGCGATATCGACGGTCGGGAGCCAGATCGTGAACGTGTAGCTCCGGGCGGCGAGGAATAACTGGAAGACGGAAAACGCGATTCCGATGATCGCGACCGCTATCGCGGCTGGTCCCCGCAGCGAGCGGCGGCGCTCGATCTCCTCTATCAGATCGTCCGCCTCCTCGCGGGAGATCTCCTCGTCCGTCCTGTCGTCCGGCGGCTCGTCCGCGCCCGAACCGCTGCCGAGGTCGCCGGGGGGTGGCCCTCCGGAGCCGCCGTCGTTCGAGTCGTCGATACCGCCGTCGGTTCGATTGGTCGTGGTCATAAGATCCTCTCGAGAAGCGACCGTCGTTCAATATGTACTCTCACGTCGTTGCCCTCGGTTACCGCGACGAAGTCGTATTGCCGTTCATCGACGATCAGCGTGTGGTTTGCGATCCGACCCGGTGAAACGAAGAGCTCGTCGAGCTCGGTTATCGGCTCCGCGGGATCGTACACGAACGTCCCGTTCACGGTCGTGACGTTGACGCGCGCCGGGAGCCCCCAGCCGTAGGACTCGAACTCCATCCGAGTGTTCACGAGCGTGCGCCCATCGACGCGGTACTCGTCGTACACGCGGGATTTCTCGACGCTGTGGGTGTATTCCAGGGCAACTGTGCTTCCATCGTTCACCGGCTCCGCGACGTACCGCTCGCCCGTCTCGGCGTTCTCGACGACGAGGACGGCTCCGATGGGGGCGGTCACTGCGACGACGACGAACGCGAGCACCGCGAGCGCGAGGATCACGGCACCGGCGTTTGGCTGAGAAAGGCGGCCCATGTGTTTGGTAGTTCTTGTAACGTTGTGTTTGAACGGCTCGCGAGTTATTTTTAAACGGAGAGCGACTCCACACGGGGCCCGCCGTCCCCCGCGATCGATGGGAGCTGTCCCTCGACGAAGCCGATGCGACTCGACTCCGGATCAGTTCAACCGGACGGCCCACGTCGGGCCGTCTTCGGGCGCCTACGCGTCGAAGTAGGCCGCGGCGCCGTCGTGGAGCTCGATGGACATCCCGTCCTGTGCGGTGTCGACGGTGATAAACTCGGTCTTGATCGAGAGCTCGTCGAGGTTATCGAAGATGGCCGCGGTGACCGTCCGGACGGTTTCGTCCGGCACCTCGGCGTTCGTGGCGATCATCGCCTGCACGGCGACCGTCTCGACGTCTTCATCGATTCCGCTATACGTGCCGCCGGGGATGGTGTCGTCCGCGAACCAGGAGGCGTCCTCCTTGACGGCCTCGCGGCTGTCGCCGCCGATCGGAACGATCTCGATGTCGTTCGTGTTCGCGAGCTCCTCGATCGCGCCGACCGGCCAGCCGCCGACGACGAATGCCGCGTCGATGTCGCCGTTGGCGAGCTGTTCGGACGCCTGCGAGAAGCCGGCGTTCTGCTCGTTGTAGTCGGTGACTCCGAGCGAGTCCAGGATCTGTACCGCGTTAACCTGCGTCCCCGACCCGAGGTCGCCGGTGTTGATCGTCGCGCCGCTGAGGTCGTCGACCGAGGAGATGTCGTTCTCCGCCAGCGTGACGAGCGTGATCGTCTCCGGGTACAGCGTCGCGACGCCCCGAAGGTTCTCGATCGGATTGTCGATGAAGGCGTCGATGCCCGTACCGTTCCTCGCGAACGAGGCGATGTCGTTCTGGATCAGCGCGAAGTCGGCCGACCCGTCGGCGAGGCTGCCGACGTTCTCGACGCTCGCGCCCGTGGACTGGACGTTCAGCGTGAAGTCGGTGTTGGCGTCGACGATGGTCTTGATCTCGTTCGAGAGGGGGAAGTAGGTCCCGCCGGTCCCGCCCGCGTGCCAGGTCAGGCGCGTCTCGCCGTCGCCGCCATCGCTTCCGTCGCTGCCATCGCTTCCGTCACTGCCATCGCTTCCGTCACTACCGTCGCTTCCGTCGCTTCCGTCGCTTCCGTCGCTGCCATCGCCGCCGTTTCCGCTACAGCCGGCAAGTGCGGCCACGCCAGCGACACCGGTCGCTTCGAGGAATCTACGTCGTGTTTGGTGTGAAGACATACGTTGCAATAAAGGAGTATGCAGGTATAAATATCTAAGGACATCGTAGATTCATGTTCGCATCTACACACGAATAGTGTTCTAATTAGTAAGAATACTCGTTAGTAATGAATAGCTATTACGAACGCCTGTTCTCGACGATAGTTCCGTCAGTCGATACCGAGGCAGCACTCGACGAGAACGTCTCGACACCGGCAAAAATCTTCGATCTTCGCGTGGTTCGGAAACTCGCCGTTATGCGAGTTTTTCAATGCCTCCGGTCGGCGGCCGGAGACCAGAGAAACGGTCTACGACTGTTATTCGATGTTCCCGGAAATCTGCGATTTCCGGGCGCACGAGCGTTCGCTTACGCCAGCTCGTCGATCTTGTCGACGACGGCGTCGGCGAACTCGCTCGTCGCGAGCTTCTCGCCGCCCTCGATCTGCCGGTGGAGGTCGTAGGTGACCTGACCGGACGAGATGGTCTCTTCGACCGCGTCGCGCACGAGGTCGGCGGCGTCGGACCAGCCGAGGTAGTCGAGCATCTCGCGGCCGGAGAGGATCATCGCGGTGGGGTTCACCTTGTCCTGGCCCGCGTACTTGGGTGCGGAGCCGTGGACGGGCTCGGCGAGACAGCGACCGTGGCCGCGGTTGATACCGGGCGCGATGCCGAGACCGCCGATCTGCGCGCCGGCGGCGTCGGACATGTAGTCGCCGTTGAGGTTCATCGTCGCGATGACGGAGTACTCGTCGGTGCGGGTGAGAAGCTGCTGGAGCATGTTGTCCGCGATGCGGTCCTTGACGACGAGGGTGCCCTCGGGCTGCTCGCCGTCGTGGGCCTCCCAGAGCTGGTCTTCGGTGATGACGTCGTCGCCGTACTCCTCCTCGGCAACCTCGTAGCCCCAGTCACGGAACGCGCCCTCGGTGAACTTCATGATGTTCCCCTTGTGGACGAGCGTGACCGAGTCGCGGTCGTTCGCGAGCGCGTAGTCGATCGCCTCGCGGATGAGTCGTTTCGAGCCGAACTCGGAGATGGGCTTGACGCCGATGCCGACCGGGCCGTCGTGGATGACGTCGGCGATCTCCATGTCGTCTTCCAAGAAGTCGCGTACCTGCTCGACCTCGTCGGTGCCGGCCTCCCACTCGATGCCGGCGTACACGTCCTCCGTGTTCTCCCGGAAGGTTATCATGTCCATCTTCTCGGGGTTCTTGACGGGTGACGGGACGCCGTCGAGGTAGTACGTCGGGCGGACATTCGCGTACAGGTCGAGCGTCTTGCGGAGCGCGACGTTCAGCGAGCGGAAGCCGGCGCCGACGGGCGTCGTCAGCGGGCCCTTGATCGCGACGC
>Ga0065697_1001073_pt1 | contig 10670 bp, 8 predicted proteins | sample AntLakMe24m_08um_FD_59086 | JGI IMG/M metagenome (GOLD analysis project Ga0065697, IMG submission 59086) | Hypersaline microbial communities from Antarctic Deep Lake - 24m 0.8um v2 (version 3) | ecosystem: Environmental > Aquatic > Non-marine Saline and Alkaline > Hypersaline | place: Deep Lake... | reverse complement strand
CGAATACATTCGACTGGACATATTATAACCAGTAGTAATATCCAGTAACAAATAAAAAATTGCAGCTATAGAATCATCTACATGGAATGAGCCTAACTCCTTTGGGAAGCTCTCTAGGCGGCCTCTACATTTGAACACAGTGAAGCAGCCACCTGACAGCACATAGCCGATACAATGGCTGCCATCAATACTGTTCCAAATCGTAGCATCGTCTGCTTGTAAGTAGGTGGCTCGGCTAGTCTCAACANCCTGTCTTAGTCGGTTCACTCGTCTGTTTTTACGACGTACTCTACAATTGGAGAATCATTTTCGTGCTTGAGCAGAGATTTGTTTACAATATTAGTTATCAAAGACTGCTGAGACGATAGATCGCTGGTACGAGTCTCCATCCACGTCATCTTGGAACACCAATTCCATGGCTAACGCAGGTACTTGTCCGTAAGGAAGTTCAACATCCAGATTACGTGCATCATAGAGTTTCTTGGGAATGCTGTTCAGTGGATCAACAATTACATTATTAGCTGGATGAGAGTCGGCAATGTTTTGATAGTATTCATCTTCTACACCTAATCCCGCCCAGTAGAACTGTCCATCAGTATTTAGAACTCGGCGAATCTCAGTGAAATAGTTCTCCAGACTTTTTTCTTCCAAGAAATGGCAGGACAGGTACGAATCTACAACCAAATCGACTGAATTATCGGTGAACGGAATTCCTTCTGTGACATCGGCGAGTAGGACTTCNATCGAGTCGCNGACGGANGATCGAGCGATTCGTTCTTTTGTTCGGGCAATCGATTCAGTAGAGAAATCGAGTGCGTAAACGTTGAATCCCTGNTTTGCCAGATAGACCGCGTTTCGGCCGTTTCCACATCCGAGATCAAGTGCAATGTCGACGGACTCATAATCCAATTGGGCTTGTGCGGCGATCAGCGCCTTTGACGGATCGCCCCGATTACTACTCGGGATCGCATTGTGTTCGGCGTATTCCCGATCCCAATACTTACGATTTGCTGAACTAGGGATTTCAAAGTTCTCGTTTACCTGATCGACGGTCACTTCATCACCATCGGTCATTGTTGAATTGAACTTCACAACCCGAGTATTTGGTATTGTGGGTTCGCTGAATGTACCAATTTGAATCGTTGCTGAATTTGCCGAGAATGAAATCAAAAACTAGACTAGTACGATTACTCTACAAGAGTGTATCATTCACGATTATCCTCCGATAGTGTGACAGGACGGTAATAAATTAGTAGGACCGTCGACGAGCTGCGGGATTGTCTGGCGAATGCCTCGAGACAAGCCGTGGACGCAGAAGCCCAACAGCACGTCGACCGGGCGATCGCGCTGGTCAACGAGCTGTCGGGGCCTGAGTTGCTGGAGTGTCCCGTCTGTGGGCGGATGGGACTCATAGAGTGGATCGTCGACCACGACTGTCGAAGTAATCACCTGAGTCGTCTCCCCGTCTTTCTTAACCAACAAGGAACCATTTCCACGTCTTAATGTTGGTTAAGACACCGTAACTAAAAACCGAAGCCCCTTCATTCATCCTAGATATCTTACATAAACCCGAAGCTGAGATACGGACCGACAGTGATGTAAATTGCCAGGCACAATTATGTCATATAGAGGTGTGAGACGTGAATCCATATAATTATCAAGAGCCTATTTCTGAGATCTCAGAGTTAGCAGATAGAGAAAACAGCGTAAATGAGATTGAGTATTATCTCAATGAAGCGGCTTCTGGCAGTTTGTTTGATATAGCCATAACAGGAGAACACGGAATAGGGAAAAGCAGTTTAATGAATATTGGGTCTAACCTCGCCGAAGAGTTAGGCATTATGTCGATTGATGTTCCATTAGGCCAATTGAACACTGTAGATGAGTTGGAATTTTACAGGGGTTTATTTGTAAGAAATTCTCTCTCAAGGTATATCACAAGGATATATAGAACAGAGTCGGTTAGATTCATTCCGAGATGCTATTGCTGGCACCGAAAGTGAAATCTCAATCGGTTATAGTTCCACATATTATAGGATAAAATCAGGTTCAGAAAATGCAGGCGATTTATCGAGGAATCAAATCATAGATGATCTCAAAGAAATATATCGGAGTGTAGAATCTCCTGCAATAGCTCTGTTTCTTGATAAAGCCAACCTTCTGGTAGAGAAAAACTACCTTTTCCGAAAATTTTATTCTGTGATAAATAATACAGATGGTTTCATATTGATTTTGTCAGATGATTCTCTGGATGATACAATACCTAATGACATATCTCCGTTAAGACAGTCATTTACTACAATAAAATTATCCGAATTTGAAGAACAACAGTCTACCAAGGAGTCACTTCTCAAACCTCTATCAGATGCAGAAGAATCCGATTTTTGATCAAGAGAGCATAAGCGATATTCATCGTATTACTAAAGGGCATCCTTATGAAATTAAGTTAATAGCCCACCATATGTATAAAAATTATCAGCTTGGTTCTGAGTCAATAACAATGGACTCAGAAGTCTTAGCAGATGTTGCTAATAGCTTAGAGGCCGTACGGACCTCAAGACATGAGAGACTGTTCGATAAAGTAAAACAGTTATCTGATGACCAACTTCGATTACTCGTTTACCTTTTGGAAATCACGGGAGCTTCTGAGGAGTGGTTAGTTCGCTATTCAATATTGAAGGATGTATCTAGTTTCACAGAAAGAAATATACAATTCCAGAGGGAGAACCGCAGAAGGCTATTAACTCAATTAGAGGACCTCGGATTAATTGAGAGGACAGAAGAAGGTCTTGAATTTGCTGGTGAAACATTTGACAGACTTTTCCTAAAATATCACGCTGTTGATCGTGGCGAATTAGATATTGACCAATTCAAACCAGACCGAAGTAGATCTCCACGCACAACAGTATATCACGAAATCATAAGACAAGGTTTTGAAAATCAGGAGTACAATTATCGATTCATCACTAAATATGATTTTGCTCATGATACACTGCCTGAAGATGAAGATAGTAAATTGATTCAGTGGCAAACAATCCACAAAACTGGTGAAGTTACGGTCGAAAGTGGTGAGAGGACAACCATATTGAAGTGGAAAATAGGAGAGTTCGTAGAAGAGTCTGAGGACTCAATTTGGTATCGGTGCAATATGACTTGGGTACCAACTGGTTTTGTCACCAAGGTGACTGTGATCGAAGATATAGATGAGAAAAAAGAACATCTCAGAGAGAAGGTCAAGAGATTATCCTCTAAATTAGAAGTGCTAGATTATGAGTTTTATTTTAGAAGATGAAATGACTACTTTTTTAACCAGTACTAAAAAGGCCTTTGAAAATGGTAACTTAGATAAATCAGAACAGCTACTTAAGCAAGCTGTTGATGTCAATCCATTATTTGATTCTGCTTGGAGAAATCTTGGTCTTATCGGATTTGAACGCGGAAACTACAAATATGCAAGAGTTTGCTATCGGATGGGGTTAATTATTGAAAGAGAAAATACAGACCTACATCAACTTTTAGCTGATGCTTACAGAATGGATGGTCTGTATAATAAGGCAAAAGAAGTGTTAGAGAATTCCCTGACTCATGAATCTACGCAGACTAATTCTACATTATTAAAATTATACCAGATTGAATTGGACTCTGGCGATTTTGAAAGTGCAAAAGAAACTTTTAGTAGGTATTGGAATACTACAAATTGATAACAGATAAATAGTCGCCGATTCAATCTGTAATTATTTTCTAATTCGATAACCTCTGTTTGAAAGTCTAATAAGTAGTCTCAACACTCGGTATCCGCTGATCTAAGTAGTGGTTTTTCCAGTCAAAATCGAGATAAAACTAAATCGAGATAGCTCTCAGGTAAGTTGAAGAGCTCACGGAGCCCCAAGCTGTTGAGTGTCCTGTCTGTGGCCGCGTAGGCCTCTTGATTGGATCATCGATCACAACTTCGGAATTTGGTGGACAAATAGATATTTGACATAACGACAGTACGGAACCACATTTCTCGGTCGGAGAGTCCCCGTCGACTACTCAGTAGCACTTAACCAACAAACGATTAGCACAGGTCTCAATGTTGGTTGATTCCTAAGATGATATCCAACGCGTCGACCGCACCCCTAAAGTTCGCTTTCTAGTCGTTCATCAATTCGCTCAACTATCTCTTCAACCGTCTCCCCCTCATCACGAGCAGCCGCTCTCAGTTCATCGAACAACCCAGCTAACTCAGAAACCGCTTCTGCATCCAGATTACGGGGATCCAGGACAGGAACCCCTTCCATCTCATTGGGTTCGATTTTGTCCATTCCCGACGAATAGGTCCGTCCAGATCGCCTGACAACTTCACTTGCAAACCCGCTGTTCAAATACGCCAACAGCGCCTTCATCTCTTCATCAGAGATCTCGACGTCAAAGTAGATCCCATGGAGATTAGACAAATTCCGGGCGTCGGTTTCGTTCTTGATGAACCGACTCCCGCCACGACTCATGTAGGTCACCAGGATTGGCGGTGGGTCACGACGGTCGACTACATACCACGGCGTTCTATTTTTAGTCGACGATACCCACTGTGGGCCCCAACCTCCTCTGACATTCCATACTCCAGGTAATCAACAACAGTGGGGGTCTCCCCAGCATCCTCACTGTCGGTGAATGCAGCCAACGTGACGTCCTCCTCCGTAGTCTCCGGTCGTACCGAATCAGCATCCAACTGAGTAAGGTGAGTACAACAACCAGACTTCTCCACCGTCGACTCGTTCTTCGGCCCAGTCTTCAGGTTGATAATCGTATCCGGGAACACTACGAGAATTACGGATAATCTTCGAGAGATACTGTTCTTCGATATCCCACTCCTCGACATCGTCCTGAGTCAGACAGAAGTAATCGTTCATCCCAGTGGCAATCCCACGATTGACCGAGGCAAGCTCTGCAAATTCAGTCAGGCCACTGGTGTCGATATCGAGTGGATCAAACAGATTGGTCCACTTGTTCTCGGGATCGAGATCCTCTTGCCGAACGGCGTTGATGAACCCCCAGTCGGTTTCGCCTTCGACCTCACCTTCGATGGCATCCAACAAGACATCCTCGTCGGGATCGCCGTCGACACGAATAATCCGCGTTAACTCATCAGCCTCGGTATCCTCATCAGGACTCTCGAGGAAACTCACAAGCGACGTCGTCATGGCTTCCTCGAATTTCGATTGCTCGTTACGATCGAACAAGACGAGGGCTTTGATATCGTAGGTGTCGACGAGGTATTGCTTGAGTGACTCCCCGTAACTCGTCTCTAAGAATTCACTGGGAGTGATGAACGACAGCTTGCCGCCTGGGGTGAGGAATTCGGTGGTGTGGTAGTAGAAATACGCATACATCGGCGACAGCGACGACACACTCCGTCCGAGTTCGGCTTCGACCCGATCGTTCACTGTTTCTTTGTACTCTTCTGAGAGCTCCTGATGACGTGTATATGGGGGATTCGAAATGATGGCATCGACCTCTCCGTCGACATCTTCGGGAGCAAAGTCCAGAAAGTCACCAATTTGGAGTATTGTGTGGTCCACCATGATTCTGCAGGTTCAGCGCCGTCGCACCCATCACTAACGCAAGCTCATTCAGATCGATCCCGTAGATATCAGCCAGTGGTGGGCTGTCTACTACCGATTGTTTTGCAGCATACGCTGCCGCAGACAGTGCACAGGCACCCATCCCCGGATCTAAAACGCGTTCGTCCCCATCATCGATTAGCCACGCGGCCATCAGTGATGCAATTGTTGGCGGCGTACGGAACTGCCCGAGTTTCCGGCGGGCTTCCTGTGGCACTAACGTTTCGAACAAGCGTCCGATTTCTTCGGCTGGGTCATCCGACGTATTCAGCTGCTGCCGTGCGTCGACGATCTCTTCTAAGGCCGCTGGTCCAGCAACTCTTGCAACGTCGTCGAGGATGTACTCATCAAAGGCTGGGTCTTCTGTCTTTTCCCCAGCAGTTTTGAATGCCCTTTGCACATCGGACCCGAGTTCGGGCAAATCCTCGTATTGCTGATAGTGTTCGTACAGCGTCGACTTCAGTAGCACATTGAACGCTGCTTGATGAGCAACAATCTGATTGGGGTCCTCCAGCCGTTTGAGACCGTGGAGGCCACACCAGTCGCCGACTCGATCTTGGAGGTCCTGTTCGATCCCGTCTGACAGCGTGTCGTAGATATCGGTCGCGGTCGACTCAATAACAGATTCGAGCGTCGCTGGGGTGCTCATTCGTTGGTTTGCCCTTCTTCCCAGTCATCCAAGATCCGATTAATGAGGTCGTCGAACGACTCGCCCATATCGCCGTGACTTTTCAGCCGTTCGTGTCCCCTCGTGGATCTTGATATCTTGNCAGATGAAAATAACTTTGGCGACGGTAGAGAGCTTATTCAGATCGTCCAAGCCGGAATTTGAGAGTAAGAATACACAGGAAGACACTGAGGAGAGCGACGGGTAATCCGAACCCCGGTGTCGATGCCTCAATCGAGGAACCCTCGACAAAGACTTCTAACGATCGCTCATTTTTCGTGTATACCACGTCCTCGTCGTCGACCGCATAGTACCGTATTTGATATGGAATCGTAATGGTCTCGCCAGCTAGAGAATCGTCTTCGACCACGATACTGAGTCGCATTGAATTCTGCCTACCGGGCAAAACAGTTTCACTAGAGGTTTGAATTGCGGCGTCGCCTGTAGAGACGCCACTTGCACTGGAGATAGAGACACCATCAGGGAGTTCAGCAACGATTTCTGCAGCAATCTCTCGGTCATTAGCCTCTGGATTTTGGACAGAAAACGTGATGAGCTCATTACTGCCATCGGTCGAAACGCGTTTGATCGAGGATTGCTCAGCGATTGTCGGAAGCGAATTGAACGTATGTGTGGTGACCGTCCACTGTACGAGATCAGATTTGCCTGCCGCACCTTTGACTTCCATTGCTACAGAATGCTCACCAAGTTCTTCGAACTGCTGTGTGGTCCGGAGATTTTTCGATTTTACGTCTTGTTGACTGGCTACCACGCCATCGACAAAGAGCGACATCGTTGCCTTCGGTACTTCTGGGCTGTCGAGCTGGGCATTAAAGGAGATCCGTTCACCAGGCGTAGACGCGATAGTTGGTGCCTCTGGTGACGACCGTCGGAGTTTGAAGTCGGGGTTGTCAATGATCTCGTCCATCTCTCCAGCGGCCACCGTTTTACTAATCCGGTCGACCTTCCCACCTTTGTTTTCGACTTCCAGTTCTACATTGTAGATAGCTGGCTCATCGAAGGTCATAGTTAGTTCTTCATCAGCGTACTGTGACTCCCCGTTTACATACCAGCGATACTCTTTGATGGCCAAATCAGGCGCAGTAGATGTTGATTTGAAAATTACTCGCTCATCTAGTCCGGGGTTTGAAGGCGAGTATTTGAAATCAGCAGTCGGACCGTCGCCAGTCACTTCGATAGTCTTTGTCACTGAACTTGTCTGGCCGTAGGTGTTTTCGATCATCAGCTTGACTTGGTATTCGCCATACGTTGGGAATGAATGTGTGAGTGACTCACCAGACACAGTTTCATAGTGATATTCTGTCTCATATGCCCACTGGTAGCTGTCAATTGATCCAGCCGGTGTGGATGAATCAGATGCGTCGAATGTGATTTCTTCATTTGGCGCTGGTGTTGGTGGTGAAATATCGAACTCTGCGCTTGGTCCGTCACCTCCGACCTTGATCGTCTTGGTGATTGAGTTCGTTGCACCACCGTTGTCTTCGACTTCTAAGGTGAGGTCGTACTCCCCAGGCTGTGTGAACGTATGTGAGAAAGACGATCCATAGGCAGTCTGGTCTCGATAGCTATCGCTCACTTCGTAACTCCAATCGTAGCTCTCGATACTCCCTGCTGGTGCCGTCGACCCAGAGCCGTCGAATGAAACCTTCTGTCCTGGTAGTGGTTCAGAATCCGACATGGAAAAGGCAGCTGTTGGGTCTTCACCACCTACTTTGATAGTTTTCGTCAGTGAATTAGTAGTACCACCGTTGTCTTCGACTTCTAAGGTAATGTCGTACTCACCGTTATCCTTGAATGTGTGTGTGAATGATTGGCCATAAATAACTTCGTCACGGTAGCTATCGCTCACCTCGTAGCTCCACTCGTAACTCTCAATATTCCCTGCAGGTGCTGTCGATCTCGATGCATCGAATGAAACCGCTTCGTCTGGCAACGGTTCTGAAGGAGAGACATCGAACGCAGCCGTCGGATCTTGACCGGAGATTTTGATCGTCTTGGTAGTGGTATCTATTGCCCCTCCGTTGTCTTTGACTTCTAAGGTAACGTCGTACCTTCCATTTTCTTTGAATGCATGCGAGAAGGACTTTCCATAAACTACCTGATCGCGGTAGCTATCGGTCACCTCATAGCGCCACTCGTAACTCTCAATATTTCCTGCAGGTGCCGTCGACCCTGAGGCATCGAACGAGACCGTTTCATCTGGAAGTGGCTCGGACGGAGAGACAGAAAATTCAGCAGTCGGATCTTCACCACCAATTTTGATTGTTTTCGTTATCGCATCCGTGGCACCACCATTGTCTTCGATTTCTAGGGTGACGTCGTACTCACCGTTTTCTGTGTATGTATGTGAGAAAGACGATCCATAGGAAGTCTGATCTCGATAGGTATCGCTCACTTCGAACCGCCACTCATAGTTTTCAATACTCCCCGCGGGTGCTGTCGACTCCGACGCATCGAATGAAACTGTTTCATCCGGGAGAGGCTCTGATGGGGAAAAGCTAAATGCCGCTGTCGGATCGTCTCCCTTGACAACGATTGTTTTACTGATCGAATCAGTTGTCCCATTCGAATCAACGACCTCTAAGGTAACGTCGTATCTGCCATTTTCTGTGAACGTATGTGAAAAGGAGCGTCCAGAGGCAGTTTGGTCTCGGTAGCTATCGCTCACCTCATAACGCCATTCGTAGTCTACAATTTCACCTGTCGACCCAGAAGCGTCAAATGAGACTGCCTCATCAGGATCTGGGTCAGATGGTGATGTCACAAACTCAGCTGTTGGACCTTGTGATTGTGATGCAACGTTTCCGACCGCAACTGAGATTATGAGTAAGACACAGACTATCGCCAGGGTAAGGTAACTTGCGTTCTTTTGGAACTGTATTTTCATGTNGAATTAAAGTAGTAGTATACGAATCAGTACGATACAGCTCGGAGAATCCGCTTATTCGGCCTCGCCGGAGAGTTTAGATTTGATGAGATAGCCGCCAGCGCCAAGTGCTGTAAGCGCCGTTCCGATGCCAAATCCAGGTGCCGCATCGCGAATGGTGTTTTGCTCGTCTTCCGGTGGATTTGGTTCTTCGACGTCGATAGTATGTCGGATACCGCTTTGCTGAACAGATTCTTCTCTGTTGCCTTTGAACCAGAGTTCGTAATCGGCGACAACCGTCACTTGATCGCCTGCCTCCGCCCCTTGGGTATGCAGTTCGGCACGGATATCACGTATCTCGCCGGGACGGACCTCAAAGGCCCCCACAACAAGATCGGATGTCGCTTGGTCCCATTCGGCTCCCCCTCCCCATTGGAATCCTGCATCAGTGAAACTGAATTCGAGGTCGACCATGATCGTGCAGTCTTCGGGGATCGTTGGGTCTGGACGGAAATTTGCCTCGACAACTGCTGGGTCATCTCGTGTGATTCTACTATTTGGGGACGTCACACTCGTTCGGCTCATTTTTGGGGCCCCCTCACAGACTGTAGACTCAGTATTAGACTCACCGTCGTCTTGGTTGCTATCACCAGACGAACTCTCGGTTTGATTGGTTTCATTTTGGGCGCTAACAGGCGTAGCTGCCCCGGCAACGACAAAAGATGAAAGAATACCAGCGACCGATGTTTGAAGTACCTTCCTCCGATTAATTAACTGAACTGATTGGTTATCTTCGCCTTCAGGTATCATAATAAATGATTGAATTGCCCTCTTATAATAATTTTGAAATAGGCAATCAGAAGTGATAGTCAATGTTTACTGCTTATTTTCCTGAACCAAGCCATTTAAACCTTAGTCAAATAACATAATCGGTAGGGGAACCAATCGCTCATGTGCAGTACAAACGCCCCAATGTTAGCGCACCGAGGCTGGCTTCCTGAGGTGCAAAAAGTAACTGTCGAATACACCAACTCAGAGTCAAGAGGCTCTGTTGAAATCCTTAGAAAGTGATATTTATTGTCCCCCTGCGGTCAGTACAGACCAAGTAGGTGACAAACCAGCAGAGAATTAGCTTNNTTGTTGATCCCGGTTCGTTTGTAATCTTGGATACATCCAAACCCAGATGGCCACCGAAAATATACAGCCGAATAGCCAGATAGGGTCAGTAAATTTGTCACGGAGAAACACAGAGGGCGTTTGTCCGAGTATAAATGCCCCAAGAGCGCCGACAGCTACGAGGCCTGTCACAAATACACTAATAAAAATAATCGTATCACGTCTAAATGACGGCTTCATACCTTCCGAATGACCTCTACGAGTATACACTTTCGGTAGGTTCGTAGTTTTCATCGACCGACTGTTTCAGGCGTGAATATGTCTGGTTAATAGGATTTCAACAGAGCCATATCTGCATAAGTGAACTCGGCATCACTCTCCTCAACTTTGAGCTCAAGAT